>Ga0213876_10001151_pt1 | contig 16743 bp, 16 predicted proteins | sample BarmaccomBMRX_R9_FD_160113 | JGI IMG/M metagenome (GOLD analysis project Ga0213876, IMG submission 160113) | Root-associated microbial communities from Barbacenia macrantha in rupestrian grasslands, the National Park of Serra do Cipo, Brazil - RX_R9 | ecosystem: Host-associated > Plants > Roots... | reverse complement strand
CGGTCTGCACGAGTGGGCGATGGTTTATCGACAACCGGCAATCCGCCATCAGGAAGTGCCGCTGAGATTGCCCCGGCCGGATTTGGATTCTTTTCTTGAATCACAGCAGCTGTCTTGCACGCATTTTGACGCTTTTCGCTTTTTTAGCGAGCGAGCTAAACCACGGAACTCGATGCAGCTTGAACGTACGCTGACTGCCGAATTGGATCAGCCGGCCTGCATTCACGTGAACATGGATCTCTACCGCTTCTGCTACAAAATAGCGCCTTGGATTGAGTCCGAGCTTTTGGCAGACGCATTTGCGCTAGCGCGTTCTGCCCGGGAACTGGATATGCGAGCCAGCCCATACGACCTGACCAAGTTCGGGTTTGAGCCGATCGCAATCGAGACCGGAGACGGCCGGGCTCAGTATGTTCGCCTGCAACGAGAAATTGCCCGGCTAGCCGAGCCCGTCCGGGAACGGGTTCTGAAGGCGTATCAGTTAATCCGCAGATGGTAGAGAATATTTAAAATCCGCAGATTACACAGATTACGCAGATTTCGGTATCAGGACTATCGCGTCGCAGGGTGTCTCCAAACCACAGGACGTGGGTAATCCCGAAGGAGACTTCCTCGAACCGTTAGATAACACGGTGGCAACTTAAACTCCGCCGCGTTGTCCCACCGCGAACCGAAATCCGCGTAATCTGCGGATTATTAAACTCTTCGGCCAGCGACGATCTGCGGATTAGCTCCTGGCAGATTCCGTCGGAGCTTTTTGGTGCAAATGCTCGGCGGCGATCCGTTGATACAAGCGGTCCTGAGCATCGACTGCTTTGAGCTCGATTACTTTAGCCCATTCTTCGCGCGCCTTGTCTTTCTCTCCTAGCGCTTCGAGCGCCTTGGCGTACTCGGCGTGATGGATGACTCGGCTCGGGTTGAGTTCGATCGCTTTCTTGAAATGAGTGATGGCAGCCTGAGTTGAGGCTGGTGGGAATTGTCCATAAACCAGCTCGGCGATGCCCTTTAACACTGGATTCAAAGTCGCCATCTCAAAATTCCAGCGTGCGAGAATCAAGTGCCCGTAATCGTTGTCCGGATCGATCGCGAGTCCTTTGTTGACCTCTGTATGAATCGCTTTGGAGTATTCAACCCGGGTTTTGTCATCGACGAACCAGCAAATCTGGCCATAAGCCGCGGCCAATCCGATGTGTGCCTGTGCGTCGTTGGGCAATTTGGCGACGGCCTTCTTTCCAAGCTCAACCGCAAGGGTGGCGTCGGTTTTCTTTTCGGTCTGGTCGGAGACTTCCTGGATTCGGCGCGCATAGAGGCGGGACAATCGTTTATCGATCTGCGGATTATCCGGGGAAGCAGCGTCGGCCTCTTTCAAGACGTGAATGGCGGATTCAGTCTCGCCCTGTAATTCGAGTTTATCGGCCTGTTCGAGCGAAGACTCGACATCGGACCCAAACGACACCATTGAAACCAGGGACACCATTGCAAGAACACCTATTTTCTTCATTTCCACCCTCTCCTTAGAATGAAAGCATATTTGTGATGAATCACCATTTAGCAAGGACTGTTGCGGCTTTGAGCGGCTTTTTCGCCGTCGCTTTCGGAGCTTTTGGCGCCCATGCGTTGCGCTCTCGGTTCGATGCGCTGGGCACACTGTCGATTTGGCAAACCGGAGTTTTGTACAATCTCGTGCACGCTGTTGTCCTTTTGGTTATTTCGCGATGGGACCCGTTTCCGCGACTTGCGTTCTGGCTCATGTTCTGCGGTTTGATCCTTTTTAGCGGTTCTTTATACGTCTTGGCGTTGACGAAGGTTCTCTGGATTGGAGCGATCACACCCCTTGGAGGTTTAGGAATGTTGGGTGGGTGGTTGGGGCTGGCGTTGAAAGGAAAAAGGGCGGGATGAAAGGCGGATGGGCGTGACGGCGTATCGGCGTAGATGCTCATAAGTTCTACCGTTCCAGCGTTTTCAGACCGGACGCTGCCTTCTGTTGATAGCCGCGCTCCTCTCTGCAGGTGGGCGGCAACCGAAGCACTTTTTGGTATTCAGCCCTGGCTTCTTCCTTTCGGCCAAGTCTGGCCAAGGCTTCGCCGTAGGAAAAATGATGAATCATCCTATCGGGAGCGAGTTCGATCGCTTTTCGAAAATTTTCGAGAGCTTTTTCCTGGGAGGCTGGCGGCATTTGTCCGTAAAGCAGCTCGGCAATCCCTCTAAGAATAGGGTTCAGCTGTGTCATCTCGAAGTTCCATCGAGCAAGCACGAGATGGGCGTAGTCGTTCTTCGGATCGAGCTCGATGGCCTTCTCCGCCTCATCTTTGATGAACTTGGAGTATTCCATCTTGGTTCGATCATCCACAAAATCGGTCATTACGCCGTAAGCGATCGCTGACGAGAGATGCGCCTCTGAGCTTTGTGGATCGGCTTCTATGGCTCTTTTAGCGTACGCCATTGACTCAACGGCGTAGTCGCGACCCTTTTTCTGGGCATTGTCGGGAAGATCATCGACGAAATCTGAATCCACGCGCGAAATCCGGTAGAGGATCTCAACGTTCCTTGGATCGCCTTTCTCCAAGCCCTTCAAGAGGGTGATCGCTTCCAAAAAGTGGTCGGTATCATCCAGCCGATCCGCCTTTTGGAGTAGGCTGGACAGATTTTCGGCCTCGGCGGAGACTCGTGCTACCGGGCAGAACTGGACTGCGACCAGGATCAATAACCATCGCCATAGGTCGAGCGACGCCCTTCCCTTTGGGAACTTCTCATTTCTCTCGAGGAATTTCGTTAAACTGTTGGTTGACACTGTTATTAGTTTCACCTACTTTGCCCGCTCTTTTCGGTTAATCGGCATGAGGACATTCTCAGCAAAAGCGAGTGATATAGAGCGAAAGTGGTACATCGTTGACGCCAATAACCAGCCCTTGGGGCGGGTGGCAGTCAAGATCGCCAATTTGCTACGAGGAAAGCAAAAGCCAATCTTTACGCCGCATGTTGATACTGGCGATTTCGTGGTCGTCATCAATGCAGAGAAGGTGAGGTTAACCGGCAAGAAAGAGACGCAAAAGGAATACATGAGTTTCTCCGGTTATGTGGGAGGCCACAAATCTGAGACCGTAGAACGCCGGCGCGCTCGGCGGCCGGAATTATTGATCGAGCATGCGGTAAAAGGCATGATTCCACATAATCGTCTTGGGCGTTCGATTTTCACCAAATTAAAGGTTTACCGCGGCGACCAGCATCCGCACGCGGCGCAACAACCAATTTCTATTTAGCCAGCCATGTCAGAGACATTTACTGCTACCGGCCGTCGTAAGACCTCTGTTGCCCGAGTCAGGCTCCTGCGAGGCAGCGGAGTGATCGAGATTAATGGCCGGCCCTTTGAGGAATATTTCCCAACTGCGCCTCTGCAGCTCACGGTGCTGAAACCTTTCGAGGTGACCAAGACGATGAACAATTTCGACGTCAGGGCCAAAACTCATGGCGGCGGACCGGTTGGGCAAGCTGGCGCGATTCGATTAGGGATTGCCCGGGCGTTACTCGAGATTGATGCGGCGATGCGGCCGGTCCTCAAAGAGGAAGGCTTATTGACGCGAGATCCGCGAATGAAAGAGCGGAAAAAGGCTGGACAACCTGGCGCACGTAAGCGGTTTCAGTTTTCTAAGCGCTAGAATTTTCTTCACAGACAGGTGCCTCAGGCATTTGTCCAAGATCCAAGTTACGGCAGCCCCGAAAACTTTCGGGGCTGTTTTTTTTGCAAGAACATGCGCCCTGGATTGCCTCCCAGCGTCTGGACGGGAGTCGCTTAACAGCGCTGCAGTTCTGTAGGTTGGCAGCAGGCGGCTCCCCGCGAACGTCTGGAGATGTTACCAAGGCCCCGCGTCTGGAGGGGAGCCGCTTTGCAATACTGCAGCTCTGTAGGTTGGCAGCAAGCGGCTCCCGCGAACGTATGCAGATGTTACCAAGGCCCAGTGTCTGGAGGGGAGCCGCTTTGCAATGCTGCAGCTCTGCAGGTTGGCAGCAAGCGGCTCCCGCGAACGTCTGCAGATGTTACCAAGGCCCAGTGTCTGGAGGGGAGCCGCTTTGCAATACTGCAGCTCTGTAGGTTGGCAGCAAGCGGCTCCCGCGAACGTCTGGAGATGTTACCAAGGCCCAGTGTCTGGAGGGGAGCCGCTTTGCAATGCTGCAGCTCTGTAGGTTGGCAGCAAGCGGCTCCCGCGAACGTCTGCAGATGTTACCAAGGCCCAGTGTCTACAGCGTTCGGAGATGGCACATCAGCGGTAGTTTCCGGGAGCCGCCTGCTATCACATTTTTAGGCTAGGCCCACGATACGAGGAATATTACGGGTTTTTCTAAGGTTCGCTCCAAAGCGGCTCCCCTCCAGGCGCTGGGTGATGCGGATGCCTGCGGTAGTTTCCGGGAGCCGCCTACTATCACATTTTTAGGCTAGGCCCACGATACGAAGAATATTACGGGTTTTCTAAGGTTGGCTCCAAAGCGGCTCCCCGCTATGGGTGATGTGGGTGCCTGCGGTAGTTTCCGGGAGCCGCCAGCTATCACATTTTTAGGCTAGGCTCGCGATACGAGGAACATCACGGGTTTTTCTAAGGTTGGCTCCAAAACGGCTCCCCTGCAGGCGCTGGGTGATGCGGGTGCCTGCGGTAGCTTCCGGGAGCCGCCAGCTATCACATTTTTAGGCTAGGCTCGCGATACGAGGAATGCCGCGGGTTTTTCTAAGGTTCGGTCCAAAGCGGTTCCCCTCCAGGCGCTGGGTGATGCGGGTGCCTGCGGTAGTTTCCGGGAGCCGCCAGCTATCACGTTTTTAGGCTAGGCTCGCGATACGAGGAATATCGCGGGCTTTTCTAAAGCACGCTCCAAAGCGGCTCCTCTTCAGAGGTCATGGCGAATTCTATAACCGTTGTGCTGCCGATCCGTCTGTTCTTGAGGAGCCCGCTCTGCCGAAAAATGGGTATGCATTTTCCGGCCACGCAGGCTAATCTGCACGATTAAGCGATGTCTTGTTCAAAAATTGATCCGGCTCTCCATCAAGCTAAGAAGCCGAGCTGGATAAAGGTCCGGTTGCCATCCAATCCGGTTTTTTTCTCAACCAAAGCACTGATCTCGGATCTGCGACTCCATACTGTCTGCGAGTCCGCTCAGTGCCCCAATCGTTGGGAATGCTGGAGCCAGGGTACGGCGACATTCATGATTGCCGGCGAAAGATGCACCCGCGCCTGCGGATTTTGTGCGGTGTCGACCGCTAAGCCTTTTGCACTGGAACCCGACGAACCCGAACGGGTGGTTGAAGCGGTGCTCCGGCTAAAGCTAAGACACGTAGTGATCACAGCGGTGGCTCGGGACGATCTTAAGGATGGAGGAGCAAATCATTTTGCCCAAACCATTAGCGGAATCCGGAGCGCAGATCCGAGCATTGTGATCGAGGTATTGGTTCCAGACTTCAATGGTCGAGAGGAATCGCTGATCGAGGTATTGGCGGCGAAACCTGACATATTTAATCACAATCTGGAAACCGTAGAGAGACTAACCCCTTATGTCCGCTCGAGAGCAAAATATCGATTGTCTTTGTCCGTTCTGAAAAGAGCGAAAGAGATCGACCCTGAAGTAGTCACGAAAAGCGGAATTATGTTAGGACTCGGTGAGAGCGAGCCTGAGCTTTTCCAGGCAATGGATGATCTGCGGGAATCCGGTGTTCAAGTGCTGACGCTTGGCCAGTATCTCAGGCCGACCCCGCAACATCTACCGGTCGTCGAATATATTTCTCCAGAAACCTTTGAAACCTATCGGGAGATCGGGTCGAGCAAAGGCTTTGAATACGTGGCTTCGGGACCGCTGGTAAGGAGCTCCTACCATGCGGCGGACTATCATCCAACAGCCCGGCGGCATTCGGGTACGTAAAATCTCGAACGCGAGTTCATGATCGAGCCTCGTTCGGATAATGTGTGCGCCATCATTCCGGCACACGAAGAGGAGCGATTTATCGCGGAAGTCGTCCGCGCCGTTCGAGCACACGTGGGAAAGGTCATCGTGGTCGATGATAACTCACAGGATAATACCGGCTTGGCGGCGGCAACTGCCGGAGCCAGCGTGATCCGGCATCCACAACGTTTGGGAAAAGGCGCCGCCATTAAGACCGGCCTGCGAAGATCGGCCGCGGAGCACTATGAATACTTCCTTTTTCTGGATGGAGACGGCCAGCACGACCCCGGCGAGATCCCGAGATTTGTAGATAAAGTCTCGCAATCGAAGACCGACCTGGTTGTGGGTAATCGGATGAATAACCCGGCGACAATGCCGTGGGTTCGCCGTTTGACGAATCGATTCATGTCCTGGCAGATCGGAAACCTGTGCCGGCACAAACTCCCAGACAGCCAGTGCGGTTACCGAATGGCGAACCGGCGTCTGCTTTCGGTGTTACTGCAGTCCAGCGATGGGTTCGCCTTCGAGACCGAATGTTTGCTGCTGGCTGCTCGCAATGGGTACTCGATCGATTTTGTTCCGATTCGAACGATTTACCGGGCGGAGCAAAGCAAGATTCGTCCAGCCCGCGATACATTCGGCTATTTCCAAGTACTCTCGAAACACCTGCTTCAACGCCCGGCGGCAGAGCGATTGCAGCCGCTGCCGTTTGGGGGCACGGAAGTGTCGGATCAGGGGTGATATTTGGTAGAGGCTCCAGTATGGCCTACCAGCGTTCGCGAGGCTGCCGGTTTCGCTGAGCCACGAGATGTGTTGGTGCTTGGACCTGCCGAGCCGTTCGCAACGTGTGACACTCTCGCGATGCTGAGTGGACAGCCTGGCGAAAATGTCGTTGCGCGTGGCGGTATTTGCTGTGCGAGGTCGAGCACTAGACCCACGGCTCGGCGAGCGCAACGACCTAGTGCGTCATTTCTCGCTACATGTCAGTGTCCCTTGCCGATCCGTTCAGGACGTTCGGGAGCCTCGCCCCACCAAATTCTCTTCGCCGCGTTGCCCTCTAATGCAGCGCCACACTTGCGCTTGGTGTCGGGGACGCTTTCGGCGTCGAGAATTCTTTCTTCAACTGCTCGATGATAGTGGTATTAGCGGCGGTTCGCCGTTCTTGACTTTCCTTAGCGAGTTCCTCCTCCAGCTTCTTACGTTCTTCTACGTAGCGTTTCCGGAATTGCACGCGTTGGGCTTCGGTCAGATGTAACCCCGATTTTTGGTAGGCCTCGGTAACCGCCTCTTCCTGTTTCACGTGGCGGACATGCTCCTGCTGGCGGATATAATCGCGCTCTTCTGGGCTCAAAGCTTGCCAGCGATGCAGATTTTGCAGGACCTTTTCTTGTTGTTCGGGCGGCAACTGTTCGATCGATTTACGCAACTCCTCTATACGGGCAGAAGAAGCCGGCTGAGGTGTTGCGGAAGGTTGAGGAGTAGGGGTGTCCGCGAACGCTCCTACGGCGATCAACGCTAAGATCAGTGCGCCGAAGAATCGAGCCATACAGAGGACTCTTCGGAAGATATCGCGACATCGAGATCAGCGATAACGTCGAGGTCACCTGGCTCAGTTTGTGCGACCACAATCGGCCTATGATCTGCACTATGATGAGAAAGAAGGGAAAAGTGAGCCAGAATTACCGCCATCGCGCCGGCCAAGGCGCTGGGTAAACCGTATCGCAACCAGTTTCGCCAGACAGCGACTCGTTTCTCGTGTCCATGCCGGACAGCCGACATGACCTTAGCAACGAAGAATGGAGAGGGCTCTGATCTCTTAGCCCGCCCCAATAAGGCCCATAGTTCGTCGTGTTCCTGGTCCTTCATCGCTGTTGATTAAACTCTCGGCGCACCAAAAAGTTTCGTTCAGGACCAGCTTAGTTCAATGAGGACTTTGAAACTAGTCACCCGCCTCTAAAAAGCCTTCCAGCTGGCGAATCCGGGTGGGATGTCTCATTTTGCGAAGGGCCTTGGCTTCTATTTGCCGGATGCGTTCCCGGGTGACTTTGAATTGCCGGCCGACTTCTTCAAGGGTCCGACTGTAACCGTCTACGAGGCCAAATCGTTGTTCGAGTACCTGCCGTTCCCGTTCGGTCAGAGTGTCCAGCACGTCGCGAATCTTCTCGCGCAGCAGGACTACTGCCGTCATATCGCTAGGATTCTCAGCGCCCTTGTCTTCGATGAAATCGCCGAAACTGGTATCTTCACTGTCACCTACCGGTGATTGCAAAGAGATCGGCTGCTGAGCCATTTTCAGCACGGCGCGCACTCGTTCCACCGGCAATTGGATCTCCTCCGCAACCTCTTCTGGATTGGGTTCCCTGCCGTACTCCTGAACGAGTTGCTTCTGCACGCGCATTAGCTTGTTAATGGTCTCGATCATGTGCACCGGGATGCGGATGGTGCGCGCTTGGTCTGCAATCGACCGGGTGATCGCTTGGCGGATCCACCACGTGGCGTAAGTCGAAAACTTGTAGCCGCGGCGGTACTCGAACTTCTCCACGGCTTTCATCAGGCCCATGTTGCCTTCCTGAATCAGGTCAAGGAACGACAGGCCGCGGTTGGTATATTTCTTGGCGATCGAAATGACTAACCGCAAGTTGGCCTCGACCATCTCGGTCTTCGCCCGTAACGCCCTCTTTAGCCAATCTTTGAGCTCCCGATGGCTGTTGATAAAATCGTCGGCTTTTTGCCAGATGACGTACTCGACCTCAAGTAACCTGCTTTTAGACAGCGCCAATTTTTCTTTGGCCGCTCCTGTCGCGTTCTCGACGCGGGTGATTTCGGTCAGGAGATTGACGATTAAACGCTGTTTCTCATCGGCCAATTGGACGAACTCTTCGGTAACCCGCTGCTTAAAGTAGAAACGCGGATAGAGCTTCATTAGAGCCGTGTGCGATTTCTGGAACTCGACTTTGGCGCTGCTTTCTTTCGGAGTTCCGCGCGCGGCCAACCAATTACGGTAGAGTTCCCCTGTGTCTTTGCTGGCTTTTTCAACCACCGCACAAAGCCGGGCCAAGCCCTTCATGTACCGTTCTCGGCTCTCAATTTTCTTGTCTAAAATGACGCGATCGAAGCGTTCCCGGCCATCGATCAATTTCTGCGCGAGCTGGATGTGCGCCGTCGAAATAAAGCCGAATCGATTGATGAACTTCTGAACCATCAGCTCGGCATTTTCGATTCGCTTGGAGATCTCAACTTCCTGTTCGCGAGTCAGTAGCGGAACCTGACCCATCTGTTTGAGATACATCCGGACCGGATCGTCGAGAATATCTAGCTTTTGGTCCTTCTCCTCTTCTTCATCGTCGAGGTCCTTTTTACCACCCTTGTAGCTATCAACCTCGGAGGCTTCGATGATATCGACTTCCATGGACCGAAGCTGAGCGAAGATCTGGTCCATCTCGTCCGGATCGGCCATGCCCTCTGGCAGCGCTTCATTGATATCATCGTAAGTGAGATAGCCCTGCTCTTTTGCCAGTTTGACCAGCTCACGCAGGCGTTCCTGTAAATCAAAACTCGTCTCAGTATGGCTGATGCGCGCTGGGGGTGAGTGATCTCCGTTGCTGACTGGAGGCTCCTGCGAGGGGTTTGCGGTTGTAAGCAAGGGCGCCTTTGCTGTTTTTCGGTTGGATTTTGAGGCACCGTTTTTGCTCGGATTAGCCGGCACCTCGCCTTTAGATTTCTGCTCCGCTGAACCCTCCTTGGCCCTTTTTAGAGCAACAGGTTGACCTTTATCCGGATTAGAAGTTGTGACTCTCGGCATATGCACCTGCGCTCGTCAGAAGAATAAACCGGGCCGGAGCGGGGTAGTTGCGCGATGGTAAGACACAGGTTGACGACACTCGACCCAAAAGCCGCGAAATATCTGTGAACAGCCTTCGCAGGTCAAGGATTTCTTTCGCCGGTGGGTCGTTTCGCGTGCATAGCCGCGCTGCGCAGCACGTTGCCTAGCGGCGAAAATCCGTGCGCGGCCGGGGTGGCTATTGGGTCTTAGGTTCGACGGTTTCAAAATCGGATGCGAAACGAGATTCAAGCTCCAGCACTCGGTTTAGTTCGCCCAAGGCTTGCGCGTAGGCTTCAGGTTTATCAGAATTTAGTCGTAACGCGCCTTCGATGCGACTCTTGCGGAGACGGATCTCTTGTTGAACCAAGCCACACCAATAGCTGCGCCGAGCTAGCTCGATTGGCTTGAGAGCGAGCGCGCTCGATAATACGGCAGCATCGCCGGCTTCCAGAGCACCTAAAAACGCGGATACCGAGGCGGGGTTATCAGATTGCAGATCAGAATCTAATATTTTTGCCAGAATTTCTGTTCCGGGCACACTGTCGAGGATCTCTTTCCAAGGCTGTCCGCGTACCCAACGGAGCGTAGCCACATCGGTCATGAAGATGTTGCAAAGTGCTGATATTTTGTGTTCGGGCTGCGCGATGCCGGTTTCTATCGGTTCCAGCAGGCTGCTTCGGCCGCTTCCTTTCCGGTGGCTGGCAATGGCTTGTTCCACGGCCTCCCGCGATAGCGAGAGCCGCGTCATGACTCGACTGATGATGGTATCTCGCAACACCGGTTCTGATATTAGACCGATGAATCGTGCGATGCGATGGGCCGATTCGACGCGTTGAGCCACGCTCTGGTCCCTGGTTGCGCTTCGCTCCAACTCATGCTCGAGGAAATCTTTTGCCTGACCGATCCGGAGGCGAAATTGCTCTGCGCCTTCTTTCCGAATTAACGAGTCAGGATCTTCGCCGGCGGGTAACCTGCCGAGACGCACTTGTAAACCGGCCGCATATAACACCTCGATGGCGCGTTCCCCTGCGCGTTCACCGGCGGCGTCAGCGTCAAAGAAAAGGATCACCTCGGTAGCAAATCGCTTGAGGAGTGAGGCGTGTCGTTCAGTCAGGGCTGTCCCGAGAGGAGCTACCACGTTGTCGATCCCAGCCGCGAACGCGATAATCAGATCCACCTGACCTTCTAAAACCACGGCTTGTCGACTTTGAGCGATGCCTCGCTTCGATTTCTCTAACCCAAACAACAGATTGCCCTTGGAGAACAACGGCGATTCTGGAGAGTTGATATACTTTCCACCGGGCGCTTTTGCCTGCAGCACTCGACCGCTAAAGGCGACCACTTCACCGAGCTCATTCGTGATGGGAAACATCAAACGATCGCGGAATCGATCATACACGTCAGACCGAGGATTACCTTCATCGCGGAGCTTTACTAAGCCGCTGACTACCAATTCTTCTTTACTAAAGCCGGCTTCTACCGCCCAGGTTCGAAACGCGGTCCAAGAACTTGGCGCATATCCGATCCGCCACTGACGGGCGATCTCGATATTGAGTTGGCGCCCGCGCATATAGTCGCGGGCGATCTCACCAGCCTTGGTGCGAAGCAGATTGCGATGAAACCAGTCCGCGGCCTCGAAATGGAGGCGAAGAAGGCGTTTTCTCTGGTTTTGTTTTTCTTGTTCTTCCGGACTCGGCTCGGCTTCGATAATTGGAATCGCGGCGCGATGAGCTAACCGCCGGACTGCTTCCGGGAAGTCGACGTGCTCGTATTCCTGAACGAACTGGAAGACACTGCCTCCCCGGCCACAACCAAAGCAATAAAAAGTCTGTTTATCCGGGTTTACATAAAAAGAGGGCGTTTTCTCCTGGTGAAATGGGCAGAGCGCACGAAACTCGACACCGGCTCTTTTGAGAGGGAAATAGCTCCCTATAACGTCGACGATGTTTAGGGCAGCAGCGACTTGCTCAATAGTTTCAGGCGAAATTCGCGGCATCTTTGTTGGCAACCGTTAAGAACCGTTCTTAACGCGATAATAAGCGAAGTGCGCCAGCAATGACACGCCCAGATTATCGTTGATCGAGAGACAACGTTGGTAGGGCGAAAAACTCGGCGCGCCGAGTTTTTCGCCCTACCCGCCTGCCACCATTTTGATGATCTCGATCCGATCTTCTTCTTGGATGGGTTGGCGACCAAAAGTGTCGCGAGCCACTGGTTGGCCGTTGCGCTCCACCAACACCGTTTTCACTGGTAGACCGAAGCTTTCCAAGAGATCCGCGATAGTTGATCCGTCCGGCACAACCCGCGCTTCGCCATTTATTCTGGCCGTCATACGTTTAAGATCGCGGCATCCCAATCTTTCCAAACAGGATCAATCCCAATCTTAGTCAGTGCTTCGGCGACTTCTTGCGGCGACCGGTGGTCCTCGATCTCGAATTGCGGTTCGGCCCCACCGTTAGCGTCACTCACATTTTGGATGCGGCCGCGCACGGTTAAATGCAGCGACTCGGTTCCTTGGCCGGTATAGCCGCCCGGAGAAGTTCGGCTGCCGGCGCTCATGGTCGTTACGCCCAAATGCACCAGGGTATCGCGTAGCCAAATCGGTTCTCGCGTGCTAAGCACGATGCCAACTTGAGGAAATGTTACCCGGAAAGCGCACACGAGTTGGATCAGGTCACGGTCACTCAATGCGTAATGAGGCTGAAAGCCGCCGGCGGCAGGTCGTAACCGAGGGAACGCAACGGTAACCTGCGAACGCCAACATCGGCGGAGCAGAAATTCGATATGGCTGGCAAGAGCGATCGCTTCCTGTCGCCAGGGAGCTAGCCCAAAAAGAGCGCCGAGGCCCAGACGACGAAATCCAGCCGCGTAGGCGCGTTCCGGTGTTTCCAGACGCCAGAAGAAGTCTTTCTTTGGCCCGGCCGTATGCAAGGTCTCGTAGAGCGCGCGATCATAGGTCTCTTGATATACGACGAGGCCTTCTGCTCCTGCCCCGATCGTCAACCGGTATTCATCGGTTTCTAACGGCGCTACCTCCAGCGACACGGAAGGAACGATTCTGCTAACCCGTCTGACGACGTCTACAAGGTACTGATTCGAAATGAACTTGGGATGTTCACCCGAGACTAGGAGCAGGCTACGAAATCCCAAACCGGCGAGAAAACGCGCCTCGTGTTCAACCTGGTCAAGAGTCAGGGTGACTCGCAAGATCGGGTTGTCTCGAGAAAAACCGCAGTAAGAACAGCTATTGATGCATTCGTTCGAAAAATAGAGCGGGGCGAACAACCGCATCGTCCGGCCGAAGAATCGATGGGTTATCTTTTTTGCGCCCGCAGCCAGGTTGGTAAGCGCCCGATCATCGATCGGTTCAAGCAACTTGCTAAACTCGAACAAGGTCTTAGTGGTGGGCGCCGAACCGGATTTTAAAACATCTGCAAATGTCATGGAATATCGCTGTCACGAGACACTAGTGCGGGGTGATGGGGATGTCTATGGCGTGTCAGCGAATGGGCGAAACGAGGCGCGCCTGGAGGGCAGCCGCTTTGGGTCGCACTCAAAAGACCCTACGATATTTGTCTCGGCGCCTTGCCTGACCGCAAACCTTTTGAAACAGGCGGCTCCCGAGAACGTCTCGACGTGTGTTAGGTCTGTCGGCCCGTCAAGCGTTTGAATAATTTCCAAACCAAACGATGGACAAAAGATCGCGTGCGGTAATTCGCGGGAGCCGCCTGTTTAACACCCATTTTGGTGTTCCTCGCGGTGGAACGAATATCGCCTGATCTATAGTTGCGTTCAAAAGCGGCTCCCCTCCAGACGGCGCTTGGCGCCTCAGTTCGCCCATTCCCCGTTTCGCCCATTGGCGCTCGCAAATCACCCGGCGTTGGCGGTCTTTAGCTGGTAGTTCGGGAAGCGGGTTCTCAGTTCGGTCAACGTCTTGTTAGCTTCGGCCTCGTTGCCGGACTGATGGAAGGCGACATACGCTTTCTCTAATGCCAGCGGAGTCACTTCTGGGTCTTCGTAAAGAACTGCCACGCTAAGGTAAGATTTGGCGGCGTTATCGTAGTTGCCGCGGCCGGACTCAACATCTCCGATGGCTAACCGGGCTTCCGCATTGATGCGACCTTCCGGCTGGAGCGTCATCGCTTGTTCGGCGGATTTGGTGGCGTCATCGTATTGTTTTGCGCCCAATTGAGCGGCGGACAACGTAACAAAAGCTTTGGCGCGATCCGCAGGATCAGTGGCGGACTGAAGGTAAGTGCTTATCGATGCCGTAGCCTCAGGGTAATGTTGCAGCTCGGTTTGGTCTCGGCCGAGTGTCATCCAAACCGCTTTGTCGACTTTGTCAGCCGGCGTATTCTTGGTTAGCAACGACAGGAATTTTTCTGACTTGTCGTATTGTTTCGCCTCGAAGTAACGCTGACCAAGCCAAGAGCAGGCATCCCCCACGGTGCTGACGCGCTTCGGATCGGGCTGTATGTAGTTAGAAACCTCGGTTGCAGCATCATCCAGACGGTTTAGCGTTTGGTAACAGAAAATCAGGCGAGGAGTGACTCGATCGTTATATTCGTTGGGATTCTTTTGCCGAGCCGCGGATAGGGATTCGATGGCCTCTTCATAACGCTTGTCCTTAAAGGCTTGCCAACCTATCCAGAAATTGGCTTGGGCAGCGCCGGAGCTATTAGGATACTTTTGCAGTAAGTCATGAAAGGTATCCGTCATTTGCTGATACTCGCCCAGTTGACCCAAAGTAAGTCCTTTTTCTAGTAGGGCAGCCTCGCATTCTGGCGAGCTCGGATATTGCGCGATGACCTTGGTAAAATCAGTGAGCGCTGCCGAATAATTTTTTTGATCCTGATAGAGTAAGGCCCGCTTCAAAAGCGCTTTTACCGCCAGTTTGTACTGCGGATAGTCCACCAGTAGCCCGGAGAATGCCTCGATGGCCGCCGAGGTATTGTGAACCTGACTAAAGGCATAGCCGGCGGCGTAAAAACAATCCGGTTTATAGCTATCCGGTAGAGATGAGTTAGTTAGTTCCTGGTAAAGTTTCGCAGCTAGAGCGAACTGATTCTGTTGGAGAAGAGCCTGAGCTTTCAACAGGGTGGCTTTGTCAGCTCGCTCCTTCGGCGGGCTCAGTGCCAAATAGGCGTCCACTTCTCGGGACAGGCTTGGATCCTTCGATTGATCCAGTGCAACCAGTCGTTGGTAGCGTCCATCCGCTGCCTCTTGAGTACTTGGATATTGGCGGATTAGCTGATTATAAAAGTCGAGCGCTCTAGATTGCTTGCCCAGTTGGCGGTACGAGTTTGCTACGATTAACAAAACGCTTGGTTTAGTCTCTTCACCTAACGCATTTAAATTCTTGGCGTACGTATCAAGTACTTGAGCGAACTTGTCGCCGTCGTACTCAAGTTTCATGAGTTCGAGCTGAGCGATTTGCTTCCATTTTCCTTCAGCGCTCGTGCTAATCGCCGTTTTGAACAATTGCTCTGATTCGTCTCGTTTCTTTAGATCCTCTCCCAGAATACCGGCACGAACCAGTGCTTCTACTCGAACGGCCGGCTTGGCCGCGTCAGTTCCAAGGCTACGAAAGAGATCGTAGGCCGAATCTTTCTGCCCATTTTCCAATGCGAAATAAGCGACGGACAGGCGGGCGGCATCCCGAAACGGGTTATTGTCTCCCGTCTTAGCCACCTCGTCGTAAATTGGGCGAGCCTCGCTCTTTCGGTTCATTAGCTCCAGGCTCTTCGCTTGGTAGTACAGAGCAGTGATCCTGACCTCGGAAGATTTGCTATTGTCGACCGCTTTTTCGTACAAGTTCGCGGCACTGCCGTAATCTCTCTGATCGAAAGCGCGGGACGCCAAACGGAAGGCGGCACTGCCAACGAATTCTCCGGATTGGACCTCGCTGAGCAACATCTTATAAGTGGTCAGGGCCGGCGATTCCTGTCCCATCTTGGAATAGCAATCCGCTAAGCGATACATAGCGGCAGCGCGTCCGGAATCCTCTTGATATCGGCCTAGAAATTTTTCGTATTCCGGCGCCGCTAGATCATAAAGTTTTCTAGCGTATAACCCGTCTGCGATCGCAAGCTGGGCCTTAGCAGGGTCTGAGGCGTTTTCGGTGCCACCCTCGGGCGCTAGGCGAATTTCATCATTTGCGATTTGATCGCGGGTCCGGTTGTCTGGCTCGGCAGAACTGCCGCGAGAAGTGGTATTGTTCGACGTCGCGTTGTTCTGAGATCCGGAGCCCCGGCTATCGATCCGTTCATCTAAAATTGATTGTCCTGGCGCCGGCGTCTGGAATGGCTTTATCGGCACGGCTCGTGGGGCGGTGGTTTCGCCTGGATTTACCGGCATTGCCCTTGGCGCCGCGGTCTCACTGGGGGTGGGAGTTGCCGGTAACGCTCTGCGGACTTCCTGAGCGATTCCGATGGTAGTCTGTCCGAGTAGACCTGTGCAGATTATACCGGCGACTAACCGGCCAGAAATTGGGACGTACATTTTATCTCCTTCCCGCGGCCTGCACAGACAAGTTGCACCACAAAGACACATCAGCATGAAACCCAGCCGAGGCGACGTTGATCTGCATCAAGCTGTGTTCATCTGCAGTTATGTGTTTTATAGCCTTAGTGTCTTTGTGGTGAATTCCGCCCTTGGTTCATTGTTCGGGTTTGCCCGTGGCGAACGCCACGTTCCAGATATCCGCTTGGCGGCAGATATCCAGTACCTCGACGATATGCTTGTAGTCTACCGCCTCATCGCCTCGCACAATCACTGCCTGATCCGGATACAATTGTGACAGTTTTTTTAGCTGATCCAGCAGCTCAGCCGACGATTTAGGTTGGCGATTCACAATTACCGTACCGTCGGCCTTGACGTTAATCACCACTTGACCCACGTACGGTTGGGTCTCGTTTGCTTTGGCTGCGCTGGGCACGCGCACGTCGAGTTCGTTCTCGGCGAGGGCGAAATTCCACGTGACGATGAAGAAACAGAGG
>Ga0213876_10001150_pt1 | contig 16749 bp, 11 predicted proteins | sample BarmaccomBMRX_R9_FD_160113 | JGI IMG/M metagenome (GOLD analysis project Ga0213876, IMG submission 160113) | Root-associated microbial communities from Barbacenia macrantha in rupestrian grasslands, the National Park of Serra do Cipo, Brazil - RX_R9 | ecosystem: Host-associated > Plants > Roots... | reverse complement strand
CAGGACATCAACCAGATGGTGCTGTTCCGCCTGCTGCAGGGGGTGTTCGGTGCGGCGCTGGTGCCGCTGTCGCAGGCGGTGATGCTGGATTCCTACAGCTTGCAGGAACGTGCCAAGGCCATGTCGATCTGGGGCATGGGCGTCATGATGGGCCCGATCATGGGCCCCTCGCTCGGCGCCTGGCTGACCGAAACCTATTCCTGGCACTGGGTGTTCTTCGTCAACCTGCCGTTCGGCTTCATCACCGTGCTCGGTCTCATCATCTTCATGGACGAGACGAAGCAGAACCTTTCGCTGAAATTCGACTGGTTCGGCTTCGCCGCGCTCGCGGTCGCGATCGGCTCGCTGCAACTCGCGCTCGATCGCGGCGAGCAGCTCGGCTGGCTCGAGTCGAACGAGATCATCGCCGAATTCATCATTTCGGCCGTGGGCTTCTACTATTTCCTCGCGCATTCCTTCACGACGCAGAATCCGTTCATCCAGTTCGGCCTGTTCAAGGACCGCAATTTCGTCACCGGTTGCATCTTCATGGCCGTCATGGGCCTCGTGCTCTATTCCACCATGGCGCTCGCCTCGCCGTACCTGCAGAACGTGATCGGCTACCCGATCATCACCGCGGGCGTGCTGCTGGCGAGCCGCGGCTGCGGCACCTTCGTCGCAATGATGCTGGTCGGGCGCATGATGCGCTTGTTCGAGGCGCGCACGCTGATCGTCTCCGGCCTTTTGCTGACGGCGTTCTCGCTGTTCGAGATGACCGGCTGGACCGACCAGACCGGCGCGACCGAAATCGTGAGCTTAAGCATCATCCAGGGCTTTGGTTTCGGCCTCGTCTTCGTGCCGCTCTCGACGGTGTCGTTCCTGACGTTGGCGGGCGGTCTGCGCACCGACGGCACCGCGATGCTGACCTTGATGCGCAACATCGCAAGCTCCGCCGGCATTTCCATCGTGATCGCGCAGCTCACCGAAGGCTCGCGCCGCATCCATGCGATCCTGGTCGAGCACGTCACCCCGTTCAATCACGCGATGCAGATGCCTGACGTGGCCGGCATGATCAACATGAACACCGACACCGGCCGCGCCATGGCGGATGCCATGGTCAACGTGCAGGCGCAGATCATCGCCTTCTCGCAGGACTACCAGCTCGTGATGCTGTTCATCCTCTGCTCCGTCCCGCTCGCGATCATGATCGGCTCGACCAAGGCGAGCCTGCGCAAGCAGGCCGCCGGGCCGGAACACGCTGTCATTGAGTAGGCTTCCCGCCATTATGGCCGGCCCTGACCCGGCCATCCACGATTTGTCGCACCGTCGTTCCCGGGCGATGCGAAGCATCGAAACCGGAATCTCGAGATTCCGGGTTCGCCCTTCGCGCGCCCCGGAATGACGACAAGCGTGGATGCCCGGGCCAAGCCCGTACAAGCCCGGCCATGACGAAGTGGAAAAGGTCGGTGGCCAGCGTTCGTTGGCGTTACTTGATCGGCGGGCGTGGCAGCACCGCCTCGCCCCGCTCCATCCGGTAGAGATGATCGAGCGAATACCAGGGCGCGGCGACGTCAGGCGCGTTCAGATGCGGCTCGTCATGGCGCACGAAATTGCCGAGCAGCGCTTTTGTCACGCCGAATTGCACGTCGCTGCCGATATGCGGATCGGCGGGATTGTAGACCTGCGAGATCAGCACCTTGAATCCCGCCTTGAAGATCAGCGCGTGCAGGTGCGCCGGGCGATAGGGGTGCCGGCTCTGCGCCTTGAGCAGCCGCCCGACCACGCCATCGGTCGGAATGGGATAACCGACCATCATGACCGAGCGGAAGGCAAAGCGGCCCTCGTCATCGGTTAAAAATTTGCCGCGCAGATTCATGTCGGCCTGGTCGGGATCCTGGTTCTCGTAATAGCCGACCGGCGAGGCGTGCCAGATGTCGACCTCTGCGCCCCCGATCGGTTTGCCGCTGCCGTCCACGACCCTGCCGGTGACGAACAGCGCAGGCCCCGGCGTCTCGGATCGCACGATCGACCCGCCGTTCTCCGTTCGCGGCGAGTTCAAGCGCCAGAACGGGCCGAGCAGCGACTGGTCGGTCTCGGTGTTGCCTTGATCGCCATTGTTGAGCAGGCAGACCAGCGAGGAGACGCCGAGTGAGCCGGCCATCAGCACTGCCTCGTTATGCGTGTCGGTGGAGCGCTTGCCGAGCTCGATCAGGATCGCACAGGCCTCGCGAAATTCGGCTTCGGTCAGGCGGACATCGCGGACGAAGCCGTGCAGGTGCTTTATGAGCGACACCATGATCGCGCCGAGGCGCGGGTCTGAGGTCTGGGCCATGACCGCGAGGGCCGCCGCCGTGACATCCTGCTCGCGCTCGATGATCATGTTGTGCTCTCCATTTCATCGCAGGAAGCGGCCCATCCGCGTTGCTCCGTCATTGCGAGCGAAGCGAAGCAATCCAGAATGCCGCCCCGGAAACAGTCTGGATTGCTTCGGCGCTTCGCGCCTCGCAATGACGGCCTAATTCAGCTTCTCGATCGCCATCGCGACACCCTGGCCGACGCCGACGCACATGGTGGCGAGCGCGCGTTTGCCGCCGCGCGTTTCCATGCCATGCACCGCGGTCAGGGCAAGCCGCGCGCCGCTCATGCCGAGCGGATGGCCGAGCGCGATCGCACCGCCATGCGGATTGACGAAATCGGCATCATCGGCAATGCCGAGCTGGCGCAGGCAGGCGATGCCCTGCGAGGCAAAGGCTTCGTTCAGCTCGATCAGGTCGAAATCGCTGATCTTGATGCCGAGCCGCTCCATCAGCTTGCGCGTCGCCGGCACCGGTCCGATGCCCATGATGCGCGGCGGCACGGCTGCGGAGGCAAGTCCAAGGATCTTTGCGCGCGGAGTCAGACCATGCCGCTTCACGGCGGCCTCGGAGGCCAAAATCATCGCGGCCGCACCGTCATTGACGCCTGACGCATTGCCCGCCGTCACCGTGCCGGGATTGCGCACGATCGGCTTCAGCTTGGCGAGCCCTTCCAGCGTCGTCTCCGGGCGCGGATGCTCGTCCCTGTCGACGGTGATCGGCCCCGCCTTGCCGCCTCCTACCGAGACCGGCGTGATTTCTTCGGCGAAATAGCCCGCCGCAATCGCGTTCCCGGCGCGCTGCTGCGAGCGGATCGCGAACGCATCCTGGTCGGCGCGCGAGACCTGGAATTCCTCGGCGACGTTCTCGCCGGTCTCCGGCATGGAATCGACGCCATATTGCGCCTTCATCAGCGGATTGATGAAGCGCCAGCCGATCGTGGTGTCAAAAATCTCGGCCGAACGCGAAAACGCTTCCGCCGCCTTGCCCATCACGAACGGCGCCCGCGTCATCGACTCGACGCCGCCGGCGATGGCGAACTCGATCTCGCCCGATCTGATCGCGCGGCCTGCCGCGCCGACCGCGTCGAGGCCGGAGGCGCAGAGGCGGTTGAGGGTCTGGCCGGGAACGCTGTCCGGGATGCCCGCCAGCAGCAGCGCCATGCGGGCGACGTTGCGATTGTCCTCGCCGGCCTGGTTGGCGCAGCCGAAAAACACCTCGTCGAGCGCGGCCCAATCGAGCTGCGGATGTTTCGCCATCAGGGCCTTGATGGGAGCTGCCGCCAGATCGTCGGCGCGCACTTTTGCCAGCGACCCGCCGAACCGGCCGATCGGGGTGCGCACGGCATCACAGATGAACACATCACGCATCGGTTTTCTCCCTGGCGGCCGGGTCACGGCTTGAATTGATGAGGAATTGACCGCGAGTTTTAGGAGCGCGGCGGGAACAGGTCAATCGACGCGAAAGCGGCTTTTGCATGGGGATTTGCATGGCTGGTGAACGTGGAAAACGGCGCAAGGTCATAGGAGGAGCCGGCGGAATTCTATAGGTTGCGCGTCCCATGACGATCCCGCAAAACATTCCAGTCCCGCAGCCTCCGGAGGTTCCGCCCGCTGCCGATGCGCCCGCGCGCATCACTCCGATGATGGAGCAGTATCTCGAAATCAAGGCGGCCCATCCCGGCCTGCTCTTGTTCTACCGGATGGGTGATTTCTACGAGCTGTTTTTCGAGGACGCCGAGCTCGCCTCAAAGGCCCTCGGCATCGTGCTGACCAAGCGCGGCAAGCATCAGGGCATGGACATCCCGATGTGCGGCGTCCCGGTGGAGCGCGCCGACGATTACCTGCACCGCCTGATCGAGAAGGGTTTTCGCGTCGCGGTCTGCGAGCAAACTGAAGACCCGGCCGCTGCCCGCGCGCGCGGCAACAAGAGCGTCGTCAGGCGCGACGTGATCCGGCTGGTCACGCCGGGCACGCTCACCGAGGACACGTTGCTCGACGCGCGCGCCAACAATTATCTGCTGGCCATCGCGCGCAACCGGGCGACCGGTGGCAGCGACCGTTTCGGGCTCGCCTGGATCGACATCTCGACCGCCGAATTCATGGTGACCGAATGTTCCGCAGCCGAGCTTGCGGCGACTCTGTCGCGCATCAACCCGAACGAAGCGATCGTCAGCGACGCACTCTATAGCGACGCCGCGCTGGAGGGCGTGCTGCGCGAACTGCCGGCGGTGACGCCGCTGACCCGCGACGTGTTCGACGGCGCGACCGCCGAGCGGCGGCTGTGCGACTATTTTGCGGTCGCGACCATGGACGGCCTCGCGGCGATGTCGCGGCTGGAGGCGACCGCTGCCGCCGCCGCCATCACCTATATCGACCGCACCCAGGTCGGAAAGCGGCCGCCGCTGTCGCCGCCCTCGCGCGAGGCGACCGGCTCGACAATGGCAATCGATCCGGCGACCCGCGCCAATCTCGAACTGACGCGGACGCTTGCGGGCGAACGCCGCGGCTCGCTGCTCGATGCGATCGACCGCACCGTGACCTCGGCCGGCTCCCGGCTGCTGGCGCAGCGCCTGGCGGCGCCGCTCACCGACGCCGCAGCGATTGCGCGGCGGCTCGATGCGGTCACCGCCTTCGCGGCGGATAGCGCCGCGCGCGAGGACATCAGAAGCATTTTGCGCGGTGCGCCCGACATGTCGCGGGCGCTGGCGCGACTGTCGGTCGGGCGCGGCGGCCCGCGCGATCTCGCCGCCTTGCACGACGGCATTTTCGCCGCCGATCAGGCGCTGGCGCGGCTCGATCGGCTCGAACAGCCGCCGGACGAGATCGCCGCCGTCAAGACGGCGCTCCGCCGGCCCGCCCGTGAGCTCGCTCGCGAACTGGCGGCCGCGCTCGATGACGAGCTGCCGCTGCAGAGGCGCGACGGCGGATTTGTTCGCGGTGGCTATGAGGCGGCGCTCGACGAAACACGCAGCTTGCGCGACGCTTCGCGGCTTGTCGTTGCCTCGATGCAGGCGCGCTACGCCGACCTGACCGGCGTCAAGGGCCTGAAGATCAGGCACAACAATGTGCTCGGCTATTTCGTCGAGGTGACCGCGCAGCACGGCGACAAGCTGATGTCGGCGCCGCTCAACGCGACCTTCATCCATCGCCAGACGCTGGCGGGCCAGATCCGCTTCACGACGTCGGAACTCGGCGAGATCGAGGCCAGGATTGCCAATGCCGGCGATCGCGCGCTCAATCTGGAGCTGGAAATCTTCGACCGGCTGTGCGCGCAGGTGCTGGCCGCGGGCGAGGACCTGCGCGCCGCGGCCCATGCCTTCGCGCTGCTCGATGTCGGTGCGGCGCTGGCAAAACTCGCGGTCGACGACAATTATGTCCGGCCCGAGGTCAACGGCACGCTCACCTTCGCGATCGAAGGCGGCCGGCATCCGGTGGTCGAGCAGGCGCTGCGGCGCGACGGCGCGCCGTTCATTGCCAACAATTGCGACCTGTCCCCGGCGCCCGCGCAGAAATCCGGACAGATCTGGCTGGTTACCGGCCCCAATATGGCCGGCAAATCGACCTTCTTGCGCCAGAACGCGCTTATTGCGCTGTTAGCGCAGATCGGATCCTTCGTGCCGGCGAGCCGCGCCCGGATCGGCATCGTCGACCGCCTGTTCTCGCGCGTCGGTGCGGCCGACGATCTGGCGCGCGGCCGCTCCACCTTCATGGTCGAGATGGTCGAGACCGCGGCGATCCTCAACCAGGCCGGCGAGCGCGCGCTGGTCATCCTCGACGAGATCGGCCGCGGCACGGCGACGTTTGACGGGCTGTCGATCGCCTGGGCCGCGATCGAGCATCTGCACGAGAATAATCGCTGCCGCACGCTGTTCGCGACGCATTATCACGAGCTGAGCGCGCTGTCGGCCAAGCTTCCGCGACTGTTCAACGCCACCGTGCGGGTCAAGGAATGGCAGGGGAACGTGGTGTTTTTGCACGAGGTGCTGCCCGGCTCCGCCGACCGCTCCTATGGCATCCAGGTCGCGCGGCTGGCGGGCCTGCCGCCCTCGGTCATCACGCGTGCGAAATCCGTGCTGGCCAAACTCGAGGCGCAGGACCGCGGCCAGAGCGCCCGCGCGCTCTTCGATGACCTGCCGCTGTTCGCGGTGCCCTCGCGCGCCGCCGCCGAACCGGCGCCGCCGAGCGAAGCGGAGCAACTCATCGACGCGCTGAAGGCGCTGCATCCCGACGAGATGTCACCGCGCGATGCGCTGGAGGCGCTCTACGCGCTGAAGGCGAAACTGCCGAAGGGATAGCTCCCTCATCCCGTCATTGCGAGCGAAGCGAAGCAATCCAGAATCTCGCCGCGGATACAGTCTGGATTGCTTCGGCGCAAGCGCGCCTCGCAATGACGTGGAGAGAGTTGTGCGGTCGCCGACGCTATCAAACCGGAACGTATTTGCGCCAGTTGTGGGCTTCCTTGAAGCCGAGCACCTCGCGCGTCTTGCGGTTTGACAGGGGGGCTTCGAACTCGCCGAGCTCGCGCGTGATCGGAACATTCGGGCAATAGCGCTTGAGCAGCTCTGCCGTCGGCATCGTGGCGGTGATGGTGTCGTTGACGGCATTGAAGACCTGGAAGCCGAGCCCGTCCTTCTGGATCGCCAGATGCACGATCTCACCGAGATCGCGGGCGTCGATGTAGCTCCAGGCGTTGCGTTTGCGCGAGGCCGGATTGGCGAGGAAGCCGCGAAACATCTCGTATTCATGCGGCTCGATGACATTGCCGATCCGCAAGGCATAGATGTCGATGCCGTAGCGCATCGCGAATGCCCGCGCGGTCTTCTCGTTGAGGACCTTTGACAAGCCATAGGAGTCCATGGGGTCGACGTCGTAATCCTCCTCGAGGGGGAAGTGATGAAAGTCCTTATCGCCCTCGGCAAAGCAGACGCCATAGGTGGTCTCGCTGGAGGCGATGATGATCTTGCGGACGCCGAGTTTTGCGGCCGCCTCGATCACATTGTAGGTGCTCATGGTGTTGACGCGAAATGTCTCGTTGTCGGGTTCGATCAGGACGCGCGGGATCGCCGCAAAATGCACCACGGCGTCCGGCGGCGCCGGCGGCCTGGCCGCATTGAAACCTGCGAAGCCGAAATGCGTGGTCAGCGCGTTGAACGCCTGCCCGCTGTCGGTCAGGTCGGCGATCAGGTTCCTGATGTCGGCATGCTCCGACGGTTTCAAGTCGACGTTGAGCAGGTCGTAGCCTTTATCCCTGAGATAGGGCAGGGCATGCCGGCCGGCCTTGCCGGTGCCGCCGGTGAATACCACACGCTTGGCTGTCATGGCTGTCTCGCTCCCTGGTTGCTTTTAGTCACATCTCGGCATCTTGCGTCATGTCGTGCCGCCGGCTTAGCCCGCATCCGGCTGATCCACCACAGCGAAAAATTCCAGACCACGCAGACCGCGAGCGCGAGGCTCAAGCCCGCGGCGGAGCCTAAATGCATTGCTGCGACATGCAGCACGGCGATCGCGACACCGAGGCCCATCAGCCCCCAGGCGCTGTTGGCGATCACGGCAGCCGTCGCCGGTCCGCCGATGCGCGGATGCAGGATCAGCATCATGCTGGAGAACACGATCGGAAACAGCGCCAGGATGCCGGAGATGGCAGGACCCGCCCAGCCTGACAGGCTGACGACGGTCGCGACCAGCATCGCCACCAGTGAGGCGCGCAGCGGCACGTCGTACCAGCGCCGTGCGATCGGCGGCATCCTGGCATGGCGGTAGCGCGCCTGCGCGGCAATGCAGATCGCGAAAGCAATCACGTTGACGAGAAGGCCGGCGGCCAGCGACCAGTGCACCAGGCGCGCCAGCGATGCGAGCGCGAGCCACACGATGGCGGCTGTGCCCCAGCTCGTCAGCACGCTCTGACGCTGTGCGAGCAGCACGTAGGTCAGGCCGAGGAAGAGGGTCGCCGCGTTGGTCGGCAGGCTCGCGAGCGCCCCCTCCGCAATGAAGGCCGCATCGTGATCGAGCGCGAGGAAGACGTAGGTCGGCCCCGCCGAGATCGGCAGGGTCGCGATCAGCGCGCCGATCACCGGCCCCGAGCGCTCGGTGATGAACGAGGCCGTCACCACGAAGGACGCGGCGACCGCCATGCGCAGGATCAGCGGGAGGAGGAAGGCGAGATCGGGCATTAGCTAGCCGTCGTCCCGGCCAAGCTCTCCATGGCAACGCGCTTGCGTTGCCATGGAGAGCGCCGAGCCGGGACCCATAAACCACAGGCGTTCGTTATCGGGAAGAAAGATGTAACTGACAGCTCGCCCCAATGATCGAGGCCTGTGGTTATGGGTCCCCGCTTTCGCGGGGACGACACCGAATAGGCGGCTAGAATTCACACCCGCTTCATCGACACCGAGACCTTCGGGCCGTTCTTGATGGTCTGGTAGACCACGCAATAGCGCTCGGTGAGTTTCTTCAAGAGGTCGAGCTTGTCCTGCGGCGCATCGGTCTCGACCTCGAAGCGGACGCGAATCTCGGCAAAACCGACCGGCGCCTCCTTGTCGACGCCGAGCGTGCCGCGGAAATCGAGGTCGCCCTCGGCGATCACCCGGCCGCTGGTCAGCGGCACCTCGATCGCGGTCGCGACCGATTTCAGCGTGACGCCGGCGCAGGCCACCAGCGCTTCCAGCAGCATGTCGCCGGAGCAGAGCTCGAGTCCGGACCCGCCGGTCGCCGGATGCAGGCCGGCAGTGGCGAGCGCGCGGCCGGTCTCGACCTTGCAGGCGATGTTTTCGTTGTCGATCGAGCCCTTGGCCTTCAACGTGATCAAGGCGGCCGACGGGTCGGCCTTGTAGCGGTCCTTGATGGGCGCCTGCATGGCGCGCAATTCCACGGCATCCATTCTCGTTCTCTCCCAAGATTCCTGCAACCTTCTTGGCCGCAGCATGTAGCGGTTTGCCGCAGTTCTGTCACCACCACATCGCCTCGCCGGCACTCGAATTCGATTGCGCCTCCATCAGGTTCCGATCGAGCGAGCGGTCCAGCGCGGTCAGCACGCGCCGCTTGACCTGGTCGAACAGTTGCGACTTGCGATCCCGCGGCCGCGCCAGATTGACGGCAACGTCCGCAAACAGCCGGCCCGGCCGCGGCCGCATCACCAGCACGCGGTCTGCCAGCATCACGGCCTCCTCGACGTCATGCGTGACCATCACCAATGTTGGACGCGCATCGGCCCAGAGATCGAGCAGATGGTCCTGCAGGTCGGTCCGCGTAAAAGCATCGAGCGCGGAGAACGGCTCATCCAGCAGCAGCACTTCCGGCTGCGGCACCAGCGCCCGCGCAATCGCCACCCGCTGCGCCTGCCCGCCGGAGAGTTCGCGCGGCCAGGCGCGCGCCTTGTCGGCAAGGCCAACGCGATCGAGCGCGCGGACGACGCGCGCGCGGCGCTCGGCGGCAGGCAGGTCGGACAGGCCAAAACCGATATTGTCGGCGACCGACAGCCACGGCAGCAGCCGCGGCTCCTGGAAAATGATGCCGATCTTTTCGTGCGGCGCCGTGATGGCGATATCGTCGAGCGTCACCGCGCCTGAGGTCGCGGGATCAAGCCCGGCGATGGCGCGCAGCAAGGTCGACTTGCCGCAGCCGGAGCCGCCGATGATGGCGACGATCTCGCCGAGCCGGATTTCGGCGGAAAACCGCTCCAGCGCGTGCACGCCGTTCGGATAGGTCTTGCTGACGCCACCCAGGACAAGCATCAGCTTCCTCCGCCCTGTGGCGCGAAGGCATCCTGCCAGCGCAAGAGCGGCGCGCTCGTGACCTCGATCAGCCAGTCGGTGGTCTTGCCGAGGATGGCGAAGATCACGATCGCGGCCACGATCTGCGCCGGCTTGCCGAGCTGCTGGCCGTCGATCAGGAGATAGCCGAGTCCCTCGGAGGCGCCCATGAACTCGGCGGCGACGACGAACATCCAGCCGAGGCCAAGGCCGACCCGCAGCGCCACCACATAGGCCGGCAGCACCGCGGGCAGGAGAATACGCCGGATCATCGCCGGCCCCGAAAGGCGGAAGATGCGGCCGACCTCGACGATCTTGCGGTCGACCGCGAGAATCGCGCCCATCACGCCGAGATAGACCGGAAAGAACACGCCGACCGCGATCAGCGCGACTTTTGAGGTCTCGAAAATGCCAAGCCAGAGGATGAACAGCGGCACCCAGGCAATCGAGGGGATCGCGCGGAGCGCCTGAATGGTCGGGTCCAGAAGCTGCCGCGCCAGCGCCCAGTAGCCCGAGATCGCGCCGAGCAGGGTCCCGGCGATGACGCCAAACGCAAAGCCGGCGGCCACCCGCGACAGCGTCGCCAGGATATGGCGGGAGAGTTCGCCGGTGCGCGCGAGGTCGATGATGGTCGCAATGACCTTCGACGGCGGCGGCACCAGCCGGCCATTGGACCAGCCGAGATGGACGATCGCCTCCCAGCCAACAGCAAGTGCAAGCGGCAGCACGAGCCCGAGCGCCGGACGCGCGTAGCGGGTCAGGCGCACGCGCGAGGCGGGCGCCGCTGTTGCTTCGCTCCGTTCAAGGGCCGGCAGGTCAACGGTCATGACCATGAGCTAGACGCTTCTCGCGAAGGGAATGCAAGGTGAAGCACGAAAGCCGAACCATCCTCAGTCGTCGTCCCCGCGAACGCGGGGACCCATAACCACAGGCCGCAGTTGCTGAGCGAGCTCGTCGTTACGTCTTTCTTCGCGCCACCGCGTCCTGTGGTTATGGGTCCCGGCTCGGCGCTCACCTTAGCGGCGCTACGCGCCGCCCGGCTCGCTTGGCCGGGACGACAGGGGAACTAACCTCAGCAGCACAATCAATTCAGCAGCACCATCAGTTCACCGGCAGCGGGACCTGGTCGTCGATCAGGCTGTCCAGCGCCGCTTTGACATCGACCTTGGCGTCGATCACGCCGGCCTGCTGCAAGGCCTGCCCGGCGGCGAGCATCGACTCGCGCTGCGGCGTGGCGATGCGGCTGTGAGTCAGTTCGGTGCGCTCCTTGAGCTGCTTGTCGACGATGTTGTCCGGCAGTTTGGTCACGCCGATGAACACCTTTTTCAGCTCGTCATAATTGGCGAGCGAGTATTTGCGCGCCTCCTCGTAGGTGGCCAGCACGCGGCGGACGATGTCCGGATGGTCCTTCAAGAACTGCTCGCGGACATTGAGAATGCCGAAAGTGTTGGCATCGGGCTTGCGATAGAACAGTTTTGCGCCGTCCTCGATCTCGGCCTGGGCCATCATCGGATCGAGCCCGGCCCAGGCATCGACGTCGCCGCGGATCAACGCGGTCTTGCCGTCGGCATGCTGCAGCAGCACCGGCGTGATGTCCTTCTCGGACAGCCCCGCGCCCAAGAGCGCGCGGACCAGGAAGATGTGCGGATCGGTGCCGCGGGTCACCGCGACGCGCTTGCCCTTCAGATCGGCAACGCTCGCGATCTTGGAGTCCTTGCCCGTCACCAGCGCGGTCCATTCCGGCCGCGAATAGACGTAGATCGACTTGATCGGGTTGCCGTTGATCTTGGCGACCAGCGCGGCCGAGCCGGCGGTCGAGCCGAAATCGATCGATCCGGCGTTGAGAAATTCGAGCGCCTTGTTGGAACCGGCGGACTGCACCCAGACGATCGAGATACCGTCCTTGGAAAATTCCTTCTCGAGCAATCCGCGCTGCTTCAGCACCATAGAGACCGGGTTGTAGGTTGCCCAGTCGATGCGGATTTCGCTCAAGGCCTCGGCGGCCTTCGCGCCGGGCAACAGCCAGATCAGTGTGAGTGCGGCGAAAATCCATCGCGCAGCCTTGAGCATCGGTCCACCTTTGTTGCACCGCTTGAAAACCCTTCTGTATCTCAATAGCTTGGAGCTGCAAGCCTGAAGAAGATCCGCATCCTGCAGATGACGTCAGCGAGAACGGCGTTGCCGAAAGCACACTAAATTCAGCATGGACATGCTCTCTTCCCAGAGAAACGTCCGTGACAGCAAGAGCCCCCGCCTGATATCCGAAGAACTCATGGACACCGTCGTCAAAGAGCCCCGTCCCGACAGCGAGACCCGTTTCGACAGCGCGCGGATTGCGGCCGCGGTCGAGGCGCTCGCGACCCGGCATGCCGGGCGCGATGATGTTTTCCGTACCGCGGTCGCGCAGCTCATGAAGGCCGAGCTCGGCGCCGCCCGCGCCGCCGCGCAAAAGCTGCTGCTGAAGGACCGCCACGGCCGGCGCTGCGCCGAGCGGCTCTGCCTGGTGCAGGACGAGATCATCCGCATCCTCTACACGGCGGCGACGCAGCATCTCTATCCGACGCCGATTCCGTCAGGTGCCGAGCGCATGGCCGTGGTCGCGACCGGCGGCTACGGCCGTGGCCTGATGGCGCCGGAGTCCGACATCGACCTCTTGTTCATCCTGCCTTACAAGCAGACCGCCTGGGGCGAACAGGTCGCCGAAGCCATCCTGTACTGCCTGTGGGACATGGGGCTGAAGGTCGGCCATGCCACGCGCTCGGTCGACGAATCGATCCGCCAGGCGCGCGGCGACATGACCATCCGCACCGCGATCCTGGAGATGCGGTTTCTGACTGGCGACCGGCCGCTCTATGACGAACTCGTCGAGCGTTTTGACAAGGAAGTCGTGCACGGCACCGCTGCGGAGTTCGTGACCGCAAAGCTCGCCGAGCGCGAGGAGCGGCACCGCCGCGCCGGACAATCGCGCTATCTGGTCGAGCCCAATGTCAAGGACGGCAAGGGCGGCTTGCGCGACCTGCACACGCTGTTCTGGATCGCGAAATATGTCTATCGCGTGCGCGAGACCGACGAGCTGCTCGAACGCGGCGTATTCGACGCGCAGGAATACCGCACCTTCCGTCGCTGCGCCGACTTCCTCTGGTCGGTCCGCTGCAACCTGCATTTCTTGAGCGCACGCGCCGAGGAGCGGCTGTCCTTCGACCTGCAGCGCGAGATCGCGGTCCGCCTCGGCTACACCTCGCATCCGGGCATGCAGGATGTCGAGCGCTTCATGAAACATTATTTTCTGGTCGCCAAGGAGGTCGGCGATCTCACCGCCATCCTGTGCGCCAAGCTCGAGGATCAGCAGGCCAAGCCCGCGCCGGTGCTGAGCCGGATGATGGCGCGGCTGCGTCCCGGCATGAACCGGCGGCGAGTGCCGGAGAGCGACGACTTCATCGTCGACAACAACCGCATCAATCTCGGAGATCCCGAGGTGTTCAAGCACGATCCGGTCAACCTGATCCGGATTTTTCGACTCGCCCAGAAGAACAATCTCGCCTTCCACCCGGACGCGATGCGCATGGTCACGCGCTCCTTAAAACTCGTCAACACGGAGCTGCGGGAGAATCCCGAAGCCAACCGCCTGTTCATGGAGATCCTGACCTCGAACGACGCCGAGGTCGTGCTGCGGCGGATGAACGAGACCGGCGTGCTCGGCCATTTCATCCGTTCCTTCGGCAAGATCGTCTCGATGATGCAGTTCAACATGTATCATCACTACACCGTCGACGAGCACCTGATCCGCTGCATCGGTTTTCTGCAGGACATCGAGCGCGGCGGCGTCGACGAGCTCGCGATGGCGAGCGACCTGATGCGAAAAATCCGCCCGGAGCACCGCCCGGTGATCTACATCGCCGTGCTGCTGCACGACATCGCCAAGGGTCGGCCGGAGGACCATTCGATCGCCGGCGCCAAGGTGGCGCGGCGGCTCTGCCCGCGGCTTGGCTTTTCGCCCGCCGACACCGAGACGGTGGCCTGGCTCATCGAAGAACACCTGGTGATGTCGACGGTGGCGCAGTCGCGTGACCTGTCGGACCGCCGCACCATTGAGAATTTTGCCGCCGTCGTGCAGTCGGTCGAGCAGATGAAACTCCTGACGATCCTGACCACCGCGGACATCCGCGGTGTCGGTCCAGGCGTGTGGAACGGCTGGAAGGCGCAGCTGCTCCGCACGCTCTATTACGAGACGGAGCCGGTGTTGACCGGCGGCTTCTCGGAAGTGAACCGCGCCAAGCGTATCGCGGCGGCACAGGCCGAGTTCCGGCAGGCCTTTACCGACTGGCCGGCGGAGGAGATCGACGCCTATGTCGCCCGGCACTATCCGGCCTACTGGCTCAAGGTCGAGCTGCCGCGAAAAATCCGCCAGGCCCGCTTCATTCGCGCCAGCGAGCAGGCCGGCCACAAGCTCGCGATCAATGTCGGTTTCGACGAGGCGCGGGGCGTCACGGAGCTCACCATCCTGGCGATGGACCATCCGTGGCTGTTGTCGATCATCGCGGGGGCCTGCGCCTCGGCCGGCGCCAACATCGTCGATGCGCAGATCTACACCACGACCGACGGCCGCGCGGTCGACACTATCGCGATCTCGCGCGAGTACGATCGGGACGAGGATGAGGGACGGCGCGCGAAGCGGATCGGCGAGATGATCGAGCAGGTGCTGGAGGGCAAATTGCGCCTGCCCGAAGTGGTGGCACGGCGCGCCGCAGGCCGTGGCAAGGTCCGGGCGTTCGTGGTCGAGCCGGAGGTCGCCATCAACAACCAGTGGTCGGAGCTCTATACCGTGATCGAGGTCTCCGGCCTCGACCGGCCCGGTCTGCTCTACGAGCTGACCACCGCGATCTCAAAGCTCAACCTCAACATCGCCTCCGCCCATGTGGCGACCTTTGGCGAACGGGCCCGCGACGTGTTCTATGTCACCGATCTGCTGGGCGCCCAGATCAACGCGCCAACGCGCCAGGCCGCGATTCGCAGTGCGCTCTTGCATCTCTTATCGAGCGACGAGCGGGCCGAGCAGCCGGCCGCGTGAGCGTGCAGGGTGGGCAAAGCGAAGCACCTATGCAACGAAACGGTACCGTTGCATTATGACGCCCGTGTTAAGACGACTCGTGCGTCCGATGAAATTGCATGACCGAACTCATTGAATTCAAACGCGGACCGGGCGGACGGCCGACGCGTGCCGAAGCCGAGCGGCGTCACGCCGCTTTGCTCAAGACCGCGATGCGCCTGTTTCTGGAACGCGGCTTCGAGCCGGTCTCGATCGAGGAGATCGCCAAGCGGGCCGGCGTCGCCAAGCGCTTCATCTATGCGCGCTATGCCGACAAGTCGGCCCTGTTCGTCGCCGCCGTCGAGTACAATTTCCTCGGCCGCATGGAGGCGCTGCACGCGATCGAGCCTTCGCCGCGCGGACCGGAATGGGGACTGCTGGAACTCGGACGGGCGGTGGTCGACATGGCGCTGCAGCCCGATGTTCTGGCATTACACCGCCTGTTCATGTCCGCCGCGCCGCAGTTTCCGGAACTCGCCCGGCGCATGCTGGAGCGCCATCGCCAGCGCGGCATCAAGGAGATCGAGCGCGTCCTGCGATTCTATGCCGAGCGCGGCGAGATCGAACTGCACGATCCGGTCTGGCTGACCGAGCATTTCTTCATTTCGATCATCGGTATTCCGCAGCGTCTGGCCCTGGCGGGACTCCGCGAACCGCCTTACGACGAGGCGCGCCGGCTACGCCTTGCGGTCAATCTGTTCGTGAATGGCTGTCGCGCCCGCCCCACGGAAAAACCAGCCGCTTCTCCGACCTCCTGAATACCGAAATGTCGCGGGCGGCCGGGCTTATCTTGCATTGCGGCAACCCTTCCTCCACAATCCGCTTCGAGCGATGGCGTCCGCGCGGGCAAACGGTCTGCCGAGACAATAAAGACCATCGGCAGAACCCCAGAATATGAGGAACGCATTGAGATGAGGAACGGCTTTTTCCAATTCGCGGGCACCGTCGTGCTCGCGCTTGCGCTGTCGGCGACATCGGCCCTGGCGCAGAAGAAATACGACACCGGCGCCAGCGACACCGAGATCAAGATCGGCCAGACCCTGGCGTTCTCCGGGCCCGCTTCGGCCTATGCGACAATCGGAAAGACGCAGGCCGCCTATATGAAGATGATCAACGACCAGGGGGGCGTAAACGGCCGCAAGATCAATCTCATCCAGTATGACGACGCCTATTCGCCACCAAAGGCGGTCGAGCAGATCCGCAAGCTCGTCGAGAACGACGAGGTGCTGCTCACGTTCCAGGTACTCGGCACGCCATCGAACGCCGCCGTACAAAAATATCTCAACGTCAAGAAGGTGCCGCAGCTTTACGCTGCAACCGGCGCGTCGCGCTTCACCGACCCGAAGAACTTCCCCTGGACCATGGGCTTCAATCCCAACTATTTCGTCGAGGGGCGGATCTACGGCCAGTACATACTGAAGGAACATCCGAACGCAAAGGTCGGAATCCTCTACCAGAACGATGACCTGGGTAGGGACTATCTGAACGGGATCAAGGCCGGCCTTGGCGATAAGGCGGCGAGCATGATCGTGGCGGAAGCCTCCTACGAGGTCTCGGACCCGACCGTCGACTCGCAGATC
>Ga0213876_10001149_pt1 | contig 16763 bp, 18 predicted proteins | sample BarmaccomBMRX_R9_FD_160113 | JGI IMG/M metagenome (GOLD analysis project Ga0213876, IMG submission 160113) | Root-associated microbial communities from Barbacenia macrantha in rupestrian grasslands, the National Park of Serra do Cipo, Brazil - RX_R9 | ecosystem: Host-associated > Plants > Roots... | reverse complement strand
GGGCGAGAATTCACGATTTTTGGGGCAGGTCGTCGCGCGCGCGTAGTGGTCGCCGATTGCGCTCTTTTATTTTTCTGTCGCGAGCTTGTTGCGGGTCGAGGATGCGGTTCCCGTATCGGTGAAGTACTTCTGCTCGTCTCCGAGCGCCACGCTCGGCATGCAGGTCGGCGTGCAGGAATAGGTCTCGCGATCCATGCCGCGCTGCATGATGACGAGGTTTTCGTTGGGCTGCTGCACCTGGATGGTCGATTCGTTCAGGATTGCGCCCGCGCCATCGAGTGCGATGAGATTGGTCGTGCCGAAGCTCTTGCCGGTCAAGATGACGAGCCCGTCCTTGCCGATCGTGACGTCGGCGACAATGGGATTGCCGACGATCACGGTCTTGGTTTGATTGGGAAGCTTGATGATCTTGGCCTTGTCGGTCGTTACCACGAGCTTTTCGGCATGAGCCGCGCCAAGCGGAATAATGACGACCGCAGAAAGCGAGGCCAGGAAAAAGATGCGGCTCGCAAGGATACGCGCTCGTGACAAGTTACGCATGACGAACCTCGGAAGAGCCGCTCAGCCGAAAATACGCGTTGTCCGGCGGCCTTCTCCCTCCTGCTTAACGTCCGAGTGGTGAATGATTGGCTAATTTCACGCGAAAGATGCGTCGCGGTTCGCCTTGATGATAGCGCGGCAACCGCCCATCTTCGTTGAGGACGGTGCCCGAGAGGGCGAGCCGCACGTCAACGGGAGAACGGGTGATGGCAAATTTGGCGGCCGAAAAGGTCTATCCGGTCACGCACAGCGACGCGGAATGGCGGAAAATCCTCACTCCCGAGCAGTATCAGGTGCTTCGACACTCCGCGACCGAGCGTCCCGGAAGCTGCGCGCTCAATTACGAGAAGCGTGCCGGCACCTTCTCTTGCGCCGGCTGCGGGCAAGAGCTCTTCAAATCGGTGCGGAAGTTCGAGAGCGGCACAGGCTGGCCGAGCTTCAACGACCCCCTTCCGGGTGCGGTCGAAACGACCGACGATCGCTCCCTCGGCATGCTCCGCACCGAGGTGCATTGCTCGCGTTGCGGCGGTCATCTCGGGCATGTCTTTCCCGATGGGCCGCCGCCGACCGGGCTTCGCTACTGCATGAACGGCGTGGCGATGAACTTCAAGCCGGAGTAACGGCGGGGTCAGTCCGGGTTTTTTCCTTCCTTGGCATTTTCGAGCACTCGCCCGGTCCGCGCGTCGACCCCGACCTCCTGGGTCGAGGTGCCCTTTTTGATGTCGAACGAGTAGCGAAGCCCCGTTCCGCCGGCTTCGCGCTCCAGTTCTTCGTCGGTGATCTTTCCGGGGTGGGCCTTCAGCGCGATCGCGCGAGCTTCCTCGATGGTTACGCGGGCGTGCCTCGAAAGCTCCTCGCCCGTATACGCCAACGCGGGAAGAGTGATGCTCACAATCGCGACGAACGCCGCACCAAGGCAAAGTCCGTCCGGGAAAAAGCGCTTTTGCATTTTTTGTGCTCCGTGGGAGCCCCGTTGCAGTCAAGCAGCGGGCTGTGTCGGCCGATTGACCGCAATGTGACCTCGCCATGAGGCGTTAAGTTGCCTGTCTCACCCATCCATCTTGAGCGCGGCGATGAATGCCTCTTGCGGGATGTCCACCTTGCCGAATTGGCGCATGCGCTTCTTGCCCTCGCGCTGCTTGTCGAGGAGCTTGCGTTTGCGCGTCGCGTCGCCGCCGTAGCATTTCGCGGTCACATCCTTGCGCAGCGCCCTGATGGTTTCGCGCGCGATGATCTTGCCGCCGATCGCCGCCTGCACCGGAATTTGGAAAAGATGCGGGGGGATCAGATCCTTGAGCTTCTCGCACATGGCACGTCCGCGCATCTCGGCGCGCGTCTTGTGAACGAGCATGGAGAGCGCGTCGACGGGCTCGCCGTTCACCAGCACCTGCATCTTGACGAGATCGCCCTCGCGATAATCGGTGAGCTGATAATCGAACGACGCGTAGCCCTTGGAGATGGACTTCAGCCGGTCGTAGAAGTCGAAGACCACCTCGTTGAGCGGCAAGTCGTAGACCACCATGGCGCGCTTGCCCACATAGGAAAGATCGATCTGGACGCCACGCCGATCCTGGCAAAGCTTGAGGATCGAGCCGAGATATTCGTCCGGCGTGAGGATCGTGGCCTTGATCCACGGCTCGGCAATGGTGGCGATCTTCATCACATCCGGCATATCGGCCGGATTGTGCAGCTCGCGCTCCGAGCCGTCCTGCATGACCAGCCTGTAGACGACGGAAGGCGCCGTCGCGATGAGATCGAGGTTGAACTCGCGCTCGAGCCGCTCCTGAATGATCTCGAGATGCAGTAGCCCAAGAAATCCGCAACGGAAGCCGAAGCCGAGCGCCGCCGAGGTCTCCATCTCATAGGTGAAGCTCGCGTCATTGAGGCGAAGCTTGCCGAGCGAGGCGCGCAGCGTCTCGAACTCGGCGGCATCCACCGGAAAAAGTCCGCAGAACACCACCGGCTGCACCGGCTTGAAGCCCGGCAGCGGCTCCATGCAAGGTCTGCGATCATCCGTGATCGTATCGCCCACCCGCGTATCGGCGACCTGCTTGATCTGCGCCGTGATGAAGCCGATCTCGCCCGGCCCCAGCCTTTGCGCATCCGTCATCTTCGGCGTGAAGACCCCGATGCGCTCGGTCTCGTAGACGGCGTTCGTGCCCATCATCTTGATGCGCTGGCCTTTACGCATCTCGCCGTCGACGACACGCACCAGAACGACGACGCCGAGATAGGCGTCGTACCAGGAATCGACGAGGAGCGCCTTGAGTGGCGCCCCTTCATCCCCTTTCGGGGCCGGCAGGCGCGTGACGATGGCCTCGAGCACCCCCTCGATGTTGATCCCCGTCTTCGCGGAGATTTCGACCGCGTCATGCGCGTCGAGGCCGATCACTTCCTCGATCTGCTCCTTGATGCGCTGCGGCTCCGCGGCCGGCAGGTCGATCTTGTTGAGGACCGGCACGATCTCGTGATTGGCATCGAGCGCGTGATAGACATTGGCCAGCGTCTGCGCCTCGACGCCCTGGCTCGCATCGACGACCAGCAGCGACCCTTCGCATGCGGCGAGCGAGCGGGAGACCTCATAGGCGAAATCGACATGGCCCGGCGTGTCCATGAGGTTGAGGACATAAGTCTTGCCGTCCTTCGCCGGATAGGTGAGCCGCACCGTCTGCGCCTTGATGGTGATGCCGCGTTCGCGCTCGATCTCCATGTTGTCGAGCACCTGATCGACCATCTCGCGCGACGAAAGGCCGCCGGTCGTCTGGATCAGACGATCGGCGAGCGTCGACTTGCCATGGTCGATATGCGCGATGATCGCGAAGTTGCGGATCAGCTCGAAAGGATGCGTAGACATATCGGGCATGTAGCAACGCTGCATCGCCCTGGGAAGCGGGGCGGCTCGCCTTTGACGGCACGGCGGCAGCGAGAGCGAAGTCCTTCAGCGACTTGCCGGCTCAAGCCAGCCGCTGCGGCTCGCAAATCTCGGGACATCAAAACGGGGTAACCCCCATTGAGAGTGACCCGACTGAAAGACGGGGGCCGAGGAGGTCTTAGGAATATCGCGAACTTCAGGCGGCGACACGGGCCTCGTCGAGGAAAGGCTCGAGCCGCGGCTTGCCGCGCTTCGGCACGACAAGGAGATGGTTCGCCGGCACCGGCTTCCAGAAGCTGCGTTCGGCATCGAGCGGCTCGGAGGCGACGACCACATCTTCCCCCTCTTCGCGAAAATAGAGCGTGTTCGCCGCCTCTTTCGGCATGGCATAGCGGACCGCGTAAAGCGTCTCGCCGTCCGTCAGCGCCGAGGTGAAGCGGAACGCGTTGGGCTTGCCGCTTTGACGCACCATTTCGGCGATCCGTTCGACAGTGCGCGTGAGCGCGCCGACCGGGTCCGTCTCGGCTCCGGCGCCGAGAATGGCGAGAAAGGCCGCCTCCGAATCCGTCGTCCCGACCCGCGAGGTGTAGAACGCATCGGGAATCAAAGCCTCGACCTTGCGCCGGATCGCGTCCCAGTCGCCGAGGCTGCCATTGTGCATGAACATGAAACGGCCGTGCGTGAAGGGGTGGCAATTCGGGCGCGTGGTCGGCGTGGACGTGGCGGCGCGCACATGAGCAAAGAACAGATGCGCGTGAATGTGCCGGCACAAATGCTTGAGGTTTTCGTCTGACCAGGCCGGCCGAACTTCGCGGTAGAGTCCCGGCTCTTCGTGCTTGGCGTACCAACCGAGCCCAAAGCCGTCCCCTTGCGTCGCGCCAAGCGCCTCCTTGGCGCCGATGCTCTGGTGAACGAGCGAGTGCTGGGGTTCCGTCACATAGCGTTCGAGCGGGATCGTTCGGCCCTTGTAGGCGATCCAGCGGCACATGGCTGCGATTCCTTTCACAAACCAGCGTCACCTATCATTTTTGGCGACCCGGATGAAGTCAAACCCTTGAATAGCGGATCCGAAGTTGCAATTTCCGGGCCGGAACCTGCAGGCGATCAGCGAGGGGCGCCACGCGGCAGAAATCCGGAGCCGCTCAATGTCATCGAAATGTAACGGAGCGTCATCATAGTTCACGCTTAGTTGATCTTCCGCATCTCCTCATCGCGCCGCGAGGACCCCATGTCCGACATCACGATCTCCGGCGCCGTCCCGGCCGCGGACAGGCCGCGGCTCGATCATCCGGTCACGCCGCTCGCGATCTTCGGCTTCCTGGCGGTCGTTGCTGCCGGGCTCCTCTTCGTCGCCTACAGCATCTATGTCGACGTCGACGCTACGCAGGCGCGGATCACAAGCTTTCTTCCCTACGCCCTGCTTGCGGTCGCTCTCGTCATCGCGCTCGGCTTCGAATTCGTGAATGGTTTCCACGACACCGCCAATGCCGTGGCAACCGTCATCTACACCCATTCGCTGCCGGCCAATTTCGCGGTTCTGTGGTCGGGCTTCTTCAATTTCCTCGGCGTGCTCTTCTCGTCGGGCGCCGTCGCCTTCGGCATCCTGTCGCTGCTTCCGGTGGAACTCATCTTGCAGGTCGGATCGAGCGCCGGCTTTGCCATGGTGTTCGCGCTCTTGATCGCGGCCACCTTGTGGAATGTGGGCACATGGTCGCTCGGCCTGCCCGCCTCGAGCTCGCATACGTTGATCGGCTCGATCATCGGCGTCGGCATCACGAACGCTTGGCTGCGCGGACGCGACGGCACCTCCGGCGTCGATTGGGATCAGGCGCTGAGCGTCGGAAAGACGCTTCTGATCTCGCCCATCGTGGGTTTCGTGTGCGCGGCGATCCTGCTCCTCGTCATGAAGGCGCTCGTGCGCAAACCCGCGCTTTACGAGGCCCCCAAAGGCGCCGCGACCCCTCCCTGGTGGATCAGAGCCCTCCTGATCTTCACCTGCACGGGCGTGTCCTTCGCCCATGGCTCGAACGATGGCCAGAAAGGGATGGGACTCATCATGCTGATCCTCATCGGCACGGTTCCGACGGCCTATGCGCTCAATCGCGCCCTCCCGGACGATCGGGTCGCAACCTTCCGCGAAGCTTCGCTCGCGGCGTCCAGGATCATCGATGCCAAGGCCGCCGGCTACGCGGTACTCGGCAATCCGCGACCGGCCGTGACGAGCTATATTTCCTCGCACGAGATCAATGGCGGCACCTATCCATCGCTTTCGGCGCTCGTGCGCGACATCGCGAAACAGGTCGAAAGCTACGGCTCGATCGCCAAAATTCCCGCGACCGATGTCGGCAATACGAGAAACGATATGTATCTGGCCTCAGAGGCGGTGCGGCTTCTGGCAAAGGACAAGGCGAACGATCTTTCGGCGCCCGATCTTGCCAAGCTTAACGCCTATAAGACGGAGCTCGACGCCTCCACGAAATTCATCCCGCTTTGGGTGAAGATCGCGGTCGCCGTCGCGCTTGGCCTCGGCACCATGATCGGCTGGAAGCGCATCGTCGTCACGGTCGGCGAGAAGATCGGCAAAACGCATCTCACCTACGCGCAAGGTGCGGCCGCCGAGCTCGTTGCCATGGGCACGATCCTCGCGGCGGACAATTACGGCCTTCCGGTCTCGACAACTCATGTGCTCTCATCCGGCGTCGCCGGAACGATGGCGGCCAATGGCTCGGGCCTTCAGCTCGAGACCGTGCGCAACCTGGCCTTGGCCTGGGTTCTCACCTTGCCCGCCGCTATGGTGCTGTCGGGGCTTCTCTACTACTTCTTCTCGCAGATCTTCTGAGCCTGACGTCGCGCAGGATGCGCGGGCGGCGCCAAGGCCTCCCCCGCGATGCCGGCTCTGGAGAATATCGGAAGCCCCGATGACTTGCGGGCGCCAGCGCGCTACCTTTCCCTGACGGCGTCTGAGAAGGGAGAGCCAGATGGAACCGAAATACTCGACCGAAGCGATGTCGCAAGGCGTGCGAAATGCCGCCGAGACGACTTTGGAAAAAGCGCGCGAAGCCGTCACCCGTTACATGAAAGAAGCGACGAAGGTGTTCTCCGCGGTCGAATCGACCGCGCAGGCCACGCAGGCCGGCGCCCGGGACGTGACGCAAAAGGCCGTCAACTACGCCGAGACCAACATCGCGGCCGCTTTCGAGTTCGCACGCCAATTGCTGCACGCCAGGGATCCACAGGAATTCCTGAAGCTTCAGCAAAGCTTCGTGCAAAAGCAGGCTGAAAGCCTCGGCGCCCAGGTCCGTGAGATGGGAACTACTGTCGCTGGCGCCGCCTCCCGTGCCGCCTCGCGCGCCACTTCGGAAGCCACCTCTGAGGCAAAAACCAAGCCGGCAGCGCACGATTCGTCGACCACGCGATCGCATGCGGCGAGCTCCCACAGTGTCAGGTCACGCGGCTCCAGGTCGCGCGCCTCAAAAGCGGGCGGATCGAAATCCCGTTCGAAGAAGTAGCGCGGCCTCGACATGGTCGAAACGACGCCGCGTTCAGCGGGAGCGGATCGGCTCGCCCAAATCCGCGAACGGCTTTTCACCTCGGTCATCGGCGATGTCATGGACATGCAGGGACTGCGCCAGCAATTCCTGCCGCCTCACATTCGCGCGGTGTTGCCCCACAAGATGCTGGTCGGGCGTGCAATGCCGGTGCGTGAGGAGGATTGCACGACGCAAGGCGATTTCGGCCTCATGTTCAAGGCGCTCGACGATTTGCGGCAAGGTGAAGTCTATATCTGCACGGGTGCCTCGCCCCGGTATGCGCTCTGGGGAGAACTGATGAGCACGCGAGCGCACGCGCTCGGAGCGGCCGGTGCCGTCCTCGACGGTTTCCACCGCGACACCAGCGGAATCCTCGCGGTCGGCCTTCCGGTGTTCTCGGCGGGGGCCTATGCCCAAGATCAGCGCGGCCGCGGCCGAGTGACGGATTTCCGGTGTGAGATTCGCTTCGCCAATGGCACGATTGTCGCTCCGGGCGATATCATCGTCGCGGATGACGACGGCGTGCTCGTCATACCGAAGGCGCATCTCGACGAAGTCGTGGAGGCCGCGCTCGTCAAGGTCGACGGCGAAGAAGAGGTGCGCCGCCTGATCGAGAAGGGCGAGGGCACGCAGGCGATCTTCCATCGCACCGGCATCATGTAGACCGAACGCAAAGCGAGCTTTCCGACCTCCGATGCCTGTGCTCGGGGGTCGCTTTGCCGGCGCAAATGGCCTATCGACGATGCCCTCGAACCTCACCGGCAAAAGCTTCCGATGACCTCACCCGCACTCGACGGACCTCGCCTGATGCCACGCTCGGGCGCGCCGGCGCAGCTGATCGTGCTGCTTCACGGTTACGGGGCGGATGGCAAGGACCTCATCGAGCTTGGCCGGCAGTGGCAACGCCTCCTGCCGCAAGCGGCATTCGTCGCGCCGAACGCGCCGGAACGGCTTCCCATGAGCCCGGTCGGTCGGCAATGGTTCGCGCTCACCTTGCGCGAGCCCGCCGAGCGATGGAAAGGCGTCACGCAAGCACGACCCGCGCTCGACGCCTTTCTCGACGCGGAGCTTCGTCGTCACGCGCTTGGCCCCTCCGCGCTCGCGCTCGTCGGTTTCAGCCAAGGGACCATGATGGCGCTCCATTGCGGGCTGAGACGCGAGGCGGCGCCCGCGGCGATCGTCGGCTTTTCGGGCCTCCTTGTGCTCGAGCCCGGAAAAGGGCGAGAAAGCCTCAAGGCCGAGGCCAGGAGCAAGCCGCCCATTCTTCTCATTCACGGCGAGGCCGACGACCTCATTCCGGCCACGGCGCTTTTCGATTCGGCTGAGTCCCTCGCCGAATCCGGGATTCCCTGCGAGTGGCATCTCTCGCCTCGGCTGGGACACGGCATCGATGCCGAAGGCCTGCGGCAGGGCGGCGAGTTCATTGTGGCCGCTTACGCGCGAGCGCGCCAAGCCGCGCGCCGGTAGAATGCGCGCCTTCAATGTCCGCGATCTCGACATCTCGCCGGATGCTTCGCTCGAGGTTTGCGGCTTACGGGCTCGTTCTCCTGGCCGTGCTCTTCGTTTACGGCGTCCTCGCTTATGTCGCGCTGCCGGCAGCCTGGTCGCATTACGAGCATCAAAAAGGGCTTGCCGGTCTGCCGATGGTCACCCGCACGGCACAAGACATTCCGGGCGACCCGATGAATGTCGGCCTCGTCGGCACCCAAGAGGATGTGGTTTGCGCCATGCATGCCGCGCAATGGCACCCTGCCGATCCCATCACCTTGCGTTCGAGCCTTGCGATCATCGGCAGCGTGATGCTCGATCGACCCTACCTGCAAGCGCCGGTCAGTCCGCTCTTCTATGAAGGAAGACGTGAGGATCTCGCTTTCGAGAAAGCCGAAGGCCAGAGCGCCGACCGGCGCCATCATGTCCGCTTGTGGAAGGTCTTGCGCAAGGGCGAGGAAGGTCGCTCCGTATGGCTCGGCGCTGCGACTTTCGATCGGGGCGTGGGGTTCAACCGCTTCACCGGCCAAGTCACCCATCATATTGCGCCCGACATCGACGCCGAGCGCGATTTCCTCACCGGGACGCTCGAGGCCGCGAAGGTCGTCGAAGCGGTCTATGAAGTCACCGGGATCGGCCCGACGCTGGACGGCGTGAACGGCGAGGGCGACCCCTACCAAACCGATGGCGAGATCAAGATCTCGCGCCTCGCCGAAGGTTGCGGCACGCGTGTCGCGACGCCGCGTGAATTGGCCAATCCGCCCGTGATCGTTCTCAAGAACCTGATCTGGCAGGTTGTGCTGGAGACGCTTCTTGCGCGATCAACGCCCGCTGAAGACACGGGTTCGTCCGGTGGCTCTCAAGACAAAGGGTCTTGACCTACGAAAGGGATCAGATCCTCGCGCGATCGCGATCGCCAGCAGGTCGTCCGAGGGAAAAATCGTTTTCGAAGAAAGAGATTCCATCTTCTCGGCCAGCTCAGCTCCGTTTTGGCGAATAGTCGGTCGCATACAGGACCCTGTCTTCGATCGCTCCTACGAGTGAACCGTGTTCGGCTGCCGTGAGCCGTTTGATCTCGGCCCACTCCGCGTCGCGCATGAAGGCATCCCACGCCGCGTTCTTGGCCGCTTCATCGGACCATTCGAGAAGATAGATGAACTCCGTCCGCTCTTTCCCTTTGGCTTCCCACATTCCCAAGATCTGAAAACCATATTTGCGCATGATCCGCGCGGCGTGGTCGCGGAAACGCGCATGAAAGGCGAGCTTGTTCCGTTCGAAGATCTCGTAGATTCGCAATTGCTGGATCATCTAAGGCCCTCACGCATCGGATTCGTCAATTCGATCTCAGTCGCAGCCCTTGCGGTCGAATCAACCCGTCGCGATTGGGAGTGAAACCCTCCACGCGCTCGCTCAACCCCCAGAGCCTGGTGGTATTGAAGAGAATGATCTGCGGCATGTCCGTCAGATAAAGATCGGTGACCTCGCGATAGAGCGCGACGCGTTTTTGCGTGTCACCGGCCTCGCGGGCCTCCTTGAGCAATTCATCCATCTTCGGATTGCAATATTTGCCGAAGTTGAACGGCCCGTTGCAAGCCATCCAGATCGAGAGATTGGCGTCGGGATCGGCCCGTCCCGACCAGGTGAGCAAAGCGGCATCGAAATCGCCGGCAAGATCGGCCACGTTTCCGGTGTTCGTCTCGAGCTCTTCGAGCTTGATGTCGAACCCTGCTTCCTTGGCCATGGCCTGGATCACCTCGCCGATCTGCGCATCGATCGTCGTGTTGGCGAGCTGAAGCCCGAAGGTGACATGATCGACGCCCGCCTCTCGCAACAAGGCGCGCGCCCCGTCGAGATCGCGTTCCGGAACCGGGTGGCCGGGATTCCAGAATGTGCTGTTCGGCACCTCGCTTTGATTGTTGGGGATGAACAAGCCCTCGAAGACCGCCTCGTTGAGCGCCTTGCGATCGATCGCCTTCTCGAGAGCCTTTCGCACGCGCGGATCTTTCCCGAGCGGCGTCTCCGAACGGGGCCCGTGGGCCAGATTGAACTGCAAGGTCCGGTAAGCCGCCGAGGCATGCTGCGCCAGACGAAGATGCGGATCGGCCTTCACCACGGCCGCGTCGGTGGCGGCGAGCTGATCGACGATCTGAAGCTCACCCGACTGCAGGTTGACGAGGCGCACGGAGCTGTCAGGCATTGGGCGAAACACGATGCGGTCGACCGCAATCGCCTTCGCATTCCAATAACCGGGGAAGCGGTCGAGCACGATCCTGTCCTGGGGGATCCGTTCCGTGAACGAAAACGGGCCCGCGCAAACCGGATGGTTCGCGACGTCGTCGCCGAGTCTCTTGATCGATTCCGGAGACAGCATCATGCCGGATCGATCGGCGAGAAAGGCGAGAAGCGGCGCGTCGGGGGCGGACAGATGCAGTTTCACGCTCAGCGGGTCGAGAACCTCGACGGAGGAGACAGGCCGCAGCTCCGGCTTGCGCAGACTGCTCGCGAGCGTCTTGTCGCGCTCGATATTGATCTTCACCGCTTCGGCATCGAAGTGGGTGCCGTCCTGGAACATGACGCCCGAGCGCAGATGCAGCGTGAGCGCCAGGCCATCGGCCGACCACTCCCAACTCGTCGCGAGCTGCGGCACGAAATGCATGTCGGGATCCGTATCGATCAGCTTGTCGCAAAGAGAGGCGAAGATGTTGCGATCGAGGAAAATGCCGCTGCGTGCGGGATCAAGCGGGCCCGGATCACCTTCGATCCCGATATTGAGCACGTCCGCCGCAAGGACCGGATGTGGCGCGAGGGCGAGCATCGGCAAGAGGAGCAAAGCGAATTTTGCGCGCATCGACAGCCCGTCCCTGAGGTCGTTGCCGGACACCCGGCGATCAAAAGGCGCCAAATCTTCGCCAGCCGGTCTCCTGAAAGCAAGCCTTCTCACAAGCAAGTTCTCCCAAAAGCAAGCCGCAGCATCCCTTCTGGTCGTCTGGCGTGACGAACAGCGCCTTTTCCGGGGAAACTTCGCCCACGGTCTGCCAAGTCGGCGAATGTCCTTGTCTCTTGAAGAGCCGCGTCGAGCGCATCATCTTGCCGAAACACGCTTCTCTCTTTTCGAAGAATGCGCGAGGGTCGCGACTTAGTTCCTCTCGTAGCCGGGGCGGGAATCCTCGGTTCCGGCTTGCAAGGTGAAAGGCTGGCGCACCATTGCGCCTCGACTTTCGAGCGGATAGACGAGCGACGGCCCTCGCGCCCAATGATGGTGGGATTCATGGCGCTTTCGCTCGCGGCTTTCGACACGGAGGACCTCGCGGTCATTTCCGCTCATCTTCAGGACGCCCGCCTCACGCTCTCCAACGTGGCCTATCTGCGAAAGCGCATGCGTTTCGTCATGGTGTTTCATCGCAAATGCCGTGAGGCGCCGCCCGATATCGACGGGCGCTGCCATTCCGGACTACATTTCGAGCGCGTCTTGTCGGCACGCCATATCGGCTTTGATCCTTCCGAGAAGGAACGTGCTCTGGTCCTTCTCGCCATCACCTTCGACGACACGACGGCGCCCGCCGGGACCGTCATGCTGCATTTCATGGGGGGAGAGGTGATCCGGCTCGAGGTCGAGTGCCTCGAAGCACTGATGAAGGACCTCGATGAGGTGATGCCTGCCGCGCTCGGCGCCGGAGGCGCTTGAGACTCGCATGGCGCAACGCCTCGATTTCACGAAAGCCGGGTTCGAGGAAAGGTTCCGGGCGCTCATCGGCGCAAAACGGGAGGCGGCCGAGGATATCGAGGCGGTGGTCGCGATGATCTTGCGTGACGTCGCTGAGCGAGGCGATGCGGCGCTCATCGAATATTCCCGTCGTTTCGACAAACTCGAGCTTTCAGTCGCGACGTTGCGGGTGAGCGAGGCCGAAATCGAGGCAGCGGTGGCGGCCTGTCCGCGCGAGGCGCTCGAGGCGCTTGCCTTCGCGCGCCAGCGCATCGAGGCGTTTCACTTGCGCCAGAGGCCGAAGGACGATCACTTCAGCGACGCGCTCGGCGTGCGGCTCGGCTTGCGCTGGACGCCGATCGAGGCGGTCGGCCTTTATGTGCCGGGCGGCACGGCAAGTTACCCATCCTCGGTGCTGATGAATGCCGTGCCGGCGAAAGTCGCCGGCGTTCCCCGCATCGTCATGGCCGCCCCGACACCCGAGAACCTCCACAATCCGCTCGTGCTCGCGGCCGCCAGGCTCGCCGGCATCGACGAGATCTACCGGATCGGCGGCGCCCAGGCGGTCGCCGCCCTTGCGTTCGGCACGGCTTCGATCGCGCCCGTCGCCAAGATCGTGGGGCCGGGCAACGCCTATGTGGCGGCCGCGAAGCGTCGCGTGTTCGGGCAAGTTGGCATCGATTCGATCGCCGGCCCTTCGGAGGTCCTGGTGCTCGCCGACAAGAGCGCCAAGCCCGACTGGGTAGCGCTCGATCTCCTGGCCCAAGCCGAGCACGACGGCGCGGCTCAGTCGATCCTGATCACCGATGACGCCGCGCTTGCGGACGCCGTCGAGAAGCGGATCGCGATCCACCTTGCCGAGCTTCCGCGCGCCGCGATCGCACGCGCGAGCTGGCGCGATTTCGGCGCGGTGATCCTGGTGCCCTCCCTGGCGGAGGCAATCGCGCTCGTCGATCGCTTGGCGCCCGAGCATCTCGAGATCGCAACTGAGGAACCCGAGAAGCTCGCCGCGCTCGTCCGCAATGCAGGCGCGATCTTCCTCGGCCATTTCACCCCCGAGGCCATCGGCGACTATGTCGGGGGGCCGAACCACGTGCTGCCGACCGCGCGCACCGCGCGTTTTTCTTCAGGGCTCGGCGTCACCGATTTCATGAAGCGCACCACGCTCCTCGACGCGACGCGCGCCGGGCTCTCGGAGCTTGCTCCCGCCGCGATCAGGCTTGCCGAAGCGGAAGGGTTCGACGCCCATGCTCGTTCCGTGTCTGCGAGACTCGGTGAGGGATAGGCGCATGAGCGCCAGGGAGAGCGCGAGCGATGGCGGCAAGAGCGGGCCAAAAGTGGGCGCAAAGGATGGCCCGAACCTCGATGGCAAGCCAGGACCCGCAAGACGCCTCGTCGCGATCGTGCTCGACGAAGCGTCGATCGGGCGCTCGAATGCCGACCAGGAGCAGGAATGCTCGATTGCGATCTACGATCTCCTCGAACGCAACAGCTTCGCCGTTCCGGGCCATGATCGTGGCCCCTATCGCCTGACGATCGCCCTGCACGAGAAGAAGCTCCTCTTTCGAGTGAGCGATGACAGGGGCGAGCCGGTCATCGCCCATCTCTTGTCCCTCACGCCGTTCCGCCGTGTGGTACGCGACTATTTCATGCTGTGCGACAGCTATTATGGAGCGATTCGCACGCGCTCGGCCGCCGAGATCGAAGCGATCGACATGGGCCGGCGCGGCCTCCACGATGAAGCCGCCGCCTTGCTCGTCAAGCGCCTCCACGGGAAGATCGAGATCGATTTCGACACGGCGCGGCGGCTCTTCACGCTGATCGCGGCACTGCATTGGAAAGGGTGAGCGCGAGGTGGCGCAACCCCCTGCCGCCCCGCCGCGGACCATTCAGTCCGTGCTCTTCATCTGCTCACGCAACGCCGTGCGCTCGCCCATTGCCGAAGCGATCGCCAAGCATTTTTTCGGCCGCTCACTCTATGTGCGCTCGGCGGGCGTGCTCGAGGGGGACAACGATCCCTTCACGGCGACCGTTCTCGACGAGATCGGCATCGATGCGGCTCAGCACAAGCCGCAGACGATCGAGGAGCTCGACGACTGGGAGGGACTGAACTTCGATCTCGCCGTCACCTTGAGCCCTGAAGCTCATCACCGGGCGCTCGAGCTCACGCGCACCTTGTCGATCGACGTCGAATATTGGCCGACGCCCGATCCGACCCTCGAGATCGGCTCGCGCGAACGGGTGCTCGACGCCTATCGCGGCATTCGGGACGGGTTGGAGAAGCGGATCATGGCCCGCTTTCGCAAATGAGGTTGCGATGAGCTTCCCAATGCCTCCGGCGCTCACCGCCGCGATCGAGAGCCTCGCGACAGGGAGGCGCCAAGGTGAGATGGCGCAACGCTCGGCCTCCATCTCGGCCAGTTATCGCCAAGGCAGAAATTCGCAAGCCGCGATCGCTTCGCCCGATGATGTCGTGGCGTATCTTTCGGCCCGGATGCCAGCGACGTTCGCGGCGGTCTCTGCAAGCTTGCGGGCCGCGAGCGAGCTGATGCCGACCTTTGCACCGTCAAGCCTTCTCGATCTTTGCGCGGGACCAGGGACGGCGAGCTTCTCGGCACTCTCGATCTGGCCCGAAATCTCTTCGGTGACGATCGTGGACACCAATCCGCACTTTCTGATTGCCGCTCAAAAGCTCGGAGAAGCTTGCGGGTTCACGGGGATGCGCCAGGCGAAATTTCTTCAATCGCCCCTCGAAGCAGCATGCGGCGAACTGGAACGCGCCGACCTCGTGATGATGAGCTACGCACTCGTCGAGCTCGACCCGGCCAAGATCGCGGAGCTCGCGCGCCGCATCTGGTCGCGCTCCTCGGGTCTTCTGCTCTTCGTCGAGCCGGGGACGCCCGAAGGGTATCGCCGCATCCTCATCTGTCGCGACGCCCTGATCCGCGAGGGGGCTCGTCTCGTCGCGCCTTGTCCGCACACGGCGCCCTGTCCGATGTCGCCGCCTGCTTGGTGCCATTTCACGCAACGTTTGCCGCGCTCTCGCAGGCACCGCTTGGCCAAGGGCGCCGAGGTGAACTTCGAGGACGAGCCCTACATCTACCTTGCCTTTGCGCGGAGCGGCGTGGCTCATCGGCCGAGTGGGCGGATCGTATCGCGTGTGCGCCTCGCGAAAGCCGGCGTTCGGTTCACCGTTTGTGGCGAGTGCGGCGGTCTTGCGCACGAGAATGTCTCGCGCCGCGATCGCGACGCTTACGCGAAAATGCGTCGCGCCGGTTGGGGAGATGCTCTGCTTTCGGCTTCATCCGTTGAATGAGACCACACTTCGGTGTCACTTCGGCGGCGCCGGACTTTTGCGGCGTCCCGAGACGCACTATGTTTGAAGGGTAAGTTTGGAGAAGGAGGCGCCCATGGCCAGAAAACCCGCTCATCCGAGGCCGGGGAGGCCTGAAACGTCAGGTTCGCCGCGCGACCGCGTGATCGATGCCCTGATGACGCTCGCCGCAGAGAAGCCTTACGGCGACATCGGCCTTACCGAGATCGCCGAACGCGCTTCGGCGTCCCTTGCCGAACTCCGTGATCTCTTCCCCTCGAAAGGGGCGATCCTTGGCGCATTCAGCAAGCGGATCGACCATATCGTGCTCGAAGGCACGACCGGAGAGCTCGCCGAGGAGCCGGCGCGCGAGCGCGTCCTCGATGTGATGATGCGTCGTTTCGACGCCCTGCGCCCTTATCGTGACGCCTTGCGTTCGATCTCGCGAGATATGCGGCGCGATCCCCTTTCGCTCGCCGCCATGAACCAGATGGCGTTGAACTCGCATCGTTTCATGCTGGCCGCCGCCGGCATCGACACGACCGATGCGCTCGGCCCGCTCAAGCTGCAAGGGGCGGTCGGCGTCTTCGCGCGCGCCTTCGAGACATTCCTCGAGGACGAGGAGCCGGATCTTGCGCGCACGATGGCGCGGCTCGACAGGGAACTCGACAAGGGCGAGCGCCTCTTGCGCCTTGCCGATGACGTGCATGCCCTGACGGCACCGTTCCGGGCCTTCTTCAGGGCCGCGTGCCGTGGTCGTCGGCGCTTCCGTGACCGCATGCGCGAGCGCATGCGTGCGCCACGCGACCGCGACGATGAGGAAGGCATCGAGGCCGCCTGACCCAGCCTCACATCGGGAGGCTCTGCGAGAAGCTGCGACGAGCCGACGCGGGGCGTAGCCGATCATTCGGGCTTCGAATTGGGGGACGAAGATCGGCCCCTCATTTCCCGATCTCCCTATCGGCTTCGTGCCAATGCTTAAGCGCCCTCGCGTAACGCGGCATCACCGAGGGCATGATGCTTTCGCCGGGTGCTGGCCGGTCGACACCGAAGACATATTTGGGAAAGTCGAGCTCCTTCTGGATCGCCCAGATCTCCTCATGCTTCTCGGGCGCGAGAATATGCGCCGGATCGCCGACGGCGATCCAGCCGAGCGGCACCACCGCCTCCGGCGCGAGCACGCTGCGCAAATGCACGATCGCGTTGATGCGCACTTCGGCAGCGCGGCCGATCCTGGCGCCGTTGAAGATCGTCGCCCCCGTGGCGATGAACGCGTCACTCTCGATCGTGCAACCGACCACAGAGGCGCGAGGCCCG
>Ga0213876_10001148_pt1 | contig 16814 bp, 15 predicted proteins | sample BarmaccomBMRX_R9_FD_160113 | JGI IMG/M metagenome (GOLD analysis project Ga0213876, IMG submission 160113) | Root-associated microbial communities from Barbacenia macrantha in rupestrian grasslands, the National Park of Serra do Cipo, Brazil - RX_R9 | ecosystem: Host-associated > Plants > Roots... | reverse complement strand
AAGATCCGCTTCGAGAAAATCCGCGTCTGTGCGGCCTTCAGCACGCAGCTCGGTCAAGAGGCTTGCGCCGCGCTCGATGCTGCGGCCATGGACGAGAACGCGCGCGCCTTCCGCCGCGATGCGCTTGGCGACGAGGCGACCGACCCCATCGGTTGAACCCGTGATCAGCACCGTCTTGCCCACGAGCCTCATTTGGCGTTCCCTTCGCAAAGCTTGGCTTGCAATCATCGATCGCGTTTGGGGCAGCCGCAAGACGCGCAGGGCGCGGCCGACCCCATCGCCTCTCACCCGCTCACCCGCCCCGCAACATCGTTCGAAGCCAAGGTGTCTCGACTATTGCCCTTGGCCGCGCCCATTGCTATGTAATTTCGAGCTCGACGGGCCGTAGCGGACGAAACCGCTGCGGCCCGATAGGCTTTGAAGCTGCCTGAGCTGAATTGCCTTCGATAGCCTGACTTGAACCATGTTCCTGCCCGCCGGCCCGCGCCGGCCCGCTTCGTCAGCGGTGCTTCGTCGACCACGAGCTCTTGGCCCGTTTCGACGAATGTCGGTGGAAAGGAGCCCGATCACTCGAACACGCCGGCGCCACGCCCTTCAGGGCTTTTTGGGAGACAGAATGTCAGTTGCTTTTGACCGCGCATCCGGGCGCGAAGACTTTGCGGCACTGCTCGAGGAATCCTTCCAGCGTTCCAATGCTATCGAGGGAGGTGTCGTCGAGGGAACGGTGGTCGCCATCGAGAAGGATGTGGCCGTCATCGATGTCGGCCTCAAGACCGAAGGCCGCGTGCCTTTGAAGGAATTCCAGGCCCCCGGCAAGGACGGGGGGCTCAAGGTGGGCGACAAGGTCGAGGTTTATCTCGACCGCATCGAGAATGCACTTGGCGAGGCCGTTATCTCGCGCGAGAAGGCGCGGCGCGAAGAGAGTTGGGGCAAGCTCGAGAAGGCCTTCGAGGCCAATGAGAAGGTGCAGGGCGTCATCTTCGCTTCGGTGAAGGGCGGCTACACCGTCGATCTCGACGGCGCCATGGCCTTCCTGCCCAGGAGCCAGGTCGATATCCGCCCGGTGCGCGATGTCGGCCCGCTCATGAACCAGCCACAACCGTTCCAGATTCTCAAGATGGATCGCCGGCGCGGCAACATCGTCGTCTCGCGGCGCACGGTGCTCGAGGAGACGCGTGCCGAGAGCCGCTCGCAAATCGTGGCCAATCTGGAAGAAGGTCAAGTCATCGAGGGCGTCGTCAAGAACGTCACCGAATACGGCGCCTTCGTCGACCTCGGCGGAATCGACGGGCTCTTGCACGTCACCGACATGGCCTGGCGGCGTGTCAACCACCCTTCCGAGGTCGTGGCGATCGGCCAGACCGTGAAGGTCAAGATCATCCGCATCAACCATGAGACGCAGCGCATCTCGCTCGGCATCAAGCAGTTGCAGGGCGATCCGTGGCAAGGGGTCGAGGCGAAGTATCCGATCGGCATGAAGCTGAAGGGGCGGGTCACCAACATCACCGATTACGGCGCCTTCGTCGAGCTGGAGCCGGGCATCGAGGGGCTGATCCACGTCTCCGAAATGTCCTGGACCAAGAAGAATGTGCATCCCGGGAAGATCGTCTCGACCTCGCAAGAGGTCGAGGTGGTCGTGCTCGAGATCGACTCGGTCAAGCGGCGCATCTCGCTTGGCCTGAAGCAGGCCCTGCGCAATCCGTGGGAGGAATTTCAGGAAAATCACCCGGTCGGATCGACGATCGAGGGCGAGGTCAAGAACAAGACCGAGTTTGGCCTGTTCATCGGCTTGCCGGGCGATGTCGACGGCATGGTGCACCTCTCCGATCTCGATTGGCACCGCCCGGGCGAGGAGGTGATCGAGCAGTACAAGAAGGGCGACATGGTCAAGGCCGTGGTCCTCGACGTCGACACCGAGAAGGAGCGGGTCTCGCTCGGCATCAAGCAGCTCGAAGGCGATCCCTTCGCCGAGGCCGGCGATTTGAAGAAGGGCGCGGTCGTGACCTGCGAGATCACGGAGGTGAAGGAGTCCGGTCTCGAGGTGAAGATCGTCGGCACCGATCTCACCGCCTTCATTCGTCGCGCCGAGCTTGCTCGTGAACGCGGCGATCAGCGGCCCGAGCGCTTCGCGGCCGGCGAGAAGGTCGATGCGCGCGTCACCCAGTTCGACCGCAAGGCGCGCAAGGTCTCCGTCTCCATCAAGGCGCTCGAAGTGCAGGAGGAGAAAGAGGCGATCGCGCAGTTCGGCTCGACCGATTCAGGCGCTTCGCTCGGCGATATTTTGGGAGCTGCGTTGCGCCGCGCGAACGAGAAGAAATGACGCGAATGGCCGGGGCGACATGTTGAATGTCGCCCCGCGGTATGTTCGAGCTGTCCGCTAGCTTCCAACTCGGCGGCATCCTGTCGAGGCGTGATCGGCGCAAGTCCAAATCCCCAAGTCCCTCGCCGTTAGCGGCCCTTTGCGTCACACCTCCCTGACAAGCTCGGGGTCCGCAAATTTTGCGCGCCACATTGCGCCGCGATAGACTTTTCTCCACCTCATCTTCCTTGCTCTCCCACCTCTTAGAGGATTAGATTGGCGCCATGAGCATGAGCTCCGACACGATGGTCGAACGCCGGCATCTGCGCCGACGCGTAACCTTCTGGCGCATCGTGGCAGCGTTGCTTGCGATCGTCGCGATCGTCATCGGCGCCTCTCGTCTTTCCCGCGTCGGCGCCGAGAGCGTCGCGCATATCGCACGGGTGCGCGTGAACGGCATCATTCTCGACGATGCCGATTTCACCCGCATGCTCGACCGCTTGGCGAAGTCGAATGCGAAGGCCGTGCTTCTCGACATCGACAGTCCAGGGGGTGGCGCCGCCGCATCGGAAGAAATTTACGAGCATTTGAGGAAGGTGGGCGAGAAGCGTCCGATCGTCGCCATCGTTCGCTCGCCGCATCCGGCGGATACATGGTGTCGCTCGCCGCCGATCATATCGTTGCGCGCAACTCCTCGGCCGTGGGCTCGATCGGCGTGATCTTCCAGAACCCTAATGTCACGCAGCTCCTCGGCACGCTCGGCGTGAAGATGGAGGTCATCAAGTCGAGTCCGTTGAAAGCTTCGCCAAACCCCTTCGAAGTGACACCGCCTGAAGCGACCGCCGCCATGAATGCGCTCGTGGTCGACACCTTTGCTTGGTTCAAGAACCTGGTGCGCGAGCGTCGCCATCTCGACTCCGACGCTCTCGCCAAGGTCGCCGACGGACGCGTGTTCTCGGGCTCGCAGGCGGTGAGCCTGAAGCTCATTGACGGCATCGGGGGCGAGGAGGAAGCGCTCGACTGGCTGAAGCGAGACAAAGGCATTGACACCACTCTTCCGATCCGCAACTGGACTGCCGAGCGCGGCGGCTGGCTGCGGCGTTTGACCGGAGACGCCATGATGGGCGCACTCTCGGAGCTGGGCTTGGCGAAGGCGTCCAAACTCCTCTCGACGGCGAGCGGACCGATGCAAAGCCAGGCGGCGAGCGGGCTGCTCGCCTTGTGGCAGCCCATGGGCGAATGACGGCAATTGCCGGGGGCTTCGATGATCAAGTCAGAACTCGTTGAATGCGTGATGCGCACCTATCCAGGTCTTTATCAGCGCGATGCCGAGACCGCAGTGGACGCCGTACTTGATGCGATCACGGACGCGCTTGCCAACGGCAATCGTGTCGAGATCCGGGGATTCGGGGCGTTTTCGGCCAAGGAACGACGCTCGCGTGTCGGACGTAATCCACGCACCGGACAGCGCGTGCCCGTCGCGGCCAAGCGCGTCCCCATGTTCAAGGCGAGCAAGGAAATAAGAGAGGCGCTCAATCAGGACGGGTTGGGGGCGCCGCGAGCGCGCAAGACCGCCGCCCTCTCGGCCGGCGTGCTCGGAGCGGAGAGCCGCGGCAGCGAATGAACTTGGCGCACCGGGATGGAAGCGGCACTCTCATCGAGTTGAAGATGCAGTGCATGTTCGAGACGAGTTCACACGCGGCCTTGTTCGCATCGATTTAGAAGACGGACTCTCAGCATGCGCGGCTTCGCCAAGGTAATCATTCTGGTGCCGCTCGCGCTCTTGGCGGTCGCCTTCGCAGTCGGCAACCGCGGCAATGTGAGCCTCACCTTCGACCCGTTTTCAGATACGCCTTACATGGTCGAGGTGCCGCTTTTCATCGTCGTCTTCGGCGCCCTCATCCTGGGCGTGCTTCTCGGCGGCATCGCCACTTGGCTCGGCCAGGGACGCCACCGCAAGGCGGCGCGCATGCACAGGCGCGATGTCGAACGGCTGAGAAGCGATCTCGACAGATTGCAGGGAGCGCCCTAGCCACGCTAAAAGCGTCGAGGCGCAACCATCTCTTGCACGCAAGCGAGCCGCCCGTGTCGCTCAGCCTTGAAGTCCGAAGCTATGATCGAGGCGGCCGGCACCGGCACGGCTTCACGCAAATCCTTTTCCCGCTACGTGGCTCCATGCAGCTCGACATCGAGGGCAAGACGGGTGTGGTCTCGAGCAATCGCCTCGCTTTCATTCCTGAAGAGCATGTGCATGCTTTCGTGCCGAGCCGGGACTGCAATCTGCTTGTGATGGAGGTTGAAAGCTCGGGCGGCGATCAGCCTCTTCCCGTTCTTCGCACTCACTCTTCTTTCATTGCGGTCGAGCCGTGGTCGTGGCGGTTGTTCTCCATGTTCGGTGCCGAGATCGCGCGGCATCCCCGGAACGCCGAGAAGATCAGTCCCGTGGCCATGACCGCGTTGCAGCTTCTTCGCCCCAGGGCTTCGACCCCGGTCGAGACCGCACCGGGACTTCGAATCCGTGAAGCCGCGCAGAAGCTCGGCACAGTCGATGGCTCGTCTTGCGTAGCCGATGTCGCGCGTGGCGCCGGGTTCGGTCAAAGCCGCTTCCATGCGTTGTTTCGCGCGACCCATGGACAAACGCCGAAACAGTTCCGCCTGCAGAAGCTCCTCGACGAGGCCGTCGAGCGCTTGCTCACTTCCAGCGAACCCGTTTCGCAAATCGCCTACGCGCTCGGTTACGAGAACGCCTCCTCCTTCAATCGGCTTTTCAAGCGGCGTTTCAGCATCACGCCAAGCGAGTTTCGCGCAAGCGGATCAAGCGGCTCAAACCTCTGAGCGACGCCATCGAGCGCAGCTTCGGTAAAGCCAATCGCAACTTTGGCTCATCACAGGACGCCACAAGCGGGATAAATCTTCGATCCAAATGACGGCCGGAGATGACCGATGAAGCTCACCGACTTCAAGGCGTTGACCTTCGATTGCTATGGCACCTTGATCGATTGGGAAACGGGTATCTGGAACGCGCTGCAGCCGCTCATGAGCGAAGGCCGCCTGAAGGTCGGGCGCGAGGAAGCCCTCGACGCGTTCGGACGCCACGAGAAAGAGCAAGAGGAAGAGACACCGTCGCTTCGCTATTCGGCGCTGCTCGCCGTCGTCCATGCGAGGCTCGCGAAACAGTGGGGCGTGCGTATTTTTGCCGACCTCAACGAGCGGTTCGGCGCCTCGGTTGCCGAATGGCCGGCTTTTCCGGACACGGCCGAGGCGCTCGCCTATCTCAAGCGTCACTTCAAGCTGGTTATTCTCTCGAACGTCGATCGCGCGAGCTTCGCGGCGAGCAACAAGAAGCTCGGCGTCAATTTCGATGCGATCTACACGGCCGAGGACATCGGCTCCTACAAGCCCGATCCACGCAATTTCGCTTATCTGGTCGAGCACATCGAGGCCGATCTCGGCATCCGACGCTCGGAGATCCTGCACACGGCGCAAAGCCTGCGTCATGACCATGTGCCCGCCGAGAAAGCGCGGCTCGCGAGAGCCTGGATCGACCGGCGCTTCGGCCAGAAAGGTGCAGGCGCGACAATTCAGCCTGCGAAGCTGCCGAAGCTAGACTTTCATTTCAAGAGCCTTGCGGAATTTGCCGAAGCTCATCGAAACGAAGCTGGCTGATATCCGACCGATGGCAGTGATGGGGAGAAGCTTCGACTTCATCGTGGTGGGTGCTGGCATCGCCGGCGCCTCGGCGGCCTTCGCGCTTTCCCGCCATGGCCGCGTCGCGCTGCTCGAAATGGAGAGCCAACCGGGATTCCACAGCACCAGCCGATCGGCCGCCGTGCTCTCTTGCGCCTACGGCCCGCGAAGCTGGCAGATCCTGTCCGTGGCAAGCGCAATCTTCTACGCAGAGCCGCGGGAGGGATTCACCGACGTGGTCCTGGCGCGGCCGCTCGGCGCGCTCTATCTCGCGGCATCGCATGAGGAGCAAGGCCTGAAAGCCCAAGCCGCCGATCTTGCGGTGCGTGGGGTTGCCTGCGAGCTCGTCTCGGCTGAGACCGCGAGGCGGATGGTGCCCGTGGTGCACATGGAAAAGTTCACGCTCGGCCTGCACGAGCCCGGATGCGTCGATCTCGATGCCAACGCCCTGCTTCACGGCTATTTGCGTCAGGCGCGCCGCAACGGCGCGGAGACGTTGGTCAATGCCGAGGCTGCGGTCATCACGCGCTCTTGCGGCGTTTGGCGGGTCGCGACACGAAGGGAGGCGCTGGAGGCACCCATTCTCGTCAATGCCGCGGGCGCGTGGGCCGATGAGATCACGGCGCGCGCCGGCTTGCCGCGCCGTGGACTTCGGCCTTTGCGCCGCACGGCGATCACCTTCGCTCCCCCGGCCGGGCATGATGTGCGCAAATGGCCCATGACCTTCGACATCGGCGAGACCTGGTATTTCAAGCCGGAGGGCGCAGACATCATGGTGTCGCCTGCCGATCTCGTTCCGACGGAGCCTTGCGATGCTCAACCCGACGCTTATGACGTCGCGGTCGCGATCGACCGGATCGAGAGCGTCACCAGCATGAAGGTCGATCGGCCGAAGAGCCGTTGGGCGGGCTTGCGCACCTTCGCACCCGACCATGAGGCGGTGATCGGCCCCGACCCGGAGGAGCCGAGCTTCATCTGGTATGCGGGGCAGGGCGGCAACGGCGTGATGGCATCGCAAGCGGCGGGCGAGGTTTGCGCCGCGCTCGCGATTGGAGAAGATATTCCGCAAACGGTCGCGAGATTCGGCCTTACAACGGATATGATCTCACCTTGCCGCCTCCGGCCGCTTTGAGCGAGGGTTCAGCAATTCAAGGGGTGACCGCCATGCCGTTGGACCAGTCCCATCTTCAACGTCCCCGCACGGACTTTGCCTCTGGCGCGGCCTATGTCAAAGGCCGCTTCGTACCCGTCGGGGAGGCCATGATCCCGGTCACCGATTGGGGATATCGGCGCTCGGATGTCACCTATGACGTCGTCAGCGTCTGGAATGGTGTCTTCTTTCGCCTCGAGGATCACCTCGAGCGGTTTCAAGCCTCCATGAACGCCAAGCGTCTCAAACCCGCCGAGACGATCGACGACATTCGGCGCATTCTCACCGAATGCGTGCGGCTTCTCGGGAGGCGCGAGGCTTACGTCGCTATGGACTGCCTTCGGGGCGTGCCAAGGCCCGGCGCGCCGCGCCATCCGTCACATTGCGAAAACCATCTCGTCGCTTACGCGGTGCCTTGGGTCTGGGTCATCCCCGAGGACGTTCAGGCGCGTGGCGCGCATCTCATGATCGCGGCGACGCCGCGCATTCCGGACGAGAGCGTCGATCCCAAGGTGAAGAATTTTCATTGGGGGGATTTGACCCGCGCCCTTTTCGAGGGCGAGGAAAAGGGCGTGGACACTGTCGTGCTCCTCGACATTAACGGCAATCTCGCGGAGGGGCCGGGCTTCAACGCGTTCGTGGTGAAGGACAACGTGGTGCTCTCTCCCGATCGCGGCGCGCTCGAGGGCATCACGCGAAAATCCGTCTTCGAGCTTTGTGACGATCTCGGCATCGCCTACCAGATCAGGGCGATCAGTGCCCCGGAAGTTCTCGACGCGGACGAGATTTTCCTTTCCACGACGGCCGGCGGCATCATGCCGGCCTCGCGCATCAACGGGCGCATCATGGGAAATGATCGCCCGGGCCCGATCTCGATGAAGCTGCGCGAAACTTTCTGGAAGCGCCGCGCCGAGGGCTGGCACGCGACCCCGGTCGAGGGGCTCACGTGAGCAATGAAAGAGCAAGAGTGAGTAGAAAGTAGAAGGATTCACCTTCACCCTTCACGCTTCACTCTTCCCTTTCACTTCTCACCTCTTGTTCGCGGGTTGGCACGAGTGGTGGGATGCGCCGAGAGCGGATCCTCCGGCCAAGCATGCTTGGGGTATCGTCCGCGCATTTGTGAGCGAACCTGCGCCCAGGAGCCCTGCCAGAAGCCCGCAAGATCAGTGGTGATCTGGATCGGCCGGTGCGCCGGCGACAAAAGATGCAGCACCACAGGCACGCGCCCACGCGCGACGCGTGGATGTTCCTTAAGCCCGAACAGTTCCTGGACGCGAACCGAGAGCGCCACCCCTTCCTCGCGATAGTCGATGGGAAGGCGAGAGCCGGAGGGCGCCACGAAATGAGAGGGTGCGTCCTGCTCGAGCCGACGGGCGAGATCGAAGGGAAGAAGCGCTTCGAGTGCGAGCGCGAGATCGCGAGTACCGATCTCGGCAAGGCTCGTCTTCCCGAGTAGAAAGGGCGCGAGCCAATGCGCGGCGTCTCGCGCGAGGGTCTCGTCGGAGAGATCGGGCCAAGGGCTTTGCTCGCCATTTTTCTCATCCGCAATCGCCTGCGCCTTGCGCAAGAACATTACGCGCCCGCGCCAACGGTTGAGTTCATCAGTCCAAGGAAGCTTGTCGATGCCGAGTGCCGCGATCGCCTTGGCGAGAGCGAGCGCCGCCGCTTCGTCGAGCTCGACGGGGGCCGGCGCCTCATCAAGGACGAGAGCACCGAGCCGCCGTTGACGTCTGCGACGAAGCGCGCGCGCCGCGGCGTCGAAGGCCAAATCGTCCCGAGCTTCGATATGTGAGGCGAATTCGGTTTCGATCTCGCTCTTCTCGATCGGTGCGGCAAGAAGGATGCGCGCCGCGCCGGCACGTCCGGCGATCTCGGCGACGGCGAGGAAAGGCGCTCGCGTCAAGGGATCGGCTGGATCGAGCGCCGCCGCCCGCCCGTTGGCGAGAAGATATTCGCCTTTCCGGCCGCGCGCCTTGGCGATGCGTTCCGGATAGGCGAGCGCGAGCAGGAGGCCAGGCGATGACGGTTCGCTGGAAATTTCCTGAGCAGCGCTCGCCTCGGGCAGATCGCGCGAAGCGGCCTTCGCGGTCTTCGCCCAGCTTGTGGCAAGCGAACGCATCGAACGCGCTCGCTCCGTGCGATCACGTGCGAAGTGTTCGAGGCGTTCGGCGAGTTCCGTCGAAGCGCCGCCGAGCCCACGCTCCACGATGACCGCCGCGATTCGAGCGCCAGGCTCCCCGGCCCCGAGCCGCGACGCGTCGAGAACCATGCGCGCGAGGCGCGGTGGCAGCGGAAGCGAGCGCATGGCGCGCCCCCGATCGGTGAGGCGATGCGCGGCATCGAGCGCGTCGAGATCGAAGAGCAGCTTTCGGGCCTCGGCAAGCGCGGCGCGTGGGGGTGGATCAAGAAAGGCAAGTCGCGTCGGATCGGTGACGCCCCAGGCGGCGCAATCGAGAACGATGCCCGAGAGATCGGCATTGAGGATCTCGGGCGGCGCGAACGCCGGTAGTGAAGCCGTCGCGGCTTCTTCCCAGAGGCGGTAGCAGATGCCGGGGCCGGTTCTGCCGGCGCGCCCTTGACGCTGATCCGCGGAGGCGCGCGAAACCCGGACGGTCTCGAGCCGGGTGATTCCGACATCGGGCTCGTAAACGGGAATGCGGGCAAGGCCGCAATCGACGACGATGCGAATATCGGCCAGCGTGAGGCTCGTCTCGGCGATCGAGGTCGCAAGCACGACCTTGCGCCGCCCAGAGGGCGCAGGCGCGACGGCGCGATCTTGTATTTGCGGGTCGAGCCCGCCGTGCAGCGGCAGAATGTCGATGGTTTGCGCTTTATTGCCGAGGCGCTCCGACAGGAGGGCTTGCGTGCGCGCGATCTCGCCTTGGCCCGGAAGGAAGACCAGCACGCCGCCTTGCTCCTGCTCGAGCGCTCCCAAGCATGCGCGGGTCACCGCCTCCTCGACACGCTGACCGGGCGAAAGCCCGACATGGCGCGTCTCGATCGGGAATGCGCGGCCCTCGCTCGAGAGCACTGGGGCGTTCCCGAGAAGCGAGGCCGCACGCGCCCCGTCGAGCGTCGCGGACATGGCGATGAGACGCAAATCCTCGCGCAATCCCGCCTGTGTGTCGAGCGCGAGCGCAAGCCCGAAATCGGCATCGAGAGAGCGTTCGTGAAACTCATCGAAGATCACGGCCGCGACATCGTCAAGCGACGGATCCGCAAGAATGAGGCGCGTGAACACGCCCTCCGTGACGACCTCGAGACGCGTGTCTCGCGAGATGCGCGAACCAAGCCGCATGCGAAGCCCAACCGTTTCGCCGACGCCCTCGCCGAGCCTCGTGGCCATGCGCGTTGCCGCCGCTCGCGCGGCGAGCCGGCGCGGCTCGAGAAGAAGAATGCGCCGGCCACGGGCCCAAGGCTCGTCGAGAAGCGCGAGCGGCACGAGCGTGGTCTTTCCGGCGCCGGTCGGCGCGACGATCACCGCGTTGGGACACCGACGCAACGACGCCAGGATTTCGGGCAGGTGCTCCTCGATCGGGAGCGGCGTGTCGGTTCCGTCGCGAATGGTTCAGCCGATCTTCGTTTTTCGCAACACGTCCTCGGCGAGCTCATAACCCATCCCGGGCCGGTCCGGCAGGAGAATATATCCGTCCGGCCCAACGTCCAGCGCGGTCTCCATCATGTAATCGCGCCGATCGAGGCCCCATTCGGGCGGATCATACGGGAATTCGAGGAAAGGGGCGTCCGCCATGCCGGCAGCGAGATGGGCATTGGCCGTCACGCCCATGCCATTCGTCCAGGTATGCGGCGTGAAGACGAGGTTGTGATCGGCCGCCATATGGGCGACGCGCCGCAAACCAGTGATCCCGCCGACAAGCGCGACATCGGGCTGAAGCACGTCGAGCGCGCCTTCGGCGATGAGATCGCGGAATTCGTAAAGCTCGCGCGTCATCTCGCCGCCCGCGACGCGGATATGGGTCATATCCCGCAAGCGCCGCATCCCTTCGCGGTCGCCCCGATGCAGCGGCTCCTCCATCCAGTAGACGCCAAGTTTTTCGAGCTCGCGCGCCACGGTGACGGCGTCCTTCAGCGACCAAGGCGGATAGGTGTCCTGCGGCAAGCGCCATCCCTGATTGCAATCGACCATGAGCTCGAGCCGCGTTCCGACACGTTCGCGCACGGCTTCGAGCGCCTTGATGTCCTTTCGCCAATCGCCGCGGTGGAAACGGATCTTCATCGCAGCGAAGCCGCGTGCGAGATAAGCCTCGGCAGCCTCGGCGAGCCTTTCGGGTTCGCGCAGCGTGCCTGAAGACGCATAGGCTCGCACCCGGTCGGAAAGGCCGCCGAGTAATTTCCAGCAAGGCTGGCGGGTGATCTTGCCGGCGAGATCCCAGAGCGCGAGGTCGAGCGGCCAGCACCGCCCGTAATGGAAGCTGATGTTGTTGAGGACGCGCCAGTGGCGCTCGATCGAGAGCGCGTCCTGGCCGACGAACAAATGCTCATGTCCGGCAAAGCCGAGCATGAGATCGCCCGAACCGACCCCTGTCAGTCCGGAATCGGTGTGCACGCGCACGACCGTGGCGTCCCAATGATGACGCGGCTTTGTGTCCCAGCTCGCATGAAAAGGGGGATCGAACTCGAGGCGATGCTGCGTGATCTCGATCGCCGTGATCGTGACTTTCGGGACGGAAGCCTCGCTCATCCTTCGTTCCCCAGCACCTTTGTCATGCTCGCATTTGCTCGGACGCCCATCCGTCCCCTGGTTCTCACGGTCCAGGTTCGCCGAAAGCTCACGCCTGGCTGAGCACGCGCTCGGCGAGGTGCAGGAGCTCGGCGTCGCTCGCCAGACGAAGATTTGTTTCGCGCATCGAGGCGTTCTCCGGCCGTGCCATTTGCTCGGCGAGAGTTGCGGGCGAGATGCCGGCAAATTCCTCTTTGACCGATATCTTGAGGCCGCAAGCACGCAAGAGCCGCTCGTAAGCGTCGATGAATCCCGCCGCCGAAGAATCAGCACCCATGGCGGTTGCGCAGGCGGCGTAGCGCCCGTCATCTTTCTCGGTATTCCAGGGGAGCGCGGCCAGCAAGCCGACAGCGACCGCGCGGCCGTGATGGATTTTGCGCAGCGAACCCATGGCATGGCCGATATTGTGCGCAATGCCGGTGGATCCATTGTCGATGGCGATGCCGGCGAGCATGGCGGCTCGCTGCATCCCTTCGCGCGCCGCGATGTCCTTCGGATGCGAGACGGCACGCTCGAGGTGGCGCGCGACAAGCCCGATCGCCGCATGAGCGTAAAGATTGTTGGCCGCGTTCGCGTAGCGATTGGTGGCAGCCTCGACCGCATGGACGAGCGCGTCGACACCCGTCCCCGCCGTGAGCTCGGCTGGAAGCGCGACGGTGAGCTCGGGGTCGAGCACCACCTCGGCAGCCCGCATGACATTCCCCCACAGCCAGGTCTTCGCGCCATCGGCGCGCGTCAAGATCGAGGTGCGCGTCGTCTCCGAACCCGTGCCGGAGGTGGTGGGAACGCAGATCACCGGCAGGCGGCCCGCCGGGAAAGCGCGCTTGCCCAATTCGTAGTCGAGGGCGGAACCGCTTTCGCCCGCGATCGCGGCGACCGCCTTGCCGAGGTCGAGCCCCGAGCCGCCGCCGAGGGCCACCACGACCCCCGCGCCGCTTTGGCGGGCGAGAACCGCAGCCGCGTCCGTTTGCGCGATCGTCGGATCGCCGGAAAAAGCGGAGAAGACCTCGACGGCACCCATGCTCTTGGCGAGGGCCGACCGCACCTCGTCGATGATCCCGATCGCCCGAAGGCCAGGATCGGCGACGAGAAGCGCCTTGCCGTTCGAGCCCGCGAGCGAAGCTGCAAGCGCGCCCAGCGAGTCGCGACTGCCTTGCCCCGCCACGATATGCGGCACCGGCGCAAGTTCGTAACGGCTCATGTGATGGCCTCGAGGTTTGAGCGGTTCAAATCCTCTCGCATAAGGGAAGGGGCGGCTCAAGCACGCAGCGAAAAAAGTCAGGCGTCGAGCAGCTTCATGATCTCCGCGCCGACCGCGATCCCGTCGCGCCGAGCCGCTTCGCGCAGTTTGAGCCGCCGCGCACCCGGAAGACGGGCACCCGCTTGCGACTCGATGCGGGCGCAAAGCGCGGCGATGCGCTCGGCAAAGCGCGCATGTCCGAAGCCTGCGGGATCGATCGCAATGACGAGCTGTCCGGTTTCGGGCGGCGGCCCCTTGCCGTCGAAGAAGGTTGAGGCTTCGAAGGCGAGATTGGCGCCGACGAGGCAGGCGGCGAGCACTTCCACCGTGAAGGCGAGCGCCGCGCCTTTGGCATCCGCCATCGGCACCATGGTGCCGGCGAGCGCCGCGTCGGGATCGGTCGTCTCGCGGCCTTGCGGGTCGAGCGCCCAGCCTTTCGGGATGGGTTCGCCCTTGCGCTTCGCCGCAATGATGTTTCCGCGCGCGACTTTCGAGACCGAAAGATCGACGACCGCGGGGGCGCGGCCCACGAGCGGCGCCGCGAACGCGATCGGGTTCGTGCCGAAGGCCGGCTCGGAGCCGCCCCATGGCGCGATGGCGCTCGGCGTGTTGGCGAAGACGAGCGCGACGAAGCCCTGCTCGGCAAGTCGCTCGGCGTGGTGACCGGCGACGCCGCAATGGTTCGAGCGGCGGATCGGTGCCGCGCCAATGCCCTGCTCGCGCACGATCGCGGGAAGCTCCGCGATGGCGAGATCGATCGCCGGGTAGGCGAAGCCGAGCGCCGCGTCGACGGCGAGGACGGCCGGGCGCGGCCGGCTCGATCGCGGCTTGGCGCGACCGTCGACCTTGTGGCTGCGCAACATGTCGAGGTAGCTCGCAAGGCGTGTGAGGCCATGGCCTTGAAGGCCGTCCGCCTCGGCGGCGACGAGCGCGCGTGCGACCGAGCGCGCGTTCGCGCCGGAGGCTCCCGCGCGACTGAAGGCCTCGGTGATGCGAGTCTCGAGCTCTGCAAGTGAAAGCGTGCCGGCGCCGCTCATCGCCTCTCCTTCAACTCCACGGCGTAGCGCAGGCGGATGTCCGGCCCATACGCTTCATTGACGAACTCCTCGACGAAGCGCCCACCATTCTTTTCGATCACCCGCCGCGAGGCTTCGTTTACAGGCTCGGTGCTGATCTCGACGCGGTTCAGCCCTAAGGCCTTGGCCCGCTCGAGGATGACGCGCAGCGCCTCGCTCGCATAGCCTCGTCCACGCTTCCAAGGCACGATTGCGTAACCGATATGGCCGAGCACATGGGCCGGGAGCGCGTCCGTCCCTTCCTGCCAGCGAAGCGCGATCGTGCCGCAGAATTCGCCGTCCCAGAGCCAAAGCCTCACGAAGGGTAGCTTCGGCCGCGTGCTGCCGTCGGGAAGGGTGATCACCCCGCCTTGGGCCAAGAGCGAAGCGAGGAAGGCCGAGGGGTTTTGCCGCAAGGCCGTGAGCTGCTCAGAACTCACGTCGCGCGTATTGTCCGGCGACCAGCCCTTCTCCAAGGCTTGCGCGTAGGAGGAGAGCCACTCGGCACACGGTGGGTCGAGCCGAAGCCGGCCCGCTCTCATTTCATGCCATCGGGGGCCGATCAGGCGCTCCGGTAAAGCTTCGTCATCGAGAACTCCCGATGCCCGAGCGCCTCGGCGGCGGTGAGCCTACCGTTCGCGGTGCGCACGATCATGGAGATGAGCTCGTCGCCCGCCTGCGGGATCGTCAAGGTGCGCTTCAAGACGCCCGAGACATCGAGATCGATGTGCTCGGGCATGGTCCGCACCGTCTTTGGATTTCCGGAGATCTTGATCACCGGGAGGATCGGATTGCCGATCACATTGCCCTGGCCTGTCGGGAAGGTGTGCACGACGAAGCCGCCGGCCGCCATCAAGGTCACGCATTCGGCGGCGGCGGAGGACGTGTCCATGTAGTAGAGGCCGGGCCCCCTGGAGGGCGTCTCGGCGGGCTCGAGAATTTCGATGAACTTGCACTCGCGCCCGATCTTCTCGAGGTTTCCGAGCGCCTTTTCCTCGATGGTGGTGAGGCCACCCGCGATATTGCCCTTGGTGGGCTGGCTGTCGGAGAGATCATCGGTCTTGTGGGCCTCGATGACCTCGTCCTGATAAGCCTTCCACATCTTGTACCAGCGCTTGCCGACCTCCTTGTTCGCGGCGCGCGCTTGGCACAAATGCTCGCCGCCCGTGATCTCGGACGTCTCGCCGAAAACACCATGGATGCCGCGCGGAATGAGCTTGTCGTACATGTTGCCGACGGTCGGGCAGGAGGAGAGCCCCGTTGTCGTGTCGCTCTCCCCGCATTTGGTGGAGACCCAAAGATCGGAAATCGGGCACTTCTCGCGCGTAAGCTCGCTTGCCCACTGCACGTATTCCTTGGCCACATAGCTCGCGCGCGCGATGGTCGAGATATCGCCATGCGTCTCGATGCCGAAGCCGACGACGGGCTTTCCGGTCACCGCGATCCCATCGACGACGCGCTTGGTCCACCCCTCCTCGATGCCGATGACGATCACGGCCGCCACGTTGGGATTCGAGCCGGTGCCGATGAGCGTGCGGAAATGGACCTCGAGATCCTCGCCGAATTGCAAGCGCCCATAGGCGTGCGGAATGGCCAGCGTGCCCTTGATGTTGTTGGCGACGGCCTCACACGCCGCGTTCGACAGATCATCGAGCGGCAGGAGAAGCACATGGTTGCGCACGCCGACGCGATCGTTCTCGCGCCTGTAGCCCATGAACCAATCGAGCTTGCTTGCGGACGGGCGCCTCGCGACGGGCGTTTTGAAAGCGGGGGCTTCGATCCTTCGACCTTTGATGGGGGCGAGCTTGCGATGCACCCTGGTGAAGTCGGCGACGATGCTCATCTTGTTCTCCTCACCAGCGCTTGGTCTTCACGTTGTGGACGTGCACATGCTCGCCCTTCTTGATGGCCGCGACGGCCTTGCCGATGTCCTGGCCGTATTTCAAGACGGTCTCCCCCGCCTTGATGTCCCGCAGCGCCACCTTGTGACCGATCGGGATGTCTTGCAAGGCGCGGATGCGGAAATCGGAATTGTCGTGAGTAACGACACCGAGCATGTCGGTGCCTGCTTTCAGACCCTCGACGACGACCACGGCAACCGTGTCCTTATGGTCATGCGCAAGGCAATGGGGGGAGCTCATGGAGTGTTCCTCAGCACGTTCGGGAAGGCTCGATCGGTCGCGCCGCGCCGAAGCGTCACGCCAAGCGCAAGGCGCGGCCGACCGTCGCCATCCCCACAAGGAAAGGCGAGGTCGGAACCGACTCTTGTATAAGATATAAGAGTTGGTAGCATGTCAATCATGTCGCGCCGGCCACCGAACACCCGTTCCGCCGAAGACCCGCCGCTAGGTCCCCGCCCGCTTTACGCACAAACGCGCGATGCCTTCGTGAAGCGCCTCGTCGACGGCGTCTGGTCGCCGGGCGAGGCGCTGCCGAGCGAAACCGAACTCGCCGCCGAGCTTCGCGTGAGCCAGGGAACGGTACGCAAGGCGCTCGATTCCATGGCGGCCGAGAAGCTCGTCGTGCGTCATCAGGGGCGCGGCACCTTCGTCGCCGTTCACGACGAGGCACGCATTCTTTTCCAATTCTTCAAGCTCGCGCCGGATAAAGCGGGGGAGGTGGCCTTCCCCGAAAGCCGCGTC
>Ga0213876_10001147_pt1 | contig 16818 bp, 21 predicted proteins | sample BarmaccomBMRX_R9_FD_160113 | JGI IMG/M metagenome (GOLD analysis project Ga0213876, IMG submission 160113) | Root-associated microbial communities from Barbacenia macrantha in rupestrian grasslands, the National Park of Serra do Cipo, Brazil - RX_R9 | ecosystem: Host-associated > Plants > Roots... | reverse complement strand
ATCCCCTCGAAGCCGGCGAGGAAGTTGGCGGCGATCGCCTCGTCGCCATGGACGTCCATCGCGAAGTCGACTCCGGTCTCATCCATCATGTTGCGCACGCACAGGACTTCGGGGCTGCGCTCGGCCGACGGATCGTGCCACTCGCGGTTCAAGTTGGTGCCGACGGCATTGGTGCGAAGATGGCCGCGCCGCGACCCGTCCGGGTTCATGTTCGGCACGACATGGAACGTGCAGCGGCGGCGCAGCACCCGCGTGACCGGGTCGGAGGTGTCGACCAGCCGCTCGAGCGCGCCTTCCATCCACCATTCGGCCATCGTCTCGCCCGGATGCTGGCGGGCGTAGAGCCAGACCTTGAGCGGCCCGTCGCCGATGCGCAGATAGTCCATGTCCTGGCCGTCGAGGGTCTTGCCGAGCGACCGGTATTGGACTCCCGGCTGCCCCGCCACCTCGGCGACGAGGTCGTGGTGCATCTCCATCGTGTACGGCGCGAAATAGGCGACCCACAGGCTGTCCGCCTCCGGCGTCACCGAGACGGTGAGGACGCCGCCTTCATAGGTCGTGTCCGCGCGCACCCATTCGTCCCGATCGTAGGAGATGCAGGCGCGATAGCCGGTCCAGCCGTGCGGATAGGCGGCGCCGGCGCAGTTGAGGATCCTGAGGCTGAGCGGTCGCCCCTTGGCGCCGGTGACCCGGAAATAGAACCACTGGTAGAAGTCGGACTGGTGGTCCTTGACGATCTCCAGGTCGACGCGGTCGCCCTCGGCGGCGACGAGACGAATGTTGCCGCCGTCGAAGGCGCTCGAAATGTCTGTCATCGGATCGTGATAGTGCGACCCGATTCGCCGGGAAAGTCCCCAAACATCGCATTCGCCAGCCGCTCGACCGCCGCCGCTGGCTGGGCGTAGGGGCTGCGCGCCGGCACGTCGCTGTGGCCGCGGCCCTCCCAGATGACGCTGCCGTCCGAGCGGCGCTTGAGCCGCACCTCGAGGCTGGTCGAGGCGATCGCCCGGGGCCCGCCGCCGCCGACGCCGAAGCCGACCCCGCCGCCGACGCCGCCGCGCCACCCGCCGGTGCCGCCGCCGATGCCGATCGTGACGGGCGGTCGCCGCGGCGGCCCTTCGCGCATGCCCTGGCGGACGTCGACGATGGCGACCTGTTCGGATTGGCCGACGCTCGTCACCACGGTCCAGCCGAGCCGTGTCAGCTGCCGGCCGACCGCCTCGGCATAGGTTCGGAACTCGGGGGTGTTGGAGAGGCCGGGATTGGCGGACTCGACCGCGATGGTGGAGCGGGCGATCGGCTGGCCGAGGTGGAAGCGGGTGACCTCGGTGAGGCCGCCGCCGCGATAGCCGCCGCCGCCTCCGCCGCCGGCATCGGTGGTGCAGGCCGCGGCGCCGAAGGCGGCCAGAAGGAAGACCGAGCGCGAGAAAGCCGATTTCATTCCCTCACCTCATCGTCTAGCGGGCGCTTCATATACGGGCTGGAACGATCTGCCACCCGATTTCGCTGCATGCGCCACCGTGGAGACGTCCCGCCCATGAACGATTCGACCGACACGCCATCGGCAAGGCCCGCCGTGCTCGTCACCGGCGGCGCCGGCTATATCGGCAGCCATGCGGTGCTGGCGCTGCTGGACGCTGGCTGGCCGGTGGTCGTGATCGACAATCTCAGTACCGGCTTTCGCTGGGCGGTGCCCGACGCGGCGACATTCGTCGAGGGCGACATCGCGGACCAGGCGCTCGTCGATCGGCTCATCGGCGAGCACGCGATCGGCGCGATCATGCACTTCGCCGGATCGATCATCGTCCCGGAATCCGTCGAGAAGCCGCTCAAATATTATGAGAACAACACGGTGAAGAGCCGTGCCCTGATCGAGAGCGCGGTGACCGGCGGCGTCCGCCACTTCATCTTCTCCTCGACGGCCGCGACCTACGGCATTCCGGAGCGGGTGCCGATCACCGAGGACGCCCGCACCCAGCCGATCAACCCCTATGGCTGGTCGAAGCTGATGACCGAGCGCATGCTCGCCGACACCGCCTCCGCTTATCCGCTCAACTACTGCGCCCTACGCTATTTCAACGTCGCCGGCGCCGATCCGGACGGGCGCTCCGGCCAGTCCACAGCCGGGGCCACCCATCTCATCAAGGTCGCGGTCGAGGCGGCGGTCGGCAAGCGCGGGCATGTCGCCGTCTACGGCACCGACTACGCCACGCCCGACGGCACCGGCGTGCGCGATTACATCCACGTCAGCGACCTCGCCCGCGCCCATGTCGACGCGCTCGAGAAGCTCATCGCCACCCCGCACGAGAGCTATGTGATGAACTGCGGCTACGGCCGCGGCTTCTCGGTGCTCGAAGTGCTCGACGCCGTCGACCGCGTTACCAACGTGCAGATCGAGCGCAGGCTGGAAGCCCGCCGCGCCGGCGATCCCGACGCCCTGGTCGCGGACAATGCCAAGGTCCTCGCGACCCTGCCGTGGCGCCCCCGGCGCGACGACCTGGACACGATCGTCGCCGATGCGCTGGCCTGGGAGCGCAAGCTGGCGGAGCGCGGCGCGGGCCGGTAAGACCCCGCCATGCAGCCGCTTTCGAACCAGGAGGCCGAACGGATCGTCCGCGCCGGCGCGGCGGCGCTCCAGCAGGGGCGGCCCGACACCGCCCGCGCGGAGTTCGAGAAGGTGGCGGCGAGCGGCCGCGCCTCGGCCCAGGTCTGGCTGCTCCTCGCCCACGCCTGCCGCCAGGCGGGCGACGCGGCGGCGGCCGAGGCCGCGCTCGACCGCCTGCTCGCCGCCGAGCCGCAGAATCTGTGGGCGCTGATCCAGAAAGGCGATGCCCGCGCCGCCGCCGGTGACGGCCGCGCCGCGACCGCCTTCCACAAGAAGGCGCGGCAGGTCGCGGCGATGGTCGCGCCGCTGCCGCCCGAGCTGGCGCGGGAGATGGAGCGGGTCGAGCGCGCGATCGGCGCGGCGGAACGCCATTACCGGGACCATCTCGAGCGGGAGCTCGCCGCCCGCGGTTTCGGCCCGGCGGCGCGCAGCCCGCGCTTCCAGCAGTCGCTCGACATCCTCGCCGGCGAGAAGCAGATCTACTTCCAGCAGCCGACCAATTATTTCTTTCCAGAGCTCCCCCACATCCAGTTCTTCGACCGGTCGCTCTTCCCCTGGGCAGCGGCGGTCGAGGCGGCGGCCGCCGACATCCGCGCCGAGCTGGTCGCCCTGATGGACGACGAGACGGCCTTCCAGCCCTATCTCGTCGCCGCGCCGAACCGGCCGCGTACGGACTTCCACGGCCTTGCCGACAATCCCGAATGGAGCAGCCTCTACCTGTGGGAAGGCGGCCGGCCGGTCGAGGCGAACGTCGCCCGCTGCCCGAAAGCCTATGAGGCGCTCCTCCACGCGCCGATGCCGCACATCTCGACGCGGGCGCCGGTGGTGATGTTCTCGCGGCTGCGGCCGGGCGCGCGGATCCCGGCGCACACCGGCATGCTCAACGCCCGCCTGATCTGCCACCTGCCGCTGATCGTGCCGCCGAACTGCGGCTTCCGGGTCGGCAACGAGGTCCGGCAATGGGAGGAGGGCAAGCTCCTCATCTTCGACGACACGATCGAGCATGAGGCGTGGAACGAGAGCGCCGAGGACCGGGTCGTGCTGATCTTCGACATCTGGCGGCCGGAGCTGAGCGAGGAGGAGCGCGCGGCGGTCGCCGCAATGTTCGAATCGGTCGATTCCTACGGCGGCTGAGCGGCGCCTCCGCGCTTGACTTGGCGGGGGCTCCCCACTAGGTGGGCCGCTCGCTTTTCCAGCAGACAATCGAAACCAACAGGCAGGCGCTGTCGAGCCATGAAGATCCGCAACTCCTTGAAGTCCCTCAAGTCGCGCCACCGCGACTGCCGCGTGATCCGCCGCCGGGGCCGCACCTACGTCATCAACAAGACCAACCGCCGCTTCAAGGCGCGCCAGGGCTGAAGTCGTTCGCCCGGCGAATCCCACCGTCATCCCGGCGAAAGCCGGGATCTCCTTGAGTATTCGCACGGAGACCCCGGCTTTCGCCGGGGTGACGGGTTGATGACGGTTGTGAATCAAGCGCCCGCCCCCAGCCCCCGCCCCACCGCCGTCATCTTCGACGTCGGCAACGTCCTCTACGGCTGGGACCCCGAGGCCTTTCTCGCCCGCCAGATCCCCGAGGACGAGCGCCGCCTCGCCTTCATCGAGGAGACGGGGCTGTGGGACTGGCACGACAGCCTCGACGGCGGCCGGCCGTTCGATGAGGCCGCGGCGGAACTCAGCGAGAAATTCCCCGACTACGCCGCCCACATCGCCGCCTGGGGCGCGCGGTTCGGCGAGACCATTACCGACCCCGTCCGGGGCGTTCACGCCCTCGTTGCGGCGCTCGACGCCCGCGGCGTCCCGCTCTTCGCCATCACCAATTTCTCCGCCGATTTCTGGAAGCCGTTCCACGCCCGCGAGGCGGCCTTCTTCCGCGTCTTCCGCGACATCGTCGTCTCGGGCGAGGAGAAATTGCTGAAGCCCGACCCCGCCCTCTACTACCGCGCGCTCGACCGCTTCGGCCTCCAGCCGCACGAGGCTCTGTTCTTCGACGACCGGTGGATCAACGTCCGGGGGGCCGAGGCGGTCGGCATGCCCGCCCACCTCTTCACCGGCGCGCAAGAGCTGCACCAGCGGCTGCAGGCGGAGGGGCTCCTTTGATCCCCCTCCCGGCAAGGGAGGGGCAAGGGGTGGGTTAGCCGCGCAGCGGCTCTAAGGCTTCCGAAGGACCGTTCCGCCGTACCCACCCCCGGCCCCTCCCTTGCAGGGAGGGGAGAAGTGAAACCTCCTCGCTCCTCACGCGTAACGACCGCATGAGACAGAGATGGCCCGCGCGGCTGTGGATCGTGCGCCACGGGCAGAGCGCCGGCAACGTCGCCCGCGACGAGGCGGCCGCCGCCGGCAAGACGATGATCGACCTCAACGTGCGCGACGTCGACGTGCCGCTGAGCCCGCTCGGGCACGAGCAGGCCGAAGCGCTCGGCCGCTGGTTCGCGGCCCTGCCCGAGGCGGAGAAGCCCGAGATCGTCCTCTCCTCGCCTTACGTCCGCGCGCGGCAGACGGCCAAGGCGATCTGCGAGGCGGGCGGCGTCGCCGGCGAGGCGCGGCCGCCCATCGTCGACGAGCGGCTGCGCGAGCGCGAGTTCGGCATCTTCGACCGCCTCACCACCGCCGGCATCCGCGAGAAATATCCCGAGCTCGCCGAGCAGCGCGCGCTGATGGGCAAGTTCTACCACCGCCCGCCCGGCGGCGAAAGCTGGGCCGACGTCATCCTCCGGCTGCGCGGCGCGCTCGATACGATCAGCCTCCACCATGCCGACCGCCGCGTCGTCATCGTCTGCCACCAGGTGGTGGTGCTGTGCATCCGCTACATCCTCGAGGAGATGGACGAGGCGCGGATCCTCGGCATCGACCGCGAGGGCGATTTTCTCAATTGCGGCATCTGCGAATATGCGTTCGAGCCCGACGGCGACGACGCCCGCTGCGCGCCGCAGCTCGTCCGCTACAATTTCGCCGCGCCGCTGATCGCGCAAGCCGCGCCGGTCACCTCCGAGCCCGACGCGATGGTCGCCGCCCGGTGAGCGACGTCCGGCGGCTGGACCGCGACCTGTTGCTTGCGGATTTCCCCCTCCCGGCGGTGGACGAGGACGGCGACAAGGAGGATCGCGGCCGCCTGCTCGTCGTCGGGGGCAGCCGCGAGCTCGCCGGCGCCGTGCTGCTGGCGGCGGTCGCGGGGCTCAGGGCCGGCGCCGGCAAGCTGCAGATCGCCACCGCGGCGAGCATCGCGACGCACGTGGCGGTCGCGGTGCCGGAGGCGCGGGTGATCGGCTTCCAGGAGACCGAGGAAGGCTGCCTCGCCCCCGCCGGCGCCGAGGCGCTGCTGGACCTCGCCGGATCCGCACAGGCCGTCGCCATCGGCTGTGGCCTCCAGCACGGGCCGCCGCTCGACGCGCTGCTCGACGCCCTGCTCGCGCGGCGGCTCGACGTGCCGCTCGTCCTCGACGCGGCGGTGCTCGGCTCGCTGGCGCCGCGGTCGGCGGCGCTGGGCGCATGGCCGGGCGGCGCGACCGTTCTCCCCCATGCCCGGGAGATGGCGCGGCTGCTCGAAATCGAGGCCGGGGAGGTGGAGCGCGATCCCCTCCTCGCCGCCCGAACCGCTGCGGACCGCTTCGGCGTCGTCGCCCTGGTCAAGGGTCCCTGCTCCTACCTCGCCGATCCGCGCGGCCGCGCCTTCCGCTTCGACGGCGGCGGCGTCGGCCTCGCCACGTCCGGCTCGGGCGACACGCTGGCCGGCATCGTCGCCGGCCTCGCCGCCCGCGGCGCCGATCCGCTCACCGCCGCCCTCTGGGGCGTCTACCTGCACGGCGAAGCGGGGCGGAACCTCTCCGCCCGGGTCGGGCGCATCGGCTTCCTCGCCCGCGAGCTGCTCGACGAAGTGCCGGGCCTGCTGCCGGACTAGCTCCTCCCCGGAAGGGGGAGGAGCTAAGCCCTTTCCTGCGCCTTCCGGTGCCGGTCGAGCTCGTCGCCGATCAGGCGGACGATGTGGATGACATTGGTCGAGCCGGGGGTCCCGAACGGCACGCCGGCGATGATGACGATGCGGTCGCCGCCGCGGGCGACGTCGTGGCGCAGGGCCATGCGCTTGGCCTTGGCGATCATCTCCTCGAAGCTTTCGACGTCGCGGGTGCGCACCGCGTGGGCGCCCCACAGCAGGCCCATCTTGCGGGCGGTGGCGAGCTTCGGCGTCAGCACCAGCAGCGGCACCGCCGGGCGCTCGCGCGAGATCCGCCGCGCCGTCGAGCCGGACGAGGTGAAGCAGACGATCGCCTTCGCCCCCACCGTGTCGACCATCGCATGCGCCGCCTGGGCGATCGCATCGGCCGTCGTCGCGTCGGGAATGGTTCGGGTGAAATGGACGCGCGCGGCGTAGCCCGGGTCCGCCTCGACCGAGGTGGCGATCGAGTTCATCATCGTCACGGCCTCGCAGGGGAATTGCCCAGAGGCGCTTTCCGCCGACAGCATCACGGCGTCGGCGCCGTCGTAGACCGCGGTCGCCACGTCCGACACTTCGGCCCGCGTCGGCGTCGGCGAGGTGATCATCGATTCGAGCATCTGCGTCGCCACGACCACCGGCCGCCCGAAGCGGCGGGCGCTTTCGACGATCCGCTTCTGGAGCGGCGGTACGTCCTGCGGCGGCATCTCGACGCCGAGGTCGCCGCGCGCGACCATCACCGCGTCCGCGAGCTCGAGGATCGCGTCGAGGCGGTCGATCGCCGCCGGCTTCTCGATCTTGGCGAGCAGGGCGGCGCGCCCGGCGATGATCTTCCTCGCTTCCGCCACGTCCTCGGGCCGCTGGACGAAGGAGAGGGCGATCCAGTCGACATGGTGGTCGAGCGCGAAATGGAGGTCGGCATGGTCCTTCTCGGTCAGCGCCGCCAGCGGCAGCACCACGTCAGGGACGTTCACACCCTTGTTGTTGGAGATGCGCCCGCCGACCTCGACCACCGTTTCGATCCGGTCCGGCGTCGCCGAGAGGACGCGCTGGACGATCTTGCCGTCGTCGACGAGCAGCCGCGTGCCCGGCTCGACGCCGTGGAAGATCTCCTTGTGCGGCAGCTCGGCCCGCTCGGCCGTTCCCGCCGCCTCGGAGCGGTCGAAGACGAAGCACTGGCCCTTCTTCAGTTCCGCGCCGCCGCCCTCGAACTTGCCGACCCGCAATTTCGGCCCCTGCAGGTCGGCGAGGATCGTCATCGGCCGGTCGAGCTCCTTCTCGAGGCCGCGGATGATCTCGATCACCTTGGCATGGTCCGCGTGCGTGCCGTGGCTCATGTTGACCCGGAAGGCGTCGGCGCCGGCCTCGGCGAGCCGGCGGATCATGTCCGGGCTGTTGCTCGCCGGGCCGAGCGTGGCGAGGATCCGCACCTTGCGCGTGCGCGGGACGAAGCGGCTGGGAACGGTCTCGCTGGTGGCCATGGGTGGCCGAATAGCCACTCTCGGCGCGAGTTCAACCTTCGGCGTGGCGAACCGCTTGAGCCGGTGACGCGCCGGTTCTACGGCTGGGCCTTCACGGATTCGCGCGAGCGGAAGGCCAAGCGGAGCGGGCAAGCCTCGCCGCCGGCCGCGCAGCATATTGAAAGGATGAGGAAAAGATGGCGGACGCGGGGACTTCGATGGGCGGCAAGGGAACGGTGGCGGCGGACGAGCTCAGGCTGCTGATCGAGCGCGCCGAGCGGCTCGAGGAAGAGAAGAAGGCGATCGCCGACGACATCAAGGATGTGATGGCCGAGGCCAAGGCGCGCGGCTACGACACCAAGGCGATCCGGACCATCATGCGCATTCGCAAGAAGAAGAAGGAGGAATTCCAGGAGGAGGAAGCGATCCTGGAAACCTACATGGCCGCGCTCGGCATGATCTGAGGCGGCGCGGCGGCACGTCATCCCGGCGAAAGCCGGGATCTCCCCGCGGAGGAGCACTGGAACCAGCGCCGCGCCTGTCCTCCATGAGATCCCGGCTTCCGCCGGGATGACGGCGAGGCCGCTCGCTCCCCCCGCAATTGCCGAACCGCCCGCCTCTCGGCTATCGAGCCGCCGATCCCCACAGCGAAGGACGTTCGCCCGCACATGGCCGGCCACAGCAAGTTCAAGAACATCATGCACCGCAAGGGCGCGCAGGACAAAAAGCGCTCCGCGATGTTTTCCAAATTGTCGCGCGAGCTGACCGTCGCGGCGAAGATGGGCACGCCCGATCCGGAGATGAACCCGCGCCTGCGCGCGGCGGTCAGCGCCGCCAAGGCGCAGTCGATGCCCAAGGACAATATCCAGCGCGCGATCGACAAGGCCTCGGGCGGCGATGCCGAGAATTACGAGGAGCTGCGCTACGAGGGCTTCGGCCCCGGCGGTACCGCGCTGATCGTCGAGGCGCTCACCGACAACCGCAACCGCACGGCCACCAACGTGCGCACCATCTTCTCCAAGAACGGCGGCAATCTCGGGGCCTCGGGTTCGGTCAGCCACGGCTTCGAACGGCTCGGCCTCATCGCCTACGCCGCCGCCGCCGGCAGCGCCGACCAGGTGCTCGAAGCGGCGATCGAGGCCGGGGCCGACGACGTCGAATCGGACGAGGACGGCCACCAGATCTGGACCGCCGTCGACAGCCTCCACGAAGTCGCCCGCGCCCTCGAGGCCGCGCTCGGCGAGGCGGAGAGCGTCAAGCTCGCCTGGCGCCCGACCACCAGCGTCGAAGTGGACGGCGATGCCGCGGCCCAGCTCCTCAAGCTGATCGACAGCCTCGAGGAGGACGACGACGTCCAGACCGTCTGGGGCAATTACGAAGTCTCGGACGAAGTGATGGAAAAGCTCGGCTAGGATGCGCGCGGAGACGCGGAGACGCGGAGAAGCACCCGTCATCCCGGCGAGAGCCAGGATCTCCCCGAGCATAGCGACCGTGGCATGTCCGGCGCCCTTCCTCATCGAGATCCCGGCTTTCGGGTTCCCATCGAAGTACTACTTCGATGGGGTCCCTCCCGGGATGACGAAGCGAATTCGCGACGACTCCTCCGCGTCTCCGCGTCTCCGCGTGAACCGACCATGATCGTCCTCGGCCTCGACCCCGGCCTCGGCTGCACCGGCTGGGGGGTCATTCCCGCCGAGGGGAACCGCCTCTCCCACGTCGCCAACGGCCAGATCCGCACCGACGCCAAGGCCGAGCTGCCGGCCCGCCTGCTGGCGCTGCACCAGGCGCTGGTCGAGATGCTCGCCGCGCACCGCCCCGCCGCCGCCGCGGTCGAAGAAGTCTTCGTCAACGACAACCCCCAGTCGACGCTGAAGCTCGGTCAGGCGCGCGGCGTCGTGCTGCTTGCAGCCGCCGGCCTCGGCATCAAGGTGGGCGAATATGCGCCGCGGCTGGTCAAGAAGGCGGTGGTCGGCACCGGCGGCGCCGACAAGGCCCAGGTCCACGCCATGGTCGCCCGCCTGCTGCCCGGGGCGAAGATCGCCGGCGCCGACGCCGCCGACGCCCTCGCCGTCGCGATCACCCACGCCCACCACCTCGCCACCGCGCGGCGGGTGGGGTGATGCGCGCGTCCCGTCATCCCGGCGAAAGCCGGGATCTCCCGGAAAAGATGCACTGGAAACGCCGCGCCCTTCCTCTTGGAGATCCCGGCTTTCGCCGGGATGACGGCAGGGGCTTCGACAAGCTCGGCCCGACGGGATAGGGTTCTGCGGATGTCCGCATCCAGCCATTCCCCGACCCCATGATCGCCAAGCTCCGCGGCCTGCTCGACGGCGTCTCGGCCGACCACGCCGTCATCGACGTGAACGGCGTCGGCTACCTCGTCTTCGCCTCGACCCGCACCCTGTCCGGCCTCGGCGGTACCGGCGCGGAGGTCGTGCTCCACACGGTGATGCAGGTCAGCGAGGACGACATCCGCCTGATCGGCTTCGCGACCGGCGCCGAGCGCGACTGGTTCACCCTGCTCCGCTCCGTCCAGGGGGTCGGCGCCAAGGTCGCGCTCGCCATCCTCTCCGCCCTCTCGGTCGACGAGCTGCACCGCGCGGTCGCGGCCGGCGACAGTGCGATGATCGCCCGCGCCAACGGCGTCGGCCCGAAGCTCGCCCAGCGCATCGCCCACGAGCTCCGCGATAAGGCCGGCGGCGTCGCGCTCGGGCCCGGCGGCGGGGCCGGCGCGCCGCCCGCGCCCGGCAGCGCCACCGCCGACGCCGTCTCCGCCCTCGCCAACCTCGGCTTTCGTCCCGGCGACGCCGCGGCGGCCGTCGCCAGGGCCGAAGCGGAGCTGGGCCCCGGCGCCACCCTCGACGCCCTCGTCCGGCTGGCGCTCAAGAAGGCGGCGCGATGAGGCCGTTCGACGACCTGTACGAGCTGTTCTCCCCTTACGAGATCGCCGCCGGCGCGGTGCTCATCCAGATCGTCTTCATCGCCGCGGGAGGCCTCTTCCTGTTCGCGGGACGACAGCCGGCCGGCCTGCTCGCCTTCCTGCCCGCCATCGTCGCCGGCCTGTTCGCGGATCTCGGCGTGCGCTGCCCCGGCTGCGGCAAGTCGCTCATGCGCTACTACATGACGGCGCGGGGCGAGGAGCGCGGCGGTCTGCCGATGGGGCATCGGCCATGGCCCGAACGGCGCTGCTCCCGCTGCGGCACCCCCGTCGACCTGCGCTGAGCCGCGCGCCGGCCGCCGCCGCGCTCCCCTCATTCCACTCACAATGTCAAAGAGCCAAACGCCGAGTCGCAAGGAACATAGCAGGAATAGGAGAACGAGTCAAGTACGCTCCGTTGCTCTGGAGGATGTTGCCGAACGCTGCCGGATATCCTCTAAGGGCGTCGTGACCGACGACCGCCTCACCACGCCGACGCGCCGCCCCGAGGATCTCGACGCGGCGCTCAGGCCCAAGACGCTCGACGAGTTCGTGGGGCAGAAGGCGGCGCGGGAGAATCTGCGGGTGTTCATCGCGGCGGCGAAGGCGCGCGGCGACGCGCTCGACCACGTTCTCTTCTTCGGCCCGCCCGGCCTCGGCAAGACGACGCTCGCCCAGATCATCGCGCGCGAGCTCGGCGTCGGGTTCCGTGCCACGTCGGGCCCGGTCATCGCCAAGTCGGGCGACCTCGCCGCTCTGCTCACCAACCTCGAGGACGGCGACGTCCTGTTCATCGACGAGATCCACCGCCTCGCGCCGGCGGTCGAGGAGATCCTCTATCCGGCGATGGAAGACCGCGCGCTCGACCTCGTCATCGGCGAGGGCCCCTCGGCGCGCTCGGTGCGCATCGACTTGCCCAAATTCACCCTCGTCGGCGCCACCACCCGCCAGGGGCTGATCACCACGCCGCTGCGCGACCGTTTCGGCATCCCGGTGCGGCTCAACTTCTACACGGTCGACGAGCTCGAGCAGGTGGTCCGCCGCGCCGCGCGCCTCCTCGGCCTCGACCTCACCGCGGCCGGGGCAAGCGAGGTCGCGCGCCGCTCCCGCGGCACGCCGCGCATCGCCGGCCGCCTGCTCCGCCGGGTGCGCGACTTCGCCCATGCCGCCGGCCACGAGACCGTCGACGCCGCCGACGCCGATGCCGCCCTCAACCGGCTGGAGGTCGACCAGCTCGGCCTCGACGCGATGGACCGGCGCTACCTCACGATGATCGCCGACCTCTACAAGGGCGGCCCGGTCGGCGTGGAGACGCTCGCCGCCGGCCTTTCCGAGCCGCGCGACACGATCGAGGAGGTGATCGAGCCCTATCTCATCCAATTGGGCCTCGTCGCCCGCACCGCCCGCGGCCGCTGCCTGAACGGCCGCGCCTGGACCCATCTCGGCCTGACCCCGCCCCGAACGGCGCAGGACGGCCTCTTCGACTAGGGGGAATCCGATGATCGCTGCACTTGCCGCCGCCTTGCTCGCCGCCCAGGGCCCAGCGCCTGCCCAGGCCGTCCCCGGCCTCACGCCCCGCGTCGCCGACGCGCCGGACTATCGCGACGACGCCGCCTGGCTGTGCCTGCCGGGCCGCGCCGACCCCTGCTCGCGGATATTGCCGACCACGCAGCTGACGCCCGGCGGCTACGGCGCCACCAGCCAGGACGCGCCCAATCCCCAGGCGAAGGTCGACTGCTTCTACGTCTACCCGACCGTCTCGCGCGATCCGGGCATGAACAGCGACATGAGCCCCGGCCTGGAGGAGCAGGGCGCCGGCTGGGTGCAGATGGGTCGCCTCGCCTCGGTCTGCCGGACCTTCGCGCCCATCTACCGCCAGATCACCGCCACCGCCCTCGGCAAGGTGCTGGCGGGCGGCGTGAACCCGGCGTCGAACTTCGCGCTCGCCTATGGCGACGTCCTCGCCGCCTGGCGCGATTTCCTCGCCCACCGCAGCCAGGGCCGCCCGTTCATCCTCGTCGGCCACAGCCAGGGGTCGATCCACCTCGAGCGGCTGATCCAGGACGAGATCGACGGCAAGCCGATCGCGAAGCAGATGGTCTCGGCGGTCCTGCTCGGCTGGCCGGTGGAGGTGCCGGTCGGCAAGACTGTCGGCGGGACGTTCAAGCATGTCCCGCTCTGCACGCGCGGCGGCGAGACGGGCTGCGTGCTCACCTGGATGACGTTCCGCGCCGAATCGCCTCCGCCCGATCCCTCCTTCCTCGGTCGCGCCAAGACGCCCGGCACCACCGCCGGCTGCACCAACCCCGCCGCGCTCGGCAGCGACCGGCCGGCGAAGCTCGACTCCTACTGGTTCACATTGCCGCGCGGCGGCGGCGAGCCGGTCGCCTGGTCGAGCGAGGGCCCCGCCCCGACCCTGTTCCTGCACAGCCAGGACCTCGTCACCGGCCAGTGCGCGCACAGCGGCACCGCGGGCTATCTCGCCGTCGGCGTCAACGCCGTCGCTGGGGCGAAGTGGACGAGCCGTATCCCCGGCGACGTCGTCATCATGGGCCAGGTCAACAAGGGCTGGGGCATGCACCTCGCCGACATGGGCATCGCCCAGGGCGACCTCGTCCGCGTCCTCGCCGCGCAGGCGGCGGCGATCACCGCAGCCGCCACTCCAGCCACGCATAGCGCAGCAAGGCCGCGGCCATCGCCCCGCCGCTGACGATCTTCAGCGCGTCCCCGGTCGCGACCGGCAGCCGCCAGTTGACGACGTAGCAGGCGAGGGCGAGCAGCACCGCCGCGTAGAAGCCGAGGCCGAGCGCCCGGCCGCGATTCTGCAGCGACAGCTCGTCGTTGAGCAGCGCACGCAGCCGCCCGCGCGGCCGCAGCCCTCCTGCATTCCACAGGATGAAGGTCCACAGGCCGATGAGCAGGAGCCAGCTCGCCCCTCGCGGCCCGGCGCCCGCATATTCGGCATCGCCGTACTGCAGCACGATGTTGAGGATGAGGACGGCGGCCGCGAGGGCCATCACCGCGGCGCGGCCGCGGCTCATCCGCTCGGCTTGTTCAATGTCGGTCATGCGATCATTCCTGCTCGAGGGTGAAGATGTCTTCGACGCGGCAGCCGAGCGCGCGCGCCAGCTTGAGGGCCAGGGTGGTGGAGGGGACGAACACGCCGTTCTCGACCGTGTTGATCGTCTTGCGGCTGACCCCCACCAGCTCGGCCAGCGCCGCCTGGGTCAGGTCGCGTTCGAGCCTCAGCTCGCGCAGGCGATTCGCGAGGGCGTCACTCATCCGCGAGCGCACGCCGCTCGAGGAGCCCGAAGCGGACCAGCGCCGCGGCGATGCCGACGCTCATGACGAGGTGGATGGCGTGGCGGCCGGAGAGCGGTTCGAAGAGGGTGACGGGATAGAGGCAGAAGCAGGCGATCATCGTCGCGAGGAACCCGAAGCGCAGCGCCTCGGCGCGGTGCGCCCGCGTCACTTCATCGTTGATCAGCGGCCCGACTTCCGGCCGTCCGAACCAGAAGTTCGTCGCAACGATGACGACCATCACGACGGACGTCACCAGCCAGACGACTGCCCGGACATAGTCGACCGGGCGTTCGGGATGCCTTGCTTCGCTGACGAAGTTGCTGAGCTGCTGCATGAGGAAGAGGCCTCCCAGCAAAGTCAGCGTCAGCGCCCGGCTGCGGCCGACGCGCTCGGCGGTTTCCTGATCCCCCAAGTCCACCATCTTGAAGCTCCCTTGTAACCTTGAGGTGACATGTAACCTTTGCGTTACACGCGTCAAGTTTCTTTTCTGCTCCTCGCTGCCGCGCCCAGGCACCGGCTTGTCGGCGGCGCTCGCTTTGGGGTTGCACGGCGGAATCGCGCGCCGGTAGAGCGGCGGATGTGAGCGGCGGCGATGAACCGAGACCGGCGGACGGGATGATGCGCGGCGGCACGCACCTGTTCCCGCTGCGCGTCTATTTCGAGGACACCGACGTCGCCGGCATCGTCTATTACGCCAATTACCTGCGGTTCATGGAGCGGGCACGGTCCGACATGCTCGGCCTCGCCGGCATCGACCAGCGGGCGGCGCTGGAGGCGGGCACCGGCGTCTATGCGGTCGCCGAGGTCGCGATCCGCTACAAGGCGCCGGCGAAGCTCGGCGATGCTCTGACCATCGCCACGCGCATCGACCAGGTCCGCGCCGCCTCCGTGCTCATTCAGCAGCGAGTCATGCGCGGACATGAAGTGCTCGCCGAGGCCCGCGTCACCGCCGCCTTCCTCACCCCGGAGGGGCGGCCGCGGCGCCAGCCGAGAGAGTGGGTCGACCGCTTCGAGAGGCTGATGAAGGAGGACGGCAAGACGTGATCCAACCCGAGCTGGCGGGCGGCAGCCTCTCCCCGGTCGCCCTGTTCCTCCGGGCCGACATCGTCGTGAAGGTGGTGATGGCGGGGCTCGTCCTCGCCAGCGTCTGGACCTGGGCGATCATCGTCGCCCACGCGCTGCGCATCGGCCGCCTCAGCCGCGGCAACGCCGCTTTCGAGCGCGACTTCTGGAAGGCCGACGATATCGACGGCTTCTACGACCGGCGCGGCAAGGAGGATCTGCCGAGCGCAAGGGTGCTGGGCGCCGGCATCGCCGAGTGGCGGCGCTCGACCGCGGGCAGCCGCGTCGACCGCGACGGCGCCCGCTCGCGACTCGCCATGGCGATGCACTCGGCGTTGGCCGAGGCGGTCGACGAGGTCGCGGCGCGCTTGAACATTCTCGCGACGATCGGCTCGGTGGCGCCGTTCGTCGGCCTGTTCGGCACGGTCTGGGGGATCATGCGCAGCTTCGGCGACATCGCCGGCGCCAACAATACCAGCCTCGCCGTCGTCGCGCCGGGCATCGCCGAGGCTTTGTTCGCGACCGCGCTCGGCCTGTTCGCCGCGATCCCGGCGGTGATCGCCTACAACCGCATGAGCTTCGGCATCAACCGCATGGAAGCCGCCCTCCAGCGCTTCGCCGACGCCTTCCACGCCACCCTCAGCCGCGAGCTGGAGCGGGAATGAGGATGATCCTCCCCGGGAGGGGGAGGGGGACCGCGCGAAGCGCGGTGGAGGGGGCTCCGTGCCCCGCTCGCCCCCCCCTCCACCACCGGGCTGCGCCCGCCGGTCCCCCTCCCCGTGTCGAGGAGGAGCGATAGATGCCGCTCTCTCCCATTCTCGGCTCGAACCGCCGCGCCCGGCGCGCGCCGATGGCGGAGATCAACGTCACGCCGATGGTCGACGTGATGCTCGTCCTCCTCATCATCTTCATGGTGACCGCGCCCTTGCTCGTCGCGGGTGTGCCGGTCGACCTGCCGGAGAGCAAGGCGAAGGCGCTCGACCAGGAGCAGAAGCCGGTCCAGATCTCGCTCGACGTCGCCGGGGTCATCCATGTCGACGAGCAGGCCGTCACCGCCGCCGACCTTCCCGCCCGCCTCGCCGCCGTCGCGGCGAACGCCAGGGAGCCGGGCGGGCCCCGCATCTTCCTGCGCGCCGACCGCAGCCTGGGCTATGGCCGGGTGATGGCGGTGATGGGCGAGATCAACGCCGCCGGCCTGCGCAAGGTCGCCCTCGTCAGCACCGAAGGATCCGGCGATGGACCGCGCTGAAGCGGTAGGCTTCGGGGTCGCGGCGGCCGGCCACCTCGCCTTGCTCGCGGCCCTGTCGCTCGGCTTCGTCGCGGCGCGGATGCAGCCGGCGCGGCAGCAGCCGATCGAAGTCTCGTTCGTCGACGAGGCGGCCCCGGAGAGCAGCGCGCCCCAGCCGTCGCAGACGCCGCCGGCACCGAAGATGGCGGAGGTCGAGGGCCCGCCCGAGCCGAGCGCCCCGTCCGCGCCGCCGCTCCCCGCGCCGCCGCAGGCCCAGCCGCTTCCGCCGCCGCCCCGTGCCGCCCCGCGCCG
>Ga0213876_10001146_pt1 | contig 16826 bp, 14 predicted proteins | sample BarmaccomBMRX_R9_FD_160113 | JGI IMG/M metagenome (GOLD analysis project Ga0213876, IMG submission 160113) | Root-associated microbial communities from Barbacenia macrantha in rupestrian grasslands, the National Park of Serra do Cipo, Brazil - RX_R9 | ecosystem: Host-associated > Plants > Roots... | reverse complement strand
TCGCGGCGATGATGACTTCGTTCTATTCCTGGCGTCAGTTCCTGATGACCTTCCACGGCCGCTATCGCGGCCAGGACGAGGCGCACGACATGGCGCATTCCGACGCGCATACCCATGACGAGCCGCTGGAGCACGACGACGGGCACGGCGCGCAGGCGCACGACGCCCATGCCCACGACGACCATGGCCACCACGCGCCGAAGCTGGAAGAGGTGCACGAGGCGCCGCTGACCATGCTGGTGCCGCTCGCCGTGCTGGCGGTGGGTGCGGTCTTCGCCGGCATGGCCTTCGCGCACAACTTCATCGGGCCGGACGCGCAGGGCTTTTGGCACAACACGCTGGGCGCGGTCTGGGAAGAGAAGGAAGTGCCGCTCTGGGTCGAGCTCGCGCCCTTCGTGCTGACCATCGCGGGCTTCGCGATCGCTTGGTTTTACTACATCCGCCACCCGGAGCTGCCGGCGCAGATGGCGGCGAAGAAGGGCATGCTCTACACCTTCCTGTACCGCAAATGGTATTTCGACGAGCTCTATGACCTGATCTTCGTGCGGCCCGCGCTATGGTTCGGCCGCAAGTTGTGGAAGATCGGCGACGGCTTCCTGATCGACGGGCTGGGTCCCGACGGCATCTCGGCCCGCGTGCTCGACGTGACGCGCGGCACGGTCAAGATGCAGTCCGGCTATGTCTACCACTACGCGTTCGCGATGCTGATCGGGGTCCTGGCGCTCGCCACCTGGTTCATCGCCACGGGAGGCACGCCGTGAGCCACCTCCTTTCCATCATCACCTTCCTGCCGCTGGTCGGCGCCGTCGCGATCCTTCTTCTGGGGCGGCTGGGCAACCAGAGCACCATCGCCGGCAACGCGCGCTGGATCGCGCTGATCTTCACGATAGCGGACTTCCTGCTGACGGTCGTGCTGTGGGCCAAGTTCGATGGCTCGACCTCCAGCTTCCAGTTCGTCGAATACCTGAACTGGCGCGTCGCGAGCGGCATCTCGTATCACATGGGCGTCGACGGCATCTCGATGCTGTTCGTCGTGTTGACCGGCCTGCTCATGCCCTTCTGCATCCTGGCGAGCTGGAAATCGATCGAGAGCCGCGTCGCCGAATACATGGTCGCGTTCCTCGCGCTCGAGGCGCTGATGATGGGCGTGTTCACCGCGCTCGACCTGTTCCTCTTCTACCTGTTCTTCGAGGGCGGGCTGATCCCGATGTTCCTGATCATCGGCATCTGGGGCGGCAAGCGGCGCGTCTATGCCAGCTACAAGTTCTTCCTCTATACCTTGCTGGGTTCGGTGCTGATGCTGCTCGCGATCCTGGCGATGTACCTTCAGACCGGCACCACCGACATCGAGACCATCATCAACACCGCGCATTTCTCGCCGCAGATGCAGATATGGCTGTGGCTCGCCTTCTTCGCGAGCTTTGCGGTCAAGATGCCGATGTGGCCGGTGCATACCTGGCTGCCCGACGCCCATGTCGAGGCGCCGACCGCGGGCTCGGTCATCCTGGCCGGCATCCTGCTCAAGATGGGCGGCTACGGCTTCCTGCGCTTCTCGCTGCCGATGTTCGCGTCGGCTTCCGAATATTTCGGGCCGATGGTCTTCGTCCTCTCGGTGGTCGCGATCATCTACACCTCGCTGGTCGCCTTGGCGCAGGAGGACATGAAGAAGCTCATCGCCTATTCGTCGGTCGCCCATATGGGCTTCGTGACCATGGGCATCTTCACCATCACCCATCAGGGCATCGAGGGCGGCATCTTCCAGATGCTTTCCCACGGCATCGTCTCGGGCGCGCTGTTCCTCTGCGTCGGCGTCGTCTACGACCGCATGCATACGCGCGAGATCGCGGCCTATGGCGGCCTCGTCAACCGCATGCCGATGTATGCCGCCTGCTTCATGGTGTTCACGCTGGCCAATGTCGGCCTGCCGGGCACCGGCGGCTTCGTGGGCGAGTTCCTGACCATGCTGGGCGCCTTCATCCACAACACCTGGATCGCGATCTTCGCCGCCACCGGCGTGATCCTGTCGGCGGCCTATGCGCTCTATCTCTACCGCCGGATCGTCTTCGGCGAGCTGGTGAAGCCCGCGCTGCAAACGATCCAGGACCTGTCGATGCGCGAGGTGGCGCTGCTCGCCCCGCTCGTCGTCATCACCATCCTCATGGGCGTCTATCCCAAGCCCATCTTCGACGTGACCTCGGCCTCGGTCGCCAATCTCGTGCAGCAGCACAAGACCGCCGTGGCCTATGACCACGCCCCGCCCAAAGTCGCCACGCAGACCGCACCGGGAGGCGCGCGATGAACATCCAGGCCGATCTCTACGTCCTCTCGCCCGAGCTGATCCTGGCCGTCGGCGCCTTGGTGCTGCTGCTGGTGGGCGCGATGCGCGGCGACAGGAGCACGGGCCTGCTGTGCTGGCTCTCCATCGCGCTGATCGTGGCGTCCGCCTATATGTCGCTGGTCGTGGGCGACGAGAGCGCCTTCCGCGGCGCCTTCGTGATGGACGGCTTCGCGCGCTTCACCAAGGCGGTGATCCTGTGGTCCTCGGTCGGCTGCGTGCTGATGGCCGAACACTATTTCCGCGTCGAGAAGAGCACGCGCTTCGAGCTGCCGATCCTGATCCTTCTGGCCACGCTCGGCATGTCGCTGATGGTGTCGGCGAACAACTTCATCGCGCTTTACATGGGGCTCGAGCTGCAGAGCCTGGCGCTCTACGTGCTCGCCGCCTTCAAGCGCGATAGCGTGCGCTCGTCGGAAGCGGGCCTGAAATACTTCGTCCTCGGCTCGCTGTCCTCGGGCATGATGCTCTACGGCATCTCGCTGATCTACGGCTTCGCCGGCACGATGGACTTCGTGGGCGTGGCCCACGCGGTCGCGGTGGGCGGCGTGGGCGTCGGCATCATCTTCGGTATCGTCTTCCTGATCGCCGGTCTCGCCTTCAAGATCTCCGCCGTGCCGTTCCACATGTGGACGCCCGACGTCTACGAGGGCGCGCCGACGCCGGTCACCGCCTATCTCGCCACCGCGTCCAAGGTCGCGAGCTTCGCGCTGGTGCTGCGCGCGTTGCTGGTGCCGTTCCCCACCGCGGTGCATGAATGGCAGCAGATCATCATCTTCATCTCGGTGCTGTCGATGGGTCTCGGCGCCTTTGCGGCCATCGGTCAGACAAACATCAAGCGGCTGATGGCCTACAGCTCCATCGGCCATATGGGCTATGCGCTCTTGGGCCTCGCGGCCGGAACGCAGCTCGGCGTGCGCGGCATGCTGTTCTACATGGCGTTCTATGCGCTGACGAACCTGGGCGTGTTCGCCTGCGTCCAGGCGATGCGCCGCGACGGGCAGGCGGTCGAGGACATCGCCGATCTCGCAGGCCTGGCGCGCACCCGGCCGCGCCACGCCTTCGCGCTCGCGACCATGATGCTGTCGCTGTCGGGCCTGCCGCCGCTCGCGGGCATCCTCGCCAAGTCGTTCGTGTTCCTGGCCGCCATCCAGGCGCATCTCTACCTGCTGGCCGCCTTCGGCGTTCTGACCAGCGTCGTCGGCGCCTATTACTACCTGCGCATCGTCAAGACGATGTATTTCGACGAGCCGGCTCCCGCCTTCGACACCAACATGGGCTGGGGCCTGACCGCCATCGCCACCATCGGCACGGCGTTCTCGCTTCTTTTCGTGATCAATGCCGGCGGCCTGCTCGAGGCGGCGAACATCGCGGCGCAGGCGCTTATCAAGTGAGCTGGCCAGCCGGGTACGGCTTGAAGGAATTCGCCGAGATCGACTCCACCAACGAAGAGGCGCGCCGCATGGCCGCCTCGGGCGAAGCGGGCCCGGTTTGGATTCTGGCCGAACGACAGACCGCCGGGCGCGGCCGCCGCGGACGCGCCTGGGTCGCCCCGCCGGGCAACCTGTCGGCGACCTTGCTGCTGTCGCCGGGCAAGCCTGCGGCCGAGATCGCGCAGCTCTCCTTCGTTGCGGCGCTGGCGGCCTCCGACATGATCGCGAGCCTGGGCGCCGAGCCCAAGGTCAAATGGCCCAACGACGTGCTGGTCGACGGCCAGAAGATCTCAGGCATCCTGCTCGAATCCTCGAGCCAGGGGGGCGCCGATCCCGCCTGGCTCGCGATCGGCATCGGCGCCAATCTGCGCGCCTATCCCCCCGATACCGAGTTCCCGGCGACCTCGCTTCTGAACCTGGGCATGCCGGCGCCCAAGCCGCGCGAGGCGCTGGCCCGCCTCGCTGCCGCCTTCGCGAAATGGTATGACGTGTGGCATGCGGAGGGTTTCGCGCCGATCCGCGACGCGTGGCTCGCGCGCGCGGCGGGGCTGGGCTCCCGCATCCGGGCGCGGCTCACGAACGGGGAGACCATCGGCGTGTTCGAAGGCATCGACGCGAACGGCGCGCTCCTGCTGCGCGAGGGCCAGGACCGGCTCCGCACCATCGCGGCGGGCGAGGTGTTCTTTTGATGTGCGACGCGATCGGCGCTGACAAGGTGTCCCTCTGATGCTCCTCGCCATCGACGCCGGCAACACCAATATCGTCTTCGCCGTGTGCGAGAACGGCGAGGCCAGGGCCGAGTGGCGCGCGGTGACCGAGACCACGCGCACCGCCGACGAATATGCGGTGATGCTGAACCAGCTGCTGCAGCTCCAGGGCTACAAGTTCACCGATTTCGATTCCGCGATCATCGCCACCGTCGTCCCCGCGGCGCTGTTCGACCTGCGCCAGTTCTGCCGCCGCTACCTCGGCTGCGAGCCCATCGTCGTCGGCGACCCGAACGTCGATCTGGGGATCAACATCCTGACCGACCGGCCGGGCGCGGTGGGCGCCGACCGCATCGTCAACGCCATCGCGGCGCATGAGCGCTATCCCGGTCCGTTGATCGTCGTCGATTTCGGCACCGCGACCACCTTCGACGTGGTGGGCGAGACCGGCGACTACGAGGGCGGCGTCATCGCGCCGGGCGCCAACGTCTCGGCGGAGTCGCTGCACCAGGCCGCGGCCATGCTTCCGCGCGTCGCCGTGGCGCGGACCCAGAACATCATCGGCAAGGACACGGTGCCTGCGATGCAGTCGGGCCTGTTCTGGGGCTATGTCGGTCTGCTCGAAGGTCTGGTCTCGCGCATCAAGGAAGAGTACGGCAAGCCCATGACCGTGATCGGCACGGGCGGCCTCGCCAACCTCTTCTACAAGCAGACCACGGTGATCGACCATCTCGATCCCGACCTGACGATCCGCGGTCTCATCCAGATCCACGCCCGCAACGGCAAGTGATGGCGAAGCGCGACGACGAGCTGGTGCTCCTGCCGCTGGGCGGCGCGGGCGAGATCGGCATGAACTTCAACGCCTACGGCTTCGGTCCGCCCGGCCGGCGCCAGTGGATCGTGGTCGATTGCGGCGTGCTGTTCGGCCGCGAGACGACGTCGCCGGGCGTCGACGTCATCATGCCCGACATCCGCTATCTCGCCGAGCGGCGCCAGGACGTGCTCGCCATCGTGCTCACCCACGCACATGAGGATCACATCGGTGCGGTAGGCCATCTGTGGCCGGTGCTGCGCTGTCCGCTCTATGCGACGCCGTTCACCGCAAGGCTGATCGAGGGCAAGCTTGAGGAGGCGGGGCTGTCCGACCGCGTGCGCGTCAAGCGCGTAAAGCTGGGCGGGCATATCGACATCGGCCCCTTCGCCATCGATTTCGTCTCGATCACCCATTCGATCCCCGAGCCCAATGCGCTTGCGATCAGAACGCCGCTAGGCACCGTGGTGCATACCGGCGACTGGAAGATCGATCCCGATCCTCTGCTGGGCGAGACCACCGACCAGAACGCGCTGATGAAACTCGGCGACGAGGGCGTGTTGGCGACGGTCTGCGATTCCACCAACGCGCTCACCCAGGGCCATTCGGGCTCCGAGGCGCGGGTACGCCAGGCGCTGTCGGCGCTGATCGGCTCGCTCAACGGGCGCATCGCGGTGACGGCGTTTGCGTCGAACGTTGCGCGTCTCGACTCGGTCGCCAAGGCGGCGCGCGAGCACGGCCGCGAGATCGCGCTGGTCGGCCGCGCCATGCACAAGATGGTCGAGGCGGCGCGCGAGACGGGTTATCTCAGCGACTTCCCGAAGACCATCGACGAGCATGAGGCCGCCCAGCTTCCGCCGCGCCGCGTGCTCTATCTGATGACCGGCAGCCAGGGCGAGCCGCGCGCCGCGCTGCCGCGCATCGCCGCCGGCGAGCACCCTTCCGTGTCTCTGGGCAAGGGCGACGCGGTGATCTTCTCCTCGCGCATCATCCCGGGCAACGAGCTCGCGATCTTCGAGCTGCACAACAAGCTGGCGGGCCTCGGCGTCGAGGTGCTGACCGAGCAGGACCATTTCGTGCACGTCAGCGGCCATCCCTGTCGCGACGAGCTGGCCGAGATGTACCGCTGGACGCGGCCGCGCATCGCCGTGCCCGTGCATGGCGAGCTGCGCCATATGAGCGAGCATGCGCGTCTCGCCAAGGCGCTTCAGGTGCCCGAGGCCGTGGTGATCGAGAACGGACACATGCTGCGGCTGGCGCCGGGCACGGCGATGATCGTCGACGAGGTGCCGTCGGGCCGCGTGCATCTCGACGGCAAGGTCTTGATCGACGAGGGCGCGAACCTCGCCCGCGGCAGACGCGCGCTGGGCTTTGCCGGCTTCATCGCGATCACCCTGGTGCTCGACGGCAAGGGCCGCGTCGCGACCGATCCGGCGATCATCATGGAGGGCATGCCCGAGCCGGTGCACGCGGCGGTGCGCGACGCGGTCGCGGAGACGCTCAAGCGCCACAAGAAGGGCGACGAGGAAGCGCTGAAGGAAAACGTCCGCCGCGCCGCGCGCCGCGCCGCGTCCGATGCATGGGGCAAGAAGCCGGTGACGCGCGTCGAAGCGGTTTGGGTTTGAAGGGAGATATCTCATGGCAGACTTGGCGGCGCCGCCGCTGAAGATCGAGCTGGTCAACACGTCCGGCCTTCCCGACGACAAGGTGTTCTTCGGCTTCGTCGGCGGCGCGGGCAGCGAGCTCGAGGCCGTGAACCTGGGCGACAACAAGCCGATCCCCTTCAGCACCTGTGAAAGCCCGAGCTGGTACGCCTTCGGCGCGCTGAAATCCGGCGTCGGGGTGACGCGGTTCATCGGCGGGCGCATCTATGTCTGCTACGACGCGCCATGGACGTTCGTCCGGCCCAACTACGAGCCCAGCCCAGTCAATCCGAACGATCCGAATTATCTCAAGCGCTACGACAAGATGGAGCTGACCTATCAGGGCAGCCAATACGACGTCGCCGACACGACCTCGATCGACTATTTCAGCATTCCGATGGAGCTGTACGTGTCCAAGGCCGGGGCGCCGGTCGGCTCCGTCACGGCGTCGCCGACGGACAGGGTGGTCGCGGCGCTTGGCGCCATCACCTCGCCGGCTCGCGGCGCGGTGATCGAAGATCGCAGCGGCAAGCTGGTGCGGGTCATCGGCCCTGGCGTCTATCCCCCGTCGCCCGGACTGCCGGCTTCGCCTTACGACGACTTCCAGTCCTACTTGCGCTACCTGCAGGCCGATTATGCCCCGTCGCGCGGCGGCACGATCGCCGCGATCAAGGGCCGCTTCGGCGGCGTCGGCGAGAACCCCACGACGCCGGAGACCAAGCCGCAGGACTACGACTTCCGCGCCATCATCGACGAGGCGCTGAACGTCACGCTCAAGGGCGCGACGACGCTTCTGGGCGAGCACACGCTGGTGCTGACCAAGGCCAACCTGATCGGGCCCAGCGGCATCTATGGCGCCAATCCGGACTTCACCATCGACGGGAAATCGACCTATCCGCTGAACGACGTCTATGGCTGGATGATCGGCGATCTGTTGTCGGGGCTCAACATCGGCGCCGTCGGCAGCACCGTGACGCCCGCCGGTGCAGGCACGCCCGTCGGCGAGATGGACAGCCAGCGGTGGTTCAAGCTGAAGGACTATTTCGCCGCGCTGCAGCCGGGCAGGGCGGGCAACTACAACCAATGGGCCGCGACCATGGCGCCGCTCTCCCAGGCCTACAACTTCGCCTATTCCGACCGCTTCGCCCATGTGGTGGCGACGCTCAATCCGGCGGTCGTCGACACGCTGCGGATTGTGGTGATGGGCGACAAATAGCGGCTTGCCGCGCGATGCGGCGCCCGCCATTGTCGTAGCCGGATGCGAGAGCCTCGAGAGGACACATGATCGGCCGCCTGAACCACGTCGCCATCGCCACCAGCGACATTAAGAAGGCGGCGCGGATCTACCGCGACACCTTGGGCGCGAAGGTGTCGGACGAGGTGCCGCAGCCCGACCACGGCGTCGTCACCGTCTTCGTCGATCTGGGCAACACCAAGATCGAGCTGCTCGAGCCGCTCGGCGAGAACTCGCCGATCGCGAACTTCCTGAAGAAGAACCCGTCCGGCGGCGTGCATCACGTCTGCTACGAAGTCGAGGACATCATCGCCGCGCGCGACCAGATGCGCGCCGCCGGCGCGACCATCACCGGCACGGGTGAACCGCGCATCGGCGCGCACGGCAAGCCGGTGATCTTCCTGCATCCGAAGGATTTCGTCGGCACGCTGGTGGAGCTCGAGCAGGCGTGACGGCCGGCGGCAGGGGCAACGAAGCATGACGATCGGCGGCAAGGACCGCGCGGCGTGACGCCCGTCTTCCACGAAAGCCGGTCGCTGCTCGGCGCCGTGCATTTCACGGTGCTGCTCAGCGCGTTTGCGATCTTCTGGTTCCTGGCGTTCTTCTGCCTCCTGCCCATCGGCCTCGGCGAGGTCGATCCCGAGACGGGCGCGCCGGTGAGCCCGCGATTGCTGCTCAAGGCCGGCGTCGCTTCGGGCGTCGCCGTGGCGCTGTTCGCGCTGTTCTATGTCCTGATCCTGCTGGGCTGGGTCGATCTCTAGAGGTCATGAAGCGGATCGCAGTCGACTGGCGAAGGGCGGGATTGACAAGCGCGCCGGCAAGTGAGTGAATGTTCACTCAATCGGGGACCGGATGAGCAAGCTCTCGGCCATCGAGCGCATCAAGGCGGCGGCGCTTCGCCTGGTCGTCGAGCGCGGCGTCGGCGCCACCACGATCCGCGACCTCGCCCAGATGGCGGACGTCGCCGAAGGCGCGCTGTACCGTCACTACGCCACCAAGGAAGACCTGATCCGCGAGCTGTTCCGCGAGCGCTATGCCGCCTTCGCGCGGCGCCTGGAGCTCGTGCAGACGGGCAAGCGCGGGCTCAAGGCGAAGCTGCAGGCCATCGTGCGCGACACCTGCCGGCTGTTCGACGAGGACCAGGTGTCCTACCGCTTCCTGCTGCTGGCCCAGCACGAGGCGATGCGCCTGTTTCCGCCAGGTCCAGACAGCCCGGTGCCGGTGCTGCGCGCGATGATCGCGAGCGCGATCCGCGCCCGCGAGATCAAGTTCAAGAACGCCGATCTGGGCGCAGCCCTGGTCCTGGGGCTGATGGTCCAGCCCGCCGTGTCGGTCGTGAACGGCACGCTGGCCGGCCCGCTCGCCCGCCACGCGGACGAGATCGCCGGCGCCTGCGAGCGCGCGCTTTTCAAATAGGACAAAGGAGGATCGTCATGACGGATCAAGCGTCGGCTTTCGCATCCCGTAGTGTGAGTGAATGTTCACTCGCACTGAAGGGCCGGAAGGCGCGGGCTCGAGACAGGGGCGAGGCGCCGCACATCCGCTTCGCGCATCGCGACACCAACAGCTTCCGCCAGGCGCTCAACGGCCGCGTCGATGCCTATTTCGCCGCGAACGGAAAGACCCGCTTCGCCGACCGCGGATTTTGGATCGAGGCGGCGGTGCTTACGGCCGTCATGCTCGGCGCCTATGCTGCGCTGCTCGGCAATGCGTTCGGCGATCGCTTCGGGCCCTGGGGCTCGCTCGTTCCGGCACTCGTCTACGGGCTCGCGCTGCTGGTGCTGGCGATGAGCGTGGCGCACGATGCCGCGCATGCCGCGGTCACCGGCAACGGGCGGATCGACGACGCGATCCAGCGGGCGGTGATGGGCCTGCTCGGCGTCGACGGCTATCTCTGGCGCCTGCGCCACAACGGCTCACACCACGCCTTTCCCAACGTCAACGGCAGCGACATCGACATCGACGAGAACCCGGTGCTGCGGCTGTCGCCCAACCATCCCTGGAAGCCGCACTATCGCTTTCAGCACCTCTACGCGCCCTTCGCGTACATGCTGACTTTATGGGATTCGATCTTCGTCAACGACCTGAAGTACCTGTTCAAGCGCGACCTCGCCAACATGCGCGGCATCGTCCATCCGCGCCGCGAGCATGTGAAGTTCTGGCTGTTCAAGCTGCTCTACCTCACGGTCAACCTGATCCTGCCGTTGGCGTTCGTCCAGCTGCCGTGGTGGCAGATACTGCTGGGCTATGCGCTCGTGAACGCGGCCGTGTCGCTGGTGTTCGTCGTGCTTCTGGTGGGCACGCATTTCTCGCTCGAGGCCGATTTTCCCGCGGCCGATGCCGCCGGCCGGCTCGACACCAGCTGGGCGGCACACGCCGTGAGCACCGCGCTCAACTGGTCGACCAGGAGCCGCATCGCCTTCCACCTGACCGGCGGCGTCAATTGCCACGCCGCGCATCATCTCTATCCGCGCGTCAACCATGTCCACTACTGGGCGCTGACGCGCATCGCCGAGCAGACGGCGCGCGAGCACGGCCTCACGTTCCACGAGGCGAGCTTCACGGGCATGATCGCCTCGCATTTCGCGCATCTGCGGCGGCTTGGGCGCGGCCCGGTGCCGCCGCGAAATGGTGGATGGTGGCTCCGTATGTCGATGCGCATCCCGCCGAAGCTGCTCTTCGGCGTCTATCGCGCCTTCTATTGAACCGCGATGCGCAGCGCGAAGGCGGCGGCGATGACCGCGACGCCCGCGTTCACGTCGCGCCACCGCCCCGACACCAGCTTGATCGCGACATAGGAGATGAACCCGATGCCCATCCCGGCCGCGATCGAATAGGTGAAGGGGATGGCGAGCGCGGTGAGAAGGGCGGGTGCGGCTTCGGTCAGGTCGTCCCACGCGATGTCCTTCAAGCCCTTCGCCATCAAGGCTGCTACGAAGACCAGCGCCGGCGCCGTCGCGAAGGCCGGCACGGCGGCGGCCAGCGGCGCGAAGAACAGCGTCAGCAGGAACAGCACGGCCACGGTCACGGCGGTCAGCCCGGTGCGGCCGCCCGCCTGGATGCCGGTCGCGCTCTCGATGTAGGCGGTGACGGGCGAGGTACCGAGCGCGGCGCCCAGCATCGTCCCCGCCGCGTCGGTGGCGAGCGCGCGGCGCGCGCGGGGCAGGCGCCCGTGCTCGTCGAGCGCGACGGCGGTCAAGGTGCCCGAGGTGTCGAGCAGGTCGACCAGCAGGAACACGAACACCACGGTCGCGATCGCGGCGGGCGCCGCGCCGGTGAAGTGCATCTGCAGCGCGGTGGGCGCGAGCGACGGCGGCAGGCCCACGATCCCCGACGGCATCGGCTGCAGACCGGACCCGATGGCGGCCGCGGTCGCGGCCACGATGCCGATCAAGACCGCGCCGATCACGCCGCGCGCGGCGAGCGCGAACATCAGCACGAAGGCGCCGGCCGCGATCAGCACCTTGGGATCGGTCAGCACGCCCTCTTGGATCAGCGTGGCGGGGCTGGCCGCGACCACGCCCGCGTTCTCGAAGCCTATCAAGGCCAGGAAGAAGCCGATGCCCGCCGCGATGGCGAGCTTGAGGCTCTTGGGGATGGCGTCGATCAGCCAGGCGCGGGCGGGCGACAGCGACAGCGCCACGAACAATATGCCCGACAGGAACACGCACCCCAGCGCCAGCCGCCAGTCGCCGTGGAGCGCGGGCACCACGGTGAAGGCGAAATAGGCGTTCAGCCCCATCCCGGGCGCCAGCGCCACGGGCAGCCGCGCATACAAGCCCATCAGCGCCGTCGTCAGCGCCGAAGCGAGACAGGTCGCCGTGAACACCGCCCCCTGGTCGAGCCCGGCCGCGCCCAGGATCCTGGGGTTGACGAAGACGATATAGGCCATGGTCAGGAAGGTCGTCGCACCCGCCACGATTTCGCGCCGGACCGTTGCAGCCATAACCTTCCCCGCGATTCGAACTGGCGCTAGATTAGGCGTGGTGGTGGGAAAATTTACCATAGCGGCCTTGGCCGCCCTGTTGGTGTGCGCCGTGGCGGGCCCGGCGCAGGCCAATTGGCGCATCCTCAAGGACCATTGGTCCGCCGAGGACGAGGCCGGCTTCGGCCGCTTCGTCGCCGCCCTGGGCGAAAGCAATTGCAGCTCGTCGCAAAGCTGCCTGCGCGACCCGGCGAACCCCTATCGCAAGACCGACCAGAATTTCCTCGACATCGACGTCGATTGCGCCAAGTGGCCCTATCTGCTGCGCGCCTATTACGCGTGGAAGAACAACCTGCCGTTCTCCTATGTCGACGGCGTGAGCGGCGAGGGCGGCGACCTGCGCTTCACCAAGTCGGCCAATCACCCGACCGGCCGCCACGACATCATCGACCGCGGCGGCGGCATCGACGCGCCGGCCGCGATCATGCAGATGCTGGGCAGCGTGTTCTCGGGCACCTATCGCACCGATGCGGGCGAGGAGCGCGGCGTGCAGTCGGATTTCTACTCGCCCGCGATGCAGCCCGGCACGATCCGTCCCGGCTCGCTGATCTACGACGTCAACGGCCACGTCGCCATCGCCTACAAGGTCGACCAGGACGGGCGCATCTTCTACATGGACGCGCATCCCGACTTCACCGTCACGCGCAGCGTCTATGGCGCCCAGTTCGGCCAGAGCCCGGCACGGCTCGGCGGCGGCTTGAAGAACTGGCGGCCGTTCAAACTCATCGGTGCGCACAAGGATGCGGCCGGGCACCTGATGGGCGGGCGCATGGCTTTCGCGCAGAACGGCCAGATCGCGGATTTCTCGCTCGTCCAGTACAGCGGCACCGAGCCCAATCCGAAGCAGGACATCAAGAAGGCGCGCTTCGTCTATAACGGCGCGCAACTGGGGTTCTATGAATATGTGCGCGTGGCGGTGTCGGGAGGGCGCATGGAGCTCACCCCGCTCTACGAGCTCCAGGCGACGATGAAGACGCTGTGCAACGACCTCAAGGACCGCGCCCAATACGTCGATCTCGACGTCAAGGACGGGATATCGGTCAAGAACCACGCCTCGCGCCTGCCCGACAACATCTACGGCTCGGACGACAAGGAGTGGGAGGAATACTCCACGCCGTCGCGCGACGCGCGCATCAAGACCGCCTTCGCGCAGTTCTACAAGGACATGCAGGAGATGATCGCGCTGTGGGTCGCCCGCGATCCGCGCATCGTCTATGACGGCTTCTCGCTGCAGAAGGACATGAGCGACACCTACCAGGCGCAAAGCCAAGCCTGCACCATCACCTATCTGAGCTCGGACAAGAAGCCGGTGGCGATGACCTTCGACGACATGATGCGCCGGCTGTTCAAGATCTCGTTCGATCCATATCACTGCATCGAGCTGCGCTGGGGCGCGGAAGGCGCCGAGCGCGCCTCGTGCCCCGACGGCAAGGCCAAGCTCAAATGGTACGAGGCCGAGCAGCGCCTGAGGAACCAGCCCGACCGCACCTACGACCTGCAGATGGGCTTCGACCTCGACGAGCTGGGGCGGCACGTGAAGGGCAGCGGCCTCGACGCGCCGCCGCCCGTCGATATCAAGGCCCTGATCGACGCCATGCCCAACCAGGTCGCGTTCCAGCCGATGAAGCCGGGGGACCGGTAGACGCGCCGGCCGCTAAGCCGGGGGCGGCCCGCCTCGCGGCGCGGCTTGGCGCGCCGCCGTGTCGGACAGGAACTTCTGGAATTCCGGCGAATCCTTGATGCGCGCGAAATCCTCGTCGGCCTTCACGACCTGCAGGTCGGGCAGCATGTCCGCGTCCCGGCATTCGGCGAGGTACTTCAGCGCCTGCTCCTTGTCGTTGCGGAGCGCCAGGACGCATGCCAGGTCGTAGGACAGGCGTGCCGGGTCGATCTTATAGGCCTCGCGCAGCTTGGCCTCGGCCGCCGAAAGAAGCTCGTCCTGCGGCGGCCCCACAAGCGTCTTGCTGTGGCGCGACAGCAGCAAGGCCCATTGCTTGAGCGCGTCGCTGAAATCGGGCTTCAGCCTGACCGCCTCCTCGAATTTCTGATTGGCCAGTTCGTAGAGCCTGTCCGCCTCCTTGCCCTTGCTGCCTTCGCTTTGCCGCGACAAAGCCACGCCCCAATCCTTCAGCGTGTCCGGCGCGTCGGGCTTCAGCGCGAACGATTGCGCGTATTTGTCGTTGGCCTGCGAGAACAGCTTGTTGGCTTCGTCTCCCGTCTTGTTCAAGGCGAGGTTGGCGAGAGCGGCTGCCCAGTTCAGCAGGATCTGGGGATCGTCGGGCTTCAGCTTCAGCGCCTTGTCGAAATTCTCGATCGCGGCTTCGAAGTGCTTGTCGCCGTTGGGCGTTGCGTCCGCGCGACCCAGCTGCATCAGCGCGAATCCCAGGCCGTGAAGCGCATAGACGGAGTTGGGATCGGCCTCCAGGGCCTGCCGGTATTTGGCGATCGCCAGGCCGATCAGGTCGGTCCCGCTGCCGTGGCGCAGCCTCATGACCCGGCCCATGATCGCGCTGCTCCAATTGGTCAGCACCGCGACGCTGTTGGAGCCGACCGCCAGCGCGTCCTCGAAACTCTTGTCCACCTGAACGAACAGCTTCGCCGCATCGGCATCGCCCTTGGACGCGGCCTGGTCCGCCAGCATGTTGGCATGCGCGATATAGGCCCACATCAGGAGGTCGGCGATCTCCTTGTTCTTGCCGCCTTCGTCTTCGTGCAGCTTCTTCAGGCCCGCCAAATCGTTCTTCGCGAAGAGGTCCGTCGCCAGCAGGCGCGGCGAATTCGCCTGCGACGATTTCTTCCGCGGACCCGGGACGCCTTCGTATTCCTTGATCGCCGCGGAGACGAACTCCTTGGCGGCGACCAGGATGTCGATCTTGCCTTGCGGATATTCGGCCAGCGATTCCAGCGTGCCCTGAAGATGCGTGAACGGGGCGCCGACGAAGGCGGGCGGGAAGCATTGCAGCTTCTGGCATAGCTCGACGAAGAAGCGGTCGGCGCTGAAGTCGCGGATGAAATAGGTGTTGTCGCGCTCCAGCAGGCGCTGGACGTGCGGCGCGGGGTCTTCCTTTCCGTAGCTAACCCAATACAGCGGATAGTCGAAGCCGGCCAGAGCCTCGAGCTCCGCGAAGACCGGGTCGTTGTCGCCGCTATAGCCCGCCACGATCCAGGTGCGGTCGCCCGCGGTATCGCGGATTACCGGCCGCACGCGCGCGGCTTGCCTGTCGACTTCCTCTTCCGTGTTCAGGATGGCGAAGCCCGTGTGCTGGCCATGGAGATAGAAGACGGCCTTTTCCGCGATCCGGTTCGCGCTGTAATCGTGCTGCGCGACGAAGTCGTAAATGGCGGGGAATTCGCCGACGATCGCACAGGCCTTCGGGATCAGCGGGTCGAAGTTCACGGTCAATATACGGTCGACGAACCCCGCTTTCAGCAGCTGCGCGATCGCGATATGGGCCCAGTTCAGCTTGGTGCAGGCATTGATGATGCCGCGGATCAGGTCGCGGCGCGTTCCCACACCCAGCGCGCCCATGCAGTTCGGATAGGTCTTTTCCTTCACCTTCTCGTATCGGCTCGGATAGGCCTTCTCGATCAGCTTCATGATCCCCTTGGCGTCGGGAATACCCGCGCTGAAGGAGCAGCCGGCGCCCAGCAGCAGCACGCAGCTGTTCTTCTTCGGATTGTTCTGCAACGTCTCGAAGACGTCTTCGATGCCGCATTCCTTGAAAGCCATGAGAGCCACTTCTCTTCAGCGTTGAAAGGAAAGCAGAGTCCCCGATAACTGGCAACAATCGGAACCCGGTCAGTGCAGCAGATATCCCGCGCCCAGCGCCACGGCGCGGGCGAGCATGTTCACGCCCGCATTGCGGCGCCACAGATAGAGCCCCGTCACGATCGCGCCGGCGAACCCGGTCGCGATGGACTCGACCGGATTCCAGCCCGACCAGGTGACCGCGACGAAGCCTGCGAGCGACAGGCCGGCGCCGATCCATTTGCCGCTGCCGCCCCCGCCCAGCGCGTCCGCCGCGCGCTCGATGGGCGCGGCGCGGAAGAGTATCTCGCCCGCGACCGCAAGGCGCACGACCATGATCGCGCGGTACCACCGCGGCATCTGCATCAGGTTGGGCACGTGGCTCATGCTGATGCTCAGGATCAGGACCGCGAACAGCGCGAGGTAGACGACGATCGCGTTGAAGATCAGAAGCCCCGCGCCCGCGAGCGCGATCAGCCCGTCGCGCCAGCTCATCGGCCTGAGCCCGATCGACGACGGCGCCCGTCTCTCGACCAGGAGCACATAGGCGAGCACGGCCACGGTCGCGCCCCACCACAGGGCCTCGCTCCACAACCGCTGATCGAGCGTGGCTTTCGGGCCCGGATCGGTCCAGGTGAGCGCCAGCGCTGCGCCCAGGCTGAGGACGAAGCCGATCGCGGCCCGGATTCGATGTGGTTCGTTCATGCGCAAGGCCCCCTCGACCGCGGCAGCCTCGGAGGCTATTAGAGGTTTTGTCAACCGCACCCGGACGAAACGATGCGCCTGTCCCGCTATTTCCTGCCCCTCCTGAAGGAGACGCCGTCCGAGGCGCAGATCGTCTCGCACCGCTTCATGCTGCGCGCCGGCATGATCCGCCAGGAGGCCGCCGGCATCTATGCCTGGCTGCCGCTGGGCTTCAAGGTGCTCGGC
>Ga0213876_10001145_pt1 | contig 16830 bp, 16 predicted proteins | sample BarmaccomBMRX_R9_FD_160113 | JGI IMG/M metagenome (GOLD analysis project Ga0213876, IMG submission 160113) | Root-associated microbial communities from Barbacenia macrantha in rupestrian grasslands, the National Park of Serra do Cipo, Brazil - RX_R9 | ecosystem: Host-associated > Plants > Roots... | reverse complement strand
CCTCGGAGCGTTACGCCCCCCTACCGGGAGCGGGGCCGGCGGCACAAGCCGCTGGCGCAGCGCGCCCCGGGGGTTGCCCCAACGGGCGCTCATCGTGGTGGCTGATAACCATTACGCCGTGCTGGAGTTGCTGGCTTGGTGCAGCCGGCTTGGCAGACGGTCTTTCGGCAGAGCGCCTGGCAGCAAAAGGCACGACCGACCTTTGGCGATGCGCTGGCCCACGTGCGTCGGGCGCTCTGGGCTCAGTTAGGTTTTTGGCTGTCGCCGCGCGCCGGTGACCCACAAAAAAATTTCCCCACCTTTTATGCGCGCACGTGGCGGAACTGCTGGGTTACTTCACCTGAAAATGGCCAAAGTCGAGCTTAGAGCATTGCTCTACAGAACGGCTCACGACCTGGGCGGTGCCGGCTTTGACTTTGATTACGGCTGGGGGGCACTTGATCCAAAATCGCTGCTTACCGCCCTCGGCAGCGTCTCTGGCGCATTTCCTCCGTAATGCGACAAAGGCGCGGCGTTTTAACGAGATCTCGAGATGCAAGCGGGCCCAGATCAATGTAAAATATGGTCGAGATGAACAAACAGATGCTCACCATCACTCTCGACCCTAAGAAGGCTAGTCCGGCGAACGTCTGTGCAGCACTTAACCTCCGGCCTGGGGAGTTGGACCCCCACTTTGGGGTGGTCAACATCGATCCGAGTCGAAATCTCTACGCTATTTTAGTGACCGAAGAGGCTGGACAGAGGATGAATGGCCAGCCTGGGGTACATGGTCCATTTGCCAACCCGGAGATACAAACGTTTGGACCACCAGAAAAGCATGGATGAGCGCCAGAGCGCCGGAAACCGCTGGGCTAAGCGCGTACGAAAGACCGGCCCAGTCGATTTGGCGGCCGGTTTGAGTTACGGACCTTCAGTACTACACGTGTACCCGTGCAAGCCTGGTGGACGCTGCACCACCGGATTGCAATCTCCCCCGCTACCAGGTTGAGTTTCCCAACTTCGGCGACGAAGAGGCTTTGGCGGGCGGTGAAGCGCTCTGCCGGACGCGCAACGCTGGAAACCCGCAGGCCGCCGACCACGAAATCCGTGTCACGTAACTCGAGTGCCCGCGTACCCCGTAAGGCCTGCTGGTGACTTGGCGGAGCACCCGATCCTCACGATCGGCACTCGCCACAACAATGGCTGGCCGCAGTTTGGATTGCGACGGATCGGCAAATGGAAACGGCACCAGCGCCACCCTCGCTAAGCGCCCGAGTTCCCTACCCACTTGGTACTGAAAATCCGAGTCCAAGTATCAAACCGGGACGGGCGCTCGAGGCTCTTGCGCTGGTACCCCGCAACGGAGGCGCCTTCTGAAAGGAAGGCGGCGTAGCCTCCGGCTTGCCCTGGTCGCCTGGACCCGGCACATCCGTCTCGCGCCCCGCAGCCAGCAACAAGTTGCCGAACACCACACGGTCATCGTCGGGCAGCTGTGCGGGTGCCGTATCGGCGTGCACCCGGGCCGGAGCGAACGACGCGCTCATACGCGCCGCGCTGGGTAGGGGGGAGGACCACGAAAAACCTTAACCTTAATCCTCTGCATCGTGGACGGGCGGCGCGACCTCCTTCCAGAGGCAATCCGCTTCCGGGTACCCTCACGTCAAACGGCACTTCTCTCCAAATTGTTTTTCAATCTGCTCAAATTAAGGTACTATTGTTCGCTCAAAAGCCTCGACCGCGTAAGCGGCTCGAAGCCGAGCAAACCGTTTCACCACCCCCGGATATCAGAACAGCCAGCCCCCCCGACTATGAAGATCGGCATGAACATGCTTCTCTGGGCGACTCATGTCACCGAGGAGCATTATCCTCGACTCGAAAAAGCTAAAGCAACGGGGTTTGACGGCGTGGAGATCCCAATTTTTAGCGGAGATGACGGCCACTATAAAAAACTACGCCGCAAACTCGACGAACTGCAGCTAACCTGTTCGACCCTCACCGTCGCCACCCCGGACGCCAGCGCAATCAGCCCTGATCCGGCAATCCGGAAAGCGGCGGTCGAACGGTTAAACAGGATCGTCCGCCAGTCGGCGATTCTCGGGGCTGATATCCTGTGCGGACCATTTCACCAGCCGCTTGGCGTTTTCTCCGGAACCGGACCGACGGAAGAAGAATTTAAGTTCGCGATCGATGTGCATCGGGCTGTGGCAGACGAAGCGCAGCAGGAGGGGGTGGTGCTGGCGATCGAGTTTTTGAACCGTTATGAATGTTATTTCCTGAATACGATGGCGGCGACAGCTGCTTACGTGCGCCGAGTCGATCACCCGAATTTCAAGGCTCTATACGACACGTTTCATGCCAACGTTGAAGAGGCGGACCAGCCGAGCGCCTTCCGTCAAAACGCAGATGCGATCGCCCACGTTCATATCTCGAACAACGATCGCGGGGTACCGGGACGCGGTCACATCGATTTTCCGAACATATTCAAGGCAATTAAGGCGAGCGGCTACAACGGCTGGCTGACGATCGAAGCTTTCGGGCGCGCACTTCCGGATCTGGTTGAGCCCACTCGTGTTTGGCGCGATTTTTTCAAGTCACCGGACGAGGTTGTCGTGGACGGCTACAAATTCATCCGGGAGACCTGGAATGCGGCATAGCCCCGGAGTGTTTGGAGTAAGAAGCCTGGGGTTAGTCAGTTTACGATGAGCGAGATCCTGCAACTGCGCAACATCTCTAAAACGTTTCCAGGGGTCCGGGCCTTACAGAACATTTCGTTCGATCTCAAAGAAGGCGAGGTCCATTGCATCTGCGGGGAGAACGGAGCAGGCAAATCCACACTGATCAAGATTCTATCCGGCGCCTATCAACCTGATGAGGGAGGGCAAATTCTCTTCGAAGGGCGCAGCGTGACCTTGAGCCCTCATGTCGCCCTGAAGTTGGGGATCCAGACCATCTATCAGGAGCACGTTGTCTTCGATACATTGAGCATCGTTGAGAACATCTTTACCGGGTCGGAGATCGTGCGCCGGGGCATCATGCAGAAAAAGGAGATGCGCCGTCAAACCGCTGCAGTTCTCAAATACCTGAAAAGCGACTTAAGCCCGGACGCGAAACTGGGCGAACTCAGCAGCGGCGAACAAAAAACGGCCGAGATCGCCAAAGGCCTGGTGTTCAAACGGCGCGTGATCATCCTGGACGAACCGACAGCGTCCTTCTCGTCGGTCGAGATTGATAATCTTTTAGATATTATCCAGACGATCAAGAAAACCGGGCTCGGGATCATCTACATTTCGCATCATCTGGAGGAAGTGTTCAAAATCGCAGACCGGGTCACCGTGTTGCGCGACGGACGCAAAGTGAGCGCCTACGACATAGGCGGACTGACGAAGAATACGCTGATCAAAGACATGGTTGGCCGCGACCCATCCACATTCTATCGGCGAGAACGGGTACCGATCGGGGAAGTCGTTTTCGAAGCCCGAAACGTTTCCGGGAACGGCGTAAGAAGTATTTCGTTCGTCCTTCGAAAAGGAGAAATCCTCGGGATCGCCGGAATGGTGGGATCAGGCCGTTCCGAACTCATGAACGTTCTGTTTGGAAGCGCTCATCTCGATTCCGGGGAAATCCTGATCCGCGGCAAAGCAATCAAACATGCCACTCCGCGGTCGGCCATCAGAAACCAGATGTGCTTCATCACCGAAGACCGGCAAAATACCGGGCTTTTCCTGCCACAAACCATCGCGCAGAATGTAACGGTCGCAAACCTGGTGAATACCCGGGCGTTTGTTGCCAGGCGCACCGACGACGCGCGGACGGGCGACCGATTCGTCGAGCAACTCAATATCAAGGCGAGGAGTTCCCAAACGCGTGTCGTAAACCTGTCCGGCGGCAACCAGCAGAAAGTGGTGCTCGGAAAATGGTTCAACACGAACGGTGAAATATTCATATTTGATGAGCCGACCGTCGGCATCGATGTCGGTTCGAAACAAGAGATATACCGGATAATGGTCGACCTCCTCAAAGATGGAAAAGCTATCATTATGGTCTCGTCCGATATGTCGGAAATCATCTCCATGAGCGACCGGGTAATCGTCATGAAGAACGGGCAGATGGCAGCCGAAATCACGACCGAACAGATTACCGAGGAAAACATTCTCACCCACTCGATCGGCGACAAAACAATATGATATGAGTAACGACGAGCCCCCAGCGTTGCATCGGCAGGGCCAACCGCAACAGAGACGGCTTCAGACCGATTCTATTTTCAAGAGGCACGAGAACTTGACCGTCCTCTCGATCTTTGTCGGGTTTGTGATCGTTATCGTCATTCTGCAGTTGATCATGTGGGGTGGCCAGAAGTTCCCAACCTTCATCACCCCGGTGAACCTTTTGAATATCGTCCAGCAGGTCGCCGTTCCCGGAATGGTGTCCGTCGGCATGACGATCGTGATGATCTCCGGCGGCATCGATCTTTCGGTTGGAATGCTTGCCTCGCTCGTGGCGATCGTGACTGCAACCGCGATCTCCAAATGGCACTACGGCGTCGGCCCTTCAGTCCTTCTCGGGATCGGGTCGGCCGTCATGCTGGAGGCTGTGATGGGTTATATCATTTCCCGCACCAAAGTTGAGCCCTTTATCATCACCCTTGGCGGGATGATCACGTTTCAGGGAATCGCGCTGCTCCTATGCAACTCGCGCGAAGTAATCATGAACGGGGAACTCGATTTCCTGAAGACAAACCTCATTAGAGGTGCGAAGGACCCGATCAGCCATCTCAACCTGGTCATCCCGCCTTACGTCCTGATATTTTTCGCGATCGTGTTCCTGGCCGGCTTGCTTTTGAACTACACCAAATACGGCCGCAGAATCTACGCCGTCGGCACCAACCCGAACGCAGCCTACCTCGCGGGCATCAACGTCCGGAACATGAGGCTCTCGGTATACGTCATCATGGGGGTTCTGGTCGGCATCGGAGGTGTTTTGCTTCTCGCACGGGTCAATACCGGCATCATCACCCTCGGGCAAGGGTTGGAAATCGACAGCATCGCCATGGTCGTCATCGGCGGCACCGCGCTCAAAGGCGGCAGGGGGAACATCGTAGGGACGCTGATCGGCATTTTCTTTCTCGGGTCGATCGGCAACGCCATGAACATGTTGCGGCTGCCATCCGAGGTGCAGTTCGTCGCCAAGGGGTTGGTGATCATCATCGCGGTTTCCGCTGGTGACGTCTCAGCAAGCATTTCCGGGGCTATGTCAAGGAGGAGAGGGCTGCGTTTGGGCGCAGCGAAGGCTCCGCGCGGGGAAAAAGGGATAACGATGGAAACAACCAAATAGTAAATCAGTCACTACAATCAAATCACGAGAAATGCATAAAAACGATCAGAGCGGGAGCAACGTAACGAAACGTTTGCGCCTGGTATTGACAGCTGGCTTCGCGGTGCTGGGAGCCATGAATTTCGCGGCCACCACCGCCCACGCGGCGGATGCGGGCAAAGGCAAAGTCATCGGTTATTACATGGATGCCGCCGATGATTATTACAAAGCGTCGTTCCAGGTATTCAAAACGCTCGCTACCCAGGCCGGTTGGCAGGTCATTGATGTCGTTGGGCAAGGAACTGCTCCGGAACAGGTAGCCGCCGTAGAAAACTTCATAACTCAGAAAGTCGACGCAATCGTTGTCATTCAGAATTCGCCTCAAGTATCTTCCGAATGTCTGAGAAAGGCGAATGCTGCGGGGATCCCGGAATTTCACCAATCTCATAAACCGCCGTTTGAACCGGGGCTTGCCGGCTTTACCTGCTACGACTTCGTCGCAGACGGCGAACTCGCCGGCCAGTCGGCGGTAAAACACGGCGTTAAAAGGCTGGTCATGATTGAAGGAAAACTTGGTCAAGGCAGTGCCGCCGGCCAGACGCAAGGTTTTCTGCAAGGGTACAAGAAGGCCGGCAAAGACATCGGCAACCTCCTTGATAGTGTCGGTGTAAGAGGTGCCGGCGGCAAAGATCTGCAAGTCGTCTTTTGGGGATCCGGCAACTGGTTCGCCGATCCGGCAAAAAAAGTGATGGAAGACGCCATCACGAGCCTAGGCCCGGATGGGTTTGACGGAGCCTACGTGCAGAACGACGAGATGATGACCGGCGCGTTGCAGGCCATGGAAGAAGCAGGGCTCGACTCGAGCAAATACTGGCTCGGGTCGAGCAACGGCAAAGAAAAGTCCTGGGACTGGGTTGCAAAAGGCAAAACGACGATGGACGTCAACCAGTGTCCGACTCTCGAGGGAGATATTTGCTTTCAACAGATCTCAGCCTACTTCGACAAAAAGCCCTATAAGAAAGGGGTATACCCGTACTTCACTCCGTTCGAGAAAGACACGCTCGACAAGGGCAAGATGATTCCCTGGATTCTCGACGACTACATGAAGAAGCGCGCGGCAAACGCGTTTAAGTACGACATCAACGATCCGTCATTTCGGGCGGAGCCGCAGGTTCAAGAGTCGGTGAACGGACGCTCTTAAGCCAGGAGGCTATCCGAACAACCCGGCGCCTCGGCGAGCGGTTCGAGCCGCGGCGCCGGGAGGCTTTGGACCGTCCCAGCCAAAGGTTCTCCAAAATCAAGTATCCGGAAAGGCTCTTATACGATTCAGACAGTTATCTTGATGGTATTGCGACCGGGTTTGAGCCCCGAAGATGCAGGAGACCTTAGCCCAGCGTGTCCGCGCTACTTCGGTTTTAGGCCCGAAGGGCCGGAAGAACTTAGCCCAGGGTTTACCCTAGGAAACGGACCCTCCCTCCGATCGAGCCCTCCTAAGGCGTCACGCCTGCACGCCCTCCCTAACAAACGCCCGCCCCGCCGGGTTGGATTTGCTGAAGGCGAGGCAGAACCGGCGAGCGATGCCTTCTGCCGCCCTTTCAGGGCTCATCGTGATTTTGACGGTTACCCAGGGTAGACCCTACCCAGGGTAAACCCCACTGCCATTTAGTTAAGGACGGCAGGCCGGACGCGGCCTTCGTCCCGCAGGGACGGCTGAGGTTAGGCAGGTACTTTAGTGCCCGTGCCCGTGCCTGTGCAGGCGTTTCCCCGGGGTTGCGTCCCCGCGGGACGCCTGAAGGCGTGCGCCGGGCCACAGGCGGGCGTCGAAGGTGGGGCGCCGTTCGGGTGTTCGTCGCCGAGGTTCGCGCCGGGTTTGGCTGGCCGCTTGGGAGCCGACACCCTCCGGGCCGGCGGTTCAGGCGTCCCGACGGGACGCGGTCCCTCTTAAATGCCCCGTCCAGGGACTCAAAGTCCCTGGCTAACCTCAGCCGTCCCTTCGGGACGAAAGCAATACCCGGCCTGCCGTCCTTAACTAAATGGCAGTGGGGTAAACCCTGGGCTATGTTCTGCCGCCCCTTCGGGGCTGAGATCGGCCCGAAAGTGTAGTGCCGTACCGAAACCTTTGGGGATTCCTGGCCGGCCTCCAGGGCAAGGTTTACGCGTTTTGGCCAACTCCGTCGGGATTCCCACGCCCGTGTGTGCACTCATTCCCCACAACTCAAGCGGGTCATCGCGGCGTTTTTCAATCCTCTCCTTCAGGCAGGTCTTTGTTCAAAAGCCACGTCTCCAGATATAAAATAATCTTTTTGGGATCAGCATCCGGGACGACGATGCCGATATATTCGTCAGGGCGCAGAATGTAGGCCGCATTCCTGATCAGACCAGCCTTATGGGCCGCGGGAGTCCAAGGGAAGTGATGAAGCTGGATGCCGCGAGCATCACACAGCGTCTTCAAGTCAGAACTGCCTTCTCCATAAAAATGGATCTGCCAGTTCAGGGCGGAGAAACAGGCGAAATTATCGTCTGAGGACGACGAGGGGTGATCAACTTGAAGCCAGGGCAGACGTTGTCCACCCTTTCGGGTTCCTGCGGGTCCGTGGCTGAGCGGGCTCTGCGGGTATTGGATCGCGACTTGCGAGACGATTCGGTACATGTTTCTTCGCACCGCCGCAAACCGGAAGAGGAAAGGAATCAGGCGTGGCACAATATGAAGGCGCGTCCAGGTGGCGAACGGCCCGCGTGCGCTAACGAAGGCGAAAACGCGGTCAGTCGTTGCCACCAACTGCCGTGCGAAGGCGATGCGCTCCGGTTCGTACGTCTCCAGTAGACTGGCGGGGGATCTGGCCTTCAAGACGGCCGCGAGCTTCCAAGCGAGGTTCACCGCGTCACCGATGCCTGTATTCATTCCTTGTCCGCCGACCGGGCTGTGGATGTGAGCGGCATCGCCCAGCAAGAACGCGCGACCATTCGTGAAGGTTGAAGCAACTCGATGATGCACGCGATAGCTCGAAAACCATTTCACTTCCTTCACCTTCATTTTAAGGTGGTGGATGATCCGCTGACTAACGTCATTCCAGGCCAGACTTCGACCTGTCGGAAGTTCCTGTCTGACCGCTCCCACCAATCGAGCTCGTCCTTCGCCCTTCATTGGAAACACGGCGAGAAAGTCGGCCTCGTCGAGGGCAATATTCACCTGGCCGTTCATGATCGGCCCCGTCGCCTCAATGTCCGCGACGTAGTAGGTATCGGAATAGGTTCCGCCGGGAAATTTGATCTGAAGCCTTTCCCTCACCGTCGAGCGCGCCCCGTCGCAACCGGCAAGATAAGGCACGTGGAATGCCTCGTGCGCGCCAGAAGCTTTTTGGAGCGTGGCGCTGACGCCGTCCTCCGTAAGGGTGAAATCCACCAGTTCCGTCTCGCGTTCGACATGAACATTGAGCCGGCTGAGTTGCTCGATGAGCATCTTCTCATGAAGATCCTGGGGAAAGATCAACGGAAATGAATACCGGCTGAGGGTCACGCCCAAGTCGCCGAACCGGATTTGCCCGACGCGGCTTCCACGAAGCCACAGGTTGCCGACCTTAGCCTCCACGCCCTGCCGAACCGCGAATTGGTCGATGCCCAGTTGGCGATAGAATTCCAGGCTGCGAACGTGGAACACCACAGCTCTTGAGGTGGTCCCGGGTGCACCCAATTTGTCGATGATCCGTACGGGAACACCGACTTTTGTCAGCCAAAACGCAAGGACCAGCCCGGTCGGTCCTGCACCCACGATAAGAACCTGCGGCTGTGCCATGGTAAATAGTTTTTCGGCTCGCGCCAATGCTTCGTCACCCGGGATGAGCGCCGCCCGTCCTGAGTCGACTTGGCAATCCGCCGGTGCACCTCGTGAAGTTGCGCGTGTGTAACGTCATTTGGCTCTCGTCAACCAGGGTAGCGACAAGGCGCTGTTCTTCGCGGTCGTCAAGGGTCCGATCCGACGGGATGCCACACTTAACTTTTCGTCAGCTAACTCCCTTTAGGGTTCCGCTTCGGGTTCCCGCACCTCAAGGACGGGCCGGCGGTGCACCTCATCTTCGGGGACAAATTCGATTCGCATACCCCAGCCTGCATAAGTGGTGAGCAGCCTCCCAAATTGCTCCAACGGCAATTCCTGCTCATCGATCTCAATGACTGCCTGGTGGTGCTCATCGTCGTCGATCAAGCAGCGCAACACACTACCCCTGGGGACCCATTGATCGCATTGGGCGTTATACTCAATTTGGGCAGAGCCCAAGGGCACTTCGACCGCAACGTGCTTGGATTCAGCCGCTCGCCTGGCCTGCGCCCGCAAACAGTCATTGTACAAATCGATGATCTCCGCGTCGCTCATCCCGGTGATTTCAGGGCCGATCTGAAGCCGGGTTGAAGGAACGCCCTCTTCCTGATACTCGATGAAAGCGTACTCGCCTTCCCGGGTGATCCTCACCTCGTCCAGACGTGCGATATAACGTTCTTTGCGCTTCATATTCCGCGTCAGCTCGCCAGATCTTCGGAGTTAAGGCAACGAGCGTGAAGAAGCAACAAAGAATGTAGGACGGCATAAACATCGATCATCCAATCGCGCCATGAGCCGTCAGACGTTCGCAGTGGTGGTATTCAGACTCGGACAAAATGGCACCTTTACCCGTGGTGAAATAGCCGCACGAGCGCGCCACTTACCGGGTCGAGCGCGCTCCGGTGGTGGACCTTTACCATTCAGAGAGTTATCTTGGTAGAATGCCCGCTCAGGGGGATGTCGGCGCCGGAGGATGCTCCGTAGCTGGCTAAATCGCCTTTAGGCCCAACGGGCCGGGAGACCTTAGCCCAGGGTTTACCCTGGGTAACCGTAAAATCACGATCGAGCCCTGAAGGGGCGGCAGAGGGCGTTGCTCACGCTTTCTGCCGCCCCTTCAGGGCTGAGCCCTAGGGGGAAATACCTTCCCAGGGTAAACCCTGGGCTAAGTTCCTCTGGTCCTTCAGGCCATCAAACTGTCTCCCGACCCCTTGGACCTGGACCGATTATACGATCTGATAGGTTTAAAGCCGGCCCATTGGGCCTAAACCGGTTTTAAAGTTTGTTGAGTGGTTTTTGGCCCGGCGATCCCTCCGGGGCAAAGGGAACTCAACCCTCCTGAGAATGGGTGTAAGCAGCTTGGCGCCGTTGTTATCCGTCCCCGTGGCGGTCGTGGCGCGAGATGCTTTTCTCCCCTTGCGAGCGCCGCGCGAGGGATGGAGTTGTCCGTCGCCCCTGGAACGATCACGCGCGGCGTGCCGCCTTACGCGTGCGGTAAAAATCAACTACCACGGCTGCGATGATGACTGCGCCGGTCACCAACCGCTTGATAGGTTCCTGCGCACCGAGTTGGGCCAGGCCGTTCTCGAGGACCGAGATCACCAGGACCCCAAAAAACGAGTTCACGACCGAGCCACGTCCTCCCATCAAGCTGGTTCCCCCGATAACGACGGCGGCAATGGCCGAGAGCTCAAAGCCTTCTCCGGCGTTCGGGTCGACGGAGGCGAGCCGTGCGCAGTAGGTGATCGCCGCCAGGCCCGCCAGCATGCCGCTGAGGGTAAACACCATGACTTTGACCGGGCCGGCGGCAATCCCGGATAAGCGGACGGCTTCCTCGTTGGTGCCTATCCCGATCAGGTAACGGCCGAAAATCGTTCCCGTAAGCACCAACTGTCCCGCGACGACGATGATGACGGCCAAGAAAAAGGGCAGGGATAACCCCAGGAGGGTCACGTCATTAACCTTGGCGATGTCCGACCCGATGTATTGCGTTTGGGAGTTGGTGACCAGGTAAGCAGCCCCGCGGGCCGCCTCCAGCATTCCCAAGGTGACAATGAACGACGGTAGCCGGAATCGTACGGTCAGGGCACCATTGACCAACCCGCAAAGGCCGCCCATCCCGGTGCAGGCGAGCGCAGCGGCCCAGAGGGGCCAATGCCATCGCATGATGGCAGCCCCCAGTACGCCGCCGCTGACCGCCAGGACCGAACCTACCGAGAGGTCGATCCCGGCAATGATCAGCACGTAGGTCATGCCCACGGCGATCAGGACGGCCGTGGGAATTTGGTTCGCGATCGAGGCAAACGTGGTAAGCGAAAAGAAGTGGGCGGTCGAGAAGCCGAAAAATGCCACGAGGACAACCAGGACAACCAGCAGGCCCAAACAGCTTTCCAGAATTTCGCGAGCCTGGCTTTTCCTGCGGCCGGCTTTGGCCGCGCCGGCCGCAGCCGGTGAATCGGGGTGAACAGCATCTTTGAGCATAAACCTTCGAGGCATTCCCGGCGGGACATTCACGCTTTGGCGGAGAGGGGGACTTCCGGCGGATCGGTGTCTGTTTCTTGGTTAGGGGCTATGAGATCAGATCTTCATTTCACTGAAAGCGGCGGACATGATCTGATCTTCCGTCCAACTGCCGCGGTCAAAGGTTTTAACCAGACGACCCGCTGAGATCACCGCGATGCGGTCGCACAACGCGAGTAACTCCTTCAGGTCAGAGGAGACGACCAGCACGCCTTTACCTTCCCGGGCCAATTGGTCGAGCAACCGGTAAATTTCCGATTTAGCGCCGACATCGATCCCACGCGTTGGTTCATCGCAAATCAGCACCTGACAGTTCCGGTAGAGCCACCGTGCCAGCACCGCCTTTTGTTGGTTTCCTCCGCTGAGGCTGCCTGCAACCTGTTCGATCGACGCGCAACGAATGGCGAGACGATCCACCCAGGTCCGGGCGGCCGCAACCTCCCGCCGACGACGCAAGGTGCCCGCCAACCCGCAGAGGTCGCCTTTCAGCTGCGCCAGGGTGACGTTCAATCGCACCGGTTTATCCAGGAGCAAGCCTTGCGACTTCCGGTCTTCCGTCAGAAAGCCGATGCCGAGCCGGACCGCGTCCGCCGGGGTCTCCAGTTCGGCCGTAATGTCCCGGCCGTTAAGGAGGATTCTCCCGGTCTGCCTCGGATCCGCCCCGAAGAGCGCCCGCACGGTCTCGGTGCGGCCGGCACCCATCAAGCCGGCGAACCCCAGGATTTCGCCTCGGTGCAGGGCAAAGCTGACCTCTCTTACCCGCGGGGGCGCGGAAAGGTTTTGTACCTCCAACAGGATCGGGCCGGCCGACCGCTTTTCAGCGCGCGCGGCCGTGTCGTCCAATGCCCGGCCCACCATCAGGCGGATCATTTCATCGACCGTAAGGTCCCCGCGCCGGCGGGTGGCCACTCGCCGGCCGTCGCGTAAGACTGAAATACGGTCTGCCAACCTGAGCACCTCTTCCAAGTGATGAGAAATGTAAATGATCCCGACCCCGGCGTCCTTCAGCTTCTGGATTTGCAAAAAGAGGCGCTCGGCATCCGTGGGGGTCAGGGCTGCGGTTGGTTCGTCGAGGATTAAAAGCCGGCAGTGTCGGGCCAAACCGGCCGCGATCTCCACGAGCTGTTTCTGACCGATGCCGAGGCCGCTGACCGGGGCATCCGGGTCAAGCTCCAGCAGCCCGACCTGAGCGAGCGCTTCGCGCGCCGCCTTGCGCAAGCGCGGTTGATCGATCCAGCCGCCCAGGGTGTGCGGCAACTGATCGAAAAAAAGGTTTTCGCCGACGGAGAGGGTCTCAATGAGGTTAAGCTCCTGCAGCACGATCCGGACGCCATGGATTTCGGCGGCCCGCTTGTTGGCGGGCGCGTAAGGCTGGCCCTGAAGCCGCATCTGCCCCGCATCCGGGGTCCGCAAACCCGCCACGATGCCGCAGAATGTGCTTTTGCCCGCGCCGTTCTCGCCGACCAACGCGTGTACTTCGCCCGCCTCCAGGTCGAAGCTGACTTCCGACAAAACCGGACCGGCGTACGATTTAGACAAGCCCTCAGTTTGCAGGAGGGGAGCCATATGAGGCAGGATACCATACCGCCGGCCCAACGCCGGGTCTCGCCGTTGGGCGGGCCCGACGCCTGCACGGCACGAAAAACTACTTCAGCGTCTCGGCCGTGATCAAGTCAACGGGCGTTTCCCGATCCTCAGTGGGGATTTTTCCCGTCTTGACCGCCTCAACCGCGTATTGGATGCCGAATACGGCGAGCTGGTCGGCATGTTGATCCGCAGTCGCTAAAACCTTGCCTTCTTTTACCAAAGTCCGCACCGCCGAGATGTCATCAAAACCAACTACCTGGACTTTACCCTCCTTGCCGGCAGCCCTTAAGGCCGCGATGACGCCGAGTGCCATATTGTCGTTCGAGCACATGAACGCCGCCAAGTCAGGGAACTGGGTGATTATCCCGGACGCCACGCTGTTTGCCGGTGCGGTTTCCCACTGACCGGATTGCGACGTCACGACGTCAAGGCGGGATTTCTTAGCGGCGTCCTCAAAGCCGGCCTTGCGCTGGATGGCGTTGAACGCCCCGGGAATGCCTTCGATGATCGCAACTTTGTCGCCGGGCTTAAGGTGTTGACCGAGGTAGTCGCCTACCTTTTCCGCCCCGGTCCGATTGTTGGGTCCGACGAATGGAAATTTTACTTTTTCTTGCGCGAGCGCGCCAGCGTCGAATTTATTGTCGATATTGACCACCACCATTCCACCCTGTTGGGCTTTCTTGCAGACGGGAATCAGGGCCTTGGAATCCGCCGGTGCGATCACGAGGGCATCGACTCGCTGCGCGATCATTTGCTCAACCAGGTTAATTTGCTGGCCCACATCCGTTTCGTTTTTGATCCCGTTCGACAACAGATCAAATTCGCCGGTATGCTCCTTCTGGTATTTTTGGGCGCCGGTCTGCATGGTCTGGAAGAATTCATTGGCCAGCGATTTCATCACCAGGGCCACTCTGGGTTTTTTGGCCTGGGCACCGGCGAACTGAGGAAACAGAACCAGGGCTGCACCGACGCAGGCGGAGACCCAAGTTAGTCGGGAAAAAGAAACGCTCATAAATTGGGGATTGGAGAGAGTTCAGGAGGGGGTAACACGACTTTGCCGCACAAACGTACAAACAACAGCTAGTCTTTGGCTTTCTGCCGCATTGTCAATCTCTTTGTTCCTCGACCAAGTCATGTGCCGGAATTCGTTGGGTCTGCGAGCCAGGTCCGCCGGCCGGTGAAAACGTCGGCATCTCACGAAAATCGCTTGTTTGGCGTGGTTACCCTATGTAATTAGGGTTTGATGTGGCCTAAGCGCAAAACGCTTGGGCACCCCCCAGACCCCTGTCCGGTGGGCGTGTTCCTTCACGCATGCCGGGCCGGTTTTCCTACGTGCCAGGCAACCCCCCTGTAAAAGACATTTATGAGAGTGCTTCAGACCATTTTTGCCGGCCTCGTGTCGCTGCTCGGCGCAGCGACCTGCCTGGCAACCCCCCCGAAAGTAATCATCGATACCGACTTCAACACCATCGGCGATGATGGCCAGGTAGCGGTCATGGCCGCACAGCTGTATGCCCAGGGATCGATTGACCTGCTCGGTTTTACCATCGTATCCGGCAACCAGTGGCGCGACCAGGAGGTGGCCGATTGCCTGAAAGCCGTTGAGCGGTTGGGCATCGAACGCAAGGTCCGGGTCTACGTCGGCGCGCAATACCCCCTGCTGCACGATTATCAATCGTACCTCCTGGAGCAGATTCTCGTCGGAAACCGCACCGACTACGTCGGGGCGTACGCGGCGCCCCAGCCGAGTCCGAATAATCTGGTGCCGCCGCAGGATGGGTTCGCCACGCACACCAGGCCTGCCCGCCAGGATGCCGTGCGATTCCTGATTGAGACGTTTCATCGTTACCCTCATGAAGTTAACCTGTTGGCCATCGGGCCGTTAACCAATGTGGCGCTGGCCATGCGGGAAGACCCGACGATCATTCCTTTGATCAAACAGATCGTGATCATGGGGGGGCAAATCTATGCTCCCGGGAATGCTTACAACGACGCGGGCGAATTTAACTGGTGGTTTGATCCTGAAGCCGCGCAGGTCGTGTTGCGAGCTGATGTCCCGAAAAGAATCGTTCCCCTGGACGTGACGAATACCGTCCAGTTGCCGCAGGATGTATACGAGCGGATTGTGGGCCACAACCCGCCGACGGTGATCACCGAGTTATACCAGCAAGCGGTTCATCCCGGCGACTATATCTACGACACGATCGCGCTGGCGTCCCTTTACGATCCCAGTCTGGACATTAAAACCGCTACGCTTTACGTCGATATAAACACGAATTTTGATCAGAACTATGGAAAGTCTATAGTCTGGAGTTCGAACCCGTACCCTTCGATTCGGGTCGAGACGCCATCGACGGTGGTGTTCCAGATCGACAACGCGCGTTTCTTCACTCTTTACAGCGACTTGCTGACCCGACCGGTGCCGGTAAAGTTCACGTGGGCATGCCCGGATCAACCAGACCACTAGCCCCCGGAACGCAACCAGACGGGGTGCCGATTCCAACCTTCCGCCCTGTGCTCTAACCGGATGATGATTTCGGCGCTGCTTTTGGGATGCGATCCCTCCGAACCCCGGCGCTCGAGGATGCGCTGAAAGGACGCGGCGATGTTTAACCACGACGCGCCGCGCCGCCGTACCTGGTTGAATTCGGTCTTAGGCCCAACGGGCCGGTAGAACATAGCCCGGGCTTTACCTCACTGCCATTTAGTTAAGGACGGCGGGCCGGGCGTGGCCTTCGTCCCGCAGGGACGGCTAATGTTAGGCAGGGATTTCAGTCCCTGTGCTGTGCGGGCGTTCGCCAGCGGTTGCGTCCCGTCGGGACGCCCGAAAACGTGCGCCAAACCGAGCGGGCGTCAAAGGTTGGGGGGACATTCGCGTTTTTTGGCGCCGAGGGTCGCGCCGTGTTTGGCCGGCCGCTTGGGAGTCGGCACGCCACGGGGCAGCGTTTCAGGCGTCCCGACGGGACGCGATCCGTCTTATTGAGACTTAACCGATACGATTATGCCCATTTTCCCTCCTGATTTTTCAATCATCCTATTTGTTAAACCTCAATAAATGCGCCTCACAGGGACTGAAGATGACATGAGCCGACAGGCAGCAGCACCCGCTGCTACACTGTCGGCGTTATGGAAGATAATCTCAATTGCCAACCTACGGCCGGTGCGGCGCAAACCAAGCCCAAAATGATCAAACTGGGCTTGGACCTGCACGCCCGGCAAGTCATGGAATGCCGCCAACTGGACGACTCCACGCCCAAACCGCCCCAGCGCTGGGAGCCCCAAAAGTTGTTGGCCCAAGCCGAAGCCTGGGTGAAGGCCGGCATCCAAGTCTACAGCTGCTACGAAGCGGGCGCTTGCGGCTACTGGTTCCACCGCGAGTTAGTGCGGCGCGGGGTCATCAACTTCGTGGCGGTCCCTCGGGCCTTGGCCCCCGCCCGCACCAAAGACCAGAAAAGCGATCGGCTCGATGCGCCCGCGCTGCAAGCCCAACTCGACAGCTGTACTTCCCCCAGTACAACGGACACGCGATTTTAGGTTTTCTTGGGTGTTTTTGGGGTAGGGCTTGAGGGACGGCCGTCCCTCAAACTCCCTGGGATTTTTCGCTTTAGGCTTGCTCCGGCAGG
>Ga0213876_10001144_pt1 | contig 16832 bp, 12 predicted proteins | sample BarmaccomBMRX_R9_FD_160113 | JGI IMG/M metagenome (GOLD analysis project Ga0213876, IMG submission 160113) | Root-associated microbial communities from Barbacenia macrantha in rupestrian grasslands, the National Park of Serra do Cipo, Brazil - RX_R9 | ecosystem: Host-associated > Plants > Roots... | reverse complement strand
CTGGGAGAAGATGGGCAGCCTATTGAAAGTTGGTGTACCCATCTGTTGCCAATACGTCGCGGAAGCCGGCGCTTTCAATTTCAGTGCCATCATGATGGGATGGATGGGGACCATTCCCTTGGCCGCGCATCAGATCGTGGTGACCTGCGCCGCGACGACATTCATGTTTCCCCTAGGTATCTCTATTGCCGCCGGCGTCCGTCTTGGTCATGCAGTCGGCTCACAAGCGTATTCGGCCTTACGCAGGATTTCTCTCGGGGCGATCATGGTTTCGGTACTGATCCAACTGGGGTTTGCCGCGATTTATTTAACACTCGGCCACCAGGTTGCTCTCTTGTTCACGAGTCAGACAGAGGTAGTGGAACTCGCCGGCCGTTTGATGATCATCACCGGCATCTTCCAAATTGCCGATGGTATACAAGTGACGTCAGCCGGCTGCTTAAGAGGTTTGGCTGATATCCGGCTCCCGATGCTCATCGGCATCTTCTGTTATTGGGCGGCAGCGATTCCCACAGGATTTATTTTCGCATTCAAATTGCACACTGGACCAACCGGGATCTGGGTCGGGCTTGCTCTTGGCTTGTTCGTAGCGGCGCTCCTACTAACCTGGCGTCTCCAAGCGATGACCAGTCCCGGCCGGCAAGGTACGTTTGTGTTTGGGAAAACGGAGAACCTCAAGGCGTCGTAGGCGAAACGACGAACGGGTGTGTCGGTAGGGCGAAAAACTCGGTGATCCGACAAGCCGCATCACACGCGCCGAGTTTTTCGCCCTTCCACCGCGCCGTCTCGCCCATTCGCCGTTTGCTGCTAAGGTTGGTCAGCATGCGAAAGCTTTCCGCTCTCATCTTGGGTGCTGTTTTGGCCTTACTCTCGGCTGCGGCGCTCAAAGCCCAGACGTTGAAATTCGGTGAGGAGAGCTTCTCTCTTTCCTCTAAAGATGCCGACGCTCAAAAAATAGAAAACGATTTCATCCTGCCCGGGCAAACGGAAACGAACTGGACGCAAAAAGTGGTCATAAGTCGGTTTCCGAGCGCGAATGACGTTAACGTTTTCGCGAATAATCTTTGTCTTACGATCAATAATCAGAGACCCGGAACCGGCGCCTCGGTAACGAAAGTTGGAGCAGACTGTTATGTCGCTTACTCGACTGCGTCGGCACTGGGAGGACAGCTCAATATGGTCCACCGTATTCTAGTTGATCCGCAAGGCGGGGTCAGGATGTACGTATTTGTGCAACGCCCTTCAGCCTCGAAATCGGCCAGCGATCAAGCAACGATTAGCCGCGATGATAGTATCCATGCGCTAGCCAGGCTCTCACCTTTGATTCGTCTTGCCCAATAATTGATCTATCCTATGACTCAAGAGACTAGCGAATCTTTGTTCTCGGAAGCGCGCCGGTATATCCCGGGCGGCGTTAATTCTCCGGTCCGAGCATTTCGGAACGTTGGCGGTGAACCGTTCTTTGTCACCAAGGCCAAAGGTTCACACCTGTGGGATGTGGATGGTCGCGAATACATTGACTTTGTTGGGACCTGGGGACCCGCGATTCTCGGGCACGCGCCGGAGATTGTGGTGGAAGCGGTCCAGAAGGCTGCAGCTAACGGGCTCAGTTTTGGCATTCCGAATCCATTCGAAGTCGAGATGGCCAAGCTCATCTGTAGCTGGGTGCCATCGGTTGAGAAAGTGCGCTTGGTTAATAGTGGCACCGAAGCAACCATGTCGTGTATCCGCCTGGCTCGTGGACACACCAGCCGAGATTTGATCGTAAAATTTGAGGGATGCTATCACGGCCATGTCGATTCGCTTTTGGTAAAAGCCGGCAGCGGAGCTTTGACGCACGGCTCACCGGACAGCGCCGGCGTCCCTGCGGAATTAGCGGCGCTGACTATCACGCTGCCATTCAATGACCCGGAAAAACTCGCTGCCGTCTTTGCGGCCCAAGGCGATAGAATTGCTGCAGTCATCGTCGAACCAATACCTGCTAACGCTGGCATTTATTTACCGCTTCCCGGTTTTCTGGAACAGCTACGCCAACTCTGTTGCTCCCACGGTACGCTCTTGATCTTTGACGAAGTCATGACGGGGTTTCGGTTGGCAAAAGGCGGTTACCAGGAACTGGCTGGAATTCGCCCCGACTTGACTGCACTCGGCAAGGTAATCGGAGGTGGACTTCCGGTCGGTGCCTTTGGCGGGCGCGCCGAGATCATGGACAAGTTGTCCCCGGATGGACCCGTATATCAGGCCGGCACATTGTCGGGTAACCCGTTGGCCATGGCCGCGGGTCTAGCCCAACTTCGGGAGCTCGAACGCACCAACGGTTTCGACCAGCTAGAGAAATTGGGGAGTGAAATGGAAGCTGCCGTCAAACAAACCTTAACTGAGACTGGAAGAAATTACGCATTTCATCGCATTGGTTCCATGTTCTGTCTCTACTTCTGCGAGCCCCCGATTCACAATCTGGCCGATGCGCGGCGTTCCGACCTGGCGGCGTTTAGGTCCTTCTTTCATCACTGTCTAAGTTCCGGCGTCTATTTTGCCCCGTCTCAGTTCGAGGCCGGATTCCTTTGTCTGGCTCACACCAGTTCAGATCTGGAGAGGACGGTCGAGGTGGTACGAGCTGGGCTCAAGTGAGGAGCTAGGAGCTAGAATCTAAGAGACTTTGGTAGGGCGAGGCTCCCGAATGGCCCAAGGCTTTTAGCGAAGCTGCTGGCGTTGATGAATCCGAAATCGCGCTAGGCCAAAAAGGCGTGCCGAGCCGCGGGTCTGCCGTGTCGCAATGATCTTGGTTTCTTAAAAGTGATGCTGCATTGCCAATCACCGCGCCTCACCATGTACACGATATGCCGCGGCTCGGCGAGCGCATTGGCGTAGCAAAATTCCGGGTTTTAAGCTTGCCGGCGGCTTCGTCAAAATTAAAGCGCCATTCGGGAGCCTCGCCCTACCAAGGTTGACGGCATCACGCCCCTCTCCATGTTGCCGCATTACCAGTCCACGCCCTTCTTTTCATAAGCTCGACTTTGCCGCCCTGCTTCTGGTGCTAGCAGCGGTCCTCTGGGGGATCAAACAACGCGGCGGTTTGCCGGCTGTCCCGCTCCTCACACCGGATTCTTGGGGTTACCTGCATCCGGCGCTCTCTTGGCTAGGCGGCGCTGGGTTTCAGCAAACCGACGGACGGGCTTGGTTTTATCCGGCTATTGTCGCCCTAATATTGAAGGGCGGCGGCGATTTCTCGTGGATTGTTCGGGTCCAACAAATCCTGGGTTTGGCCAGCGCGCCGCTTCTCTGGTTCGGTCTACGGATCTGGTTATCGCTCTTCCCAAAGAGAACGCCGCTATGCCACGGCGTCGCTGTTTTCCTGGGAGCACTAACCGCCGCGATTTATTTATTGAACACCACACAGGTCCGCTTCGAAATGACTATCCAACCGGAAGGTGCGTTGGCGTTCTTCGTTCTGACCTATCTCTTTCTTGCGCTTGCTTACATCAGGATGCGTTGGGTTTCCCACAAGGACTGGCCCGCGATCGTTTTCGGCGCCGCCACCGTGCTCAGTTCCTATTGCGTTCTGCTTTTGAAACCAAGTTGGGGATTCGCGCTGGTCCCTAGTTTCCTTTTGCTTGTCGCGGGGATTTTTGGCGCTGGCTCGCGGTTGTTGCGCTGGATACCCGCCTTCGCCGCGGTCGTGATGACGGGTGCTCTCTTCACTTGTCCACATCTGCTCGGCTTTCGGCCGGACGCGGGTTCACGGACCTTCCTGCCTTTCACCCTGGTCTCGATACACGCCGCCCAGATTCTCCAAAACGCTGAAAAGCAACATTTGATCACTGAGGCCGATACGCCTTCGCCTGACCAGGAAGACCGGTTCTATCAAGAATTGAAGCAAGCCTGGATCGAGGCTCGGAAAGTCCCGCTTGGCTGTCCGACGCTCGGTTTTGCTCCTGACTACATCATGTATACGAAGGATTTTTTCAGAGGATTCGCCGCCGAGCAAAAGCTGACCGACTCCGAGTTGATCAGCCTTTGTTACACAACCTATTTCAAGACTTGGCTGGGTTCACCTGGAGCGATGCTGGCCAAGCTCGGCAAAGAAATGGGCGTCTTTCTATCTGCACCGAGCCGCGACTTCGCGGCGCATTCCGTGAGCAGAAAGCGAGCGTTGGATATTTCCGCCCGCTTCAGTCCTGCGCCCCAGGAGTTGCTGACGGCGGCTGAAGCAAAAGACTATCTACGCAATCAACCCATCTATCTGGCCTACCTCGCCAACCTGGCGAAAGTGTATCAAGAAGGTTGGAAGATCGATTGTGTTAATTGGTTGCGTTACGTCGCGATTGTCCTGGCCAAACTCGCCTCGATCATCCAGGTCGCATTTTTTGTCTCTCTCATTCCGATTTTCTTCACCGGAAGGCTCTCTGATCTCCGTTTGCCGGCACTAGCGGCAATCATGGTCAGCACGGCAGTCTATGGAAACATGTTGACCGTTGGGGTTGTCCACACCCTCGACCTGGACCGATATCGCACCGGCTATATGCCGGCGCTCCTCCTCACTCTGGTGATGATGACGACGGTTCTCTTCGCAGCCGCGGAGCGATGGAGGCGCATCTCGCGAGACCTAACATAGCGAAGCTCAAAGGAGTGATGGGGGAAACAATGGAGTATTGGGATGATGTCGCTATTCGACATTGGCGGCGGTTTCGAGAGCGATCGCTGCGCACGTGAGTGTAGGATTGACCGCGATCGGAAAAGGAATCAAAGAGGCTCCGGCGAGAAAGAGATTGTGAAAGCCGTGCACCCTGCCTTTGGTATCGGCTACCGACGATGAAGGATCCTCTCCCATACGACATGTGCCCATCGGGTGTGACATGCCCGGCGGTACGAAGAAGGGAGCACATTGGTCGCGGAAGTGACCGAGTAGTTTTACCAGTTCATGCTGGTCCTCAACCATTCTTCTCAGCAGATCCTCATCGTTCTTCGTCAGCGTTACCTCGAATCGTGGTTCTGATGAATCGAGGATCATGCGGTTTTCTCGCCGCACTTCGACCGGCGCAAAGAACTGAAGCTCGATCATTCGGTTTTCATGGACCCCTTCCGGAGACCGGATCGGAAAGAAATCGCGTAAAATCATTGCATGCCAAGGATGTGAGGCGGATGGGGGCAAATAGAGTCTAGGAGGTGGATCGGCAATCTGCTCTGGGGCGCTAAGCTCTTGGTCGAGCACAATCTGCGACATCGAAAGCGGGTGGAAATGGAGGTACTGCCCGAGTGCGGGAGGTCGAATACCTGAGTTGTAGAGCAACTTAGGTGTAGCAAATACCCCTCCAGCGATCACATAGTTGTTAGCGTGATACTTCCGCTGAGTGCCATTGGCGTCTTCCGCAACCAGCCCCTGAATGCGGGACCCTGAATGTTCGAACCGGACAACCCTGGTCCTCTCTTGTACCGTCACTTTCGATGCGCACGCTTTCGAATCGAGGATGTCTCTGGTCGCAGTAAAACTCAGGGTGCCATCCTGAAGGCGCTCTGCCGCCAGCGGTAGCTTTGTCACCTGGCGCTGAGGTATGTGCTTCTTGAGCCAGGACTCAACGCGCGCCTGTCTGATTGAATGATCGAATAGGCTGGAATGAACGCGCAGAAGCTTCTCCGCTTCAAGCAGGCGCAGCTCCCAGTCCCGCTGGTCGAGGAAATCGAGTTGCTCCAGATAAGCTGTTGGCCGGGGACAATTATTCGTCCAAATCAGACTCTGACCGCCTACTGCTTCGCTCTGGTTGGCGCCGGGTAATCCAGAGGGAGGTACCTTGTCATTGAAAAACTGACACCAGCGCCCGATTTCTTCAAAGAATCGGTCCGGATGTTGTTGATACAAGAGCTGGTTCCGCAGATGCGTCCCCGGGGGCGCCGATATAGCGCCGCCACTCTCCAAGATCAGGACACTTTTTTGGCGCGTCGCCAGTGCTCGCGCAAGAACCGCCCCTATGGGCCCGCTCCCAACTATAATGGCATCCGTTTCAGACATACGATCAGGCAGGTCCTAGCATCCGCCAGCCGTATTCAGCTCGTCGGTTCTTGTCTGAACTGCCGCAAGAGCTATCCGAGCAGTGGCCCGGATCTGAGCCCGGAATTAGACCAAACAGAAACCTTGGCGAAGGCGGATTCCATTCGAACTACTTCGGAACACGCATCCCGTCCCTAAAATCTCTCCACGACGACTTCCCGGTCCCCGCGATGACTGTGGACTATCGCGTTAATCGAAGTCGTCCGGTAACGGGCCGGTATATCGTTCCGCAGGAACGTAAACTCGAGACGGCCGCCGCAGAAAAGTCTCCCAGGCTTAAAGGTTGTGGAAAAGGCGAAACCACACCCTGAGATCCGGACCCGCCCAGTGGGACGATCCGGACGAGAGCATCGGAGTTGGGCCTCTGCTCCCTCCACAATCTCGAACACATAATCGGTATGGTCGGTCACCACCCGGAGTGTATCCCCGGGCCGAACCAAACCGAGGTCAAACTCGGCTCGTCCGCTGTGCCGCGCTACGAACGTTTCCCAATCTGCAATCATGCTTCGGAGGCCCGATTATATATTCCACCAACGAATTGCAACAAGGAGGAAGCCGTAAACCTTCACCGTCACTTCACACTTTTATGGTTCTTTGGTGAATCTATAAACTACTAAATCCCACATTTTAGATAGGGATACAGGCCGACACCAGGATTTTATTCGAAACGAAGCGCCTTGACCGGATCGAGCCGGGCTGCAAAAAACGCCGGGATCAGAGCAGCCACCGTACAAATGACGAAGCCGCTAATGCAGATGACGGCGACATCATGAGGAACAATCTCTGCCGGGATTTCCGAGAATTGGTAGACGGAAGCGGGGAACAGCTGGATGTGGAAAGCGGACGCCAGAAAATCGCGCACCTGGTTGCGGTATTGCACCAGAAATATTCCGGTGCCGAGCCCAATTAAGGTGCCAAAGAATCCGACTAGGGTGCCTTGGGCGAGGAACGCCCATAGCATTTGACCCATGGTGGCTCCGAGCGCTTTCATCACACCGATCTCCCGGGTCTTTTGAACCGTGGTCGTGATGAGCGTACTCATGATGCCGAACGCGGCGACGATGACGACAAACGTGAGAATGAAGAACATCGTGGTCCGTTCGACGCGCAGGGCATCCAGATATTCGCGGTTTTGTTCTATCCAGGAAACCGCATGCAACGGTGGATTAAGCGGTTCGAGCTCGCGATTTAATTGAGCGGTGATTCCGTCGACGTTGTAAGGGTCAGAGGTCTTTACCAGGACATTATGAACGGCGTCTTCCAGACCATATAACTCCTGACCAACATTAAGCGGGGCGATGACGTAGCTCGAGTCATACACGTAACGTCCGGTGCTATAGATCCCGGTTACCTCTAATTCGGTCGGCACGATCAGATCGATCGCTTTTTGAATTGATTCCTTGTTGTCCGGATGATCTTGGGCCTGCTTGAGGAGGTCGATGATGTGGTTCGGGTTACCGCCCGAGTAGAGCGTTAGCTTGTCTCCGACTTCAAGCCCGAGACTGCCGGCCAACTCAGATCCGAGTACACACTTGTCGCCGTTTAAATCGAACTTCCCTGCAATAATGGCAGATTTCAGGCCGATCACTTGATCGCTGCCCAGTGACGGATCAAGCCCGCGGACGACCACGGTCATACGGGTGGCAGGTGCTCCGGGTGGTTTGAACTCAACGATTACCGGTTCCTGAGTGGTCGGGGTTACGCCGATAACCCCCGGCACTTTCTCGGCCACTTTCATGGCATCTCGCCAATTAATAAGAAACGAATTCGGCCCGGGACTGATGGTGATATGGGCTTCAAAGCCGATCACCTTGCGTTCCAGCTCGCGCTCAAACCCGGTCATGACGGAAATCACGATGATCAGAACGCTGATGCCAAGCACAACGCCGATGATCGATATCAGAGTGATGACCGAAAGAAAGGTCCGCTTCGGTCTAAGATATCGCAGCGCGATAAAATAACTGAATGGAAGGAGCGGCTTTTTCACAATAGTTGGAACAACGTGGAGCGGCCTCGCTTACAAAGCGCGCTCCAAAGATCGGCGAGCGAAGTCGGGAGAACGAAGCACCTCGTGAGAGCAAGAGATCCAGCCATCATCGGTTCAGCAACCTGGCAAATAAACGGAGCCGAGCGTAGATAACGGCATCGCGCACGGCGAGAGACAACGGTTCGCCCTTCTTTTCTACGAGCGGATTGGCCAGAACAAAAGTTACCGCAACCAGCACGGTCAACATCAAAAAGTAAAGACTGTACCGGTTCACATGAAATGGCCCCAACTGAAACTGGGCGTGCCCGACGGAATCCAGAAAAATCCCCCAGCAAATCGGCGCTAACCCTAAGCTCACAGAGGTAAACACGGTAAATAGAGCAAAGAAATGGTTTCTACCCATCAGAGGCATCGTGTCCATGGCAATCCGCGTGTTAGCAATCCCAAACAAGCCACCAGCGACGCCTAGGATCAGGTAAATGAGCACTACCATCACCGCCGTCGTGTTTAACAGGCCGCTCGAGATCAGGAGCCAACAGATCACGGTCCAAAAATAACAAACCAAGGCTATCCGCAGCATCGGCTTCGTCCCGGTCCGGTCCATGAGACCAGCCACCAACGGCACGGTAATCGCCGCTCCGACGAAAGCGAACATATTGCAGCCCAGAATCATACCGTCGCTGAACCCGCCGGCGTTTTGCAAAAAGCCGACGATGAACGCCCCTAAGCCGCCGATCACCCAGTTGTAGACGACCGTAAAAATCAGCAGTTTCGTGAAAGGAGGATATTTCAGCATCGCGCCCCAGGGTACTGGTTGGCTCGAGGTCCTGACCTGATCACCAACTTCGACGTCGGGAACCAAGCGAATAAAAAACAAGCTCAACGTCGCCGCGCAGGCGCTAAGAAAAAACAGAAAGGAGAAATGCCCCGGTTTCCCACTGCTCCATAACACGACAGACGAAAGCGCCAGCGCCAACAGTCCACCTATTTGGACATAAGTTTGATCTTTTCGAAGGAAATGCCCTCTTCGTTCCTCCGGAATTAAGGAGGTGAGCCAGGGCAACCACGCCCCAGTCGATATTCCGCGTAAGACATTGAAGATGAACAGGCCCATTAACATCAGGCTAATTTTCGTAGAGTTGTCGAACGCGGTTACCAATGGCAACAGGGCAAAACTAAAGACGGTCAGTGTTCGCGAAAACCAGCCCAGCAGAACGAACTGCTTATAACCGATCTTCGGGATGAAGTAAGCCGTAGGTAATTGTAGGACGGTCAACAAAGGCGCCAAGGCGGCCACTATGCCGATCGTCGTCGAACTCGCCCCGAGCGACTTGGCGTACAAGACCATCGGGGTGCCTAACGTGATCTGAAAATTCAGCTGGTTATACAGGCTGAATTGATGCGCGTAGGCAGAGTCCCTTTTGACCTCTGAGGAAACCGTTAGTGCACCTTCTCGCATATAATGATGACATCGCCGCGAGTCAGTTGGCTGTTTTTCAAGGCGCGAGCGACGAGCATATCTAAATCCGATACGTAAGGAGCGAGCGACGCCGAAAAACAGCCAACTGGCCGCGGCCCGGAGGGTTGCGATGAAAATGGGCCGGCGGCCGCGTTGCTCGTCGGTTGCGTATCGATCCAGATATGCGCCCTCCTCGCGCCTTGCCGGCGGCCCATTTTGATCGCAACGATGTCACCACTATATGCGAGACGGTGCACTACACTCATTCTCGAGTTTTCGGTTTCAAATGCGGAAAAAGAATGACATCCCGAATCGACTCAGCGCCCGCCAAGAGCATTATAAGACGGTCGATCCCCAAGCCAAACCCGCCAGCCGGCGGCATCCCGTGCTCCAGCGCCAGCAAAAAGTCCTCGTCAATCTTTTGAGTCTCTTCGCCGGCCTGTTCAACCAATCTCTGTCGTTGTGTGATCGGATCATTCAATTCGGAATAGCCAGGTGAGAATTCTACCCCGTTGATGATCAGCTCATAGACGTCCACCAGACTGGGATCTGCGGGGTTTTGTTTCGCCAACGGTACCAATTCGGCCGGCAGATGGGTAACGAACAACGGATCAATCGTCTTTTCTTCGACCAATTTCTCGAAGACCTGCTGAGTGATTTCGAATTCAACCATCGCGGGCGAGATTTCAACGCCTAGCTCCTGACAACGGCTTCGTTTTTGGTCAACGGTTAGTTCGAACCACTGCGGTTCAATTTCTCGGATCAAATCATGGTAACGCGCCCGACGCCAAGGACGTTGCAGCCGGATAGTTCGCCGAATATTTCCTTCCGAATCCGTGTGATCGATGGTCAACCCGCCGGTTGTCACCTCGGCCAGACGACAGATCAGATCTTCTACAAGCTCCGCTATCAGCTCGAAGTCCGCATACGCCCAGTAAGCTTCCAGCATGGTGAACTCCGGGTTGTGCCGGCGCGAGATCCCCTCATTCCGGAAGTTTCGGTTCAACTCAAATACCTTGGGAAATCCGCCGACCAAAAGTCGTTTCAGATAGAGCTCCGGCGCGATCCGCAAGAAGAGATCAACTCCCAGCGCTTTATGATGAGTCTGAAACGGCTGAGCCGCGGCGCCGCCGGCTACCGTCTGCATCATCGGCGTTTCCACCTCGATAAAGCCACGGTCATAAAAGAATTGCCGGATCTCACGAAGCACCCGGCTCCGGATCAAGAATGTCCGCCGCGATTCCGGATTTGCGATCAGGTCGAGATAACGTTGGCGATACCGGATCTCGACATCGGTAACTCCATGCCATTTGTCGGGCAACGGCCGGAGCGTCTTAGATAAGAGTCGAAACGACTCGGCGCGAACAGTCGGTTCACCGGTTTTCGTCACAAATGTTTCTCCGGTAACACCTAAAAAATCCCCGATATCCACCAGCCCGAACAGCTCGGCCTGTTCAGGGGGTAGCTCTTTGAGGTTCAAATACACCTGCATGCGCCCGGTCAGATCGCTCAGGTCTACGAACTGGCTCTTGCCCATGTTCCGATGAGCCGTGATCCGGCCGGCCAGTGCCACTTTTCTCCCCTCGACGAATCCTTGCCGGATCTCTTCGACGGTTCCGGAGACATCAAACCGTCCCCCAAACGGTGACCAATTCTTTTCGATCAACTGTTGCAGTTTTTGGCGACGTACCGCCAAAAGCTCGTTCTCTTCCATCGCGCTTGACTTAAACCGCAATTGCGAACCGGACAACTCGGATTGGTGATTGGTGGACGGTGCCCTAGGCGCCTGGGGTCATTGTCCCGAAGGGACAAAGCCTGACAGCACCATGCGGGACGTCCTACCGCCCAACCCCACCAATCACCTCGGAAATTCGAAGGCTATCCTTCGAATTTCCCGTGGCGCTCGTCGATGATGATGTCGCGATAGGTCTTACCGGCGGGAATCATTGGGAGCACGTGCTCAGTGTAAGGCACCATGATATCGAGTACGTAACACTCCTTCGAATCCAGCATCCGTTGCAACGCCGCCCCCAGGTCTTTCTTATGTAGAACACGCTCGCAGGTCACTCCGAAGCCAGTGCATAGCTGGACATAATCCGGATAAATCCGGTCCCGATCACGAGGGTCACCCAAGAAAGTATGTCCACGGTTACTATTGTAGAACCGGTCCTCCCATTGCACCACCATCCCTAGGTGCTGGTTATTTAGAATGATGACTTTCGCAGCGATCCCTTCGATGTGAGCGCACGCTAACTCCTGCACATTCATCAGGAACGAGCCGTCACCATCGATATCGATCACTTGCCGGTCCGGATGGGCCACCTTGGCACCTAACGCGGCCGGGAACCCGAAACCCATCGCTCCCAACCCTGCCGAAGTCAGAAACTGTCGCGCCTCTTTGAAGTCATAGTATTGACCGGCCCACATCTGATGCTGGCCCACGCCAGTGGTAATGATGGCATCACCCTTGGTCATGTCATTCAGCAGTCGCACCACGTACTGAGGCTGGATCAGGTCTTCTGTGTCCTGGAAATCGAGCGGGTAACGTTCTTTCCACTGTTGGACTTGGTTATACCATTTCTCATGCAACGTGAACTTGCTCGAGTGCCGCTCATAACCGCCATCGGCCAACAACCGGTTGAGCTCGGTTAAAGCATATTTGATATCGCTGTGGATCGGCAACCGAACGACTTTGTTTTTGTTGAGCTCCGAAAAGTCGATATCGATATGCACGATCGTTCCGTGCTCAGCGAATTTCTCGACCTTCCCGGTGACGCGGTCATCGAACCGCACTCCCAAAGCCAACAAGAGATCCGATTCGTTGACGGCGCAGTTGGCATACACAGTCCCGTGCATCCCCAACCATTTCAGCGATAACGGATGATCCTCAGGAAACCCACCAATCCCCATTAACGTGGTCGCCACCGGAATCTGTGTACGTTCGGAGAATTCCAGGAGCTCGGCAGCGGCGTTCGAAGAGATAATGCCGCCCCCGGCATAAATCATGGGGCGATGCGCCGACTTAATCAGGCCAATCACTTCATTTAAAGCCACCGGATCCGCGTGCGGAGGCAGGTCATACCCGCGTAGCGTCAAATCAGCCGGAAAAATGGGTTGGGCAGTCTGGTTCTGAATATTCTTCGGAATATCGATCACCACCGGCCCAGGGCGGCCGGTTTGCGCGATGTAGAAAGCTTCTTTTACCACTCTGGGGATCTCATGGATATCCATCACCAGGTAGCTGTGTTTCACCACCGGCAACGTCATTCCGAAAAAGTCCGTCTCCTGAAAGGCACCGCGGCCGATCATTTCCTGGGGAACTTGCCCGGTGATCGCGACCAACGGGATCGAATCCATATAGGCATCCGCGATACCGGTCACGAGATTGGTCGCTCCCGGACCAGATGTTGCCATGCAGACTCCGGGTTTTCCGGTTGCCCTGCCATAACCGCCGGCAGCAAAAACCCCGCCTTGTTCATGCCGGGGAAGAATCGTGCGAATGCTTTTCGACCGGGTCAATGCCTGATGAATCGGCATACTGGCTCCGCCCGGATAAGCGAAAATTACATCTACACCCTCACGCTCCAGGCTGGCGACGAGGATCTCGGCGCCGTTCATCGTTTCGCCCCGCTCGGGGCCAGGATGCAATTTGGCCGTCTTGGATGTAGCAGTGGTTTTCATAAAAAAATAGCCCGAGACTATAGGGGCGACGCGGGGCCGTGACAAGCACGTATCGGCGCACAGGCTTTTGGTGGGGCGAGGCTCCCAAACGACCTTGAGGTAAGGCCGGAGCACCCGATGCCATCTTGCCCAGTGACGTCCATAGGCCTAAACACGCGCCGAGCCGCGGCAGAGCGCTAAGTCACGGCTCGGCGCGTTTTCAAGCGTAGCAGTGTCTTATCAACAGGATCATCGGTCACTCCGGTTCAATCATAGGGCCGTTCGGGAGCTCGCCCCACCAAAGACCACTCGCCTCCTCTCCCCTTCCCCCTTTCGCCTCATTCGCCCCTTAGCTATGCTACTACCATATGATGACCCGTCGCGATGCAATTAAGACTGTCGCCCTCACTGCGGGCGCACTCACGCTGGCTCCCTCGTTACTCCGAGGAGAAAATGAGGAGAAACTGACCTACCCTTATAAACTTCCGGACCTCGGGTATTCGTACGACGCCCTCGAACCGCACATCGATACGCTCACGATGCAGATTCACCACGACAAACACCACAACGCGTATGTCGAAAACCTCAACAAAGCCTTGGTGGAAGCCGATCCTAAATTCCAAAAAATGACTCTGGAAGAGTTACTTACCGAACTGGATCAACTTCCGGAGAAAATTCGCACCCCAGTTCGGAACAATGCCGGCGGTCATTACAACCATTCGCTCTTTTGGTTGATGTTGAAAAAGAACGAAGGAGGCAAGCCCAACGGCGAGTTAGCGACTGCCATCGATAAGAAGTTCACCAGCTACGACGAATTCCAAAAGAAGCTCTCGGAAGCAGCTACCAAGGTTTTCGGCAGCGGTTGGGGTTGGCTGGTCTTGAACGGAAAAGAGCTAGAGATCACTTCTACCCCAAACCAGGACAGCCCGATATCAAAGCATCAGGTACCGTTACTCGGGATCGACGTTTGGGAGCATTCCTACTACCTGAAACATCAAAACCGGCGTCCTCAATACATCGAAGCATTCTGGAGCGTGGTGAATTGGGATTACGTCGGCGAACGCTACAAGAAAGCGATGGCCTAAGGCAGGAGCCAGGAGTCGGAATCCAGGAGCCAGGAGGCGCCACGCTATTCGCGTGGTGCTGCCGGACGTCCGCAGGCACAACACCGCGAGTGATACAACCTATACGTTAACGGCAGGCAAACGTCTGTCGATTTACATCGTGCCTTCGACCAGGGGCTCGCGAGACGATTCATTATCACCCTAACAGTTCGCGCATCTTGGCGAAATGCGTCCGCGCGGTACCTTCGCTGGCCGGCTGGTTCGCAATGACGTGATAACTCACAACGTCCACGCACTCCGGATCCAGATCTTTTAGAAAAATGCTTGGATGACAAGGACTTGCGCTTCCGTATTTCATTCGGCTGGCGCAATGAGTAATGGTCAGGGATTCCATCGCTCGAGTAATGCCGACGTAGAATAGACGCCGTTCTTCATCGAGTTGCCCATCTAGCTTCGATCGATCATGCGGTAGGATTCCTTCTTCGATTCCGACCAGAAACACATGCGGGAACTCCAAACCTTTGGCGGCATGGAAGGTGATTAAGGTTACCCCATCCGAATCGTTCTCAGATTTTTCTTCGCGATCTTGGTCTAAGGTTACTTCGGCTAAGAAACCAGTTAAGCCTTCGGTGGATCGGAGTTGGAAATCGCCGAGGGTCCGAACTAACTCGCGGACGTTTTCTTCCCGGTTGAGGGCTTCTTCCTGCGTTTTGCAGCTCCGTCGCAGTTCGCCAGTGTAGTCGATTTCGACTAATAGTTTTTCTACGATACCGCTGAGGTTAGCCAATGGCTGTAGTAGCTCGGTTTCATAGCGGTCCAATAGTTCGCTGAATTTTTCTACTGCTGCTCGGGTCCGGGAGCTAAGCAGTTCTCGAAAAGCCGGTGATCGCAAGGTCTCGAAAACGCTGGTTTTATGCTGATTACTCTCGGCCACAGCTAGCTCGATCGTCGAGCTACCGATTCCGCGAGCCGGCGTATTTATGATACGTAACAGGTTGAGATCGTCGCTGGGGTTAGTTAGACAAGCAAGATAAGCCAGGATATCTTTTATCTCGCGCCGCTCGAAAAAACTGCGTCCGCCGATGATCCGATAAGGGATGCGTAACCGGCGCAGGCTTTCTTCGAGTAAACGAGACTGAGAATTCATCCGGAAGATGATGGCAAACCGGCTCCAGTTGAGGCCGCTGATCAGTTGCCGTTTCTGAATCTCCGAGACGACGTAACCGGTTTCTTCATGATCGTCAGGAACTTGCATCACGGTTACTTTTTCACCGCCTCCGTTCTGGCTCCACAGCGACTTGGGACGGCGCCGCGGGTTGTGCCGGATAACGCTATTGGCTGCGCCTAGAATAGAAGCCGTACTCCGATAGTTCTGCTCTAGCTTAACGATCTCCGGGTTGGGGAAATGATGTTCAAACTCGAGAATGTTGGCTACCTCGGCGCCACGCCAACCATAGATACTTTGGTCATCATCGCCGACCACACAGACGTTGTGATGGTTGCCACCTAGGTAACGAACCAGTTCCAGTTGTAGCCCGTTCGTGTCCTGGAATTCATCCACCATGATGTAACGGAAACGGGTTTGCCATTTTTCGGCGACATCCGGATGATTTTCAAACAGGTTGACGGTTAAGATTAAGAGATCATCGAAATCAACGGCATTGGCCGTTTTTAATTCTTCCTGATAGCGATGGAACACCGCTGCCGGCAAACTGGATTCACCCTCCGGTTCCTTGATCTTCCACTGTGCGTTCTTAGCCCGGCTGATTAGATTCTTGGCCTGATTCGGATCTAACTTCTCGTTCTTAGCCGAAATCCGGGCGATGATCTTTCTGATCAACCCGAGTTGGTCGCCTTCATCGTAGATCGCGAAATTAGATTTGTAGCCGAGGCGGTCGATATCTTGGCGGAGGATCCGGACGCACAACGAATGGAACGTACAAATAGTTATTTTCTTCGCCTCGGCCTTTTCTACTAACTGAGCGACTCGAGCTCGCATCTCATTAGCAGCTTTGTTAGTGAAGGTAACGGCTAAGATATTCTCCGGCTTAGCTCCATTGTGGAGTAAGTAGGCGATCCGCATGGTGATCACCCGAGTCTTCCCGGTACCGGCGCCAGCCAATACCAGCAACGGTCCTTCCGTGCATTTCACGGCAGCTTGTTGCTCGGGATTAAGATCGAAAAAGCGGGCCATGCGTCACCCAAAAGAGGAACCGCGAATAAACGCGATGAGGGACGCAACGCAACGGTTGGTAACATCGAAATTTTCAATCCGGACCGCGAATGGACACGAAGAAAAGAACCTCAACCGCGAATGGACGCGAATGAACGCGAATAGATCGGAGGGGCGTCGCGTCTCTCCACGCGCCATACCTGGAACCGGTTTATAGCGTCGACACCAGCTTTCGGCTGCGAACACGGAATGCGACCCCCCCCGAACTGGGCTACGCCACACGATCACCAGAAATCTGTGTAATCTGCGGATCTTTTACTTCTGTAATCCGTGTCAATCCGCGCTCGTCTGCGGTTGTGGCTTGAGCAGGGCTTCGTTGAACACTTCGTCGATGGTGCTGACGGGACGGAATTGAAGACGCTGTTTCGCTTCCGGGGTCACTT
>Ga0213876_10001143_pt1 | contig 16854 bp, 15 predicted proteins | sample BarmaccomBMRX_R9_FD_160113 | JGI IMG/M metagenome (GOLD analysis project Ga0213876, IMG submission 160113) | Root-associated microbial communities from Barbacenia macrantha in rupestrian grasslands, the National Park of Serra do Cipo, Brazil - RX_R9 | ecosystem: Host-associated > Plants > Roots... | reverse complement strand
GCGCGTGGTAGAATCCGATCGCCGCCTTCTCGCCCTGGCTGGCGTAGAGCTCGTGCCAGCCGCAGGCGGGGAGGCTGCCCTCAGGCGCCGGCGGCGGTGGCGCCTCGCGCGGGTTGGGCGTCATCAGGTAGAAGAGCGCGCCGCCCGGGTCGGCAACCATCGCGAAGCGGCCGATGCCGGGAATGTCGTTGGGGCCGCGGTGCACCGCGCCGCCCGCCGCCTCGACCTGGCGCGCGGCGGCGTCGGTGTCCGGCACCCAGATGTAGCCCACCCACATCGGCGGCATGCCGTTGGCGCGCATCTCGTCGGTGAAGCCGAACACGCCGCCGAACTCCCGGCCCTCCCGGCTCAGCACCATGTAGGGACCGGTCTCGGTCTCGGACGTCGGGTGCGGCGCCGCCGTCCACCCCGCGACTTTCGTGTAGAAGTCGATCGCGGCGTCGCGATCCGGGCTCATCAGCTCGTACCAGATGAATGTCGATGTCATGGCCTTTCTCCCTTCGCGCCGCCGGTCAGACCTTGTCGCCGCTGTCGAGCAGCAGCTCGAAGCCGCCGAAGATCATCCGCTTCATGTCGAACGGCAGATCCGGCCCCGGCTGCAGCCGCGGATCGGCCATGATCTTCGGGCTCGCGGCATCGCGCACCGCCTTCGACGGCCAGGCGATCCAGGAGAAAATGAGGCCGTCGCCCTCGTCGGCGGCGACCGCGCGGTAGAAGTCGGTGACCTTGCCGTGCGGCACGTCGTCGCCCCAGCATTCGACGACGCGCAGCGCGCCGTGCTCGAGGAACACCGCCGCGGCGGTCTTCGCCATCTCGCGATACGCCTCCTTCTTCCCGTCGGGGACGGGGATCACGAAACCGTCGATATAGTTCATCGCCTTCTCCTCCCTCACGCGCATTGCTCGGCCGCCACCTCGGCGGCGGAGCGATCGCCGAGCGCGCCCATGTCGAGCCACATCGGCGCCCAGCAATGGCCGTCCGGATCCTCGAAGCTGCGGCCGTACATGAAGCTGTATTCGTCCTTCGGGCTCGGCTCGCGGCTGCCGTGCGCCAGCGCCGCCTCGGTGATGTCGTCGACCGCCGCGCGGCTGTCGCAGGAGATGCACAGCAGCACCGCGCTGGTGCGATGGGCGTCGGCGATCTCCTTCGACGTGAACATCCTGTACTTGTCGTGCGTCAGCAGCATGACGTGGATCTCGTCGGAGAGGACCATGCAGGCGGCCGTCTCGTCGGTGAATTGCGGGTTCACGGTGAAGCCGACCGCCTCGTAGAAGGCGACGCTCCGCCTGAGGTCGGCCACCGGCAGGTTGACGAAGATCATGCGGGACATTCGGGCCTCTCCTGTCGCGGTTTTCGAATCGCCGTTTGACGCTGATGCGCGCGTGAGTTATAAAAAGCAACTGTGAAGTTAGAAAAAGGAACCAGAAGCTATCGCGACGCCTGCGGCACCGCCCATGCGCTCGACCTGATCGGCGAACGCTGGGCGCTGCTGGTGATGCGCGAGCTGATGCTGGGGCCGAAGCGCTTCAGCGACTTGAAGGCCGACCTGCCCGGCATTAGCGCCAACGTCCTGACCCAGCGCCTCGACGGGCTGGAGGCGACCGGCCTCGTCCGCCGCCGCAAGCTCCCGCCGCCCGGGGCGGTCCAGGTCTACGAGCTCACCGATTGGGGCTATGAGGCCGAGCCGATCGTCCAGGCGCTCGGCCGCTGGGCGACCCGGTCGCCCGGGCACGACCCGAGCCTGCCGCTCAGCGCGACGTCGCTCATGCTGTCGTTCCGGACGATGCAGGACCCGGAGCGGGTGCGCGGCCTCGAATCCCGAATCGGCTTTCAGATCGGCGCCGAGACCTTCGTCGCCGCCATCGCCGGCGGGCGTGTCCGCACCGAGCGGGGCGATCCCACCGGCGCCGATACGATCTTCACCGGCGCGCCGGAGGCGATCGCCGCCGCGGTGTACGGCGGCGTCCCCTTCGAAACCCTCGCCGCCCAGGGCGCGCTCATGGTCGAGGGCGACCACGCGCTCGCCCGCCGCTTCGCCACCCTCTTCCCCCTGCCGGACAAGGCCGGGACCTGAGCGGCCTTGTGCCGCCGCCGCCGCTTCGGCAGGTAGGTGCGGAAAGGTAAGGGCATGGCCGGCGAGCAGCAGGGGCGCGAGAAGGCGGCACGGGACGAGGAGCGGATCGAGGAAGCGGCGGTCGGCACGCCGATGCTGCAGCTGAGGCTGCTGCTCGTCGTCCTCACCCTCGCTGGCATCTGGATCGCGCGCGATTTCGTGCTCGAGCTCGCCTGGGCGGTGGTAATGGCGGTGGCCTTGTGGCCGCTCTACCGCCGCCTGGCGCCGCCGCGCCGGGCCGGCCGCGGCCTCCCCGTCGTCGCGCCGCTGGTGGTGACGATCGGCATCGGCCTCATCCTGATGATGCCGCTCGGCATCGTCGCGGTCGAGGTGGCGCGCGACAGCCAGGCGGCGATGAGCTGGGTGACGACGGCGCAGAAGCAGGGACTGCCGGCGCCGCAATGGCTGGGACATCTGCCGCTCGCCGGCGGCCGCGCCGTCGCCTGGTGGCAGGCCCATCTCGCCACGCCGCAGGGCTCGTCGCAATTGCTCGGGCGGCTCGATGCCGGGATGATCGCCAAATGGACCGAGACGATCGCCGCCGAGATCGCCTCGCGCTCCATGTTCTTCCTCATCACCCTGCTCGGCCTGTTCATCATCCTGCGCGACGGGGAGCGGCTCGCGGCCAAGTCGATCGCCAATGCGCGCCGCTTCTACGGCGAGTTCGGCGAGCGCTTCGTCTACCGCCTCGCCGACGCGATCCGCGGCGCGGTCAACGGCACCGTCTTCGTCGCCATCGGGGAAGGCACTTTGATCGGCTTTGCTTATGCCGCGCTCGGCGTGCCGCGGCCGGTCCTGTTCGCGGTGATCACCATCGGCTTCGCGATGCTGCCGTTCGGCGCCTGGGCGGCGTTCGGCGTGGCGAGCCTCGTGCTCCTCGTCCAGGGGCACGTCGTCGGCGCCGCCATCCTGTTCGCCTTCGGCGCGGCGGTGATGCTGATCGGCGACAATATCGTCCAGCCGGCGCTGATCGGCAATTCAGTCGAGCTGCCCTTCCTGTGGACCCTGGTCGCGACCTTCGGCGGGCTCGAGACGTTCGGTCTCGTCGGCCTGTTCATCGGCCCGGCGATCATGGCGGCCCTGTTCCTGGTGTGGCGCGAATGGATCGGCGAGGAGGCGGCGCCAGGCTCGCGCCGCCGCCGCCGCCGCGAGGCGCGCGCCCGCCGCCGCACCGGCTTCGTCGCAGCGGACGGGGGTTCGGTCGAGGAAGGCTAGGCCGCGCGCCTAGTGACAGTCACTCGCCGCGTCGCTTTGGAGGGAGGAACCATGCGCATTTTCGCATTCGCCTTGGCCGTCGCGCTCGCCATGCCCGCTGCCGGCGCGCCCAGGCACGCCGACGTCGCCGCGGCGGTGACGGCCCCCGGGCGGCCCGAGGCGCAGGTCAAGCTCGATGCAAGCCGCAAGCCCGTCGAGATGCTGCGCCTGCTCGGCCTCAAGCCCGGCGACCGGGCGCTCGATCTGTTCGGCGGCTCGGGCTACTGGTCGGAGCTCATGGCCCGCGCCGTGGGGCCGGAGGGGCGGGTGACGGCGTGGCTCGCCTCCGCCGAAACCGGCCCGCGCACCCGCGCCGCATGGGTGGCGCTGCGCGCCCGCCAGGCCAACGCCGCCTATTTCGAGACCCCCAACGACGCGCTGGCGCTGCCGGAGGACGCGTTCGACGCGGCGATCGTCAATCTCAACTATCACGACGTCTATTGGGAGAGCGCGAAGGACGGCTTCCGCCACACGGAGCCCGACGCCTTCCTGAAGACGGTGTACCGGGCGCTGAAGCCCGGCGGCGCGATCCTCGTCATCGACCATGTCGGCGCCGCCGGCGAGGATCCGCGCGTCCTCGCCGACCGACTCCATCGGATCGACCCGGCGGTGGTGAAGGCGGACTTCGCCCGCAACGGCTTCGTCCTGGCCGGCGAGAGCGACGCGCTCCGCAACCCGGCGGACGATCACACCAAGTCCGTCTTCGACCCGGCCATTCGCGGCAAGACCGACCGCATCGCCTACCGCTTCCGAAAGCCGGTCAAGTAGCACAAGAATGGGGACACGTACTTTTTCGCGAAAAAGTACGTGTCCCCTTTTTCGCGCGGGATCGCGAAGGGGGCGAAAATCCACGTGCGGCGCCCGCCGCTTTGCCGTAATTCCGGCCGCAACGAACGATGGAGGGGACGATGCGCATATTCGCACTGACGGCTCTGGCCCTGCTCGTCGCGAGCGCCGCCCCGGCGCAGCCCGCCGGTCCCGCGGACGTCGCGGCCGCCGTCGCGGCGCCCGGCCGCCCCGCCGACCAGGTGAAGCTCGACGCGGTCAGGAAGCCGGCCGAGATCCTCCGCTTCGAGGGCCTCAAGCGCGGCGATATCGTCCTCGATCTGTTTGCGGGCGGCGGCTATTATTCGGAGATCATGGCCAAGGCAGTGGGGCCGCGCGGCGGCGTCCTCGCCTGGGAGCCCGCCGGCTTCCTCACCGACAAGGCGAAGGCGGGCTGGAAGGAGCTCAGGGGCCGCGCCCCGAACGTCGGCCTGATCATGGTCTCGTCGGCCGCGTTCACGCTGCCCGGGGACGCCTTCGACTTCGTCATGCTCCATCTCAATTACCACGACGTCTACTGGCAGAGCGCCAAATATGGCTACGGGCCGCTCGACCCGAATGCCTTCCTGCGGACCGTCTACGCGTCGATGAAGCCCGGTGCGACGATCGCCGTGATCGACCATGTCGGCCCCGCCGGCGACACCCGTGCCATCGTCGAGAAGCTTCACCGCATCGATCCGGCCGTGATCAAGGCCGAGTTCAAGCGCGCCGGATTCGTGCTCGAGGCGGAGTCGAACCTGCTGCGCAACCCGGCGGACGACCACACCAAGCTGGTCTTCGACCCGAGCATCCGCGGGGTGACCGATCGCGTCGTGTACCGGTTCCGCAAGCCGCGGAAGTAGGAATGGGGACACGTACTTTTTCGCGAAAAAGTACGTGTCCCCATTTTGCTCGATATCGGGGAGGATCGTCATCCCGGCGAAAGCCGGGACCTCGTCGGGTGAAAGGCGCCGGTGCCCGTGGCGACGGGAGATCCCGGCTTCCGCCGGGATGACGGTGCAGCCCGCGACTCTTCGACCAAAGGCTCGTCTCGTCCGACGAACGGGCTTGCATCCCGCTACAAATGTGGCATGCTACATCTGTAGCAGCCATGAGGCCGAGTCGCATGATCGAAGCCCTGCCGCGCCGCGAGCGCGAGATTTTCGAGATCCTCTGCAGCGCCGGGGAGGCGACCGCCGCCGACGTGCGCGCGGCGATGGCCGACCCGCCGAGCCATTCGGCGGTCCGCACCCTGCTGGCGCGGCTGGAGGCGCGCGGTCTGCTGCGCCACCGCCAGGACGAGCAGGCCTATGTCTACGCGCCGGTGCCGCAGCCGGCCAAGGTGCGCGAATCGGCGCTGAAGCAGATGGTGCGGACCTTCTTCAACGGCTCGGCCGCCTCCGCCGCGACGGCGCTGCTCGGCCTCACCAAGGACATGGACCCCAAGGAGCTCGACGCGCTCCAGCGGGCGATCGACCAAGCGAGGGAGCGCACGTCATGAGCTTCGACTTTCTCCTCGAGCTGGCCTGGAAGTCGGCCCTGATCAGCGGCGCGGCCCTGGCCCTCGCCACCCTGCTCCGCCGCCGCAGCGCCGGCGAGCGCTCGGCCCTGCTCGCCACCGCCGCGGCCTTGATCGTGGCGCTGCCGGTCATCACCCTGCTGCTGCCGGCGCTGCCGGTCGTGACGTCCACCGTCCACGAGGCGGCGCCGGTCGCGATCGATCCGGCGATCCTCGCCGCGGCCGCGGCCTCCGCGCCGGAGCCCGCCGCGGGCGGCGTGTTCGACGACCCCTCGCTGCTCGTCGAGTGGCTGTGGGCCGGCGGCGCGGCGATGGTGCTGCTGCGCCTCGCCGTCGGGCTGTGGACGCTCGGGCGCTGGACCCGCGGCGGCGAGCCGATCGTCGCGCCGGCGTGGCGGGACGCCCTTGCCCGCACCGCGGCCGAAGCCGGCATCGCCCGTCCGGTCCGCCTGCTCCGCGCCGACGTGACGGCGCCGCTCAGCTGGGGTTTCCTGCGCCCGGTCATCCTCATCGACCCGGACACGGCGCGCGAGCCGGACGAGGCCGAGGCGGTGCTCGCCCACGAGGTCGCGCACGTCGCGCGCGGCGACTGGCTGGTGCTGATCCTGTCGCGCCTCGCCGTCGCCTTGTTCTGGTTCAACCCGCTGATGTGGCTGCTCGAGCGGCGCATCGTCCGCGAGGCGGAGGAAGCGGCCGACGCCCGCGCCCTCGTCCATGTCGAGCCGGCGCGCTACGCCCAGACCCTGCTCAGCTGCGCCCAGCAGTACAGCGCGCTGCGGCTGCCGGCGAGCGGCATGGCCGACGCCGCGCTCGGCGAGCGAGTCCGCGCCATCCTCGAGCGGCGGCTGGCCGCCGGCGCGCCCCATCCGCGCTGGATCCGGCTGGCGGTGATCGCCGTCGCCGCGCTCGCCGCGCCGATCGCCGCGCTGAAGCCGGTCCAGGCGATCGTCCGCGCCGCCCCGCCGGCGCCTCCCGCACCGGTCGCTCCGGCGGCTCCCGCGTCCGCGCCGGAGGTACCCGCCGGGCCGCTCGCGCCGGTCGCTCCGGTTGCGCCGGCCGCCGCTCCGGTGGCGCCGGGCGTCCCGCCGGTACCGGCCGCGCCGGCGGCGCCGGGCGTGCTCGCCGCGGCGATGGCGGCGATCGCCCCGCCCGCCCCGCCGGTCCCCCCGGTCCCGCCGGTACCTCCCCGGCGCCTCCGCGACGGTAGTCCCGTCGACGGCGCCGAGATCGCCCGCGAGGTGCAGGAGGCGATCGCCGAGGCCCGGATCGAGCGCGAGCAGGCGCTGCGCGAGGCGGGCGAAGCGCGCCGCGAGGCGCTCCGCGACGCCGAAGAGGCGCGTCGCGAGGCGCTGCGGGAGGCCGGCGAGGCCCAGCGCGAGGCGCTCCGCCACGTCGACGCGCGCGCCATCGCCGCCCAGGCCGCCCGCGCCGCCGCCGACGCCCGGCACCAGGTCCGGGTGTCGATGGCGGCCGGCGCCGAGGGCATGCTGCGCGGCGCCGACGGCATGGAACGCGGCGCCAGGCAGATGGACGCGGAAGCGGAGAAGCTGCGCTCGCCCGCCTATCGCGCCGAGCAGATCGCCAAGGCCGCCCGCGAAGGCCGCCGCGTCACCGACGAGGAGCTGGTCCGCGCCATCCCCAAGCTGCACCAGGGCGCCGACGGCATGCGCCGCGGCGCCGCCGAGATGCGCCGCAGCGCCGAGCGGATGCGCCGCCAGGGCTGAGGCCCTCGCCCTTCCGTCGTCACCCCGGCGAAAGCCGGGGTCTCGTCGGGTGAAGAGCTCGGCGGCTTAGCGACCCGAGATCCCGGCTTCCGCCGGGATGACGGGGTGTTTCGCGAAGCTCGCTTCCGCTAATCCCCCTCCCGCAGCAACGGGAGGGGAGTTTTCATGCGTCTGGTGTTCGGGATCGCCGCGGCGGCCTTGCTCTCCTCCTTCGCGCCGGCCGCGCCCGCGCCGGGCTACGACACGATCCTGCGCGGCGGCACGATCGTCGACGGGAGCGGCGGCGCGCCCTATGTCGGCGACATTGCGATCCGCGGCGACCGCATCGCCGCCGTCGCGCCGCACGTCGCGGGCCGCGGGGCGACCGAGATCGACGCCCGCGGCCTCGCCGTCGCCCCCGGTTTCGTCAACATGCTGAGCTGGGCCGACGAAGCGCTGATCGTCGACGCCAGGAGCGAGAGTGACATCCGCCAGGGCGTTACCCTCGAAGTCATGGGCGAGGGCACCAGCTTCGGCCCCTGGAATGCCGAGATGAAGGCGAAGGAGCGGGCGCGCCAGGGCGATATCAAATATCCGATCCAGTGGACCAGCCTCGGCGACTATCTCGGCTTCCTCGAGCGCAAGGGAGTCGCGACCAACGTCGCGAGCTTCGTCGGCGCGACGACGGTCCGGGTCCACGAGCTCGGCGAAGGCGACGTCCAGCCGACGCCGCCCCAGCTCGACCGGATGCGCGCGCTGGTGCGCGAGGCGATGGACGAAGGGGCGATGGGGGTCGGTTCGTCGCTCATCTACGCCCCCGCCAGCTTCGCGAAGACGCCCGAGCTCATCGCGCTCGTCGCCGAAGCGGGCAAGTGCGGCGGCATGTACATCTCGCACATTCGCGACGAGGGGCCCAAGCTCATCGAGGCGATCGACGAGCTCGTCCGGATCGCCGCCGACGCCCATGCCCCGGCGGAAATCTACCATTACAAGCAGTCGGGCCGCGACAATTGGGGCAAGCTCGCCGCCGCCACGGCGCGGGTCGAGGCGGCGCGCGCCCGCGGCCTGCGCATCACCGCCGACATGTATACCTATGCGGCGAGCTCGACCGGCCTCGACGCCGCCATGCCGACCTGGGTGCAGGCGGGAGGGGTCGAGAAATGGGTCGAGCGCCTCCGGGACCCGGCGATCCGCGCGCGCGTCCTCGCCGAGATGCGCGCGCCGGACGCGGGGGAGAATACGAAGATCGTCGTCCAGGAGCCGGAGAAGGTGTTGCTGCTCGGCTTCAAGACCGAGCGGCTGAAGGCGCTCACCGGACAGACGCTGGCGGCGGCGGCGAGGGCGCGGGGCAAGACCCCGGAGGAGACGGCGATGGACCTCGTCGTCGAGGACGGCAGCCGTATCCAGGTCGCCTATTTCTCGATGGACGAGGCCAATGTCCGCCGCGAGGTGGCGCTGCCCTGGATGAGCTTCGGCTCCGACGCTTCGAGCCAGGCGCCGGAAGGCGTGTTCCTGAAATCGAGCACCCATCCGCGCGCCTACGGCAATTTCGCCCGCCTCCTCGGCAAATATGTGCGCGAGGAGAAGGCGCTGACGCTGCAGGAGGCGGTGCGCAGGCTGGCGGCGCTCCCCGCCGCGAACCTCGGCATCAGGGACCGCGGCACGCTGGCGCCGGGGAAGCTCGCCGACGTGGTGGTGTTCGATCCGGCGACGATCCGCGACACCGCGACCTTCGAGAAGCCGCAAAGCTATGCGATCGGCATGCGCCACGTCTTCGTCAACGGCGTGCAGGTGCTGAAGGACGGCGCGCATACCGGCGCGACGCCGGGCCGTTTCGTCCACGGGCCCGGCTGGAACCGGTGCCCCGCGCCGCCGCGCCGGTGATGCAACCGGGAGCCGACCGGAACATTGACCGGAAACGCCGCTTCAATTTCCGGGACATGCCGATGAAAGCTCCGGTCGCGCTCGCCGCCTTGCTCCTCGCCACCGCCGCCGCGCCGGCGCGCCCCGACGATCCCCGGTCCTGGGCGCCGGTCGATCCGGACCGGATGTCGACGATCGTGAAGACGCTCGCGTCCGATGCGTTCGAAGGGCGGGGGCCGGGGACGGCGGGGGAGACGAAGACGATCCAGTATCTCGCCGAGCAGTTCCGGCTGCTCGGGCTCGAGCCGGGCGGGCCCGACGGCAGCTGGTTCCAGACCGTGCCGTTGCTGCGCACCCGGCTCGACAAGGGCGGCAGCGCGGCTTTTACCACCGCCGGCACGGCCGTGCCGCTGCGCTTCCCCGACGACATCTACCTCAGTACGGTGCGCGAGACCGAGCGCGCCAGGATCGTGGACGCCCCCGTCGTGTTCGTCGGCTACGGGGTCAACGCCCCCGAGCGCGGCTGGGACGATTTCAAGGGGGTCGACCTCAAGGGCAAGGTCGCCCTTTTCCTCGTCAACGACCCGGACTTCGAGGCGGCGGCGGGCGAGCCGGCGGCGGGGAAGTTCGGCGGCCAGGCGATGACCTATTACGGCCGCTGGACCTACAAGTTCGAGGAAGCGGCGCGGCGCGGCGCGGTCGGCGCGCTCATCGTCCACGAGAGCGCCGGCGCCGGCTACGGCTGGGCGACCGTCGCCGCGCCGGGCGGCGAGAATTACAACATCGTGCTCGGCCCCGGGGCCCAGCAGCCGGTGCTGCTCCAGGGGTGGATCCAGCGGGGAGTCGCGCAGGACCTGTTCCGCCGCGCCGGACTCGACTTCGAGGCGGAGAAACGCCGCGCGCGGACGCCGGACTTCCGCCCGATCGACCTCAAGACCGGCTTCTCGGCGGACTTCGGCGTCGCGACGAAGCGGGTCGAGAGCCACAATGTGCTGGCGAAGATCACCGGGCGCCGCCACCCGGACGAGACGATCCTGTTCTCGGGCCACTGGGACGCCTACGGGATCGGCGCGGCGGACGCGCGCGGGAAGATGGTGCGGCCGGGCGCGGCGGACGATGGGCTCGGCCTTGCCGGCGTGCTCGAGATCGCGCGCGCCTTCAAGGCGGGGCCGCGGCCGGACCGGACCCTCGTCTTCGCCGCCTGGACCGCCGAGGAGCGCGGCCTGCTCGGCTCCGAATATTTCGCCGCGACGCCGCTCTACAGCCCCGAGAAGATGGTCGCCAACCTGACCCTCGACACGCTCGAGCCGGTCGGCCCGTCGCGCGACGTCATCCTGATCGGTCGCGGCCAGAGCGATCTCGAGGAGCGCATGACCCGGCTCGCCGCGCGGCAGGGGCGGTACGTGACGCCGGACTCGCACCCGGAGCGCGGCCTGTTCTACCGGGCCGACCATTTCCCGATGGCGAAGCGCGGCGTCCCCGTGCTGCTGCTGATGGCGCTGGGCGCCGGGCCGGACCTCGTGAAAGGCGGGCGCGCCGCCGGCGACGCCTGGGTCGCCGACTATACCGCCCATTGCTACCACCAGACCTGCGACGAGTGGCGGGCCGACTGGGACCTCCGCGGCGCCGCGCAGGACGTGGCGCTCGCTTACGCGATCGGCCGGGAGCTCGCCTTTTCGCGGCAGTGGCCGCAGTGGAAGCCGGCTTCCGAGTTCCTCCCGGTGCGGGAGACATCGGCGAAGGTGCGGCACTAAGGCGTCATCCCGGCGGAAGCCGGGATCGCTTTCCGGAAAGGCGTCGGCGTGGGCCCGCTGAGATCCCGGCTTTCGCCGGGATGACGGGTACATCTGCTATTGCGAATGATTATCAAGAGCGGTAGAGGCTGTTGCGCCGGCGTTATGGTGCGCGGCGCAACGGAGTCTCGATGCTCGTTTCCCTCCTCGCTCTGGCGGCCGCGACCGCCGTCCCCGCGCCCGTCGCCATAGCCGACGTGGCCGGCAGCGAGGCCGAGGGAGAACCGATCGTTGTCACCGGCACCCGCGACACCTATCAGCCGCGGGCGACCTCCAGCGCGACGCGGACCGAGACCGAGCTCAAGGACGTGCCGCAGGCGGTCTCGATCGTCACCGCTCAGCAGATCGACGACCAGGCGCTGCGCTCGATGGGCGAGCTGCTGCGCTACGTCCCCGGCGCCGTGATCAGCCAGGGAGAGGGGCACCGCGACCAGGTGATCCTGCGCGGCAATTCGAGCAGCGCCGACTTCTTCGTCGACGGACTGCGCGACGACGTCCAATATTATCGCGGCCTCTACAACCTCGAGCGCGTGGAGGTCCTCAAGGGGCCGAACGCGATGATCTTCGGCCGTGGCGGCGGCGGCGGCATCGTCAACCGGGTGACGAAGAAGCCGGGGCCGCGGCCCGGCGCGAACGCGGCCCTGTCCCTGGACGGCTATGGCGCATGGTTCGTCGAAGGCGACGTCAACGAGCCGCTCGGCCATGGCGTCTATGCCCGCCTCAACGGCACCTACGAGGCGTTCGACGGCTTCCGCGACGCCTATGGCGGCCACCGGATCGGGCTCAATCCGACTCTCGCCTTCGAGCCGACCGGCCGCACCCGGATCGACCTCAGCTACGAATATGATGCGGACCGGCGGGTGGTGGACCGCGGCGTGCCGTCGGACCAGCGGACCGGCGCCGCGACGCTGGCCAATCCCGCGCCTCCCCTCGCCGGCTACCGGCGCACCTTCTTCGGCGTGCCCGGCCTCAACCGCACGACCTTCGACGCGCACGTCGTGCGGGCGCAGGCGCGGCACGAATTTTCGGAATCGCTGAGCTTCACCAGCCGCTTCCTCGACGGCGACTATGACAAATTCTACCGCAACGCGATGGCGCAGGCCCCCGCCACCCTGGTCGGCGGCGCGGCGAAGGTCGGCATCGAAGCCTATCAGGATGCCACCCAGCGCCGGAACCTGTTCAGCCAGAACGACCTCGTCTGGAAGGTCGCGACCGGGCCGGTCCGCCACGTCGTCCTCGCCGGCGTCGAGGGCGGGCGGCAGGAAACCGACGGCCAGCGCCAGAACGGCTTCTTCGGCAATGCGCGGCGGGTCTCGGTCGACCTCGCTCCGGTGATCGCCGTGCCGCCGGTCACCTTCCGCACCGGCCTCGCCGCCGCCGAGCGGCTGACCCACGGCGTCGCAACCATCCTCGCCTTCTACCTCCAGGACCAGATCTCGATCGGCGACCATGTCGACGTCGTCGCGGGCCTGCGCCACGACCGCTTCCGGCTCGAGGCGAGCGACCTCCTCGCCGGCACGAAGCTCGCGCGGACCGACGGCCTCTGGTCGCCGCGGCTCGGCCTGGTGCTGAAGCCGCGGCGCGACATGTCGCTCTACGCGAGCTACAGCCGCTCCTACCTGCCGCAGTCCGGCGACCAGTTCGCCTCGCTCGACCTGACGCAGGCGGCGCTGAAGCCGGAGCGGTTCGACAATGTCGAGCTCGGCTTGAAGTGGGACATCCGCCCCGCGCTCAGCCTCACCGCGGCCGTCTACCGGCTCGACCGGACCAATAGCCGTTCGCCCGATCCCGCCAATCCCGCGCGCACGATCCTCACCGGCGCGCAGCGGAGCAAGGGCATCGAGATCGGCCTCAGCGGGGAGATCCGCCCGCGCTGGCACGTCAGCGCCGGCTACGCCTATCAGGAGGCCGAGATCAGCCGCACGACCGCGGCCGCGCCGGCGGGGCGGCAGGTGGCGCTGGTGCCGCGTCATCAGGCGTCGCTGTGGACGCGCTACGACCTCACCGCCCGCTTCGGGATCGGCGCCGGCATCTACCACCAGTCGAAGAGCTTCACCTCGATCTCGAACCTTGTGGTGCTGCCCGCCTTCACCCGCGTCGACGCCGCCGCTTATTACAAGCTCAGCCGCGCCGTCGAGCTGCAGGTCAACGTCGAGAACGCGCTCGACGCCGATTATTTCGCCTCGGCCTTCAACGACAACAACATCATGCCGGGCGCCCCGGCGAGCGTCAGGGGAACGCTGCGCTTCCAGTTCTGACGCCCGCCCGCTAGGGCCGCGCCATGCAGATCGCCATTCTTCGCACCGGCGTACCGCCGGCCGACCTCGCGCCGCGCTACGGCCTCTACGACGACATGTTCGACCGCCTGCTCGGTCCCGATTTCCCGAGCGTCGGCTACGACGTGGTCGCCGGCGCATATCCGGCCCATCCCGCCGATCACGATGCCTATCTCGTCACCGGCTCCCCGGCCGGCGTCTACGAGCCGCTGCCCTGGATTCCGCCGCTGATCGACTTCCTGCGCGCGGCGAAAGGGCAGGCCAAGCTGGTTGGAATCTGCTTCGGGCATCAGGTGATGGCACAGGCGTTCGGCGGACGTGTCGAGAAGTCGGCGCGCGGCTGGGGAGTCGGGGTCCACACCTACGACGTGCTCGAGCGGCCCGCCTTCATGGCCGATGCGCCGGAGCGGATCGCCGTCCCCGTGTCGCACCAGGACCAGATCGTCGTCCAGCCGCCCGCCACCCGCATCCTCGCGGCGAGCGACTTCAGCCCGTTCGGAATGCTCGGCTACGACGACCAGCCGGCCGTCTCGATGCAGTTCCACCCGGAGTTCGAGCCGGGCTACGGCGAAGGACTGATCGACACCCGCCGCGACCGGCTGCCGGACCCGGAGGCGGCGATCGCGACCTACGAAGCCCCGAACGACCGGCTGATCGTCGGCGAATGGATGCGCCGCTTCCTTACTTCGCGCTGAGGAACGCCTTGAGCTCCGCCCGGAAGACGGCCGGATTGTCCCACATGATGAAATGGGCGCTATCCGGCACATAGGTGAGCACCGCCTGCGGCGCATTGGCGTAGGACAGCTTGTAGAAGCCGGCGAGCTGCTCCCTGGTGAGCGGCGCGCCCACCGGAACCACCCAGAGGACCGTCATCGGCACCTTGATCTTCGCCAGCTCGGGTCGAAGGTCGGTCGTGATCAGCTCCGACATCGCCTGCCCGGACACGGCGGGATCGCTGGCAAGCGACTGGGCGACGGCGACCGGCCGCATCGCTTCCGTCTTCACCATCCCGGCGATCGTCTGCTCCGTACGGGTGCGGCGTGCCTCCCCCGTCGAGGTTGCGATGCCGGTGCGCATTTGCGCGGCGATCCCGGCGAGCTGCTCCGGATTGGCGTTCGGCCCGGCGAAGATCGCGCCGAGGAACGGCATCATGTCGACCACCATCACCCGCGACGGCAGCTCAGGGTGCCGCGCCGCGACGATCATGGCGAGGGTGCCGCCCATCGAATGGCCGACGAGCGCCGGCTTCCTGAGGTGCTGCTCGGCGATGTAGCGGGCGATCTCCTCGCCGACCGGCGCGACGACCGGACCCTTGGCATTGGCGCCGGGCGCGAGGCCGTCGAAGCCGGCGACGTGGACGATGTGGTAGCGATAGCCGGGCACAGCGCCGACGGTCGTGTCCCACACCCGCGGCGACGAGCTGAGGCCGGGAATGAGCACGACGTCCGGGCCCTTGCCGGTCACCTCGACGGCGATCCGGTCGCTCTTGAACGGCGCGGCGGCGGCCGCCGTGGCGCCGGCGAGGACCAGCATCAGAAAAGCCAGCAAGCGCATCGCAATCTCCCCCTCGGCGCCCCTCGCGCCGCGGGAGACACTGTCCTAGGCCGCTAAGACAGTCAAGCGGTCAGACGGCGCCGCTGAACGTGTCGCATTGCGCGGGGTCGCCGCTCTCCAGCCCGCGGCGCAGCCACTTCACCCGCTGGGCCGAGCTGCCGTGGGTGAAGCTGTCGGGAACGATTCGGCCCTGCGCCTCCTGCTGGAGCGTGTCGTCGCCGATTGCCGCGGCGGCGCGCAGGCCTTCCTCGGCGTCGCCCGCCTCGAGGATCGGCTGGCCCTGCTTGTTGCGCGCGTTGGCGGCCCAGACGCCGGCGAAGCAGTCCGCCTGCAGCTCGACGCGGACCTGGACGGCGTTGCCGCCGGCCGTCCCGGCCTGCGCCTGCAGCCGGTCGGCGCGGGCGAGGGTGCCCAAGAGGTCCTGGACGTGGTGGCCGACCTCGTGGGCAATGACATAGGCGTCGGCGAAGTCGCCGCTGGCGTGGAAGCGGTTGGTGAGCTCGCGGAAGAAGCTGGTGTCGAGATAGATGCGGCGGTCGGTCGGGCAGTAGAAGGGCCCCATCGCCGACTGCGCCGCGCCGCAGCCGGACTGGTCGGCGCCCGAATAGAAGACGAGGGTGGTCGGCGCGTAGCTCTGGCCCTCGGCGGCGAGCAGCTTCGTCCAGGTCCGCTCGGTCGAGCCGAGGACGCCGAGGACGAGGTGCTTGTCCGCCTGGCTGAGGGTCGAGGTGCCGGCGCCGCCAGTCGCCTGCGACACCTGCGGGCCGCTCGGGTAGCCGGTCGGCCCGCCGCCGCTGCCGAGCGTCGTCAGCGCGCAATAGCCGAGCAGCAGGATGACGACGCCGACGATGCCGAAGCGGGAGAGGACGAGGCCGAACAGCAGGCCGATGAGGCCGCCGCCGCCTCCGAACCCGCCGCCGCCGAAGCCGAAGCCGCCGCCCCGGCCGGTATCGTCGATGAAGTTGCCGCTGTCCTGATCGTCGTCGAGACGCATCGCGTTCCTCCTCGCTCGCCCGCTCAATGCACCGTCGCCGCGCCGGTTGCAAAATTGGGCGTCGGGACCTTATGGCCACGTCATCCCGGCGAAAGCCGGGATCTCCAGTCGCCCACGTCACGACAGGTGAGCTGAGACCCCGGCTTTCGCCGGGGTGACGAAAAGGACAAGCAGCATGTTCCTCACCGGCAAGACCGCGCTCGTCACCGGCTCCACCTCCGGCATCGGCCTCGCCATCGCGCGGGCCCTGGCGGGGAAGGGGGCAAATATCGTCCTCAACGGCTTCGGCGACGCCGCGGAGATCGAGAAGACGCGCGGCGCGCTCGAGGCGGCGAGCGGCGGGAAGGCGCTCTACAGTGCCGCCGACCTGACCCGCGCCGACGCCATCGAGGCGATGATGGGGGAGGCGGCGGAGGCGTTCGGCGGCGTCGACATCCTCGTCAACAATGCCGGCACCCAGCATGTCGCGCCGGTCGACCAGTTTCCGGTCGAGAAATGGGACCTGATCGTCGCGCTCAACCTCACCGCGGCCTTCCACACCACCCGGCTTGCCCTGCCGCACATGAAGGCGAAAGGCTGGGGGCGGATCGTCAACACGGCCTCGGCGCACAGCCTCGTCGCCAGCCCGAACAAGGCGCCCTACGTCGCGACCAAGCACGGCATTGCCGGCTTCACCAAGGCGGTCGCGCTGGAGACCGCGCAGGCCGGCGTCACCGTCAACTGCATCAGCCCCGGCTATGTGTGGACGCCGTTGGTCGAGAACCAGATTCCGGACACGATGCAGGCGCGCGGCCTCACCCGCGAGCAGGTGATGAACGACGTCCTCCTCGCCGCGCAGCCGACCAAGCAGTTCGTCACCGTCGACCAGGTGGCGGCGCTCGCCCTGTTCCTCTGCCGCGACGAGGCCGCGTCGATCACCGGCGCGAACCTCAGCATGGACGGCGGCTGGACGGCGGCGTGAGCGTCCAGGGTTGCCGCGTG
>Ga0213876_10001142_pt1 | contig 16894 bp, 17 predicted proteins | sample BarmaccomBMRX_R9_FD_160113 | JGI IMG/M metagenome (GOLD analysis project Ga0213876, IMG submission 160113) | Root-associated microbial communities from Barbacenia macrantha in rupestrian grasslands, the National Park of Serra do Cipo, Brazil - RX_R9 | ecosystem: Host-associated > Plants > Roots... | reverse complement strand
TCCGTCCCATCCACAATCTCGCGTCGCTTGCGGATCTTTGTTCGGCGCTCGCGCTTCGCCACCCGACCGCGACCGATCCGCGCCGCTTCCTGGCGACGGCGGCGTGAGAGCATTGACTTGAGCAGCAGGCGGTCGGTTGCCAACGGCTTTGCCCACAATATATAAGGTAGGCGTGGATTCTCGGTCACACTTAAGCAGGAAATTCCGCATAAGGTGACTTTGTCCGAGGGAGAATCGACATGGCCGACAGGAAACCATTGTTGGGCGAGACGCCGGAACGGCCCGAACTTGATCGCTTGCTTGAGGTCGCGCGCGCCACCGTTGTCACCGAGGATCAGCTCCGGGAACAGCGGGTAAGCTTTGCCTATGGTAATGCGCCGGAGGGTAGTGGAATAACGAAGGAGTCGGTGCGACTGTCATCTCAGATCAGTCGCATCGTCCAACAACAATAGCAGCGCGATAGTGAGGGAGCCCGGCTTAGGCCGGGCTTTTCTTATGCTCGTCCATCAACAGTTCGATCCCGATTTGTATCAGAAGATACAAGAAAAGAATCTAATTAGGCAGTATGACTTCCTGACCAATTGTGTTGAAATAGGAATAAAACAGGGTCCAAAGGCGTTCGACAAATATTTTCTGTGGAGTCTTAACGCAGTAGTTGTAGCGAATATATCCCAATTTGGAGGCAGGTTCAGAAACGAACCTATATACGTCGGAAAGCATATCCCACCCCATTTTAATGAGGTGGACGACTTAATGGACAGATACATCTCATTCATAAACGAGAATTGGTACATATTAACACCGACGTTGTTGGCAGCTTATGGCCTATGGCGCCTGAACTGGGTGCATCCGTTCATTGAAGGGAACGGACGAATCGCGCAAGCTGTATGCTATTATCTCTTGTGCGCCCGAAGCGGCGCATTGTTACCTGGGAATAAAATTGTCCCGGAAAGAATCCGAGAAAACCGGCAGCCCTATTACCAGGCGCTCCAAGCTGCTGACCAAGCGTGGAATTCCGGTCACTATGATCTGTCGGTCATGGAGGCTTATTTGGCAACTCTCCTGCAGGCGCAACTCCAAAATGGCCCATAATTCGAGCTTGCCGCTGACAACAATGGGACGTGGCTCGAGCAGCGGATCCTGTTCCTTCCGCATGTTTCGCTGGCTTGCGAGCAGTTGAAGGGCCGAACTCGAGAGATTTTCGTCATGAGCCGCATCGTCTTCGTCCTGAACGGCCCGAACCTCAACCTGCTTGGCAAGCGCCAGCCGGACATCTACGGCCATGAAACACTTGCTGATGTGGAGCGCGAGTGCCGGGCGCTCGCAAAGAAGTTGAAGCTCGAGATCCGCTTTCACCAAAGCAATCGCGAATACGAAATCATCGACTGGATCCATGCGGCACGCGAGGAAGCGGGCGGCATCGTCATCAATCCCGCCGCCTTCACTCACACCTCGGTCGCGATCCTCGATGCCTTGCACGCGTGCGATTTTCCCGTCATCGAGGTGCATATCTCGAACGTGCATCGGCGTGAGCCCTTCCGCCATCACTCCTATGTGTCCATGAGGGCCGACGGCGTCATCGCCGGTTTCGGCACTCAGGGCTACGGCTTCGCGCTCGAGCGCCTGGCAAGGCTGATCGACGAGAAAAAGGTTTGATCGCTGCTCGCACGAAGCATCCTTGACGCGAGACACCCATCAATACTGGGCGGATCGAGCCGAATACGCTAAATCTGGACAACGGCTGCGAGAGATCTGCCCGCGTTGACCGGGCAAAATCAGGATCGACCGACCATGATCAGTGGGAAGACCGTCCTCATCGCGCATCTCGGTTATCCGACCGAATCGTTCAAGGCTCCCCTGATCTACAATCCCTATTTCGATTCCGTCGGGGTCGATGCCGTCGTGGTGCCGATGGGCGTGAAGGCCGAGAACTATCCGAAATTCTTGCCCGAACTGTTCAGGCTCACCAATATTCGCGGTGCGCTGGTGACGATGCCACACAAGGTCACCACCCTCTCTCTGGTGAACGAGGCCTCGACGGCAGCAAAAATCGCCGGAGCTTGTAACGCCATATTGCTGCGGCCCGACGGCACCCTCGTCGGCGACATGTTCGATGGAGAGGGTTTCGTGCGGGGCGTATTGCGCCATGGACGCAAGGTCATGGGCAAGAAGGCGCTTGTTGTCGGCAGCGGCGGTGTCGGTTCGGCGATCGCGGCCTCGCTCGCCGGTGCCGGGGCCGCGCGGCTCGGGCTCTTCGACGTGAGCACGGCCGCGGCCGAAGCTCTCGCTGCTCGGCTGCGCGCGCATTATCCGAAGCTCGAAGTCGAGGTCGGGCAAAAGGATCCGCATGGCTACGACATCGTCATCAATGCGACGCCGATCGGCATGAAGGCGAGCGACCCCTTGCCGTTGGACGTCGAACGCATCGCGCCTGCGTCCTTCGTGGGCGAGGTGGTCATGAAGGAGGAGATGACGCCTTTCCTGCGCGCGGCCCGCGACAAGGGTTGCGACGTCCAGGTCGGTACCGACATGTTGTTCGAACAGATCCCGGCCTACCTCGAGTTCTTCGGCTTCCCGACCACGACGCCTGAAGAATTGAGGCGCGTCGCAAAAATTGTATACTGAGAAATACTTCAATCGGCCCGCATGTGTGGTTGTCGCGCTCAGGCGCGGATCGACAATTCTCTACCTGCCTTCACGCAAAACCCTTGAGCGTGATCTTCTCATGTTTCCTGGCGACGGAACCTGAAAAACCGGCTTGCCGACGGCCTCTTGTTTGTTAATCTGCATTTCCGAGATCGCCCGCGCCGTTCGCAAGCGAATGGGGAGATTCGGTGCTGCGCGCCCAAGACGCACGGTCCGCACAAGGATGCAAAAGACGATATCGAAAAGCCCGGCGGAGCAGCCGGCGTCAAAAGCGAGGAGACACCCATGGCGATGGCGATGGAACATGAGCCGCATGGCGTCCACCAGACCAAGAAGGCGGCTGCCAGCGGCTGGATCGGATCGGCGCTCGAATATTATGACTTCTTCATCTATGCCACGGCGGCGTCGCTTGTCTTCCCGCAAATCTTTTTTCCTTCGACTGACCCGACGGTCGCGATCGTCGCTTCGCTCGCGACCTATGGGGTCGGCTACGTCGCCCGTCCCATCGGCGCCTTCGTCCTCGGCCATTGGGGGGACACGCATGGCCGCAAGACCGTTTTGCTTGTTTGCATGTTCCTCATGGGCCTCTCGACCATGGCGGTCGGCCTGTTGCCGACCTACCAGCAGGTCGGCGTGCTCGCGCCTATACTTCTCGTGGTCTTGCGCCTCATCCAGGGCTTCGCGGTCGCCGGAGAGATTTCCGGTGCGAGCTCGATGATTCTCGAGCATGCTCCCTTCGGCAGGCGCGGATATTATGCGAGCTTCACCTTGCAAGGGGTGCAAGCCGGTCAAATCTTGGCCGCCGCGGTCTTTCTGCCGATCGCCGCCTATATGCCGGATGCGGAATTCAATTCATGGGGCTGGCGCATTCCCTTCCTCGCCAGCGTGGTCGTCATCATCGCGGGCTACATCATCCGTCGCGAGGTAGCCGAAACGCCGGCCTTCACTGCCGAAGACGCCCATGGACAGGTGCCGAAGGCGCCGATCGTACAGGCTTTCAAGGTGAGCTGGAAGGATATGCTCCGGGTCGTCTGCATGGCCCTGATGAACGTGATCCCGGTTGTAGCCACGATCTTTGGCGCCGCCTACGCGGTCCAGCCGGCTTATGGTATCGGCTTTTCCAAGGACCTCTACTTGTGGATACCCGTGCTCGGCAATATTTTGGCCGTGCTCGTGATCCCCTTTGTCGGGAACCTCTCGGACAAGATCGGCCGCAGGCCTCCGATCATCATCGGTTCGCTCGCTGCGGGCCTCCTCTCCTTCGCCTATCTTTACGCGATCAGCATCAAGAACGTGCCGTTGGCGGTCGTTGTCTCGCTCCTGATGTGGGGCGTGGTGTATCAAGGGTACAACGCCACTTTCCCGAGCTTCTACCCGGAACTTTTCCCGACGCGCACGCGTGTCACGGCGATGGCGATCGCGCAAAACATCGGGACGATGATCACGGCGCTGCTGCCGGCGTTGTTCGCTTCGGTCGCGCCTCCCGGCTCGACGGATGTTCCGCTGAAGATCGGCGCCCTTGCGTTCGGCATCACCATCATCGCGGCCTTGGCGGCGTGGAGTGCCCGGGAAACCTACCGCATCCATCTCGATGACCTCGGCAACGACGCTGCCGTCCCCATGAGCCAGGGAGATTACGAGCGCTTGCGGGCGGAAAGTCTCGCAGGAGGCACGAGCACCGCACCAACGGGTCTCGCTCGGTCGTAGCCGGGAGGTTCGATGCGCAAGGCTTCCGCGGTCAAGGGTTCATCGTTCAAGGGCTCCCAAATCGGGTCGAGCAAGGTTGGGCCCTCGAAGCCCGTGCCGTCCAAGGCCCGACGTGCGAAGGCCAATAAGGCCTCTTTGAGCGAAGCGCCGGGCGTTAAGGTTGCTGCCCCTTTTTCGTTCCGCGGTGCCGGGAGCGAATGGCCACAGCTCGATCGGGACGGGCAAAAGGGCCGAATGGCGCGCCGCTCCGGTGAAACCGGCCGCTCGATGCCGGACGCCGAATTCCATCAGCGCGATCGTGGCATACATCCTCCTGCTCATACGCCCGTCTACAAGACGAGCGTCCTGCGCTCGCCGCGCATTCCCTTGTGGTCGCTCCAGAACTCGCTTTCGGAAGTCACTGGGCCGACCTTCTCGCCGGACGAACTCGGCCCGCTCGACAACGATCTTTTGCGCAACTACGCGCATGATGGGGAACCGATCGGCGAGCAGATCATCGTGCATGGATACGTGCTCGACGGCAATGGCACACCCCTTGCGGGCACTCTCGTGGAGGTATGGCAAGCCAATGCCGGCGGCCGATACCGGCATCGCAACGACACTTACATCGCGCCGATCGACCCCAATTTCGGCGGTTGTGGCCGGATGATCACCGACGAGCGCGGCTATTATTTCTTTCGCACAGTGAAGCCCGGCGCGTATCCGTTTCGCAATTACGTGAACAGTTGGCGGCCCGCCCACATCCATTTTTCGGTCTTTGGCACCGCATTCGTGCAGCGGCTCATCACGCAAATGTATTTCGAGGGCGATCCGCTCATCCCTCATGACTCGATCATCGCTACCGTTCCCGACAAGACGGCGGCCGAGCGTTTGATCGCGCGGCTCGATCTCAATGCCGCCTTGCCGCTCGAATGCCTGGCCTATCGTTTCGACATCGTCTTGCGCGGCAGCCGCCAGACCTTGTTCGAGAACAAGCTTCAGGGAAGCTGAGATGCAAAGGCCTCCTTTCGGATTGGCGTACCTGCCCGAAACCCCTTCGCAGACCGCGGGGCCTTATGTGCATATCGGCCTCATTCCGAAGCAAGCCGGGTTCGACATCTTTGAGAATAATTTCGGCGGCGACATCGCCGGGCCGGACGTCCCGGGTGAACGCATCACGATCGAAGGGCGGATTTTCGACGGTGCCGGCCATGCGACGAGAGACGTGCTGGTCGAGACCTGGCAGGCGAATGCCGCGGGCCGATACAACCATCCCGCCGACAGCCAGCGCGGCACCCTCGACAAGAGCTTCCGCGGATGGGCGCGCACGGGAACCGATTTCGCGACTGGCGTCTATACGATTCGAACGATCAAACCAGGCTCGGTCGTGGGTCGGAAGAACCGCCGTCGCATGGCGCCCCACATCAATTTCTGGCTCGCCTCGCGCGGCATCAATATCGGCCTCGCGACTCGCATGTATTTCGGCGATGAGGAAGCGGCAAATGCCGAGGACCCCGTGCTGAACATCATCGAGCAGGCGGAGCGGCGCAAGACCTTGGTCGCGCCGCGCTCGGAGCGTGGCGGCAACATCGTCTATACTTTCGACATCCATCTACAAGGAGAGCGCGAGACGGTGTTCTTCGATGCATGATCATCGAAAGGGGATCGTTCGTCCGATCGGGTTTGAGAGGAGCAGGGTTCCTCGCGGATGAGATCGGCCATGCAGGGCGAGGGTCGAGAGACGATGTCGCCCGAACGAGGCCGGCAGAACGGGAGGTCGAGTTGCTGACAGACGCGGAGATTTTGGCGTCGGTGAAGCGCGGTCTGCCTCCGCCCGACTGCCCCGTGCTCGGCACCTGGAGGCTCCTCTCCTATGTTCGCGAGCGTCTCTCCGACGGCCATCGGCACAATCAATTCGGCGAAAATCCCGACGGCTATATCGGCTATGCGCCGGACGGCCGGATGTACGCGATCTTCGTCCGCCATGACCGCATGGCGCCGCGCGATGTGGTGCCGACCGACGAGGAAGGCGTGCAGCTGCTTGGCACCATGGTTGCGTACGCGGGCACCTTTTCGCTCGGAACGAATGTGGTCGTGCATCACATCGACACCTCCTGGAACCAGGCTTGGACGGGCACCGATCAGATCCGTCACTTCATCCTCGAAGGCGACATGCTCGAGATCACGACCGCGCCTTACAAAAGCTACCTCGACGGGACTTTGGGCCGCTCGATTCTCGCTTGGCGACGGGTGCGCGCATGAGCGGCTTAGGCGAAAGCGAGAGCGAAAGAGTGCGAAGCTGTGAGAGGAGCCTCTCATGACCGATCCTTTTTCGCTCGACGACAAGCATGTGCTCGTCACCGGCGGGTCGAGCGGGCTCGGACGATATTTCGCGGCCTTTCTCGCAAGCCGTGGCGCGAGGGTGACCGTCGCGGCACGACGAGCCGAGGCGCTTGCGAAAACGGTCGAGGAGATCGGCGCCGCGAAAGGAACGGCCCACAGCGTCGTCATGGACGTGACCGCGCTCGAGAGCATCGAATCGGGACTCGAGAGCGCACAGGCCAAGTTCGGGCCGATCGAAGTTCTCGTGAACAATGCCGGGGTCACGCAAGCCAAGCCCGCTCTCGACCAGGCCGAGAAGGATTGGGACAAGGTCATCGACACCAACCTCAAAGGGGTGTGGCTCACCGCTCAGGCGACGGGCAGGCGCATGGCGGCGGCGAAGACCGGCGGCTCGATCGTCAACATCGCATCGATCCTCGGCTTGCGGGTCGCCGGCGCGGTCGCTCCTTACGCGATTTCGAAGGCGGGCGTGGTGCAGATGACGAAAGCGCTTGCTCTCGAATGGGCGCGTCACGGCATCCGGGTCAACGCGCTGGCTCCGGGCTATTTCGAGACCGAGCTCAATGATGAGTTCTTCAACAGCGATGCCGGTAAGGCGCTGGTCAAGCGGGTGCCACAACGACGCCTCGGCGAGCTTCGTGAGCTCGAAGGGCCGCTGCTGCTGCTGGCCTCGCGAGCTGGCTCCTACATGACCGGAAGCGTCGTCGTCGTCGACGGCGGCCATCTGGTCTCGTCGCTATGAAAGGGGAGCTGCCGGCGAGGGTCGGAAACGGGGGTGGTGAGGGAGAACGCAATTCAGGCGCGCTCGCGAGCGCCGCGATGACGGAGGATACGATGAACTTGCAAGGCTTGAACGCCTTCGAGATTGGGCTCGAAGCCAATCCCGCGAATTTCGTGCCGCTCTCCCCGGTGAGCTTCCTCTCGCGCGCGGCGAGCGCCTTCCCGAGCAAGGTCGCCGTCATCGATGGCGATCGGCGTTTCACTTATCCGCAACTTTACGAACGCTGCGTGCGTCTCGCCTCGGGCCTCGCCAATCTCGGCGTCGGTCACCTCGACACCGTGGCGATCATCGCTTCGAATATCCCCGAGCTCATCGAGGCCTTTTACGGCGTGCCGATGCTCGGCGCCGTCCTCAACCCGCTCAACACGCGGCTCGATGCCGCCAATATCGCGTTCTCGCTCAATCACGGAGGTGCGAAGGTCATCATCGTGGACCGCGAATATGCAGCGCTCGTGGCCGCGGCGCTCGAGAAGGTCGATCACGAGATCATCGTCATCGACATCGAGGGGCCATGGACGACGAGCGCGCCGGCCGAGGCGCTTCGTTACGAGGAGGTGCTCGCCGAAGGCGATCCGCAGTTCGATTGGCCGGGCATTGCCGATGAGTGGCAATCGCTTTGTCTTCTCTATACCTCAGGCACCACGGGCGACCCCAAGGGAGTGGTGTACAGCCATCGCGGCGCCTATCTTTCGGCTCTCGGCAACGGCTTCAGCTTCGGCCTCACTTTCGACAGCGTCTATCTTTGGACACTGCCGATGTTTCATTGCTGCGGCTGGTCCTACCCTTGGGCCCTCGTCGCTGCGGGGGGCACGCAGATCTGTCTGCGCAAGGTCGATCCGGCGACCATCTTCCAGCTCATCGCCAAGCACAAGGTAAGCCATCTTTGCGGTGCGCCGATCGTGCTCAACATGCTGGCGCATGCGCCGGCCGAGCAGCGTGTGCCCTTCGATCACAAGGTCACCATCGCCACGGGAGGCGCGGCGCCGCCATCCTCGGTCTTCCGCGCGATGGAGGCGATCGGCTTTCGCGTCACCCATCTTTACGGCGCGACGGAAACGTACGGGCCAGCCACATCTTGCGTGTTCCAGCCCGAATGGGATGAGCTGCCGTCGGAAGATCGCTTCGCCCGCATGGCCCGGCAAGGTGTCGCGTATCCGATGGTCGAGGCGGTCATGGTCGCCGACCCGCAAACGATGCAAGCGGTGCCGCGCGATGGTGCGAGCGTCGGCGAGATCATGGTTCGCAGCAACACCGTGATGAAAGGCTATCTCAAGAACGAGGCCGCGACGGCAAAGACCCTCGTGGACGGCTGGTGCCTCTCGGGGGACCTTGCGGTCTGGCATCCCGATGGGGCGATCGAGATCAAGGACCGCTCGAAGGACATCATCATCTCGGGCGGCGAGAACATCTCGAGCCTCGAGGTCGAGGAGGTTCTCACCCAGCACCCCGCGATCATGCTGGCTGCCGTCGTCGCTCGACCCGATCCGACTTGGGGAGAGACGCCTTGCGCGTTTCTCGAGCTCAAGCCTGGCGCCGACGCGCCGCATGATGCGGAGCTCATCGCCTTTTGCCGTGCTCGCATGGCGCGCTTCAAGGTGCCGAAGACCCTGATCTACGGCTCGTTGCCGAAGACCTCGACGGGGAAGATCCAGAAGTTCGTGCTTCGTGAAAGAGCGGGTGCGCTATGAAGGGCGCCAGAAAGGCAAGCATCCCACCCGCCGAGGCGAGCGCAACGCCGGAAAAGAGCGAAGCTCCGACGGATCAACTCGCCGGATTGAACGAAGCGTGGAAGAGCGCGATGAGCCCTTGGCTCTCCTGGTACGGGGCGCTCGATTCGGCGGTTCGGTCGCGCGCGACGCCCGTCGCCGAAGCCGCGGCCAAGCTCTGGACCCACCCGGACCGAATGCTCGAAAACCTCGCACCCCTTTCCGATGGCCTGCGCGAGATGGCGGGATTTCCCGAGCTCGCCGACATGCCGGGTATGGGGCTTAAATCCCTGCCCTCCATAGAGCCGGCGCTGGAGCTGACGGCCGTGCTCCAGCAGTATTTCCGCGTCGCTGCCCCGATCTGGATTGAGGCCTGCCGGAGATTCGAAAGCGAGGCGGCGCGAACCCGAGGCGAGGGGAAGAGCTTCGACAGCGCGAGCGAAGCGCTGGAGTTGTGGAACAACACGCTCGATCGCACGCTCATGGAGTTCAACCGCTCGTCCGAATTCGCCGAGCTGCAGCAGCGCTATTTACGCGCCGCCATTCGTCAACGGCTGGAGACGCGCCGCTATTTCGAACAATTGGCGAAGGCGGTCGACGGGCCGACCCGCCCGGAGCTCGACGACATCTACCAGCGCCTGCACGAGCTTCGGCGCGAACTCGTTGCGCTCCGGCAAAAAGTCGACGGAGCAACACCGGCGTCGAGCAAAAGAGGGCGTGCGCGCGAGACCGCAGCAGCACAAGCCCCGCCACGCGACGGGAGAAAGCCTTCTGCCAAGCGTCTTGCCAAGCGTCTTGCCAAGCGTCTTGCCAAGCCTCTTGTCAAACCTTCTGACAAGCCTCGAACCCCGCGAAGGAGTGCCCGCCGATGAGCAACGCCTTTGCCCAGATTTCCCCTTTCGCGGAATTGAGCCAGTTCAGCGAGCGCGCCGCGAAGGCTTCGAGCCTTTTGGCGCAAGTGCACGACGAGGATGTGCGTCTCGCTCAGACGCCGCGTGAGGAGATCGCGCGAATTGGCGGACGCGTGCTCTACCGGATTGCGCTCGAAGGACCTCGGCGCGTGGCAACGCCGGTCTTCGTCATTTATGCGCTCGTCGGACGCTGGACGATCCTCGACCTTCAGGAGGATCGCTCGTTCCTGCGCAATCTCGCCGAAGCGGGATGCGAGCTTTACGTGCTCGATTGGGGGCACCCGACGCCGGCCGATCGCTATGACGATTTCAGCGACCTCGTGAACATCTATATGGACGGCTTCGTCGATGTGATCCGCAAGCGGGAGCAGGTCGACAAAGTCAATCTCCTCGGCATTTGCCAAGGAGGCGTGATGTCTTTGCTCTACGCCGCCTTGCATCAGGACAAGGTGCGCAACCTCGTCACCTTGGTGACGCCGGTCGATTTCCATGCCGATCAAGCGCAAGAACGTCTCGAGCAGGGTTTCATGAATGTCTGGATGCGTGGCCTCACGCATGAGGATGTGGACCGTCTGATCGATGCGATGGGGAATATCCCGGGCGAGATCGGGGGGGCCATGTTCTCGATGATGACACCCTTCCGCAGCCTCGCGAAATACAATCTCACGCTTTTGGATGTCGGGCAGGATCGAGAGAAATTCTTGAACTTCCTGCGCATGGAGAAGTGGCTCGCCGATCGCCCGGCCCATCCCGGCGAGGCGGCTCGCCAGTGGCTGAAGGACCTCTATCAGGACAACAAGCTCGTGAAAGGCGAGCTGGTGGTCGGGGACCAAAAGGTGGAGCTTAAGAACCTCACCATGCCTGTGCTCAACATCTTCAGCGAAACCGACCACATCATCCCGGCGCCTTCGAGCCGCGCCCTTCGGAAAGTCGTGGGCACGAAGGATTATTCGGAATCGTCCGTGAAAGGTGGCCATATCGGCATTCTCGTCGCCCGTTCGCAGGAAAAGCTGCGCGAGGAGATTGCCGGCTGGCTCGCCGCCCGATGACGCTGCGCCGCGCGCATGTGAACGGCATCCAACTCGCCTACGAAATTCGAGGCTCGGGTCCGCCGCTCGTCCTCGTCATGGGGTATCGCCTGAATTCACGCGCCTGGCCGTCGGAGTTCATCACGGCGCTTGCCCGGCGCTTCACGCTCGTCTTGTTCGACAATCGAGGGACGGGCATGAGCGACAAGCCGACTTCGGGCTACGCGCTCGCGAACATCGCAAAGGACGTTTGCGGCCTGCTCGACTTCCTGAACGTTCCCCGCGCTCATGTGCTCGGATATTCAATGGGCGGTGCGGTGGCGCAAGAGCTGGCCTGCCGTTACCCCGAGCGTGTCCACAAGCTCGTCTTGTGCGCGACATTGTGCGGTGGCCCACGCACCGTCTATGCCGGGCCTGCCGTCATTTCCGTGATGCGCAGTCTCGTGGGGCTTTCTGCGCATGAAGCGGCGGAGCGTATCGCGACGGTCACCTACGCGCCCGCTTATCTCGCGCAAAACCGCGAGCGCGTCGACGAGCAGATGCTTCGTGAGATCGCCGAACCCACGCCGCTTCATGCGGCGGATCTGCAATTTCAAGCCTTCGTCGATTTCGACTCGTCTCGCGCGCTCCCTGATCTTCGCGCGCCGACACTCGTCCTCACCGGAGACCAGGACCGGCTGATCCCGCCCGGCAATGCGAAGATCCTCGCGAAGCTCATCCCGGATTCTCGCCTCGTGATCCTGCCTGGCCTCGCGCACCGCGCCCTCTGGGAAGCGACCGAAGAATGCGCGTCGCTCATCGTGGATTTCCTCGTCGAGGCAAAGAAGCCGCAAGCGGACGAAGGGAAGCGTCAAGAGGCGAGGGCGAATGCCGGATAAAAGCGCGCGTGGCGGGGAGCGGCGGACGCAAAGCCATTTTCGACGCTCGAGCTTCGACAAAGCCGGCCGCTTCATCGGCGAGACGCTTGGCACTTTCGGCCTGCCGTTCTTCTGGCCATACGCATCGATGCGGGCTGTCGCCGAGCTCATCCTCAATTCCGCCGATCCCGTCTATAGAGGTCACGACATCCGCTACGGCGACGGAAAGCCGGTCGTGCTCGTCCCTGGCCATCTTGGCGGCGATGTCACCTTGGCGCCGCTCGCCATATGGCTCGACGCCATCGGCTACCGCCCGGTGAAGGCGCAGGTGACGATCAACCTCGATGACCGGGCCCTGGACGAGCCGCTCGTCACGGCGCTCCGCGATGCCGCGCGCCGCATCGGGCGAAAGGCGGTGATGATCGCCTTCGACACGGGTGTGCGCGCCGCGATGCGCGTCGCCGCGATCGAGGGCGAACATGTTTCGGATCTGATCGCGGTCGGACTTTCCGATCATCTGCCGCGCGTTCCCGCCGATGTGCGGCTGCACGTCATCGAGACATCGCGCAAGGTCGCGGCCGCGTGGCGAGGCGATATCCACATCGTGGACGGCGCCCGCACCTTGCTGGCGGTGAATCCCGCCGTGTTGAAGATTCTCTCCGAGATCCTGCGCGAGATACCGATCACGCTGCTGCCCGCGCAGCAAAGCTGAGATCGGAACTTCCCGCTTCAGGCGTATGGCTTGCGCCGGCGCAGCTGCGCGAGCGCCGCCATGCGGACGGGCGCATTGGGCGCGCCATAGAGGTCGTAACCCGCCTTCCGCTGCAGGACCTCGAAATAGAAGCGGTCCTGGAAAGGCTCGGTATAGGCCTGGAGCAATTCTCCTTCGCCGATCTTGTCGTAGAGGAGATCGTTGAGGCGGAGCTTGTCGACGAAATCGTCGGAGAGCGGGAAGCGAGCCGCAAGGTCGTCATAGTAGTTCGACGGGATGGCGAGGAGCCGCAACCCGTTTTGCCGCAGCTTTTCCACCGTCGTGAAAATATCGACGCTCTCGAAGGCGATGTGGTGCACACCCGCTCCCGCGAGCGCCGAGACGGAGCGTGCCGTCGCCGTGTTGCGGCTTTGTGAGACATTGAGCGGGAAGCGCAAGCTGCGGTTGGCGCTTGCGACGGCCCGACTATGCACGAGCCCGTAAGGGTCGGGCAGCTCGAAGGGCGCTTCAGGCTCGAGGCCGAGCACCGAACGGTAGAAGAGTATCCAGGAATCGAGCTGGCCCTCCGGCAACGCCTGGGCGATATGATCGATGCGGGTCAGCCCGGTATCGGAGCCTGACCCCTTGACGGAATCTTCCAAGGCGAAATCCTGGTCGAGCGCGTGGGCGGGCTTGCCATTGTCGGCAACGAAATAGAGGAGCCCGGCATCGGGAGCGCGAATGGCAGGGATGTGAAGCTCGTTTGGGCCGACGCGCCCTTCGTAACGCTTCGCGCCGAACGCCTCGGCGCGGCTCGCCGCCTGAATTTCGTCGTCGGTACTGAGCCCGATGGCGCAAACCGAGGCGCCGTGCATGAGGAAATAGGAATGCGCGAAGGAATCCCTCTCGGCATTCACGACGAGATTGATTCCGCGTTGCTGATAGAGCACCACATCCTTGCTGCGATGCTGCCCGGCCCGCGAAAAGCCCAGCTCCCCGAGGAGCGCGCCGAGCGCGAGCTTGGAATCCGCATCGGCGGTGAATTCGACGAAGGACGTGCCGGCGAACTCCGGCAGGGGAGGCGGGTCGAAAAGCTCCACATGCGCCTTGCGTGCTTTGCCGGCGGCGCGCGGCTCGTCTCTCGCCGGCCGCGCGGCCATGAGCCGCTCGCGCGTCCTCTCCTCGGCGAAAAGAAGGGAGCGCATCCCGTCGCTCGCGGTCTGCCGCGTCGGCGCGGCGCGAAAATCGTCGTTGAAGATCTCGAGCGAGATCGGCCCCGAATACCCGGATTCGAGAACCGCGGCCAGGAAGCCCGGAACGTCGAGATCGCCTTGGCCCGGGAAGCAGCGAAAATGCCGGCTCAAGGAGAGAGGATCCATCGATGCGTTCGGGGCGTCGGCCAATTGCACGAAGAAGATGCGATCGCCCTTGAGCTTTGCGATCGGGCCGGGATCATCCTTGATGGCGAGCGTGTGAAAGCTGTCGACGATCAAGCCGAGATGGGGGTGTGCGGCCTTCTCCACCAAGCGCCAGGCCTGGGAAAAGGTGTTGACGCGCGCACCCCAGGCAAGGGCCTCGAAGCCTATGCGCAGCCCCCGTTTCGCCGCCCGCTCGGCTCCTTGGCGAAGTTGCGCGGCCATGCGTTCGTCGTCATCGATGGTGCTCTGGGCGACATTGGAGCAGATGAGCAGGAGAGGGGCGCCGAGCTCTTGCATCAAATCGAATTTACGTTCGATCCGGTCGAGATTGCGCAAGAAGAGATCGTCCGGAACGCCCTCGAAATCTCGGAAAGGCTGGAAGAGGCAGATTTCCAGCCCGCGATCATCCGCGAGAAGTCGCGCTTCTTTCGCCGAGCCATCGAAGAACAGAAGATCGTTCTCGAAAATCTCGACGGCATCGAAACGCGCCGCTGCGGCCGCCTCGAGCTTTTCCGGCAGCGTTCCGCTCAATGAGACCGTGGCGATCGATCGGCGCATGGGGCGGCCAAAGCCTAGTCGAATCAGGCAGGACCTTCAAACCGGCATCGGTCGGCAAATCGAAGAATGCAGCCGGCGCCGCCGCGAGCCGCCTTGAAGTCTATGCTCGCGGCGCGCCGGACGGCTACACGACGCTCGCGGCCGGGGCCGTCCTCTCCTCGTCGATCGCCTTGCCGGTGTAATCCGACATGAGCGCAACCGCCACGATGGTGAGCACCGCGCACGCCGCGATGTATAAGGCGATCGCGTAGGGCGACTGGTAATGCTCGTAAAGGGCGGCCGCGATCAAGGGCGCTGGGCCGCCGGCGATCACCGAGGCGAGCTGATAGCCGAGCGAGGCTCCGCTGTAGCGCAGGCGCCCGGTGAAGGATTCGGCAATCAGGGCGGCTTGCGGCCCGTACATGATGTCATGGGGAACGAGCGACAGCACGATCGCAAGAAAGATCACTGCCCAAACCCCAGTGCCGAGCATGGCGAAGTAGATAAAGCCGAATATGCCGGTGAGGATCGCCCCGGTCAGATACACCTTCTTGCGGCCGTAGCGATCGGAGAGATGGCCGCAGATCGGGATCGAGAAGAAGGAGACGACCGATGCGACAAGCACGGCGACGAGCAGGAAGTCGCGCGAGAGCTTGAGCGTGCCGACCCCATAGGCGAACACATAAGCCGTGAAGATGTAGAACGGGGCCTGCTCGGCCATTCGCGCGAAGGCGCTCAGGATGATCGTCTTCGGTTGCTCGCGGATCACCTGAAGGATCGGCGTGCGCTCGATGCGGTTTTCGGCGACAAGCTTCGTGAAGACCGGCGTCTCGAGAATGCCGAGCCGGATGTAGAGGCCGACGGCCACGAGGATGAGGCTCAACAGGAACGGGATGCGCCAGCCCCAGGTGAGGAAATCCGCGCCCGAGATCTGGCTCACGGAGAGAACCGCGAGATTGGCGAGGAACAAACCGCAAGGTACGCCGAATTGCGGCCAAGAGGCGATGAAGCCGCGACTGTCATGCGAGCGTGCCCATTCCATCGACATGAGGACCGAGCCGCCCCATTCGCCGCCTACACCCACCCCCTGGATGAAGCGCAGGATGGTGAGGATGATCGCGCCCCAGATGCCGATGCTTTCGTAGGTGGGCACGAGCGCGACGGCGAAAGTCGCAAGGCCCATCACCATGAGCGTGGCGATGAGCGTCGATTTTCGGCCGATGCGATCTCCGTAATGGCCGAAAATCGCCGCGCCTACCGGGCGCGCGACGAAACCGACGGCGTAGATCGCAAAGGCTTCGAGCGTGCCGACGAGCGGATCCGACTTCGGAAAGAAGAGCTTCGCGAAGACCAAACCCGTGACCACGCTGTAGAGGAAGAAGTCATACCATTCGATGGCGGTGCCGATCGTGCTGGCAATGACCGCTCTTCTCAACTGCACGCGCTGATCGGCGTCGGACAAGATGAGCGAACCGCTTTGTGTGTTGGCCATGGCGTGTCCCCTTTGCTTCCCCTGGTCGGTAGATTTGTTTTATCCATTCTCAACAACTTACCACGCAGAGTTCATCCTGAGAACTGGCAAGACTTGAGATGAACTTCCGTGAACCGGCCGTTTGGCTACCTTAAGTCAGCCCCATTCCTTGAGTCATTCAATCTTTCTTGAGCGCCGGATGCGAGGGAATAAGGCGCCCGCCCCGCGGGTCTTGTCCTCGAGACGACTTTGCCCGGGCGCTGACGCGCTTGACGGAATACAGGAATGGAACGCGCCTGAACGGTGCGGTGGCTCGGCGGCTCGTTCGATGACAAAGCTAAACCAAGGTTTTATTGAAATGTCCCGTTCGGAAAAATTCGTCGACGGCCTCGCCGTCACCTTTTTGTTTCTCGGTTTCGTCACAGGCGTGATCGCCAAGCCGATGAACAAATCGCCGCATCAGACGGAAGTCACCGCGCATGCGGCGGCCCCTATGCAGCAAAACCAGGAGGCCCGCCGCTCCCTCTCGCATGCCTGAGCGCGTAGGCGACGACCTTTCGTCTCCCGAGCGAAGAGCGCGGAAGAAGAGGGGGTGCGTTCCTTCTCCCGCGCGAAAAGCGCGGGAGAAGGGGGGCGCCTCTCTGCGTCTTGCTTCTGATGGCTTACTGATCCGCCTTTACCGCGCCATAATGCAGACATACCGAGAATGAACATTCATTCTCAGGTGCGACATGGCTCTCGCGGAGACCCGAAACATCGAGGCAGGCGGCGCGATTTGGGGCGAGGCGGATCGGCGGCATCGCATCATCGAGGCCGCCG
>Ga0213876_10001141_pt1 | contig 16898 bp, 13 predicted proteins | sample BarmaccomBMRX_R9_FD_160113 | JGI IMG/M metagenome (GOLD analysis project Ga0213876, IMG submission 160113) | Root-associated microbial communities from Barbacenia macrantha in rupestrian grasslands, the National Park of Serra do Cipo, Brazil - RX_R9 | ecosystem: Host-associated > Plants > Roots... | reverse complement strand
ACGTCGTTGCGGTAATCAATGATCTCCTCGTAAATACTCCGGTAACCACCGCGAAAAGGAATACTGATAGCATCCGCTAAATATCCGGGTCTTATCTTACCTAATGATTGCTCCAACCCAATTGCGTGCGCGGGTTTCACTGTAACCATTTCTAGCAGTTCCTTTGCGCTCACGAAACCATGATTGCGGGCTGCCATTCGCATTTCCGAAAATAAATTCAAAGAATCGTTGCTGGCCAAGCTGTCGGTTCCGAGACAGATGTTGAAGCCTCGTTCTCGCAACGCTTGCATGGGGAACGGCCGGTGATGGAGGAACCGGCTACTCTTGGGGCAATGAACAATCGAAAGAGACCGCCATTCGTCTTGGTCGAGTAAGTTGAGGTCTGCTTCGTCCAGTTCGTTCATGTGTACGAGCAAGGCGTCCTTCGGCAAAAGACCGGATAATGCCAACCTTCGAAAAGGAGAAAACCGTCCGCAATCGGACATGGGCCTACCCATTTTGCTCAGGAAATCAAAAAGGTCACCTTTGCCGTCAGCAAACATCTCATATTCCGAGGCCGATTCTGAGAGGTGAGTGGTGAACGGCAATTTGAAATTGTGGGCGGCCGCTAATGCCTGGGAATAGAGCTCAGCAGATGCGGTGTAGGGCGCATGTGGGCTTAGGCCGAAACCACCCAGCCAATGGTTCGGCTCAAAAAATAGCCAAGACCCAAAGGCGCTTTCATCGATCCAAGGACGTGGTCTTATGTCGATCAGTTCCAGGAAGAACCAGGTTCGGATCCGAGGCGGAGCCAAACGCGGCAAAATCTGAGGTGTGGCTACAATATCGAATACTGAGGTGACTCCAGAGCGTCGGAGCTCTGCAAACCCCAGATCCATGGCCTTGAGGTAATCGTCGTCGCTGAGCGACCGTTTCAATGCATTAATCCGGCTAATCCATTGGGGAAAGTTTCGAGACGGCAGAATGCTGCCGCGAAAAGAACTATAATCCAGGTGACAATGCGCGTTGATCAGTCCCGGTAGAACGATGCATTCGCCGAGATCGACAAATTCGCCGGGGTATTTTTCTGATAGTTGAGAAGCGGGCCCGGCATCGACGAAGTGGTTCTGGTTCACCACAAAAGCTCCATTCTCAAGCGGCTCGCCGTCCATTGTGACAAGCCATCGGCACCGGTATCGCGTCATTCTGAGTGAACCTTGACGATTTTCCGAGCCTCGGCCACAAAGAGATTGCAGGCCTCTACACAAAGAAACGGGATTGTGGACCGATAGGAAAGAGCTCCTGGTCCTTCGTCCTCTGGTCGTCTCTCCCTGCATTCTCCGAGTTGATCCGCTTGCGGGTCAAACTTAGAGCGGGGCAGATATTTATCCGGGGTTTTGCCGTCGATCGTCCAAAGAATCGTCCGAAGACAGCCTGCACGGGAGTGGCAAAACTGCCCGGCTAATTCTTCAGCCTGGAGACCTGCTAGCCTCTGAGTGACACGGTACATACCGGTCTGCCGGGTAAGGGTTTGTCTCAGGTCGACCGGAGTAATCTCCCCGCGCTTAAATCCGAGCCAGCTAGAGAATGCGCCTGGATAGAAATAATCGATCGCTTGCCGGACTTCAGGCACCGACTCGAGTCGTAGTTCCCATCCCTGACGCAAATTTGGGGCGCCTTTTAGCGCTCGGTAATTTCCTTGCTCGTCATACCGGACGATTTCGAGAGCGGCGATTGAACTGGTTTCGATCGCGAGCTTTTGCTGGGATTCGTCATCTTTCCAATGCCGGATCACAAAACGTCCCGGTTCAACCTCCCGGACCACGAGCTCCCCGAGATTGATCGGACCGCTGCGCAAGCATTCTTGAAGCAATTGTTCAATCATGCTGTTGATCAAACCGATCGACGGTATCCAGAATAATATCTGCCATCATCGGATCTGTCCCGATCGCTCCGGCGTAATAGAGTTTACGATTTCGGAGTTCGTAGGGGTTATGGCGAAAGACGTCTTGTTGGCTCGCCGGAGCGGAATTTTCGCTCTGTATTCCAAGCAGCACCGGAATGTCCTGGTAACTGTGCAGGCCGTCTGAAATGAAAAAAGGGACGACGACTACGAATGTCTGAGTGGTCAGGGTCGCCCACTCTGAGATCTCCGGTGGCTCTTCCATAAAGGCCGCAACTACCTCTGGATAAATCCCTCGATCGCGGATCGCTCCCACTTGGCGCTTGGCGGCCACAGCCGAGTTTTCGTTCAGGCCTGTGCCGTGAGCGACAATGACGAGGCTGGTGCGGTGAGGTGGCGCATCACCGGCAACTTCAGCCGCTCGATGGAGCAACAGGTCGGTCATCCGGGGATCGTTACCCACTGGGTCGCAATATCTGAGGGTTTGCTGATTCTTGATGGTGATTGCGCCGGTCAATTCTAACTCTCGTGGGATCACTTTCGCGGTGAAGTAACCTTCGCTGATGAAGTTGGGGACAATGTAAACGTCTGGCGCTTCCACCATTCTCAGCACTTCCCGCAGGCTAGGCTCTTCTTTCCAAAAAGCGCAGTGTACCTCGGAAAATATCCGCCGGCCTCGGATCTCGTTCGCGTGAACAAAAGTCGGCGAGCTCGAGTCCGGATTTATGGTTGAACCATGACCAACCAAGACCAACGCGCTGTTTTCTTTACTGGCATGAGACACTTCCTAATCGTCTGATGGGCTGGCCACCGCCTCAACCGAAAAGTTGGTAGAGCGAGGCGTCAGCATAATCCCCGGCTTTGGTAGGGCGAGGCTCCCGCATAACGCGGAAATTCGTACGAAGAGCAAAAGCGTGGAATAACTGTTGGTTTTGCTAGGCCGAAACGCGCGCCGAGCCGTGGTTCCGCGTACGATTATTGCCAGCCGCTTTCGAGGACAAGGACGACGAAGAGAACGAGGGGCGTGAATGATTGCAGGTCGTCGGCCAAAGCGGCTCGGCGATCTTTTCGGACTAACGACGCGAGTGTTACCAGATGGATCTAATCGCTTCGCGACAGATCTCAGGTCAGAGGGAGCCTCGCCCCACCAAGTGTTTCTCAAAACAAACTCGTGACCTTTGGATCCGGCAGGCCCCAGGCCTGCCAGTGGGCCAGGTATTCGTCTCTCGGCAGGCAGACGTAACGAGGTTCGTCGGCTGCGCGCAACCATTTCACGAGGGTAACCAAATCCGGCTCGGCCATGGTTGTGCAACCCGCTGAAGGTCTTGCCGGTCCACGTCGAATGTGAAAGAAGATGGCGCTTCCAAATCCTGGTACCGGCGGATCAGAGTTATGTCGGACCTCGACCAGCCAGTGGTACGCGAAATCTCCCAATCGCATTTTAGCCTTGTTGTACCAGGGGGGTGGGTTGCCGGGATCGACCACCTTATGCTGGTTGTAATAAGGGCTGTGCAAGTCGTCGACCCAGGCATCTGCGGCGGTCACCGTGTGAAACGGGTAGTCTGCACCAGGTGGTAACGTATGATCGTAAGTATAAATGGTGCCGATTTTGAACACCCCGGCCGGGGCGCGGTTGTCTCGCTCGACCTTTTCGGGGCCTCCTCCTGAACCGACGATCTCGCCTCGACCCCAGGCCAAGCCATTCTTACCAAACAAAACTCTAATTGGCGGAGTCGATTGAGTCCAGGTATCACCGTTCTTCTGCAGAAGCTGCATTTGACCATTCATCGAGTTCCAATCGGGCGCGATACCAACAATCAGTTGTCGGACTGAAGGATCGAGACGATCTGCCGCCAATGCCGAGTGCAGGGTGCACAGAAAAAATAAAACCGAAGCTAGCCGTTTCACGCGCCCGAGATTTTTAGGAGGGATTCGGGCGCAGAGCAAGTGGAACGATAGGGATGAGCTCCCGCTGACCCGGATCGACCCAGCCTGGAGGGGAGCCGCTTTTGACCATTGCGATACCCCAGGCATAATCGCGCCAAAAATCATGGCGCTGTCCAAAGTGATGCAGCAGGCGGCTCCCGCAAACGGCTCCTGATATCGCAACCATCAGGGGCTTGCTTTTCAGTTCGAACGCTCCAACGTCACCCGGACAATTCAGGCGCTGAGACATTCGCGGGAGCCGCCTGCTACATCACTTTGCGTAGCGACGTAATTTGTCGCGTGATCATGCGGGCGGTCTGGCAGCGGTCAAAAGCGGCTTCCAGGCACTCGGTCGATGGCCGACCTAAGGCGAGTCACCGCTGCAGGCCGCAAACCAGGCTAATATACCGTTTTCCTTCCTCTGACAGAACATAGTCCGATCCGTGGTTCCTGATTAATCCCCTGGTCTGCAGATGCTGAGGGAAAGGTGAAGAATGGACCCAGGTCAGGGTTGGCTGGGTCACATGTTCGCTGGAACCAGTGACTTTAAGTGGCAAGCCTGTCCGGTCGAAACTCATCTCACAGCTGGGGGCGTCCGGTTGTCCTTCCAAAAGCCAAGAATATCGATCGGTCAGATCCATTCGCGGCGAGATCGGAACCAGTACCTTGAACCAGGGTTCTCCCTGTTGAACGAAGGCAGCAACGGTCAGGCTTGGATTCTTTTGAAGCTCGAGATAAAACCGGCCGATATCGATACCGGCCAAATTGATTCCGTTGTAGATACCATGCCGGTTGATATCCGCGGCATGGTGCCCCGGGAACCAGTCCGAAAAGTGGGAGTTCAAAAGCAGATTCAGCTCCAGATGGACGTGGGCGCGCTCCCTGTCGATACCTTCTCCCGTATGACCCATGACCGCGATCGGCGAACCTTGATTGACTGAGTCGCCGACATTGACGGTGATGCTGTTCAGATGAGCGTAAAGGCTGTAGTAAGGGAAACCGTCAAGATGATGCTCGATGACCACATACCGGCCGTAGTTCGAGCTTCCAGCGACAGGATTGGTGTAAACCACGGTTCCGTTGGCGATCGCATGGATGATATCTTCTGGCTCACCAGTAGGTCCTCGATGTAGGGGCCGGATATCGATTCCCTCGTGAAATCGGGTGTAGATGATTTGCGATCCGATGCGTCTTGGGTTCCGGACGAAACCGTATTGGCCACCTTCCCAGGCCTGGCTGATTTGGCCCTCGAAATCACGGTGAACATATTGATAGAACCCGGCGAAATCGCCGGTCAAAAGGCCGCCGTTCTCCGTTGGTAATATCAATTTCGGAGGTTCTGCGTTGGCCATGGTGCCTGCTAGGAGGAGCGAGATCGGTAAGGAGAGCAGCCTCGTTTGCAACTTAAAGGGCGTCCAAATCATATTCCGTTCGGTGTATTGCGCTCCTTGGGAGCCACATGGTTATAGAGGATAGAATTTGCAACCGTGAAGCCCTTTCGCTAAACGGAGCAGATGCATTTCCGCCTTAGGACGTTAAGCCTACTGCTGATAGTCGCCTTCAGTGCCTGTTCTTCTCAGAAGATCTCTCGTTGGGTCCCGTTTGTAGGTCCGAAGCCCGAGCGTGCGGGGGCAGTCCCGAATGCTGCCAAGACTGAGAAAACCAATCCATTTGGTCCTATTACGGGAACCGTGGCTTACGGACTGGAAATGCGGGTAACGTTGTCGCCTGATGAGATCAAACTCCCAGATACCAGGTCGTTTGAGGCTCGGATAGTCCTGATCAACCGAACGAAAAAGGCGGTGACGCTCTTATTCAACGATAGCCGCGAATACGACTTCCTCCTGCAGGATGCGGGTGGGAAGAAACTCGTCCAGTGGACGGATGATCAGCCGGTGACGCAAACTCCGGCTTATGTGATCGTGAATCCCGGCGAACGATCCGAGTTTGTTGGCACCATCTCCACCCGGGACATGGTTGCTGGGCGCTCGTACACGCTTCAAGCGTCTATGATCGGTTACGCTAAGTTGACGACAACGATCAACATCACGCCACAGAAATGAGGCGAACGGGCGTCTGATGCGCCGCTACTCCGGTAGGGTCGTGATTTTGGAACTTGCGCCCGGTTATTTGCACAGGCAAAGCCTTTCTCGCGCCGGCTCCCATTCGCCTTTTCGCCGATTCGCAGTTTCCTACCGCTTTCGCCACAAACTCGCCTGCGCTACGCTCCATTGATACTTGCGGGCGTGCTCGCGGATCAGGAATGGCAGGTCTTTGGCGGAAACCAGGGCCAAATCAGGCTCTAGAATCTCCTGAATCCGGTTCAATGTCCTGACAGTGCGATGGGCCAGCCAGCTTTCACTCGGGGTGAACTCCTCGAGCCAAGTGTAAGGGGAAGCCAGGATCACGTGCCCATCCGCTCTCACCAACCGCTTAATTTCCCTTAACAACTCTGCCGGGCGAGGTACCCGGTCGATCAGGTTAGCTGCCAGAATCAGGTCAAAGGTCCCGAATTCCGGCGAAACCTGCAGGGCGTCTCCTACAAAGAACCGGCACTTGGAGCGGTCAATCTGAGGATCCAGCCTGCGAGTGACAGCCGTTGACCGCTGACCCTCCTCAAGAATCCGAATCTGTACTTCTCCAGCTTCTTGCATGGCTTGAGCTGCGGCAATGAATTGGCTGGAAAGGTCAATCCCGATAACATCGTCGGCCCAACGCGTCAGCTCAAAAGTCGACCGGCCAACAGCGCACCCAAGATCGAGCGCACGCGATACCCTCCCGATGCTAGGCAGAAAGTCACTGATGCAGCGAGATGGATAAAAAAGCGCGTCTTGGGGCCCGAAAGAATAGGGGAGTTGGTCCTCCGCTGTGCCGTAGTGAAACAGCAGATACTGGTTCAGCAGAAGATCTGTTTCGTAAATGTTCACGGCTCGATGGTTAGCTGTTTAAATGGAGTCGGGTTTCGTTGCGACACTGGATAGGTGGAGCGTACGGGCGGGCCTCATAGATCCCATGAGTCCTAACAGCGAAGCCGTGCGCCAGTTGATGCCGCACGGCTTCCAAAAACGGCTCGCTGACAATGCCTTAGCTCAGCAGTCCGGCCATGTACGGAGCGGGAACGAAGTCCTCAATCAGGATCTCGGTTTTCCCGTTACGGCGCATTCGCACCTGGGACACGTTCACCTCTGGCGTCTTGTGAGGCGCGAACAGGATGTCGTCATGCGTGGCGTTCTTCTGATTCGAGAATTTGTCTGGAGTCAGATGCCCGCCGAGGTGATCGCTGCGGCCAGTCGCCACATGCAAGGTTCCCAGAATTTTCTCATCCTGAATGTCACGTCCTGAGACTGGCAGAAGCTGCGTTCCGAAACCAAGCTCGCCGAGTTCTCCGGTTACGGGATCGGAACTCAGCTTTTGTTTGTGCTCTTCTACGGTTTTGGCGTTTCCGCGGATTAATTTGGCGTCGACGATACGTCCTTGATCAACGGTCATCAGGCCGAGTGTTCCGTCCTCATATTTTAACGGAAACTCGCCTGAAGCGCTCGTAGGAACGAAGTAAATTTCTCCAGCGGGAAGATTGGCGATGTCTGGCCCCCCGCGACAAAGACCATGGCTCTTCTGTGCCTCTTGTTGGCTCAAATCCAAATGCAAGGTGGCCGTCGATCCTGCCACCACGAAGTCGATTTCTACCCAATCAGCCTTTGTCATTCCCAATCGCAGTTTTTCAGCATTTTGGCTGACCTCGTCATAGTCGACCGCTAACCCGGACTGAAGAATGATCTGGTTGAGGCCGTGTAGGGTGGCGCCGCGGAACCCATACTTCTTAGCGAAAGCCGTCAAAGGCGCCGTTGCGGAATAGGTCGAGATGCAAAGGATAAGATTGTAGTTTGGGTAGATGTCTCGTTCCAAACTAAGCTCTTTTCCATCGGTCGAAACCGCAAGATCCGGAAGATCAAGATTACTGCCACCGGTGATCTTGTAAGCAAAAAAATCTCCGCCGGTTAGTCCGAGCTCTTTAAGGACGCGATTCTTTAGATCTTGATAGAAAACTTCGTAAGCGTGCCGCTGGATCGTCAAATCCGGATTTTTCAGGAACGCGAAGTCCTTAACCTGATGAGGATCTTCGAGGTCGATTAGGATAGCTACTTTTTCGCCGGCCTTAGGATTGAACACTGTTCTGAGAAGGCGAGCTAAGCTGAACGGCGGAAACGTATCCGGCACCGTGAGAGATGCTGCTGTTAAGGTGGACATAATGAGAGCGTTTCTGTTTCTATTTTGGTTACACACGCTGCAAACCCTGCGTAGCGCAAGATGATTCTCAGCATCCAGAATTAAACATTTCCGGAGCCCGTGCGTGTGTTTGGCATACTAGGATGGTCACTGTCAGCCTTATGTCAGGAGAGTTGAGGGTCAGAGATTTATTCCTAGGCTATCGGGGCGCTCCGCGTGCAGGCGCCCGACAAACAGAGGAACACTCTTTGGGATCTACGGATCCCGTTCGTGCGACGTCCGCCGGCTACCGAAAATTGTCGGGCGCTCGGGCAGCGTCTACATCTGGCTCCGTCCCGTTTTTCGCTTTTCTGGCACAGCAAGCTGCGTCTGAGCCTCTTTGCGGATCTCTGCCAGGAAAAGGCCGGGTAGCACTGCCAGAGGCTCTTGCCAAAAAGCCGCGATTTTCACGCGCGGGAAATCATCGAGATCGATGGCCTGAAGTCTGGGTCCGAACTCGAGGCCGGGGGCGCGTACCGATAGACCGACCCCGTAGCCGGCAGCCGCATAGGTCAGTACCATTTCCAACGTCGAGAGTTCGATATTGATTTCCCAAGGTGGACCATATTGTCGAAGGCCGTCTTGAAATGTCCGGTAGAGGGCAGAGTTGGCCGGCACAGAGATCAGCGGGAGAGCCCGTTGCGCTAAGATCTCCTTGGCCTTTTTGGGCTTAGCATCCAAAGCAACGAGCAGAACCAGAGGGAGTTCGGCAAGCACCTCGGTTTGAATGCCGCTGGGCGGCTTGGTGTAGAGTTCGGTCACCGCCAGGTGAACTTCCTGCGTCAAAAGGTAGTCTTCGGCCATGGATTGGTCCGCCTCACGCAAGATCAGCTTTAGTTCGGGGATGTGCTGTTTGACCCGGTCCAGGAGCCGCGGGCCGAACTCTCGCAATAGCGCGGTCGAGGCAGCCAGACGGAGCTCTTTGTTTTGGTGTCCCCTGAGCTCTCCCGAAACCATCTCGAGGTTCTCGAAAAATGGTTGGATAAAGCGAAACAGACGCTCTCCGGCAGGCGTCAAGGAGAAGGGTCTTCGGTGGAACAGTTTCTGGCCCAAATATTCTTCGAGCTGCAGAATCTGGCCGCTTACCGCCGGTTGCTGTATGCCATAAGGCATATGCCGAACCGCTGAGCTGATCCCGCCATGCTTAGCAACATAGAAAAAGAGCTCTAAATGGTGGACATTCACGTGAGGATTAAGGCGGTATTCGGTGCGGTTACTGTTTCTGGCCGGTAACAACGCGGCGCGCGAGTAAAAAGAGGAGCGAGGAGGTAGAATCTAGGAGCTAGAAGGCCTGCCGGACCTGAGCGGAAGCAATAATCGCTCAGCGCAAGCTTTGAGCAAGTCCACAACCTCCACGCAGTCTACTACGTCCACTTCTTTCCACTTACTACGCGCCGCCCAATCGCCGATTCGTCCTGTCGCTCGTCGCTCCCGCATAGACTTGACTTCAATAGACGCTTATATAGATGCAGAGCTTCAGTAGCGACATGTCTTCTCAGTTTGGCGTTCTATTTCGGGTGATGACCTGGGGCGAGTCCCATGGGGGCGGAGTCGGTGTTGTAATCGATGGCTGTCCGCCGAGAATCGCGATCTCGGAAGAGGATATACAGGTGGAATTGGATCGGCGACGACCCGGTCAGAGCGAGATCGTGACTCCGCGAAAGGAAGCCGACCGGTGCGAGATCTTGTCCGGGCTATTTGAGGGTAAGACCCTGGGCACGCCGATTTCAATCGTGGTCCGCAATCAGGATGCCCGTCCGGAAGCTTATAAGGAGATGGAAAGCGCTTATCGGCCTTCGCATGCGGACTTTACCTATCAAGCAAAGTTCGGCATCCGAAACTGGCAGGGAGGCGGTCGAGCATCTGCCCGCGAAACAATCGGACGAGTGGCAGCGGCAGCAGTAGCCCGCAAAGTGTTAGCGCAAGCTATCCCTGGATTCGACATCGTGGCTTACGTCCGCCAGATCCATGCTCTTGAAGCCGAGATCGATTCACGCACGGTGACGCTTCAGGAAGTCGAAAGTTCTATTGTCAGGTGTCCGCACCCAGACACAGCCGCAAAGATGATCGAACTGATCCAGACGATGCGCAAAGAAGGGAACTCAGTCGGCGGTATCGTCGAATGCGTGATCCGCGGTGTTCCGCCTGGGCTGGGTGAACCGGTCTTTGACAAACTGGAGGCTGATCTAGGGAAGGCGTTACTGAGTCTGCCTGCCGCGAAAGGTATTGAGTTTGGATCCGGATTCGCCGGGACGAGGATGACGGGAGCCGAACACAATGACCCTTTTGAGATAAAGAGCGGCCAGGTACGCACGAAGTCTAATCACTCTGGCGGCATACAAGGCGGAATCAGTAACGGCGAAGACATCGTTTTTCGGGTCGCTTTCAAACCGACGGCCACGATTTTGCGTCCTCAGGCCACGGTGAACATGGCTGGGGAATCTGTCGAATTGGCTGCCCGCGGGCGCCATGACCCGTGTGTTCTTCCCCGAGCGGTGCCCATCGTCGAAGCGATGGCCCTGCTGGTTGTCTGTGATCACTGGCTACGACATCGGGCTCAGAATTCGCTTTGATGGGTCATGACCGGCGGTTCAGTCGAGGCTTCCCAGCAATGGCAAGGAGGATTGCTCGTTGTTTTTGCTGTCTGCATAGCCTACTCGACGATCCGCGGTAGTTTCCGCGGACTCTTGCTTCAACTTGTGACTCCGATGGCGGTCGCCGTCTCCGTTGTAATCGTCTATTTCTTGGCGGACTCGGCTCTCCATGTGTTCGGGATGAGTTCTGCCACGATTTCTCCCGGCGGCCTCATGCTGGCGCGCGTGTTCCTGGGTATCCTTTCCTTTTACTTGATAATGCTAGCCAGCGGGTTCCTGTTCCGCAGAACTCGGGACTACGATTTGACAGTCTCCCGCTTGATTTCTGGCGTTGGCGGAGCGTTTCTCGGATTCATCTACGGGCTCGTTTCAGTTTGGTTCCTAATGATTTTCATCCATGTGATCGGACGAGTCGCCGAAAACGAAGTGACGCTGCAAACCAGTCGCGGCATATCTCCCGCCCCGGTGATCTCAACGTTAGCCAGAGCCAAGGCATCCCTTGACTCGGGATGGTTGGGAGAGGTAAGCCATTTACTCGATCCAGTTCCAGGCTCGGTTTACGATGCTATCGACCGTTGGAGCTCACTTCTGTCGCGCCCGGATGCGGTTAATCAACTGCTGGCGGATCCAGTATTCAAGCCATTGAGCAGCGATCCAACCTTTCGAGCGCTGGCCAATGATCCTGAGCTCTTGAGTTCGATTGAGAAGGGCGATCTGCTTGGCGTGGTAACCAACCCCAAGCTGGTCCAGTTCTTTACTAACGGTGAGGTCCGGCAGGAGTTGGTGGGTAAACAGTGGAAAGGGACAAGGCGTTAGGTAGACTTCAGCCTTCCGGCTAAAATCTAGGCGGGGACTTATCCGAATATGAAGAGTGATTATATCGCCACGATTGGACTTGAGGTGCATGTCCAGCTGAAGACCAAGAGCAAAATGTTTTGCGGTTGCTCGGTCGAGTACGGGGCAGAGCCAAACACGCATGTCTGCCCTACCTGCCTTGGATTGCCCGGCGCCTTGCCCGTGATGAATCTGGAGGCGCTCAGAATGACAGCTCTAAGCGGACTGATCTTTCAGTGCGATATCGCTCCGATCTGCAAGTTCGATCGTAAGAGCTACTACTATCCGGACATGCCTAAGAACTACCAAATCTCGCAGTACGATTTGCCAATTTGCCAGAATGGTGAAGTCCCCCTGTACGATCTCGCTTACCCGAAGGACGCGCAAAAGAGCATCAAGAATCCGGATAAACGAGTTCGGCTGATCCGGATTCATTTGGAGGAGGATGTCGCTAAGAGCTTCCATTTCGAGACAACGAGTGGCATCGATTTCAACCGGGCGGGGACACCGCTCATGGAGATCGTTTCTGAACCGGATATTGAGTCACCAGAAGAAGCATTCGCTTATCTGACGTCACTGAAACAAGCCTTGATGTATGGGGATGTCAGCGATGCTGATATGGAGAAAGGCCAGTTGCGCTGCGATTGTAATGTCTCGGTCCGGCCGAGTCATCAGACCGAGTACGGCGCAAAGATCGAATTGAAAAATCTGAATTCCATTAGCGGGGTTCGCCGCGCTTTGGCGTTTGAAATCGATCGTCAGACTTTGGCCTTAGAACGCGGAGAGAAGCTGTTACAAGAGACCCGCCGCTGGGACGACGACAGAGGCGAGACTTTTCTGATGCGTACTAAGGAGTCGGCCCACGACTACCGGTATTTTCCGGATCCGGATTTATTGCCAGTGAAAACGGAGGTTTTTATGCCGGCGGTGCGCGCACGGTTACCCGAATTGCCTTGGGCTAAGCGCGAACGCTTTGTCCGGGAATACGGGATTAGCAGTTACGACGCGGGGGTGCTGGCGGATGATCTAGAGCTCTCACGCTATTTTGAAGCGGCTGCCAAAGGGGCCAAGAGGCCGAAAGCGGTTGCGAACTATGTGTTGAACGATTTGCTGAGCGCCTTGGCGGGGGCTGAGAAGTCAGTGCAAGAGTGTCCTATCGAACCTAAGTACCTCGCAGAATTAGCCGGCCTAATCGAAGACGGGAAGATCAACAGCAAACAGGGAAAAGAGGTATTCGCTGAGATGTTTGCGTCTGGTGAAGCGCCCGAAAAGATCGTTGAAGCAAAGGGGCTTAAACAGGAGAGCGATATTGACGCTATTAAACTGCTTTGCCAGCAAGCGATCAATGCGAATCCTAAATCGGTCGAGGACTATCGGGCTGGTAAAGGTGCGGCGATTAACTTCCTAAAAGGCCAAGTGATGAAGGTTTCGAAAGGGAAAGCGAATCCAAATCTTGTCGGAGAGACGCTGGAAAAGCTGTTGAGCGCCCAGTAGGGAAGAACTGGGGGGCGAGGCTCCTGAAACGGCCTTACCATCTTGCCAAGGCCGATGCTGTTGAACGAGGAATAGAGTGTTGGGCCAATACGCCCGCCGAGCCGCGTCCAAGGGGTGGCTGCGGCTCGATGCCACCTTCAAAGCTCCTTCATTCTTGGTCTTGGCCCCAGTTCTTACCCATCCACCGCGGCGTCGGTGATGGCGATGCCTTACCACCCTTCGGTTTCGGTGTGGGTGACGCCCAAACACGAACGAATGGAGTTGGCGTTGGCGTGCCGGTCACTGCATTCGCCTTGCGCAAGTTATCAAAAATTTTGCCGATAAGTGTTTTCGGTTTTGGCGTTGGCGATTGCGTTGGGCTCGGCTCCGGTTTTGGTGTCGCTGAATGTTTCGCGATCGCGTGCTTCTGAACGATAGGAGACGGCTCAGGTGATCCTGTTGGGGATGGAGATACATTTGATGAATCCCCTTCGCGCCGCAGCGAAGCGGAGGCGGATTCTTCTACCTTCCGAGATTCCTTTGGAGCCGCTAATTCGACCGGACCTGGGGAGGCAACCGGTGTCGTGTTCGGCGTAGGCATCGATTCAAGAGTCGGGCTCGGCGCCGCAACGACGGTTTGCACGGGTCGAGGTGTGCTCTGAGTCATGCTTTGGGGCTCTGGAACGGGCGTCGGTGTCGGAACTGCTACCGGCGGTAAGTGTGACGTTGATTTTACTAAGTCTGCCGACGGTGATGCAGTCGGCTCCGACGTTTTCTCAGGCTCCGGCGTTCCGTTGGACTCAGCAGAGGCGACGATCTTGGCCGCAGCTGGCTCAAGAGTTGGAGTAGGCGTTGACTTTACTAAAGCGGCCGGGGGCGATGCGGTTGGTACCGCCGTCGCCTTGGGTTCCGGCGATACGACGATCTTGACCGGAGCTGACTCAGGGGTTGGGGCAGGCGTCGAGTTTATTAAACTAATCCGAGGCGTTGCGCCGGGTACCGTCGGTGCCTTGGATTCCGGCGATATGACGATCTGAAGTGCAGTTGATTCGGGAGTTGGAGTAGGTGTCGCGGTGTTAGCTCCTGGAGTTGAGACCGGGCGCGAAGACGGGGCCGCAGTAATAAAAGTGCTCGTAACCGCTGAAGACTTCGGAGCTGCTTCTACCCTGGTACCGGCCCTTTTTTTAACCCAATCATCGATATCCGGCAGCAAACGTTCGCGGAGTTTTGCGCGAGCTTGCAGTAGGTCAACCGCCATTTGCGTCCTAACGAGACCGTTATCCTTAGACCGGTCCTTACTTAAGTTGAGGATTTCTTCAGCGGTTTCCCGATCATACATTCCTTCGATGATAGCGGGCACCAGAACCGTCCATAACGTCTGAGATTGATTCTTTTCCAACTGGTCTAATCGGCCCTTAACGAAGTTCCAGGCCAGATCAGCGTGTTCCCCTTCAGAAGCGACTTTGGCGAATGCGCTGGCAGATTCCGCGGGCGACAACTCTTCGCTGATGGCGACTTGCAATGTCTTCTCAGCCAGTTTCGGATGGAGAGCGCACTCCATCGCGTGGTAGTAATCATCTTTCGCTTCCAGCAAGGTGGCATCACGGGCGAGTTGATGAAGTTCTGTGTATACTGTCTCCGAGCTGTATCGCCCAACCACCGCTACCACGGCTCCGCGCAAATCTGGGGTGAGGCTGTTCGGATCTTTACGCATTTGCTCGAAGCGCTCAAAAGCTTGGTTAATGACGAAACCATCACCAAAAATGCCGAGGGTCTCGATCAATTCACTACGGAACAACTTGGTGGCAAGTTCCTCATCGTTATTCGGATACCAACCGAGCCGCTCCAGCACAGGGTTGAGCAGGGAACAAACATACGCTTGATACGCTGCTCGTCCGGGTTGGCCTTGTTCCAAGCGATCAATTGTGATGAGAGCTTGCAGAATACTATGCCAAACACTGTAACTGGTTTCACCCTCGAGGCTTTCCAAAAGCGACAGATACGTTGCCATCGGGGAACGATTCGAGACCACCATCGCCCAGGAGTCTGAGACAACATCCACCCGTTCCTCTTCGCTCAATCGATCCCATTCCTTGAGCAGCTTCGCGAACAGATCAGGATCGTACCAGACCCGATAGAAACCGAGATCGTTAGCGTTCACATTGAGCGCGCCCCAGCAATCGGGGAAATCGAAAGTTTGCGTGATTTTATCAAGCAAAGCGTAGCTCGGTCGGTGAGGATTGAATGTGGAAAGGATGCCAACCGGAATGATCCACTGCTGTTCATTGCCGGAGACGGGCTCTAGCGTGAATCGGGATTGCTCGAGCGTAACGACTTGTTTCGATTTAACGCACTCTGCTGTTACTCGGATTATTGGGAAGCCAGGTTGAGTAAGCCACGGAGATACTATCTGGGAGACGGATCGGCCGCTGGTCTTATCTAGTGCCGCCCAAAGATTGGCGGCGGTCGTGTTCGAAAACTGATTCTGCTTTAGATACAGGCGAATCCCGTTCCGGAAACCTTCATCGCCAAGAAAGCCTTCCAGCATCCGGATCACGTATTGGCCCTTCCAGGAAACGATATTGTCAGATCCGTCGTCTACTTGCTGATCTCGATTAATCGGCGGTTGTATGGGGCGGGTATCGGTCCGCTCATCTTGCGCCATGGCCTGTTCGCGATCAGCAGTCGCTCGCAACCAGCTTCGCCATTCGGGATGGAGTTTGTCTTCTGCTTTATGTGCTATCCATGACGACAAGCTTTCGCTTAGCCAACGATTGTTCCACCAGGCCATCGTAACCAGGTCGCCAAACCATTGCTGGGCAATCGCGCGCGACATGGTTGCAAAAATCTTTTCCTGCGCTTGCGAGGCACTGTTTACGGAATCGTATAGTAAAAGATTCTCGTCGTAAGCAATTGCTCCCCAGCTTTCTACCGATCCTCCGAAGTTCTGGGGAAGCGCGATCTGATCCAGCTTCGGCAACGGATAAGGGGTCCCAAAATAGTCGCGATAATAGGTTAGCAGCTTGCGTTCGTTCTCCAGAGCAAACGCCCCGAGTTTGGATTTCCCAGGAATCGTGAAGACCCGGAGTTTTACGCCGTCGACCTGGTCCTCAGTGCTATCCAAGCGTCCACAGATCAAAGAAACGAGATAAGTAGACATCGGTGGCGATCGGCCGAAGATGACGATCTTTTTGTCGGTGCCGACGGGTTCTTCTGCCACGTCCGGCATGTTCGAAACGGCCGAGGTCTTCCTGTCGACTTTTACCGAGAGTTGAAAGGTGGCCCGAAAGGCGGGTTCATCCCAACATGGGAACGTTTGCCGAGCCTTGTCCGGCCGCATTTGTGTTGCCAGAATCGTTTCCGGCTTTCCGTTGGACTCATAATGCTGAAGGAAAAGACCACGTGACTCCGTATTGATCGGGGACCTGAAACAAAAGGAAAGTGTATAAGGGCCTGGGCGCAGATCCTGGGCAGTCTCGAATTTCACCTGCTGTTCGTTGAGATTCTGTTGTGGAATCAGCTTCTCGCGAGTGCCGCTGTGGCTAAGCGTGGCGTTCCAAATCTTCATGCCGCCCGCATTCATCACGATTTGGCGAGTCGGTTTCAGAACTTCGATTTCGATGGCCTCAGCTCCATCGACCGTCATCTGGTTCTCGTCGGGCTCGAGATGGATAACGTAATGACGGGGCGCGATCGTCTTCGGGAGTTTTCCCGGAGCTGACTCAAAACTGTACTCTTCTTCCGCTTTCAAGCTGCCAATCAGGCAACAGAAGACAAAGAAGGCCAAGATGCGCATGGAATTCTAAAAGACAGTTTTGTTGGCGCGAGGGAGGTCAGGTGACCAGGGGCTCGCTCATCTGGCAGCAACCGAAAGACAAAATCACTAACCGATGCGCTTCAACCAATCCTGATACACCAAAGGC
>Ga0213876_10001140_pt1 | contig 16909 bp, 10 predicted proteins | sample BarmaccomBMRX_R9_FD_160113 | JGI IMG/M metagenome (GOLD analysis project Ga0213876, IMG submission 160113) | Root-associated microbial communities from Barbacenia macrantha in rupestrian grasslands, the National Park of Serra do Cipo, Brazil - RX_R9 | ecosystem: Host-associated > Plants > Roots... | reverse complement strand
CCGGCACCCGGCACTCCCCTCTCCCCGCTCCCCTCTGTGGCATTCTCTGCCGTGGCATTCCACCTAGTCACCCAGTTCAAAGCGCACGACCGGATTGAAAACGTTTCCACCCGGAGGCGGTGGGAGACGCGTAATCTTTCGTCCCGCCTCGCGCACGGACTCGTCCACCACCGAATTGCCGGACCCTTCGACCAGGCTAAACTCGGTTACGCTCCCGTCCGGCTGGATCCTGAGCCGGACGGTCGCAACCAATTCGGTTCCCGCCGTAATTTCACCGTGAGGCTGATTCCAGGCCGCCTGGAATCGGTTTTTGATCAACTCCGCGTAGTAGGCCAGCTTGTTTTCTCCGTTTCCGTTCCCGGTCCCGGTTGCCTGGCCTGAGCCGGTTCCGCTGCCCTCACCCGTAGCGCCTGCGTGCCCGGCGGTCCCATCATCGCCCTTATCGACGCGTTCAGCGCGATGCGCTTTGTCCCCGTTTTTCGCGATCGTACCCGTCCTGGCGCCAGCCGGCGGTTTGGCGCTCGGCGCAGTTTCCGGGCTCCTTTCCGGAGCCGGCTTCGGGCTGGGCTTTGGCTTGACGCTCGGTTTCGGCGTGGTGTGCACCTTGGGGGTACTGCTCGGACTCGGCTTCGGCCTGGGTTTGGACACCGGTTTCGGGGCCGGGACCGGCGTGGGAACGGGGGCCGGTTTCGGCGTTGGTGCCGGGGTCGCGCGCGGCGGGCTGGGTGTCGCGAACGTCAGGTCTGAAGTCGGTGCGGGCAGCGGCGGCAGGGGAGGCGGGGTCTCCGGTATCCGAAGGTCTGGGGCCGCCACGGGCGTGGCCGGCGCCGGGGTGGTAGACACGGAAGCCTGCGCATCTTCCGGTCCCGCCGGGGCAGTCACCGGAGCGGCGTCCGGCGGCTCATCATTCTCCACCGCCGGCCGCAACGGCGCGGCTGAGGGCGCAACGCTCATGGCCGGCGCGGCATCGATTTTGCCTGGGATGCTTCCGCCGAATGAGCCGGGGTTTACCCAAACCAGCTCTTGATCCGCCCGCTTGGGCGGATGCAGACTCAGCATCAGGAACCCGGCCAACCCCAGCAGGTGCACCGCAGTGATCACGGCCAACACCATCTTGAAACCGCCACGCGGTTTCGGCCGGTGTTCCTCACTCATGCGCGGCAGGGCGGTGAAGCTTCAGGGTTGATCCGGACGGGTGGAAACGCCGGCCTTGGTGATTTTGGCGCGTTGAAGGATGTCCATGACCGAAATGAACTTTTGCACGCTGAGGTCCCGGTGCGGCCGCACGATGACGGCCGCGTCCGGCTTGGCGGCGTGCAGCGCGTTCAGCCGGCTTTCTAAGCCGGCGGCGTCGACCGTCTCGCCGTTAAACTGGAGCACGTCGTCCTTATCGATCGAGATGGTTTGAACCTGTGCCGGGTCGATCGATTGCGTGGCATCCGTGCTGGTGGGCACGATCAGGTTCATGCTGTTTTCCATCAGCGGGGTCGTGATGATAAAGATGACCAGCAGCACGAACGCGAGATCCAGCAGCGGCGTGACGTTGATCTCGGTCAGCGTATGAACGGTGTGACGGTCAGAGAAACGGCGCATGGCGGCGGGCGGGTAAAAGATCATTTGTCGGCCAACTCCGGACGCCACGAATGCGAGTGATTGACGTACTTGTGCTCGAACTCGGACGCGAGTTCGGCGGCAAAGTTGTCATTTTGCACGATTAGGGAACGAATGCTGGTGACCAGGAAATTGTAGCCGAACATGGCAGGAATGGCGACCAGCAGGCCGGTTACCGTCGTGATCAGGGCGCCTGAAACGCCCGGCGCCATGGCCTGAAGGTTGGCGGAACCGGCCAAGGCGACCCCGGAAAAGGTATCCATCACGCCCCAAACCGTCCCGAGCAACCCCAGGAACGGGGCACCGCTGACCGCGGTGGCCAGCAGGATCATCTGCGATTCCAAACGCAACGCGGACTCGCCGACGGCGCGTTCCATCGCGGTGGTGACCACGCGCATCTGCGACGGCATGATGCGTTCCGCGGTTTCCAGCCGCGCCCGGAACGTGTCGTCGGCTTCCGTGGACCCAAGCAGGTGAAACGCGAGTTCTTTGCAGCCGGCCCGGTAAATCGAATACAGCGGCGAACCGTCAAAGCGGATTTTCGAATCGTAAATGTTCAGCGGCTGGCGGTCCGACCGGAACAGTTCCAGGAAACGGTCATTCTGCATCCGCGCCAGGCGTACCACCCGGATTTTCGTGATCATGACCGACCAGCTGAAGATTGATCCGATAAAAAGGGCGGCGAGCACCAGCTTTCCTTCCAGGGTCGCTTCGGTAAAGGCATAGACCAGCCCTCGGGTCTGGGCGGCCAGCAGACACGTCACACCAAGCACAACCGCTATGTTTTAGCGTCCCGTACCAGAAGTGCAATCTCTGCGCGCTATGCGGATTGCGTTTCGGGGCAACTCCCCATTATTGTAACCGGTGATCGAAAACCGCCGTATGGCATGGCGCTGCCTGCTTGCCCTCATGGGCCTGATATGGGTGGAGCAAAGCGCGCGCGCAGAAAACAAATACGATGTGCTCGCCCACGTGCTACAGCCTTACGGGGCGCTTTTTTATTCCAAATCGTCCATCAAAGCGATGCAAGCGGACGTGGTGCTGCAGGAAGCATCGGGCACAAACGGTTCGCTGGCCGCAGGCTCTTTGCTGCACCGCACCTTACGGGTAAGTCTGCAGATGCCGGACCGGCTGCGGATTGAAACCGCGGGTCCGGGCGATCACATCATCTTTTGCCGGCAGGGACAACAGGTCTGGATCTACCCGCGCGCGGTAGCTGATCGGGTCATCGCCGCCGCCGGGCCACCCGGGCCGGTTACCGCCATCCCCGATTTCCGCTTACCGTTGCGTGACAATCAGATTGTCCTGTTGCCTGCCCTCTTCCAGATCAGCCGTTTCCAGCCGGCCAAAGACGCCGAAAACCAGCCGGCCTGGAGCATCGACTTGCATCCCGCCACTGAGCTCATCCAGAGCAATCGGCCGCCTCCCTGGAATGCTACCGTCGTGGTGCGCCAGAAAGATTATCAGATTCGTCATCTGACCGTGGACTCTCCGGAGTGGACGGGCAAATTGCAGGTTCTGTCCATGCGTTTCATGCATGCCTTACCGCCTGAGCTTTGGAGCCCGTCAGCCGCCGAGACGGCTGGAGCCGAACAAATTCCGCCGGCGCTCTACAGCACCGCCCTCGCCAGGTTATCCACCATCAACTTTGAACCATGAGGTCGGGCTTTATCGATAAACTTATCGAACGTATCCGGCGGGTCCAACCGGAGGAGGTGCAGAATTACCTGGTCCGGCTGGCCCGGGAAAAAGGGTTTTTGGAACGGATCTTTGATGCGTTGCAGGAAGGCGTCATCGTCACGGACATGCAGGGTAAAATTCAGTTCCTGAACTCCGCCGCCCAGCAATTCTTTGCGGTCGACGATGAGAACGTGCTGGGCCGGCCGTTGACCGAAGTCCTGCGCGGGCTCGATTGGCTCGCCCTGCGCTCCATGGGGGGGACCGTCAGCCGCGACATCGAAATCTTTTATCCGCAGCATCGTTTTCTGAACTTTTACGTGACGCCGCTGCATCTCGACGACCACCCGGGGGCAAGCAAAATGCCCGTCCACGGCAGCATGGTCGGGCACGTCATCATCCTGCGGGACATCACCGAGGACCGGAAAACGGCGGAGCGGACCATCGAGAGCGAAAAATTATCGGCGTTGACCCTGCTGGCGGCGGGCGTTGCCCACGAGATCGGGAACCCCCTTAACTCCCTGAATATTCACCTGCAACTCATCGACCGGAAGCTGCGCCGCGTGCCCGAAGAGGTGCGCAACAGCATCCAGGAATTGCTCGACGTCGCCAAAGGTGAAATCCGGCGGCTCGATTCCATCATCCAGCAATTCCTGCGTGCCATCCGGCCGACCAGCCCCCAATTCGTTTCCGCCGATATCAACGAACTTCTCAAAGAAACCGTTTCCTTCATCCGTACCGAGATCCAGGACCGCGACATCCTGATGGAAATGGACCTGGCAGCGGATCTGCCCAGGGCCGAGGTGGACCGTGACCAGCTCAAGCAAGCCTTCTACAACGTTATCAAAAATGCGGTCCAGGCCATGCGCACGGGCGGGATCCTGCACATTCGTTCCTGGTGGGATGAGGCCTACGTCTCCGTGACGTTCGCCGACACCGGCGGTGGAATCTCGCCGGAAAACATGAGCAAACTGTTCCGCCCTTATTACACGACCAAATCCAACGGCTCAGGTTTGGGGCTCCTGATCGTCCGCCGGATCGTCCGCGAACACGGCGGTGAAATCGAGATCGAGAGTAATGAGGGTAAAGGGGTCCAGGTCACCGTGCATTTGCCGCATGGCGATAAACGCGTCCGGTTACTTGAAGCCGGCGACAGCCAGCCGGACATCGCGGAAGAAAAGTAAGGACGCAGGTAATCGGCCGTCGAATCCGTTCCGGTTTTTTCCCATGCAGGGTACCATCCTCATCGTCGATGACGAAAAGCACACCCGCGAGGGGTTGCGCCGTTCGTTTGAGGAAAACTTTGACGTTTACACGGCCGGCAATGCCGTTGAAGCGCTGACCGCCCTGGATGCCGACCAGATTGACCTTGTCCTGACCGACCTGCGGCTGGGCGGCGATGATGGTTTGCAATTGATCGATCGAATCCTGCGCCGGCCACGTCCCCCCATCTGCATTCTCATGACCGCCTACGGCTCGATCGCCACGGCCGTCGAAGCCATGAAGCATGGCGCTTACGATTTTGTCACCAAACCGGTCAACATCGATGAGCTCGAGATCAAGGTCGCGCGCGCCATCCGGAGCCGCCAGACCGAACAGGAAAACCTGCAGTTAAAACAACAGGTTCACGAAAGGTTCGGCCTTGAAAATCTCATCGGCGAATCACCGGCCATGCACCGCATCTACGACACCATTCGCCAGGTTGCCCCGAGCCGGGCAACCGCCCTGATCATGGGCGAGAGCGGCACGGGCAAGGAACTGATTGCCCACGCGATTCACAACCTGAGTAGCCGCCAGAAAACCAGATTCGTGGCCGTCAATTGCGCGGCGTTTCCGCCGCAACTGATCGAAAGCGAATTGTTCGGACACGAAAAGGGCGCGTTCACCGGCGCCATTGAACGCCGGATCGGGCGCATTGAGCAGGCCGCCGGCGGCACCCTCTTCCTGGACGAGATCGGCGAGATCGATCCGGGCGTGCAGGTAAAACTGCTGCGGGCGCTGGATCCGGGCGTGTTTGAACGCGTCGGGGGCAACCAGACCATCAAGGCGGACGTGCGTTTGATCGCCGCCACCAATCGTGACCTCCCCGAACTCGTCCGCGAAGGAAAATTCCGTGAGGATCTTTTCTATCGCCTGAACGTCGTCCAGATCCGGGTGCCGCCGTTGCGTGAGCGCAAGGAGGACATTCCACTCCTGGCCACCGCGTTCCTCAAAGAGATCAGCCAGCGGGACGGCAAACCGTTGCGGCCGTTGTCTCCCGAAACCATGGACCGTCTGGTGCAATACAATTGGCCCGGCAACGTGCGCGAGCTCAAGGGCGCCATTGATTCGGGTGTGACCCTGGCAACCGGCCCGCAGATCACCTTGCGCGACCTGCCGGCCACCGTCCGCGGTGATACGCCGGACCTGAGTCCGAGGTCCGAGGCCAAATCCGATCAAATGAATTTGCATGACAATGAGATCCGGCTAATCATGCGCGCCTTGGAAGAAAGCCATGGCAACCGGACGGAAGCAGCCAAACGTTTGGGCATCAGCCGCCGTACGCTGCACCGGCGGTTGCGCGAGCTGAATCTGCCGGATTGACATGGCGAGCGGTGGAATTCAGCTGCAGAGCTTCCTTCGCGCCCTAGAACAAGGCAGGTGGGCCGGGGCTATCCGTCTGACGTTAATTGCGGCCGGCATCCTTGCGCTTGCCCTGCTTTACCTCCTTGTGCAGTTCCGCGGCCTTTCCACCCAGGACGGAATCGACCAGGCCCAGGTCGCCCGCGAGATCGCCGCCGGTCACGGATTCAGCACCAAAAATTACCGCCCGGTTGAGATTTCTCTTTTTCAGCAGGCCCAATCGCCGTCCCAAGGGGTGGTCCCGGAACATCTGCCCGAAGTCTACCATGCGCCCTTCCAACCCTTGGTGAATGCGGTCGCCCTTGGTGCGGCCCGGTCTACCTGGGCCATGCAGGTCGATATTGCTCACCCGGTCTATGCCGCTGACCGGGTGATTGCGGCAACGAGCATGCTGTTTTTCCTGCTCTCGGTACTGCTCACGTTCCGGCTGGCCGTACGTTTGTTCGACCAGCGGATCGCCGTCGCCGCTGCCGTTTTCATCCTTCTGGCTGATCAGTTCTGGCAGTTTTCATTGTCCGGCCTGCCCCAGATGCTGCTTTTGTTCCTCTTCAGTCTCGCCCTCACCTGCCTGGAACAGGCCCTCCAAACGAAAAACCGGGACCGGCTCCCTTACGTTTCACTGGCGCTGTTGGGTCTGATTTTCGGGCTGATGAGCCTCACCCAGCCACTTACTTTGTTTGTGGCGATTGGGGCCTTTATCTTCTGCGCACTCCACTTCCGGCCGCGCCTCTACGCGGCGACCGTGCCTGCTTTGGGCTGCCTCAGCCTTCTCTCACTCTGGATCTGGCACAATTACCAGGTGAGCCACCTGCCCTTTGGGCTGAGCCCGTTCGCCTGGTTACATGACGTCATCAATACCGAGAGCGGCTGGCTGCGTAGACCCGCGCCTGATCTGGCGTCCATCACCCCCAACCTGTTCCGGCGACGAATCCAGGCGAGCTTTATCGACCAACTGCAGGCCATGGGCACCCTGCTGGGAGGCGTGCTGGTCGCACCCATCTTCTTCCTGACCCTGCTGCACCGGTTCAGACGGCCGGCCACCGACAGCTTCAAATGGGCCCTGGGGTTGATGTGGGCCGGCACATTCGTCGGCACGGTGTTGGCCGGCATTGAAACCAAATGGCTTGACCCTAACCAGATCCACCTTCTGTTCGGGCCGCCCATGACCCTTTACGGCCTGGCTTTTGTCCTGATCGTCCTCAACCGGTTGTACGCAGACCCGGGCGTATTGCGCGTACTGCTTCTGGTCGGCCTGGGCATGATCTCGGCCTTGCCGTCCCTGATCGGGTTTCTGCCGGGCAATCCGCCCGTCAATTTTCCCCCCTACCTTCCAAGCATGCTCCAGAATCTCCAGCGGTGGTCGAAGCCGAACGAGGTCATCTCGTCCGACATGCCCTGGGCCGTGGCTTGGTACGGTGATCGCAAGGGACTCTGGCTCCCGGACAAGCCCGCCACCTTTGGAGAGTACATGGACTATCAAACCTTGGGCGGGCCGATCGTCATGCTTTACCTGACGCCGCTGACGCGCGACCTCAGATACGCGTCGCAGCTGCTTTCGGGCGAGTACAGCAACTGGGCCGCGCTCGTGCTCGGGCTCGACCGTTCGGTCGAAGCTTTTCCGTTGCGCTCGCGGGTCTTTCTGGCCGGCGGCCAATGCCTGTTGCTGGCCGACCGGGCCCGGTGGGAAGAATCGCACCGGTAGAGGGAGGGCTCGGAGTTCGGAGTTCGGAGTTCGGAGGCACCCGATAGCCGGAGTCAACCTTGCCGCGGCGGGAAGACACAATCATCCGCAGAGAACGCAGAAAAGAGAAAACATCCACAGATTACACAGATTGACACAGATTAGGGGGCATACGACGGATATAGCGCCTCTCTTACCCGGCACTCGGTGTCATTTGTGCCATTCTCTTCCGCTCCGAGCCCCGAACTCTTCCTCTTTCCGCCGTGGTCGCCGGGGCTCGCCGTGTGAACTCTTACGTCGTGCCCGCCCAACCCGCCGTGCCCGCCGTGTGACCGAACTCCGAACCCTTTGCCCTTCTTCCGCCGTGTTCGCTGTGGCTCGCCGTGTTCGCCATGTGAACTCTTTCGTTGTGCCCGTCTTCCCCGCTGTGATCGTGGTGTGACGCCGTGCCCGCCGTGTGACTGGGCACGCAACCTGCCTATTTTCTCCCTGCCGGGTACGTCCGTTGGGGCGTTCCCTCCGGCCTGAGAAACCTTAAGCCCGCCGCACTGATGAATTTTGCAAACCCCGTAAGGCAAGGCGCACGATGCCGACGAACCGATCGCTTTAGCGTGAAGGTCCTGCGCCGCATAAGAGTCTACTACGTAAGCAGCAATTCACCTCACGTCCTTCGTATGTTTGGTTAAGAAGAAAAGAAGATTCGCTATGGCTTCACGGCGTTGGTTATTGATCCTGGGATCCCTGCTCATTCTGGCGGGAGGAGGCTGGTTTTATTATACGCACTTTATGCACCCGGCGACCCCCGAAGGGCAGGCTGCGGCGGGTCAAAACCAGGGAGGAAACGGCGGAGGCAGTCACGGCCATGGTGGCGGTCCGGGCGGACGGGGCGGCCCGGGCGGGCCTGCGCCGGTGGTGGCCGGCACGGTGCAGAAGAAGGATGTGCCGATTTATCTGAACGGCATCGGGACGGTGCAGGCCTACAACACCGTCGTGGTTCACCCCCAGATCAGCGGTTACCTGTTTTCGGTAAAGTTCCGGGAGGGGCAGGACGTAAAAAAGGGTGATGTGCTGGGCGTCATTGACCCGCGCCCTTACCAGGCTCAGCTTGACCAGGCGATCGCCCGGAAGAACGCCGACGACGCCCAGCTTAACAACGCCAAGGGAGTCCTCACCAGGGACACGGATCTCCTCAACAAAGGCGTTTTGGATCGGCAGACGTACGATACCCAACGCTTCCTCGTTGATCAGCTGGATGCGACCGTCAAAGGGGACCAGGCCGCCGTCGATAACGCCCAGACCCAGCTGAGCTACACCCAGGTGACGGCTCCGCTCGACGGGCGCTGCGGTATCCGGCAGACGGACGAAGGCAACCTGGTGAATCCCAGCTCGACCCTCGTGACCATCACGCAGCTGCAGCCGATTTCGGTGGTCTTCACCCTGCCGCAGCAGTACGTTGCCCGGATCAACCAGGCCTTTGCCAAGGGGCCCCTCAAGGTCATCGCCCTGGACGAAACCCAGAGCCAGCAGCTTGAAGATGACGGCACGCTGGCGGTGGTCAACAACCAGATCGATACGACCACCGGCACCGTTCAACTGAAAGCGGACTTCAATAACGCTCATTTTCAGCTCTGGCCCGGCCAGTTCGTGAACACCCGCCTGCTGGTGGAAACGAAGAAGGATGGGCTGGTGGTTCCGGCTTCGGTTGTGCAACGGGGTCCGAATGGGACGTTTGCTTACGTGATCACGCAGGACAAAAAAGCTGAAATGCGGCCGGTTGAAGTCGGGCAGATTGACGGGGAAGAGGCCCTGATCAACAAAGGGTTACAGGCAGGGGAACAGGTGGTCGTCGACGGCCAGTACAAACTCGAGCCGAACATGAAGGTCGAGATCGTACCGGCCAACAGCCAGGCGGCCAAGTCCCTCGCCCAAAACGAGCAGAACGCCAATCCCGATCAGCAACAGCAACAACAGCAGCAACAACAACAGGGCGAGGCCCAGGTGGCTGCCAACGAGAATGGACGGCAGCCGGGCGCCGCTGGCGCGGGCCGGAGGGCAACAAGGCACCAGGCGGGCAGCGCGGGCGACAACGGGCCGGTGGCGGCGAACAGCCAGGCGCCTGCTCCGGAGCAAACCCCGAATCCGGGTCAGCTCGAAGCCTACCAGGCCCAGAACGCCGGCAGGCCACCCGTCCCGGCCGGCACTCCCAATCCTTACCAGCAGAACCAGACGTTTAATGACCAGCAGCCCAACCCGAGCGGCGGGGCGCACCGTCATTTTCATTAATTAGACGGCCCGTAGGACTGACCATGAACGTTTCCGAGATCTTTATCCGGAGGCCGATCGCGACTTCCCTGCTGATGGTGGGGGTCATCCTGTTGGGCCTGCTCGGGTATTTCCTCCTGCCCATCTCGTCGCTGCCGACCGTTGATTTTCCCACGATCCAGGTCGTTACCCGATACCCCGGGGCCAGCCCGGACGTTATGACCACGGCGGTCACCACCCCTCTGGAGACGCAATTTGCGCAGATCAGCGGGTTAAGCTCGATGAACTCGACGAGTTCATTCGGCGTCAGCACGATCACGATGCAGTTCAACCTGAACCGCGACATCGACGTGGCTGCCCAGGATGTGCAGGCGGCCATCAACGTTGCCAGGGGTTATCTGCCGAGCGATCTGCCTAACCTGCCCGTCTACAACAAGGTAAATCCGGCCGATACCCCGATTTTGACCCTGGCGATCTACTCGGATTCGCTGCCGATTGCCCAGGTTAACAACTTTGCCGACACGCTGCTTGCGCAAAAACTCAGCCAGGTTCAGGGGGTCGGCCTCGTCACGATCGAGGGAGACCAGAAACCGGCCGTCCGCATCCAGTTTAACCCGTCATCCCTGGCCGCGCTCGGGCTGGGCCCTGAAGACATCCGCAACATCATCAGCCAGGCAAACACCGACGAGCCCAAAGGAAGCTTCAACGGGGCCAGGCAAGCTTACAGCATCAATTCCAATGACCAGCTGCTGGATGCGGCCCAGTACCAGAAGCTGATCGTCGCGTACCGTAACGGCGCACCGGTAAAGCTGAGTGACGTTGCCAACGTGTTCGACGGGGTCGAAAACGACCAGTTAGCCGCCTGGGTCGGCAAGAAAACGGCCGTCATCGTGGACGTCCAGCGCCAGCCCGGCGCCAACATCATCCAGACCGTCGACCGCATCAAACGTTTGCTTCCGCGTCTGACGGCTTCCTTCCCGCCCTCGGTCAAGGTGTCCGTTCTCACCGACCGGACCGAGACGATCCGGGCCTCCGTCCGGGACGTGCAGTTCACGTTGCTGTTGACGGTCGTGCTGGTGATCCTGGTGATCTTTATCTTCCTGCGAAGGGTCTGGGCCACGGTCATCCCGAGCGTTGCCTTGCCGCTTTCGCTGATCGGCACCTTCGGGGTGATGTACCTGCTCGGCTTCAGCCTGAATAACCTGTCGTTGATGGCCCTGACCATCTCGACCGGCTTCGTCGTGGATGACGCGATCGTGATGATCGAGAACATCTTCCGCTACATCGAAGAAGGAGAACAGCCCCTGGAAGCGGCGCTCAAGGGATCGCGCCAGATCGGTTTCACGGTCATCTCCCTGAGCATTTCGCTGATCGCAGTCTTTATCCCCCTGCTTTTCATGACCGGGATCGTCGGCCGGTTATTTCGCGAATTTGCCATCACGCTGAGCGTCGCGGTAATCGTGTCGGCCATCGTTTCGCTGACCCTGACGCCGATGATGTGCGCCCGGTTCCTTAAACCGATCAAGAAAGGTCATCAGGAGAACAGGTTTTTTCGATGGACCGAGAGCATGTTCGAAGGGATGCTTCATTTCTATGAAGCAGGGTTGAAACTGGTCCTGCGCCATCGTTTCACCACGTTGCTGATCGCCGTCGCCACGCTGGTCGCCACGATCTACCTCTACGTCGTCATCCCGAAAGGCCTGCTGCCGCAGCAGGATACCGGCGAAATCATCGGGGTTACGGATGCCGCGCAGAACATTTCCTTTCAGGCGATGCTGGCGCGCCAGCGGCAGATCTCCGACATCGTGGAAAAAGACCCGGACGTGCAGGCCGTCGCCTCTTTCGTCGGCGCCGGGACGGTCAACGCGACGATGAACACCGGGCGCCTTTACATCATCTTGAAACCGCGCGACCAGCGCCACGCAAGCGCCGACCAGATCATTGCCCGCCTGAGGGAAGCGACCGGGAACGTCGAGGGCATTTCCTTGTTCATGCAATCCGTGCAGGATCTCCAGATCGACACGCGGATCAGCCGTACGCAGTACCAGTACGTGCTGGAGGACACGAATGCCGCAGAGCTGGCCGAGTGGACGCCGAAGTTTCTGGCTGAATTGCGAAAACATCCTGAACTCAGTGATGTCGCCAGCGACCAGCAGTCCAACGGCTTACAGCAGGTGATCGACGTCGACCGCCAGAAGGCGTCCCGGCTCGGCGTGCAGATCGATGCGGTTGACAACGTATTGTACGACTGTTTCGGCCAACGCCAGATCTCGTTAATCTTCACCCAGCTGAACCAGTACTGGGTGGTGATGGAGGTTCAACCGCAGTTTAAGAGTTCGCCGGACACGCTGAACAAAATCTACGTGAACGCGACCGGTAACAACGCCGGCCAGGGTTCCGTCACCGGCGCCATTACGGCCAGCGGCCAGATCACCGCCGGAGGCATCCAGGTGCCGCTTTCCGCGATCGCCACCATGCGGACCACGACCGCACCCTTGGTAATTCTGCACCAGAACTCGTTCTCGGCCGCCACGATCTCGTTTAATCTCGGGCCGGGTAAATCCCTCGGCCAGGCGGTCCAGGCGATCCAGCAGGCAAAGGATGCGATCGGCATGCCGGACACCATCACCAGCAGTTTTACCGGTACCGCCGCGGAGTTCCAGTCTTCGCTCAGTTCGGAACCCTGGTTGATCCTGGCGGCCATCGTCGTGATCTACATTGTGCTCGGCGTTCTCTATGAGAGTTACATCCATCCGATCACCATCCTCTCGACCCTGCCCTCCGCAGGCGTCGGCGCGTTGTTGGCGCTGTTGCTGCTAAACATAGATTTTTCGCTCATCGCCTTGATCGGCATCATCCTGCTGATCGGGATTGTTAAAAAGAACGCGATCATGATGATCGACTTCGCGCTTGAGGCTGAGCGGGAACGGGGCAAGACGCCGGAAGAATCGATCTATGAGGCCTGTTTGCTCCGTTTCCGTCCGATCATGATGACGACGATGGCAGCCCTGCTCGGCGCCTTGCCGCTGGCCATCCAGGAAGGCACCGGCTCGGAGTTACGCAAGCCGCTGGGTATCACCATCGTCGGCGGTTTGCTCCTTTCGCAGATCCTCACGCTCTACACCACGCCGGTGATTTACCTGTACATGGATAAGCTCGGCACGTTCTTTACCCGCCGCCGTAAAGAGGCGCCGGCCAAAAAAGAGGAATTGGAGCCGGTGTTGAGCTGACCGCACCGGCAGTTAGTTGCCATGAGCATTTCGGAACCCTTTATTCGCCGGCCCATCGCCACTTCGCTCCTGGCGATCGGGCTGATGCTGGCCGGTCTGGTCGCTTATCATTTTCTACCGGTCGCCCCGCTGCCGCAGGTAGATTTTCCGACCATCAACGTTCAGGCCAACTATCCGGGGGCAGATCCTGAGACCGCCGCCACGTCCCTGGCTGCGCCGCTGGAGCGCCGCTTCGCCAACATTGCCGGCGTCAACGAGATCACCTCCACTAGCCAGATGAACGGCGCCCGCATCGTCCTGCAGTTTGACCTGAGCCGGGACATCAACGGCGCGGCCAGAGATGTTCAGGCCGCGATCAACGCCGCGTCGAGCGAGCTTCCGGCCGGGCTGCCTAACCCGCCGACCTATCGCAAGGCCAACCCCAACGACACGCCCATCCTGATTCTCGCCCTCACCTCCGACAGCATCCCGCGTTCGAAGGTGTACGATTACGCCAATGAATTGCTGTTGCCCGCCATTTCCCAGGTGAACGGGGTCAGTGAGGTTGATCTGGGCGGCGGCGCGCAATCGGCGGTCCGCGTCCAGGTGGATCCGGCCGTGCTGGCCTCCATGGGGATGAGCATGAACGACGTGGCCACGGTCCTCGCGGGCGAGAACAAGGATGAACCCAAGGGCGAGATCGACGGAACGCGCCTCGGGTACACGATGAATACCAACGATCAGTTGTTCGACGCTGATCAGTACCAGAACCTCATCATCGCCCAAAAAAACGGTACCCCCATTACCCTGGGCACCGTCGGTCACGCGATTAATGCCACCGTCGACCGGTTGCAGGCGGGTTGGTACAACTCGAAGCCTTCCGTCTCTGTCATCATTCACAAACAGTCGGATGCGAACGTGATCGAGGTGGTGGACCAGATAAAGGCGCTCCTGCCGCAACTCCGCCGCTGGCTCCCGCCGGCCGTTCATCTTGACGTACAGGTTGACCGGACCCAAACCATCCGCGCGTCGGTAGCCGACGTGCAGACGTCCCTGCTCATCAGCGTCGGGCTGGTCGTGCTGGTATGTTTTCTGTTCCTGAGACGGCTGTCCACAACCTTCATTTCCTGCATCACCGTCCCGCTTGCCATCAGCGGCACCTTCGCGGCGATGTACCTGCTCAACTTCAGCCTGGATAACATCTCGCTGATGGCCCTTACCATTTCGGTCGGTTTTGTGGTGGACGACGCGATCGTGGTCATCGAGAACATCGTCCGCCACGTCGAACAGGGAGAGACCCCGATGGAAGCCACGCTCAAAGGGTCTGGGCAGATCGGGTTTACGATCGTCTCGATCAGCGTCTCCCTGGTGGCCGTCTTTATCCCGCTGCTTTTCATGGGCGGGATCATCGGCCGGCAGTTCCATGAATTTTCCGTCACGCTCAGCGTGGCGATCCTTATCTCGGCCGTCGTCTCGCTCACGTTGACGCCGATGCTTTGTTCGCGGTGGATGCGCAGGGAAACCGAGCACCAGCGCCAGCACTGGTTTTTTCGCCGCACCGAGGCCGCTTTCAACGCCATGCTGAACTTCTACCGCGTAACCTTGCGTTGGGTGTTACGGCATTCCTTTCTGATGTTGTTAGTGACCGCCGGCACCATCGGCACGACCGTGTGGCTCTACAACGTCGTGCCGAAAGGGTTTTTCCCTCAGCAGGATACCGGGTTGCTCATGGGCTTGACCATGGCCGCCCAGGACGTCTCCTTTCAGGCTCTGTCGAAGAAGCAGGATGTAGTCAGCGAAATCGTCAGACACGATCCGGCGGTACAATCCCTTAGCTCCTTCGTCGGTAGCGGAGGCGGCGCGTCAGGTAGTTCCGGCCGCATGTTCATCACCCTCAAACCGAAGGCGCAACGGGCTGATTCGGCCTCCGCGGTCGTGGCCAGGTTACGCGGAAAAACGGCGAAGATTCCCGGGATTAAAGCGTTCTTTACCGCCATCCAGGATATCCGGGCCGGCGGCCGCGCCTCGAGCGGCCAGTACATCTACGCCTTGGTCAGTCCTAACTTGGAGGACCTGAACACTTACGTCCCGAAGTTGATGGATGAGCTGAAGAAATACAATATCCTGAAGGACCTGAACACGGATCAGCAGGACCGGGGTTTGGAGGCGAACGTGGTGGTTGACCGGACCAAGGCTTCGCGGCTCGGCGTCTTACCCCAAGCCGTCGACCTGGCGATGTACAGCGCATTCGGCCAACGTGAAGTATCCGTCATCCACACCAACCGCGCGCAGTACCATGTGGTCTGCGAGGCGTTACCACGTTACCTGGAAGACCCGACCGCGCTCGACAAAATTTACGTGAAAAGCAATACCGGGATCGCGGTCCCGCTGAGCGCCGTCGCGCAGCTCGAGTACACGAATACCCCCACCGCCATCAATCACCAGGGCCAGTTTCCGTCGGTGACGTTTTCGTTTAACCTCGATCCCGGCAGCTCCCTGGGTGATGCCACCGCGATAATTCAAAAAGCGGCGCAGGCCATCCGCATGCCGGACACCGTGCGGGGCAGCTTTGGAGGAACCGCCCAGGTCTTTGCCGACTCGCTCTCGTCTGAGCCGATCCTGATCCTCACCGCGCTCATCGCGGTCTATATCGTCCTCGGGGTTCTCTACGAGAGTTACATCCATCCCATCACCATCCTGTCCACCTTGCCCTCGGCGGGGCTGGGCGCGCTGCTTGCGCTTCTGGTTTGCCACGTTGACTTCTCGATCGTCTCCCTGATCGGCGTCATCCTGCTGATCGGGATCGTGAAGAAAAACGCGATCATGATGGTCGATTTCGCGCTCGAACTGGAACGGGACCGGGATCTGTCCCCGAAAGAATCGATCTATGAGGCTTGTATCGTTCGATTCCGGCCGATCATGATGACTACCCTCGCCGCCATGTTCGGGGCCGTTCCCCTCGCCCTCGGACGCGGTGAAGGCGCGGAAATCCGGCAACCGCTGGGAGTGGCCATCATCGGGGGCCTGCTCATCTCCCAACTCCTAACCCTCTACACGACCCCGATCATCTATCTCTACCTCGACCGGCTGCGCCATCGCCGCCGCTTCCCTTCCCGTCTGTCTCAGCCCCGCTTGCCGGAACCCGCGCACGCCTGAAAGAGAAGAGTTCGGGGTTCGGAGCTCGGCGTTCGGAGTTCAAAGGCATGATGATTGCCGTGGTCGCTCGGTGACGTCGATCCGCCGCGGAAGCCGTTGAACGCGGGAAATGCCGCCCATAAAGGGTGAGGTCAGCAGATCCGCCGCGTGATCGGGTTAGCAAGGACCGGGGGTGACGCGGTCTCAGCTGCCGAGCCCGACATGCGGCGACGACGGCGCCTCCGAACGCCGAAAGCTTTCCTCTTCCCGCCGTGTTCGCCGTGTGAACTCTTACGTTGTGCCCGCTGTGTGACCGAACGCCGAACTCCGAGCTCCGAACGCTACTCGGTGGGTTTCGGCTAAAGTTCCCCTGCTTCAACGTCGATGGGGACCCCAGCGACTGCACGTTCGCGCGTGAGGTTCGAACTGAACATGAAAGCTGTATTCACCCATCGTTCCCGAAGATTAGAACCAAAGCTATCTTTCTCCCAACCACCGGCGATCAATCCTGACTCGTTTGCGGAGCGGCACATTGGCCCGCAGGCGGCGGACTTGCCCGAAATGCTCCAAGTCATCGGCTGCGCCTCCCTGGAGGAACTCATCGAGCAGACCGTGCCCGCCGCCATCCGCTTGCGCCGGCCCTTGGAGCTGCCCGCCCCGGCCTCGGAGTTCCAGGCCCTGCAACGCCTGCGCGCTCTGGCCGCCCGGAACC
>Ga0213876_10001139_pt1 | contig 16937 bp, 14 predicted proteins | sample BarmaccomBMRX_R9_FD_160113 | JGI IMG/M metagenome (GOLD analysis project Ga0213876, IMG submission 160113) | Root-associated microbial communities from Barbacenia macrantha in rupestrian grasslands, the National Park of Serra do Cipo, Brazil - RX_R9 | ecosystem: Host-associated > Plants > Roots... | reverse complement strand
TGATCACAGGGAACTGGTGGCTGCTGCCGCTGGCCGCCGGCGTGCATGCACTCGGCACGATGGCGGTGACCTTGACGATCACCCGCATGACCACGATCAGCGAGCATCCTTCGCCTGAGGTCGCAGCGGCGCTGGCCGAGGAGGGCGTCGCGAATCCCGACGAGCACTTCTCGAGGATGGTCGAGGAGTTCCGCGAACAGCCGAACGGCGTTGCGGACGAGCGCGGCGCCACCGAGGTGCTCTCCCCCGGATTCAACGAGCGCAGCGTTCCCGCTGAGGTCGCGACCGCAGAGGCAGGTGCCGAGCAGAGCTCGGCGATCACGCCAACGAGCCAGCCGTCACGCCCGGCCGGAGAGGGCGGCGCACCGGATGTGCTCATCTGGGCTACGACCTTCTCGTTGTTCGTGCTGAGCATCGTGGTGCCGGCAACGGGCGGCGGCGGTTGGCTGTGGATGGTGACTGCGGTGATGGTCCCGCTGCTCATCGGCTGGGTCGTTCTGCAGCGCATCATCGCCAAAGGCGGCCACCTGAAGGGCCGGGCTCCGCTGATCGCGATCATCGTCTGCACGGTGGCCGCGGTGGCGCTGTTCTGCGCGGTGGTGGCGCTCGGGTTCCAGCACTGAGCCGGCGCCGCCACACGTCATGCGTGCCGCTGGCGCTCTTTGTGGGCTCCTACGGGAAGTACGCGTTCGACGGTCCGAGGACCTCGAAGGAGAAGCTGCAACCCCCGTTACCGTTGCCGTGCGGCCAGATATCGACCACGTAGTGGAACCAGACCTTCCAGAACCTGTCGTTGCCGCGCGGGAACGTCCCGATCGGTAGCGGGTAAGTGCTGAGGTGGCGCTGGTCGAGCGGGTGCCACTTCCCGTCGGAGTCGGCGTTGGTTATGTCACCGAACACGGACTCGCCGAGCCCGGAATAGATGTTCTGCTTGCCGGCCGGATGGAACAGCGACGGGCCCTTCTGGAAGAACACGATCGTGCTGTTCCTGGCTGCGCGGGTCCCAGCGATGTAGTAGCTGATGCGGTCCGCGACGTGTCCGCCGTAGGCGGCGACGACGTGGAACGTCATCCCGAAGCCGAGGTGCTTGACGTTGCAGTAGCGAAAGTAGGTGCGGGGCTGAAACGCTGCCGGCGCTACCGGCGCCGTCATCGCCGCGAGGAGGCCGAGGAGCGTGAGCGCTGCGGTGAGAGTCGTGATGATCCGGCGCATGCTCGGGGAGCCTATTCCCCTTTCGCCGTGGTGCGCAACCGCGACCGTCGTCGCTGGCCACTCGCGCTGCACCGCGTATCATCCGCCGACGCAGGCGTGGCCGACGCGCGCGGCTCACGCAGGCATCGATAGCGCAGGGCTTGCGGCGACGCTAGTGCGGTGTCGCGGCGGCCTCTCCGGAAAGCGAGACCTCGATCGGAGAGGTGAATGGACCAAGCCGCGCCTTACGATGCTTCGGAACTGACCATCGAGGTTCAGCGCGATGAGCGCGGCAGAGCGGTCATGCCTCGCGGCGAGATCGATCTGGCCAACGCCGCGGATTTCGAGCAGGCAGTCTTCGAGGCGCTGCACGACCTCCCGGCGCGGCTGACCGTGGATCTCTCGAGCCTGACCTTCATGGATCTCGTCGGCGTCCGCGCACTGCTGCGCTGCCGCGATCAGGCCAGGCGGTATGACGTGCCGTTCTATCTCGTGGCCGGCGCGCGCGGGCCGTACCGTCTGCTCGCGCTGAGCGGTGTTCTCGGTGAATTCGAGCGCGATGGGGCGGGACAAGATGATCCGGACGCGAAGTTGGCTTGCAACTAGACGCCGCGGCGCCAATATGCGAGATGGCAACTTTGCGTTCGAAGGGCCCGCGCCGAGCGATACATGTGCTTCGCCCGGTGGGGTCACAACTTCCGGGGGTCAGCAATGAGTGAAGAGACCACCGTCCAGCCGATCCAGCGGCCGTTCAGCGCCGCAGCCGCGATCTCCAACCATATGGTCCGGCTGTTCGCCCGTTACTTCGGCCGCGGACCCACGAAAGCCCGAACCACGCTCAACACCAACATCGCAGTCGTGACGATGGCGGAGACGATGACGCGCGCCGAGCACAACCTCGTGCTGGCGGGCGAACCGGAGGCTGTCCGCACGATCCGCGCCACCCTGCAGCGGACGATGCGCGCAGAGGCGGTGGCGGCCATCGAAGAGATCCTCGGCCGGACGGTCGTGGCCTACATGTCCGACATCGATACCGGCGCGAACGTGGCCGCCGTCGTGTTCATGCTCGAGCCGCGGGCGGAGAGCGGCTCGGTCGAGGTCGCGGAGTCCGATGGCGCTCTGTAGCGCGAGCGCTTCGGCGGGCAGCGGCTAGTCGATGACCCGCCGGTTCGCTTCGACCCTCGAGGTTGTCCCGGACGGCGACGCGCCGCGCCCCGATCTCGACCGGGACGCAGACCGCACCCGGTAGTGCTCGCGTAGCCAGCGGTTCCAAAACCCCCGCGCCTTGGTGCTCCGAGGTGTGCCGAGGCACGCGCGAGCTCGTGGCCGCACGCGGCTTGACATATACCCATATGAGCATATGATGTCCGTGATGGCCCGAGCAGCGACGACAACGGACGTGTTCAACGCGGTGGCCGAGCCGCGGCGGCGGGAGATCGTCGACGCGCTGGCCGGCGTCGAGCTGAGCGTCACAGAGCTTGTGGAAGCGATTGGGCTGGCCCAGCCGCAGGTGTCAAAGCACCTCCGGGTGCTGCGCGAGGTGGGCGCGGTCGGCGTCCGCGAGCGCGGGCGCGAACGCCTGTACCGGCTGAACGGGCCGGCGCTCAAGCCGATCCACGACTGGGTCGGGAGCTTCCAGGACCTCTGGTCCGAGCGGTTCGAAGAGCTGGATTCGGTGCTGGTCGAACTCAAACAACAGGAGGAACAAGATGGCAGCAGCAACGCATAGGAGCGAAGCGAACGTGACGCTCCCAACCGACGAGCAGATCGCGATCCAACGCGAGTTCGACGCTCCGAAGCACCTGGTGTACAAGGCATGGACTACCCCAGAGCTGGTGAGGCGCTGGTGGAGCGCCAAGCGCGGCGAGGTCACGAGCGCCGAGATCGATCTTCGCGTCGGTGGCCGCTGGCGCTACACAATGGTGACGCCCGACGGCTTCGAGGTCGCCTTCCACGGCGAGTACCGGGAGATCGCGGAGAACGAGCGGATCGTCTCCACCGAGGTCTACGAGGGCGCACCCGAGAACGAGGCGCTCGACACGGTCACGTTCGCCGAAGCGGCCGGAAAGACGACCGTGAACATCCTCATGATGCTCCCGACCAAGCAGGCGCGTGACGCCGTCCTCGCGTCCGGCATGGAGGACGGGCTGCAGGACGCCCTCGAGCTTCTCGAGCAGGTAGCGCGCTCGCTGGTTTAGGCCGGCCGCGGCCCGCGCCCGTCCCGCTGGCAGCCTGCGGCGGGCGGGCGCAGACCCCGGCGATGCGGGGGTTGCCGTTGCCGCGGCGCCCTGTGCGGCACGATTAGCGGCATCGCCTCGCAGCAAGAACAAGAACCCCGCCCCGGAGCGTTCTCGCGCGCCGGTCGTGCGACGGCGCGGGCCGGCCGGTGGACCGGCCGCGCGGTCCGCGGCCACGTAGTCCGCCGGGTCGGCGGACCCGCGCGCGCCAGGGTGATCACGGTGTTCGGCGCCGTGCTGGCGCTGAATGGCGCCGATACGGCGACCGTGGGCGCGGTGGCGCCGCAGCTCGAGCATTCGCTGCACATCGGCAACACCAAGATCGGGCTGCTCAGCGCTGTCGCGCTGCTCGTCGGCGCGATCTTCACGATCCCGGTGGGCTTCCTCGTCGACCGCATCAAGCGCGTACCGATGCTGTCGGTCAGCATCGTGCTCTGGAGCATGGCGTCGCTCGCGAGCGCGTTCGCGGGCAGCTATTCGACCCTGCTGCTCACGCGCCTAGCGCTAGGCGCAGTGACCGCAACCGCCGGACCCGCAATTGCCTCGCTCACCGGCGACTATTTCCCCGCCCGAGAGCGCGGACGCGTGTACGCGTACATCCTCGGGGGCGAGATCGCAGGAACGGCGGCCGGTTTCATCGTCAGCGGCAGCGCCGCCAGCCTGATCGACTGGCGCGCGGCGTTCGTGCTGCTGGCTCTGCCCGGCTTCTTCCTTGCCCGCGAGTTGTACCGGACCATCCCGGAGCCGCTACGCGGAGGGCAAAGCCGTCTCGAGCCCGGCGTCACCGATCTGCATGAGGCCGTGGCCGCCTCGGCCGACCGCCCGCGGCCGCAGCCCGACGCGGGCGAGGAGGCCCCCGCGGAGCCGGACGAGCTGGCGCGCGAAGCCGCGCGGCGCCGGGGCGTCGAACCCGATCCGGAGCTCGTCCTGACCCAGGATCCGCGCACCCTCGGACTGATCCCGTCTGTGCGCTACATCCTCTCGATCCCGACCAACGTGCACATGATCGTCAGCTCGTCGCTCGGGTACTTCTACTTCTCCGGGTTATCGACGTTCGCGCTGCTGTTCGTCCGCGGGCACTACCACGCCAGTCAGGCTACGGCCACGCTCGTGCTGGCGCTTCTCGTCGCCGGCGCGATGGTCGGCACCCTGGTCAGCGGGCGCGTCACTGACGCCCTCCTGCGCCGCGGCTTTCTCGAGGTCCGCGTGTACGTTCCGGCGCTCTGCTACCTGGCCGCTGCCGGGCTGCTGATCCCGGGCGTGCTGGGCACGTCGCTGACCCCGGCGCTGTGGTTCGACGTAGCCGGCGCGGCGTTTCTCTCCGCCGCCAACCCGCCGCTCGACGCTGCGCGCCTCGACATCATGCCTGCCGGGTTGTGGGGCCGTGCCGAGAGCACTCGGACGGTCCTGCGCTCGCTCGCGCAAGCGATCGCGCCGCTCGTGTTCGGCGCCCTCTCACAAGCGATTGCGGGCATTGTGCCCGAGCAGGCGCCGATCGGGACTCACCCTGGCGTGATCTCGCCTTCGGCGGCGAGGGGGCTGGAGATCACCTTCCTCGTGCTGCTGAGCACCCTGGCCGCCGGCGGCGTGTTCCTGCTGCGCGCGCGCAAGACCTATCCGCGCGATGTGGCCACTGCCGCCGCGTCGCACCAGGGCGCCGCAACTTAGAAGCGCGGCGCGCAGCGACTCATCTCACCGCGACGTCGCCGCTGCCACCGTCGCTCGCAACGCCGATCGGCTGCACTTGCGGTGTCAGGCGCTCCAGCGCCTCCAGCAAGCCGTCGGCCACGGAGTCGAGGTCGTGCATCCGGTCGAGGTCGCCGAGCAGGCCGAAGCTGATCGTGCCGTTGTAGGAGAACACCGCGATCGCCAGCGCATGGCCGCGGGGCAGGAAGGCGATCGGGGCCACGGTCTCGAGCCGGCGCCCGAGCAGGTAGAGCGGCAGCTGCGGTCCCGGCACGTTCGTGATGATCAAGTTGAACAGCCGCGTGGAGAAATTCAGCCGCGACGCCTGCGCGAGGATCGTCGGCGGCGCGAAATCGCTGAGCTCGATGATCGCCTGCGCCGCCATCAGCTGCCGGGAGCGTTTGAGCTGCGCCATCGTCTCGTGCACGGCCCGCAGCCGCTGTTCGTCGTCGGCGATGTAGACAGGCAGCGGGGCGCGCAGCAGCGCGACCCGATTGCCGAGCAGCCCGCGCTCGTCATCCGTCCTGAGATTGACCGGAACCAGCGCCCTCAGCTCCAAACCGTCGATGTCCACGCCACGGGCGATCAGCCATTCCCGCAGCGACGCCGTGGCAGCGGCGACGACCACGTCGTTGACGGTCATGCTGTGCCGACGGCTGATGCTGCGGACTGCGTCCAAGCTCAGATGGCGCGCGGCGAAGCGGCGATGCGGCCCGGTCGCTCCGTTCAGCGGCAAGTCCGGTGCCGGGTTCATCAGCTCCCGGCTCACGGAGCCGGCGGCGGCCCCGAGCGTCTCGAGGCCGCGGGTGATACGACGCGGATAGAAGATCGCGCCCACAGCGCGCTCGGTCAGGGTCAGCGGTATGCGAGCGGCGTCCGCGGCCTCGCGCGCGATCAGCTCCGCCCGTGACGGCGCGGGCCGGCGTAGGAAAGGCGCAACCGCCCCGCCGATCGGCGCCGGCTGGGGCGCGGTGTCAAGGATGACGCTTGCCAGATCGACGCCCGAGATGCCGTCGACAAGGGCGTGGTGAGCCTTGGTAATGAGGGCGAAGCGGCCGTCCTCGAGCCCCTCGACCAGGTACATCTCCCACAACGGCTTGCCGCGATCGAGGCGCTGCGCGAACACGCGCGCGACCAGCGCCTCGAGCTGGCGCTCGCTGCCCGGGTGCGGAAGGGCACTGCGCCGCAGGTGGTAGTCGAGGTTGAACTGAGGGTCGTCGACCCACCAGGGCCTCCGTAGCCCCAGCGGCGAGGGGGCCAGCCGCTGGCGAAACCTGGGGACGAGGCCAAGCCGCTCGTCGAGGTGCGCCTTGAGCTGCTCGTGATCGGGCGCCGGCCCTTCGAACACCGAGACGCCGCCGATGTGCATATGGGCGCTGCCTCGCTCCTGCATGAGGAAGGACGCATCGGTGGCGCTGAGCTGAACCGGCGGGCGCGCGCTTGGCGCCGGCGGGGCGGGCGACGCTGCGCCGGGCTCAGGACTGGCTGCTGCCATGGGCGCGGAGCTTAGGCGGCGAAGCGCTGGCGGGGCAAGTCCTCCCCGCGCGTGGCGCACTGCCACGCCGTCCACCCGCACCACAGTGCCCTGAAGCTCAAGCGTCGAAGTGCTCGCGCAAGGCGCGCGCCCGGTGCGAGATCTCAGCCGCCTCATCGGGATCGAGGCGTTCGAGGTTGCGCAGCACCATCGTCATGCGACGACTGCGCTCGAGCTGCGCCCGATTCCGGGCCAGGAAGTCCCAGTACAGCGTCGTGTACGGGCAGGCCCGGTCGCCGATGCGCACCCCCGGCGAGTACGCGCACTGAGCACAGTGATCTGACATGCGCTCGACGTAACGGCCGCTGGCGGCGTAGGGCTTGGTCATCATCCGCCCGCCGTCGGCCCACGTCGCCATCCCGAGCACGTTCGGCGCCATGACCCACTCGTAACCGTCGATGAACGCACGATGAAACCAATCCAGCGCCTTCTGAGGCTCCGTCCCGCAGAGCAGCACGAGGTTGCCGAACAGCATCAGTCGCTCGATGTGATGCGCATAGGCCGTCTCGCGCACCCCACCTACGGCTGCGGCCAGACAGCGCATCTCCGTCTCCCCATGCTCGAGCACGGCCGGCAGCGGCGCCCTCGCCCCGAGGGCGTTCATCGCCGGCCAGAGGTCGTTCAGATGCCAGTACATGCACCAGATGTACTCGCGCCAGCCAATGATCTGCCGGATGAAGCCCTCGACGCTGGCGAGCGGGGCACCGCGTTCGCGGTAGGCGATTTCGGCCGCCTGCGCGCACTCGAGCGGCGAGAGCAGCCCGAGGTTGAGCGAAGAGGACAGCAGCGAGTGCCACATCGTTCGCTCGCCGCCGAGCATCGCGTCCTGGTAGGGCCCGAAGTTCGGTAGCGCGCGTTCGGTGAAGCGCGCGAGCGCGCGCTCAGCCTCGTCGCGGCTCGCGGGCCACAGCCGCGGCCCGTCGTCGCCCCACGTCGGAAGCCGAGCTGCGTCCAGCTCTCCTCTGACCGCCTCGTCGTGCCCGCCTTCGCGGGGGCGGTAGGGGCGCGGTGGTCGTGCCCTCGCCGGCGGTGGCTTGCGGTTCTCACGGTCGAAGTTCCAACGTCCCCCGGCGGGATCCCCGCCGTCCATCAGCAGGCCGAGGCGGCGGCGCTGCCGGCGGTAGAAGTCCTCCATCACGAGGCGGCGCCGCCCGGCGGCCCAACGTGCGAACTCGGCCGGGTCGGTGAGGAACAAGTTGCAGGGCACGAGCTCGACGCCCGGCAGGCTTCCGAGCCGGGCGCGCCCGCTCGCGGTCTTCGGCGCGAGAAGTCGCACTCTCGCCGGACGATGCCGGCGGCGGTGCTGAGCCAGGCCGCTCTCCAGGTCGTCGGCGCGGATCAGCTCGACCTGCTGCCCGCGGGCGCGCAGATCGTCGGCGAAGTGGCGCATCGCCACCAGGATCAGGTGCAGCTTCTGGCGATGAAACCGCCGCGCGCGCAACGCCGCCGCGCTCTGCACGAGCAGGACGCGGTCGGCGCCATCCAGGGCGGCGTTGTCAGCCGAGAGCTGGTCGCCCAACACCCACGCCGTCGTGCCCGGCATCAACCCATTGTGCCGTTCGCGTGGCGCGCCCAAGAGCGGCAGAACCGCCCCCGACGGTTCCCTCTCAGGTTTTTCTCAGATTCTGCTTTGACAATGAATGCCGTGGGCGGTCAGGACGAGCGGCTCCGAGTGCTTGTGGTCGACGACGAGCCGAACATCGTCGACGTCGTCTCGATGGCGCTGCGCTACCAGGGCTTCGATGTTCAGGCGGCCGGAACCGGCGCCGGCGCCATGGCCAAGGTGCGCGAGTGGCGTCCGCATGCGCTCGTGCTCGACGTGATGCTGCCCGACGTCGACGGCTTCGAGGTCGCGCGACGCCTCTCCGAGGAGCGCGCGGGCGTGCCAATCGTGTTCCTCAGCGCGCGGGACGCCACCGCTGACAAGGTGCGCGGCCTGACCACGGGCGGCGATGACTACGTGACCAAGCCGTTCAGCCTCGAGGAGCTGCTGGCCCGGCTGCGCAACGTGTTGCGGCGGGCGCAGGCCCTGCACGAGCCCTCGTCGCGCCTGACGTTCGCGGACCTCGAGCTCGACGAGGAGACGCGCGAGGTCTCGCGCGGTGGCGAGTCGATCGAGCTCACGGCGACCGAGTACCGCCTGCTCCGTTACCTGATGCAGAACCCCCGGCGTGTGCTCACGCGCGCGCAGCTGCTCAACCACGTGTGGAACTACGACTTCTCGGGCGACGCACGCATACTGGAGACGTACATGAGCTACCTGCGCAAGAAAGTCGACGCCGGGCGCGTGCCGCTGCTGCACACGGTGCGCGGCGTCGGCTACTCGCTGCGGCTGCCCAAGGAGTAGCCGGGTGTCGCTGCGAGCAAGGTTGCTCGTCGCCGTGGTGGCGCTGATCTCGGTCGCCCTGATCGTTGCCGCGTCAGCGATCTACGCCGAGCAGCGCTCGTTCCTGTACAACCGCTTCGATCAGCGCGTGGTGGGCGCGGCGGCGCCCGTCTCGTTTGCGCTCGGAGTCAGGTCCCGCTTGCCGAAACGCGCAACCGGCGAGGACGAGCGCGCGCGGCCCGCGCCGGCCGGCTCCGGAGCTCAGAGCAACCCGGTCCGCTTCCTGCCCAACGGCACCTTCGGGGCGCTGGTCGACCGCAACGGGGCCGTCCTTCGCGGCCCGGTGGTGAGCCCGAGCTTCGGCGACCGCCGCCTGCCACCGCCTCAGCTGCCAGCTGAGCTCTCGAGCCCGGGCAACGCCCCGAGGCTGTTCACGGTCGGATCCGCTCGTGGATCGAAGCTGCGCTACCGCGTCGCGGCGGTCGGGCTTGAATCGGGCGCCGGCACGGTCCTCGTGGCTTTGCCTCTGCGGGAGGTGGATCAGACGCTCGAGCGCCTCGTGTTGGTCGAGGCGCTGGTCGTCACGAGCGTGATCATCGTGCTCGTCGGCCTCGGCTGGATCGTGATCCGCGTTGCGCTGCGTCCCCTCGACGAGATGGGTCACGCCGCCAGCGCGATCGCGGGTGGAGACCTCTCCCGTAGGGTCAGTCCCGCGACGCCGCGCACTGAGGTGGGACGACTCGGGCTCTCGCTGAACCGGATGCTCGTCACCATCGAGGAGGCGTTCGCCGACCGCGCGCGCAGCGAGGAGCGCCGGCGGCAGTTTCTAGCTGACGCTTCACATGAGCTGCGCACGCCTCTGGCGTCGATCCGCGGCTACGCGGAGCTGTTCCGCCTCGGCGCAGCCGACGATCCGGCCGCACTCGCCCGGGCGATGGAGCGAATCGAATCTGAGGCGGCGCGGATGGGCGTGCTGGTCGAGGACTTGCTCGTTCTCGCGCAGCTCGACGAAGTGCCGGAGGCACACCGAACCGCGGTCGACGTGAGCGACCTCGCGGCTCAGGCGGTGGCAGACGCACGCGTGATGTCGCGCGAGCACCCGGTGAGCTTCGAGGGGGAGGAGGGCGCCGTGGTGTTGGGCGACCCGGCTGCTTTGCGTCAAGTGCTCACCAATCTTGTCGCCAACGCCGTGATCCACACGCCGCCGCGGACGCTCATCGAGGTCTTAGTCCGCCGTGAGTGGGGGGAGGTCGTAGTCGAGGTCCGCGACCACGGTCCAGGCTTGCCTGCGGGCGCTGAGCAGCGGGTGTTCGAGCGCTTCTGGCGCGGCGAGGGCGCGCGGGGACCCGGGCGCGGCGGCTCAGGGCTTGGGCTCTCGATCGTCAAGGCGAGCGTTCTCTCCCACCACGGCACGGTGCGGGCGGAGAGCCGGCGCGGCGAAGGCGCGAGGTTCACGATCAGGCTTCCGGCGGTTCCCGATAGCTCGACTGCGCCCGCGGCGACACCTGCGCTCGCCGCCCCCCCGGCGCAATCCGCCTGAGCAGCAAGGGACTCAGGAAACTCTCAGGCTTTTCCCGTGGTCTGCTCAGGGGCACGCGCCAGATTGCCTCTTGGTCCGCCTCGCAGGGGTGCAGCTGTAACTGGACGGCGGGGTTCGGGTTATTGACCTGACACCTCGGCGCGAGAAATCAAGGACGAGCGCTAGATATGGCTGGATGGGGTCGAACTGACACGCAGATGACACCGCCTGCGGGCATGCGCCCACGGCTGCCCGCGATCGGTACCGACGAGGCGACCGGGACGCTACGCCGGACGCTGCTCGACGTGTTTGCGGAGTCTCAGGCCAGCTATCCGGAGCGGACCGCGATCGACGCCCCTGACCGGCGACTGACTTACGCTGAGCTCGCCGAAGCCGCAGGCCAGCTGGCCCGGCGGTTGCAGCGCGAAGGAATTGGCCCTGGCGATCGAGTCGGGATCTATGTGCCCAGCGGCAGCACGGACCTTCATGTTGCGATTCTCGGCGTACTGCGCGCGGGCGCCGCGTATGTCCCAGTAGACGCCGACGATTCCGTGAGTCGCGCGGAGGCGATCTGGCAGAGCTCGGACACGTCCGCGGTAATCGAAGCTGGGTTGTCGCTGCACCTACGCGCGCGGCCGACCAAAGATAGCGTCAAGCTCCCGAGCCCGGATGACGACGCCTGGATCATCTTCACCTCCGGCTCGACCGGAGCGCCAAAGGGGGTGGCGGTAACGCACGGCGCGGCAGCCGCGTTTGTCGAGGCAGAAGCGAAGCTCTGGCGGATCGAGCCTGACGATCGGGTGCTCAGCGGACTGTCCGTCGCCTTTGACGCCAGCTGCGAGGAGATGTGGCTGGCGTGGCGCAACGGTGCAGCGCTGGTTCCCGCTCCCCGCAGCCTGGTGCGAGCCGGAGCCGATCTCGGTCCCTGGCTGGCGCAGCGCGACATCACCGTCGTCTCGACCGTCCCGACCCTGGCCGCGATGTGGAACGAGTGTGACCTCGCCTCGGTGCGCCTGCTGATCCTCGGCGGTGAGGCATGTCCCGAGCCGCTGGCGTGGCAGCTCGCGGAGGGACGCGAGGTGTGGAACACCTACGGTCCGACGGAAGCCACCGTCGTGAGCACGGCGGCGCGGGTGGTCGTTGGGGCGCCGGTGACGATCGGGTGGCCGATCTCCGGCTGGGAGATCGCCGTGGTCGATGAGCAGGGCGGATCGGTGCCGTTGGGCGAACCCGGCGAACTGGCAATCGCCGGCGTCGGGCTCGGACGCTATCTCGACCCAGCTCTCGATGACGCCGGCTTCGCCCCCGTGCCGGCGCTCGGGTGCAGGCGCGCGTATCGAACTGGCGACGTAGTGCGCGAGTCGATCGACGGCCTGCACTTCATCGGCCGCCGGGACGACCAGGTCAAGCTCGGCGCCCGCCGCCTCGAGCTCGGCGAGGTCGATGCGCAGCTTCGCTCGGTGGCGGGCGTGCGGGCGGCAGCGGCCGCCGTGCAGAAGACCGCGGCGGGAAATCCGCTCCTGGTCGCCTACGTCGTCGGCGACGCCGATCCGGCCGGCGTCCGCACGGCGCTTGCCGGACGGCTACCCCACGGCATCGCGCCGCTCGTCGTACAACTCGATTCGCTGCCCACGAACACCGGCGGAAAGTTCGACCGCAGGGCGCTCCCGTGGCCGCCGCCTGCGCCGCCGCGTGACAAGCGGGGTTCGCCTGAACGCGCTACCAAGCTCACGGAGACTGCGGCGTGGCTGGCCGAGCGCTGGGCCGAACAGCTCGGGCCGCTCCCGCTCAGCGGCGAGAGCGACTTCTTTGAGCTGGGCGGCAGCTCGCTGGCGGTGGCAAAGCTCGTATCCGTCCTTCGCAGCCGCTTCCCGGCGGTGGCCGTCGCCGACGTCTATGCCCACCGGCGGCTCAATCAGCTCGCCGAGCGGCTGGATCGCCTGGGCACCGTTTCGGCCGAGGCGCCGAGTCAGGAGAGCGCTTCGGCAGCGCCTTGGCGCTGGGCTCAGCTCGCTGGTGTGATCCTGCTGATCGCGCTCTCGTCTCCCCAGTGGCTGCTCGGCATCCTCGCTTTCGACCGGTGGGCGGGCACCGGACTCGGGCCGCAGGTCGGCTGGGGCTGGCTCATCGCCGGCGGAGTGATCTTCGCCACCCCCTTCGGCCGCGCTTGGCTCGTGCTGCTGGCCCGGCGGGTGCTTCTCCCAAGCCTGAGGCCTGGGCGCTACCCGCGACGCGGCTGGCTCGCGTGCCGGCTCTGGTTCCTCGAGCGGCTTGCGGATGGATTTCGCTCCGACAGCTTGGCGGGAACCCCATTCGCCGCCCGCTTCGCCCGCCTGTGCGGACACCGGGTCGGTGCCGGAGCCCGGCTCGGCACGCTGCCGCCGGTCACCAGCCTCTTGACCATCGGCGAGCGGGCGACGCTCGAGTCCGACGTCGACGCGCATGGCTGGTGGCTCGATGGCGATGAACTGGTCGTGGGGGAGGTTCGCATCGGAGCGGGGGCACGGATCGGTACCCGGGCGCTGCTCGGCCCAGCGGCCGAGATCGGGGCCGGCGCCGAGATCGAAGCGGCGAGCGTAGTCAACTGCAGCGTTCCCGCCGGCGAGCGCTGGGCGGGATCACCGGCGCGTCGGGTTGGGCTCGCCGGCGAGGGTTGGCCGGCCGAGCCTGCGCCGCGGCCCACCTCCGCGTGGGTTTGGAAGGTGATGTTCATCGCCGGACTGGCGCTCCAGGCGATCTTGCCGCTGGTGGCCGCGTTGCCTGTCCTGGCTTTCTTGGACTTGGTCGGCGTCCGGGGCTCCGCCGGCGTCGGCTCGCTGCTCGGGCGGCTGACCATATGGGCGCCGGTCCTGGCGACGATCTACCTCATCACCTACGGCGTGCTCGTGGCGCTGCTCGTCCGCTGGGTCGGGCGCCTCGTCCGCCCTGGGTGGCACCCGGACGAAGGTCGCATCGGCTGGGTGCTTTGGCTCGCGGACTCGCTGATGAACGATGCACGCGGCGTTCTGTTCTCGGTTTGCGCGAGCCTCTACATGCGCCCGTGGCTGCGCCTCGCCGGCGTTGCGGTGGGAAAGCGCGCCGAGCTTTCGACGGTGGTCGGGCTTGGCCGGCTCACGTCGTTTGGCGCCTCGAGTTTTGCCGCCGACGACGTCGTCCTGGCCACGGCGCGCGGCCGGCTCGGCTGGCTGCACGTCGCGCCGATCGACGTCGGAAGCGGCACGTTCCTCGGCAACGGAGCAATCCTCGCGGGCGGGACGGAACTCGGGCGCGACGGGCTCATCGGCGTGCTCACGACTGCGCCGCACCGCACCGGCGACGCCACGTCGTGGTTCGGCTCGCCGCCCCTCGAGCTGCCGCGAGTCCCGGACTTCGCCGAGCCCGGGCGCACCACGGATCCGCCGCGACGGCTCGTGCTCGCCCGTGGCGTCATGGATCTCATTCGCATCTTGCTCCCGCCGACGATCTCGATCGTCCTCGCGTCGCTTCTGTTTGCCGTCGTGGAAGTGATCGGTGGCCGGCTTGGGGTGGCCGCGATGCTGGCGGCCGCGCCCATGCTCCTGTTCGCCGCCGGCGTGCTCGCAACCGCGTTCACGGTCGCCGCCAAGTGGCTGATCATCGGGCGCTACCGGAGGGGCGAGCACCCGTTGTGGTCGTTCTTCGTCTGGCGCGACGAGATCATGAACTCGCTCCAAGATCAGCTCGCGGGAACGTGGCTGCTCGGTTTCGCGCTCGGCACCCCGCTGATGTCGCCCTACCTGCGCGCGATGGGGGCCCGGGTGGGGCGCGACGTTTGGTGCGAGACGCTGACCATCACGGAGTTCGACATGGTCTCGCTCGGCGACGGCTGCGTGATCAACCGCTTCGCCTGCATCGAGACGCACCTGTTCCACGACCGCATCATGCGCATCGGCCCGGCGAATCTCGCCGCCGGCTGCTCGATTGGCCCGTCGACCGCCGTCCTCCCCGACACGGTGATCGGCGCCGGCGCGCGAGTCGGCGGCCGCTCCGTCGTCTTGCGCGGCGAGGAGCTGCCGCCCGGATCGAGATGGCGCGGTGCGCCCGTTGCCGCCGAGTAGCCGCGGTGCCCCCGCGCGGTCGGAGGTGGGAGAAGCACCCGAGGTGCGGCTCCTCGATGCCGGAGCGGCATCGGTGAATTCGAGCGGACTACGTCGTTGGGCGCGCCGCGCCAGCACGTCCTCGGGCTGCACGTCGCGGTCCTACAGCTATCCGCTGGCGCTCGTGGCCGTTCACAGCGACGCCGTCGGCGTCGACCTCGAGTTCATGCATCCCGTCGATGAGCAGTTCGCCGCTTCGATCTGCACTCCACGGGAGCGAGCCGAGCTGCGCGCAGGCCTGGATCCGATCGCGCTCTGGTGCAGCAAGGAGGCCCTGGCCAAGGCGCTGGGCGATGCCCGTCGGTACGACCCGCGCCGCCTGGAGGCGCCGATCGCGTGGCCAAATGGGCGCTGCGGTCCGTGGCGAGCGACGGCAATCGTGGTTCCGAGCGGCTACTGCGCCTGGCTCTGCTGGCGGACCACGACGAGCTCGCTCATCAGCCCGCGCACCGTCCGCGGCGCATACTCAGCCTGACTCCGGCGCCGAGCCCAGAGTCGCGGATCGTCGATCCGGTCACCGGCCGGATGCGGCGGGCTTAAGGTTGCGCCTGGCGAGCTCGAGGCGATCCTCGTCACCCACTCCGCGGTGGCCGACGCAGCTGTGTTCGGGCGCCCCGACCCGCGTAGCGGCGAGGCGCCGGCCGCTGCCGTAGTCGCGCATGGCGGCGTCGATCCCGCCGAGGTGATGGCCTACGTGAACGAGCGCGTGGCGCCGTACAGCGCATCCGCGAGATGCGCTGTACGGCGAGGTTCCGGGGACGCCTGCGGGGAAGATCCTTGCCGCGCGCTCGCCAATCCACCGGCGACCGCGGGTCCGCGCTCCTAAGCGCGCACGGCCGCCCGCGCACCGCCACCCGCAGCGGTTGCGCCCACCCGCCCGCCGCCCTACATTCGGCACATGCGGCAGGTGGCGCCCGGTCAGGCAGCAAACCGTCCGGCGCGCCTGGTCGACGTAGCGCGCGCTGCGGGCGTGCACGCGTCGACGGCGTCGCGGGTGATCAACGGCACCGGAACGCTGTCGATCCCCGCGGCCACGCGCGAGCGAATTCTCGACACCGCGCGCCGCCTTCACTATCGCCCGAACGCGATCGCGCGTGGGCTGCGAACCGCGAGCGCCGGCGCGATCGGCCTGTTCGTGCAGTCGTTGCGTGATCCCGGGCTGACGCCGATCATCCGCGGCGCGTTCGAGCGAGCGTCCGAGCGGGGCTACGTCGTGCTGCTGTCCGAGGACGCCGGCGAGCCGGGCGCGACCAGCGCGTATCAGCGTCTCGCGGGCGAAGGGCGGGTGGATGGCGTTCTCGTAGCCGGCGCCCGCGCGAGCGCGCGCGCCGACGGCGTCGCGGCTGAGTTCGCTCCGCGCGTGTTCGTGGGCCGCGGTGGCCCCAGCCCCGGGTGCAGCGTGTCGATGCGCGAGGAGGATGCAGGCGCTCTCGCGGCCGGGCACCTGCTCTCGCTCGGCCACCGCCGCCTAGCGCATCTCGCTGGACCGGACGACTTCGACGCGCTCCGCGCCCGGCACGACGGCTTTCTGGCCGCCGCAGCGGCGGCCGGGGCAGACGTGCTGACCGAGCACGCGGCGCTTCAGGAACGGACCGGGTTTGAAGCGATGAGCCGCCTGCTCGCCGCGCGCCCGCGGCCCTCGGCGGTGTTCGTGTCGAACGCCGCCCAAGCGGTCGGGGCGTTGGCCGGCGCGCGCCGAGCCGGCTGCCGCGTGCCGTCCGAGGTGGCGATCTTGGCCGGTGAGGACGATCCCGTGGCCGAGTTCCTCGAGCCGCCCCTTACGGTCATCACCCTGCCGGCGTACGAGCTCGGTACGGCTGCTGTGGATGCGCTCATCGATCAGCTCGAGGGCGGAGAGCCGGGCGACGTCGTCATTCAGACGCCGCCCCGGCTCGTGCTCCGCGCTTCCACCGCCCCGCCTAGCGCCGATCCCGGAGCCCTCACCGTCCCGCCGGCCGGACGCTTCGTGCGCTCTCGGCGGCTGGCACGGACCGAGGGAGGCCCCGCGAGCGGTTCCGGCGGCTCGGAGAACCCGTTCAAGCCGCCGCCTCGGCCGGTTTGACCGCGGCCGGTGCGGACTGCCCGCGGCCGCCGATCCCGACCAGCGTCACCCCGGCGGCCAGAGCCGCGGCGATCATCAGCTCCCAGGCGCCGTGGAAGTTCAGTCCCGCCCCGGCACCGGTACCGAGCACGGCCACCAGCACGGCGACTCCGAGAGCCGAGCCGAGCTGACGCCCCGTCGTCTGCACCGCGATCCCGGTGGCCAAGCGCTCTGGCGGGAGCGCGGCCGCTGCGGCCGCGGTGATCGACGGGAGGATCAAGCCAACGC
>Ga0213876_10001138_pt1 | contig 16938 bp, 14 predicted proteins | sample BarmaccomBMRX_R9_FD_160113 | JGI IMG/M metagenome (GOLD analysis project Ga0213876, IMG submission 160113) | Root-associated microbial communities from Barbacenia macrantha in rupestrian grasslands, the National Park of Serra do Cipo, Brazil - RX_R9 | ecosystem: Host-associated > Plants > Roots... | reverse complement strand
AGCGAGGTGGGGCGGGATGAGGCGCTCGAGACGGCGCGCGAAGCGGTGACGGTGTACCGCGACTTATATCAAGCAGAGAACGAGGCATTTGCAGAGCGCCTGGCGAAGGGACTTTTGACGCTGAGTTGGATCCTGGTCCAGCTCAACCAGCATCGAGCGGCGGCGTTGTCACTGGCCGAGGGCATGCGGATTATCCTGCCGGAAGTGGAAAAATATCCTCGGGCACACCTGTCCCTCTGCGTTGCCCTTGCGCGCGAGTACATCGCGGCGATCAAAGCGGCTGAAATGGATCCCGATAGCGAACTACTTTCCGAACTCGTGCGCGTCATCGGACCCCATCTTCCAAAACCCGATTCAGGAGAATCCCCAAAATGACCGATCTACTCTCTCTAGCTCACGACGCCGTCACCGCCTTCCAGCACCACCAGCCCTGGCTCGGCGACAAACTCGGTGGCGCTGTAATCACCCAAACTATCCGCGAACTCTGGGAGCAAACCAAAGCAAAGCTCGGGGCTGCTGCTACGGCCAAAGTGGAAGCGAAGCCGGATGACGCCGTACAGTGGGAGGTGCTGAAAGGCAGACTGTTGGACGCGCTTGATCAGGACGAGGCCTTTCGCTCAAAGGTGCAGCAGGAGCTGAGCAAGTCAGTCGCCCTCGTGCAGCAAGCCATCGGAGACAACAATAAACAAATCTCCGTAGCGGGATCTCAAGACGTGAAGATCAACGTCGACTAACCGATTACGTGCTTTCTCGCGGCCGCCGGCCTCGCTGGCGATCAATTCCTTGCGGATAAGACGCTGCAGCGCGCATTGTCCGAAGCTTAGGAGGCAATTGGGGAAGTTATCGCAGACTACCTACGACCGACTACACAGCCGCGAGCAACGCGAGATTACTGGCGGCAGCGCCATGCACTGCCTTGACAGGGATTGATCGATCAAATGTAGCGAGCCGTCCGTGGTTGTGTACCGCTAATCCGAGCAGGTAAACATCGGTCAGGCTTTGATGTCCACCGATCATTTGGCACCGGAACAGCGTTTCGTCGGTGAGCGAAACGGAGTCCGGCCAGAAGTGGTGATGTGGCGTCGCGCACAAGTCGCGAAGGCGCTCGGCTACTTCTGCGGGCGTTGCGGTCACGCTGGGGTAAGCGGGATTGCTGAGTACGCGGATACATCCGTTGAGGGTGATGGGACAAGTGGACCAACCGCGTGCTTTATTCAGTCCGAACCAGCGATGGGCGTCTTCATGATTCACATGCATGGCATCGAAGAGGGCAACGAGAACGTTGACGTCTAAAAGTGCGATGCTCACGTGCCGTCCCGCAGCGCGTTTACGAGCGTCAGGTCCGATTTTGCGCTGACGGGTCTGGGAGCAAAGACTCGAACTCCGTTTCTCACTTCCAAAGATGCGTCTCCGGGAAGTGCACGGCGGGTGAGCATTGTAATCATTTGGCCGAGCGTAACGCCTTGCCGCGAAGCCAGATCTTTCAACGTGGACAGAAGCTCATCGTCGATTTCTATGGTAGTTCGCACGCCTGAGCTTATCATCGCGCATTAGCATCGGTGATGAGTGATGCGAAGTCCGGCGATTGGCTTATTAGGAAACCTGGGATGTCGGTGGCGAGTTTTGTTGAGAGCTCCATTGTGCTCGAGTCGCGACATGGCGCCGAAGGCTTGAGTGACTTTGATAGGTTCCTCTCGCGGGCGTCCATCGAACTGGTTGCAGTGGACCGGGAGCAAGGGGAACTGGCCCGTTCAGCTTACAGCAGGTTCGGCAAGGGACGCCACCGGGCGGGACTTAATTACGGCGACTGCTTCTCGTACGCAGCCGCGATGAGTTTGGGAGAGCCTCTGCTGTGCAAAGCCGATTTCCCTCATACTGACGTGCCGATTCTCGATGTCATACGCGTTCCGTAGCCACGAAGCGACAGCCCGACGGCGGCGGGGCGAGGCAGGTCGAGGCGATCCAATCGTTCCGACCACCTCGATCTACTTACCGGACGAGTAACGTCCCGTGAAAACCCGCTGCTAAACCTTTGCCGTGGTCCCCGTGCCTGCCGATCCGTTCCGCTTCGATGCCATTCCGGGTTTTAGCACCACCTTGATGCAACCGTCTTCCTTGTCGCGGAAAGTTTTGTACATCGGCGGCGCATCTTCCAGGCTGACTTCGTGCGTGATCACCTGCGATGGATCAATCTGCCCGTCGACAATTTTTTCCAGCAGCGGCTTCAGATAACGCTGGACGTGCGTCTGGCCGGACTTGATGGTTAAACCTTTATTCATTGCGGCGCCGAACGGTACCTTGTCGAGCATGCCGACATACACACCCGGCACCGAAACGGTACCGCCTTTGCGACAGTTGATGATGGCCTCACGCAGGACATGCGGACGGTCGGTTTCCAGCTTGACGGCTGTCTTCACTTTGTCCAGGATGGTGTCGAGCATGTGATTGACGTGGGCTTCCGTTCCCACTGCGTCAATGCAGCGGTCCGGTCCGCGGCCGTTCGTCATCTCGTTGAGAGCTTCCTTGACGCTGACCTTATCGAAGTTGAGGGTTTCGGCTTTACTCACCGTCTCGGCCATGCGCAGCCGTTCGGGAACTCGATCGATCGCAATCACGCGGCCGGCGCCGAACATCCACGCGCTCTGAATCGCGAATTGCGCAACCGGACCGCAACCCCACACCGCCACTGTGTCGCCGGGTTCGATGTCGGCGTTTTCCGCCGCCATGTAGCCGGTGGGATAAATGTCCGACAAGAACAGCACCTTCTCGTCTGGGAGCCCGTCTGGAATCTTGATGGGTCCGACATCCGCGTGCGGCACGCGAAGATACTGCGCCTGGCCGCCCGGATAACCTCCCAACATATGCGAATATCCGAAAAGACCTGAAGGAGAGTGGCCCATCATCTTTTCGGCCATCTCGTGATTCGGATTTGTGTTGTCGCACAGCGAGAACAATGTCTTCTTGCAAAAGAAACACTCGCCGCAGGCAATCGTGAACGGCACGACAACGCGATCGCCCTTTTTCAAATTTGTGACGGCGCTGCCTGTTTCTACGACTACGCCCATTGGTTCGTGGCCGAGGACGTCGCCTTCTTTCATCGTCGGCACGAACCCGTCGTAAAGGTGCAGGTCGGATCCACAAATGGCCGTGGATGTGATTTCAACGATCGCGTCGTGCGGATCGAGGATCGTCGGATCGGGAACCGTTTCTACCCGAACGTCTTCTTTGCCATACCAACAAAGTGCTCGCATAAGTCTCCTATCATTCACTGTTGTGGCAAGCAGACGGTGGGATCAACTCGCAGTAGAACGGGTGTTGAATTTTTGTAACAAATGGATCTAAGTAGAAGCGCTTCGGCTCATTGATCAGGGCGCGGCACGGGGTGGTTAGCCTGTGAGATACTCTAACCAACTTGAGAGGTTCCATGCGAAGTTTCTGGACCTGTAGCCGTCTCGCCCTAATTCCCGTAGTATTGTCCGCTGTTGCTGCCGCGCCGGCGTGGGCGCAGAGGACTGGCGGTGGCGCTCCGACGACGCCTTCGTCGACTGGGGGAGCAAATTCCCGCGGCAACGTACCGAACAATTCCATCCCCACGATCGGGAACAATCCGTCGACCAATTTGCCCGCGACTTTTAACCGCCCGATATTCCTTTCCGGCAAAGTGATGTTCGACGACGGCTCGCAACCGAATTCGGATATTCGCATCGAGCGCGTGTGCGGCGGCTCGACCCGGTTGGAATCGCACACGGACACGAAGGGCCGCTTCTCCTTTCAGGTAGGGCAGGAGTCCATGGCATTCGCTGACGCGTCCGACACTACCACGCCGGACCCGCTGAGTACGGCGCCAAGCCAGAACACGTCACAGCCCGGGTTTGGGAGACAGAGCTCAAACGGGAACACTTTGCAAAATCCGCTTTGGAATTGTGAGCTGCGCGCGGCGTATCCGGGGTTCCGATCCGACGTTATCGACCTCTCAAACCGGCGCACTTTAGACGATCCCAACGTGGGCACGATTGTGCTGCACCGTCTGCTGAGCGTGAAGGGGTCCACCATCAGCGTTACCAGCGAGCTTGCTCCGAAGTCTGCTCAAAAGGCCTATCAGAAGGGTATTCAGGCGAATGAAAAGGGCAAAGTGGACGAGGCCGCAAAGGATTTCGAGCAGGCGACGACCGTGTATCCAAAGTTCGCAGTGGCGTGGTTCGCCCTGGGGCAGCTGCAACAGCAGCAAGGAAAAACGGATCTGGCACGTAAGTCGTATATTGCGGCCGGCACGGCCGACGATAAATATGTCAGCCCCTACGATCGACTGGCGCAAATTTGCCTGCACGCGGGCGAGTGGAACGACGCTGCCGGCTACAGCAAGCGCGTGATTGATTTGAATCCGGTGGAGTTCCCCAGTTCGTTTTGGTACAACGCCATCGCCAATTTCGAATTGCACAAACCGGCCGAAGCGCAAAAGAGCGTGACCGAGCTTTTGAAGCTGGACACGCAGCACCACTACCCGGACGCCGAAGAAATGATGGCGCAGTTGCTGCTCGATCAGGGCAAGAATCAGGAAGCCGCCGGCCATCTGCGTGCGTATCTGGCGCTAGTGCCGAACGCCAAAAACGCCGACGCACTCAAAGCAACACTGTTGAAAATCGATCAGGCGAGCGCCCAGAGCAAGCCGCAGCCGGAACCACAGTACTAGTACAGTTCTCGCCATTTTCCGCGCATTGCGGACCCATTTTGCGATGGACAGACCCGCGATTCTGTGAATACTTTTTAGTCGGAGGCTCGAGATCCATATGCGTACGCTCCTTCGACTGAGTGCAGTATTGAGTGTCCTCTCTATCGCTGCACACGCCGCCATCATTACTGCTGCGAACTGTTCGGCGTCATTTGGGAGCAGCACGGCGACGCAGACGAGTCCCTCATCGTGCTCGGTGGCCGCCAACAACGGGGTGGCATTTCCATCCGTTTTTGCAAATGCCTCGGTTGGAGGAACAGAGACCATTTCTCCAGCTAACGCCTCGATTGCCTTCAACTTTTCGACATCGACTTCGGCAAGCGTCGGGAGCGGTTATTCCAATGACGCGAATGTCTCTGCATCGGACAATCTCACGCTCTACACGAGCGGTCCGGTGAGGGCGGGCGAGGCTGTGGTTACGGAATCCTTTAGCATTTTGGGCATCGTTTCGAATTTGACGGCGAGTCTGACACTGGGCTCGTCGACTGCGAGCTGCACCCAGTCTGCCCCCGCATCGCCATCGTGCAGCGGTAGTTTTGGACCGTCGTCTGGAAACGGCACATTCACCATCCCGTTCACGCTAGGGCAGCCATTCGCTTTTGACGTGAGTCTCTTCAACGATTCGTCCGGCGGCGGCAGCACTCCTCATTTCAGTACTTCGGGGGACGTTAACTTGAGCGTTCAATTATTCGAATCGAAGGGCACCACGCCGGTGCAAATACTTACGCCGGAACCGGCCACGCTCGGGTTTTTGGGGGTGGGGTTGGTGTGTGTTGTGGCGATCGGGTGGCTCTCGGCAGCAGCTACTCGGGAACCTAAAGGGTCAGGACAAGCTGCCCCTCATTGTTGAGACAAATGGAATAGGTCTTCAGTTTGCAGGAACCCATAATTGGGTCGCCGGTGGACAGGTCAAATTTCAACCCGTGCAGCGGGCAAATCAGTATGTTTCCGCCTACCAGGCCATCCGCCAGCGGGCCGTCCTTGTGTGGACAGGCGGCCTGAGTAGCAAATACCCTTCCCGCCCGCGTGTGAAATACGGCAACGCGCTCGCCCGCGACGTCAAAATTGCGGCCCTCGCCCGGGGGGATCAAGCTCAAGGGGCCGATCACTACTTCTACTGGGGTGGCGCTCATTGGATGACCGCAAGCAGGGAAGCGAATTCCGCGGGACGCTCGGCGGCGTAGGCTTCTTTCCAGGGATCGCGATAGGCTTCGGTCGAAGCCTGTATCGCGGCATCCAGCCGTTCTGCAATGCCTTGGCTGTCCTCGACGACAATGCCGCGGATGGTGTCGATTCCGACACGTTCGACAAACCCGTACGTTCGCTCGAGGTATTTCGCGTTCTCGCGGTAATACTGCATGAAGCGCGCGGAGTACCTCAGCACCTCCTCGTGGCTGTCGACCACACACAGGATGTCGCCTTTGCGCACATGCGCGCCAGCGGCTCCGCCGATGTAGATCTCCCACTTGCCGCCTTCCACGGCCACCGCGCCGATGTCTTTCACCATCGCCTCAGAGCAGTTTCGCGGACAACCAGCGGTCGCCATCTTGACTTTGTGCGGCGTATCGATGCCCTTAAATTTGTGTTCTATTTTGATCGCCAGCGTCGTGCTGTCTCCTATGCCGAAACGGCAGAAGTCGGTTCCCACGCAGCTTTTGCACGTCCGGTATGTCTTGCCGTAGGCGTGCCCCGACGCAATGCCCAGGTCGCGCCAGATGTTCGGCAGGTCCTCTTTCTTCACGCCCAGCAGGTCAATACGCTGGCCGCCGGTGAGCTTCACCATGGGCACCTGATATTTCTCCGCGACATCCGCGATGCGCCGAAGTTCGGAGGGGCTGGTCACGCCGCCGGCCATCTGCGGGACGACGGAGAAGGTGCCGTCCTTTTGAATGTTGGCGTGCACGCGCTCATTGATAAAGCGCGCATCGGATTCCTTCACATACTCGGCTGCCCAGATCGTGCTCAGTAGCGACGCAAGTCCAGGCTTACTGGCGGCGTCCTCCTTGCCGCCGCCCAAGGCCGCGAACACCGCCGATACGGATTTCAGGCCGTTCGCTTTTATCGCTTGAATCAGGTCTGGCTTCGTCATGGGCACGCCGGGGACATAGTAGTGCACCGATGGATCCTCCTCGATCTCGCCGCCGCAAGCGAATTCGACGATCTCGTTTACCAGGCTCTTGCACGAGCCGCAGCCCATGCCGGCGCGGCTCGCTTCCATCACCGCTTTCGGATTCCGTTTGCCGGCCTTTACGAGAGCCATCAGCGCGCCTTTGCTGACGCCGTTGCAGTTGCAGATCTGCATCGAGGCGGGCATCTCCTCGATGGTGACTTTCTTCGAAGGAGCGCCGATGTCGAAGAGCAGCGTCAACCGTTCCTCAGGCAAAGGCGTACCGCGATCAAAGGCCTGCATGAGATAGGCGGCCTTGCTGATGTCGCCCAAAAGGATGCCACCGACGAGTCTGCCGTCGCGAATGATCAGTTTCTTATAGGTGCCTTTCTTGGGCTCGGTAAACTGAACGATTTCGTCGCGATCGTCAACCGGCTCGACAATACCCATGGCGGCCATCTCGACGCCCATTACCTTCAATTTGGTGGCGACGCGGGAGCCGTGATAGGCGGCATCCGGATTGCGTCCGGTAATGTGATCGGCGAGAACCTTGGCTTGCTCCCATAACGGGGCCACGAGTCCGTACACATGTCCGCGATGCTGCGCACACTCACCCACGACGTAGATGTCGCCGTCGGTAACGGAGCGCATCTGGTTATCGACCATGATGGCGCGCTGCACCTGCAAGCCACAGCGCTTGCCGATCTCGGCATTGGGCTTGATGCCCGCGGCCATTACGACCATGTCGCACGGCAACACGCTTCCGTCGGCAAAACGCAAGCCGGTGACGCGATCTTCGCCCATGATAGAAGTCGTGTTCTTGCCAAGCAGGACGCCCACATTCATCTGCTCCATGGTGGCTTTCAAGATGGCGCCCGCCTGGGGATCGAGTTGCTGATTCATCAAGTGCTGAGCGCGGTGAATGACATCCACCTGCACGCCGTAACTCTGCAGGCCGCGCGCGGCTTCGAGGCCGAGCAAGCCGCCACCGATAATGGCTGCGCGACCCCGTGATCCTTTGGCATATTCAGCGATCTCGCGGCAGTCGTCGAGCGTCCGGAAAACAAACATGCCTGGCTTGTCGCTGCCATCCGGCAGTGTTACGCCTTCGATGGACGGCACGTGGGAGCGGCTGCCGGTGGCGATGATCAACTTGTCGTAGGGCTCGATGGTTCCGTCGGCGCCGAGCACGCACCTTGATTTACGCAAAATGGATTCCGCATAAACGCCCACGTGCAAGGTGATGCGGTTTTCCCGATACCACTCGATCGGGTTTAGGAAAATCTCTTCTTCCTGCTGGGAGCCGTTGAGCACGTTCGAGAGCAGAATGCGGTTGTAGTTGCCGTACGGCTCGTCACCGAACATGGTGATGTCGAAGATGTCGCTTCCGCCGCGGGCCAGAATTTCTTCGACGGCACGTGCGCCCGCCATGCCGTTGCCGATGACAACCAGATTTTTCTTCACGCGTCAATCTCCACCAAGCTGAAATCAAGCAGAACCGAGCTACTCAAGGCTTGTGGCGCTCCGAGCAGCACCTCGAGTTCAGTTCCCGGCTCAAGGTCTTCGACGACGGCCAGCTCGACGTGAGTGGCGCCTTTGGCTGGAATCGGGAAGTAGCGCATGGGTTTCTTGTCGCGCCGGAAGAGGACATAGATGAGTTCTTGAGCGGGGTTCCCGGCACGGAAATACACGAGCTGCGCGCGCTTATCGGACGGCACTTTGTAAATGACGTTAGGCTGGAGCGGGATTGGATGGCTGAGGCCGGCGCCTTCAAAGGCAAACAAGCCCTGCAAAAAAACAGGCTTCTCGATCATGAGATTTCCTTTTCAATGCGCGCTGCGCATACTTTGAATTCGGGCATTCGCGAAACGGGATCCAAGGCCGGATTCGTGAGTGAGTTTGCGCGCCCGCGGCCGCCGAAGTGAAAGGGCATGAAGAGCGTGTCCATGCGGATAGCCGGGGTGAGTTGCGCCTTCGCCGACGCGGTGCCGCGCCGGGTGATGACAGAAACGCGGTCGCCGTGTGCGACGCCATAGGACAGCGCCATGGACGGATGAATTTCGACGAACGATTCGGGAACCGATTGATGCAAACGTTTGACGCGGCGCGTCTGCGTGCCTGATTGGTATTGCTGCATGACGCGCCCGGTGGTGAGGTAGAGCGGATATTCGTGGTCGGGTTCTTCGGCGCCGCTGCGGTGATCGACAGCGTGAAACCGCGCGCGCCCGTCGGCGGTCGAAAAGCTATCGAGAAACAGGCGCGGAGTGCCCGGATGATCTTCTGCCGGGCAGGGCCAGAAGACGCCATCTTCGCGCTCGATGCGCTCATAGGTTATGCCGTAATAATCTGCCGGGCCGCCGGCGGTGGCACGCCGCAGTTCCGCAAACACCTCGCGCGAGTCGGAAGAAAAGAATTGGCCGGCGCCGAGCCGCTCGGCCAGAGCGCGAATGATATCGAGGTCGGACCAGACGCCGGGAGGGGGCGGGGTAGCGCGCCGGCGCAGCAGCACGCGGCCCTCAAGATTGGTCATGGTGCCTTCTTCCTCCGCCCACTGTGTGCAGGGGAGAACGACGTCGGCCAACTCGGCGGTATCGGAAAGAAAAATGTCCGAGGCACAGAGGAAATCGAGTTTTTGCAAGCGTTCCTGAATGTGGCCGGCGTGGGGGGCCGAGACAGCCGGGTTGGATGCAAACACAAGCAGACCGCGCACGCCCTGTTCGGTGCCGAGAGTGTCGAGCATCTCGTACGCCGAGCGGCCAGGGCCGGGAATACTTTGCTCGGGCACTTGCCATACGCTCGCGATGTAGGAACGATCGCCGGGATTGTCAATCTTGCGATAGCCGGGAAGCTGGTCGGCTTTCTGGCCGTGTTCGCGGCCTCCTTGCCCGTTGCCTTGACCGGTTAGACAGCCATAGCCGCAATAGGGCTTGCCGGCTTTGCCGAGAGCCAGAGCGAGATTGATGAAGGCCGAGACGGTATCGACGCCTTTACTCTGCTGCTCGGGGCCGCGAGAGGTAAGAATCATGGCGGTGGATGCCTGGCCCAATAGCCGCGCTGCCGCATACAACTGTTTTTCAGGAACGCCGGTGATGCGCTCCACGCGATCGGGCCAGTAGCACGAAACAACGCGGCGGACTCGCTCGAACCCGGAGGTTCGCGCAGCGACGAAGTCAGCGTCGACGAAGCCCTCTTTGACGGCTATATAAAGGAGGCCGTTGGCGAGTGCGATATCTGTGCCGGGAGTGATCTGCAGGTGCAAAGTTGCGGAGGCAGCGGTAGGAGTGAAGCGAGGGTCGACGACGATGAGCGACCCGCCTTTTCTCTTTTGCGAGTCGAAATACTGCATGATCGGGGGCATGGTTTCGGCTGCGTTGCTTCCCACCAACAGGATGGTTTGGGTTTCTGCGATGTCGGCTAACGGAAATGGCAGGCCGCGATCCAGACCGAAGGACCGGAGAGAAGCGGCGGCGGCCGAAGACATGCAGAAGCGGCCGTTGTAATCGATCTGACTCGTGCCTAGGGCCACACGAGCGAACTTGCCGAGCGCGTAAGCCTTCTCGTTGGTGAGCCCTCCGCCGCCGAAGATGCCGATGGCGTTGCGGCCGTGGCGAAGTTGAAGATCGAGAATGGCGGACGCGATGCGGTCGAGCGCCTCATCCCAGGAAGCGCGGCGAAACGGGCCTTGCTTCCGATCACGGATCAAGGGCGACGAGAGGCGGTCGGGATGCTGCAGCAGTTCCGCGGCGGTCCAGCCTTTTTGACAAAGCCCTCCGCGATTGGTGGGGAAGTCGCGAGGCCCAACGGTGAGAGCAGAGCCGCTGCCTCGCAGCGACATGCCACATTGCAGCGCGCAATAAGGGCAATGCGTCGCGTGGGTGGCCGCGGTGTCGCAGACTTTAATCGGTTGCATAGGCCACCGCGGGTACAGTCTGGCCTCTCAGCAAGCCGGCACGTTCCGCCGCCTCGTGCGGCCATTCGCGGCGCCAGACGTTTTTGAGATAGAGCAGCGCGCCCAGCCCGCCGAGGAACAGCATCCCAATGACGACGAAACCGGTAGCGAACGTTCCGGTACGATCTTTGAGCAGGCCCAGCAGCGACGGCAGCAAGAAACCGCCGAAGCCGCCAGCCGCGCCTACCAAGCCGGTCATGATGCCCACGCGGCCGGCAAAGCGCTGCGGCACGAGCTGAAAGATGGAGCCGTTGCCCATTCCAAGCATGGCCATAAGAAGTGCGAATACTCCTACGGCAATGGCGGGAACGGGCAGAGTGGCGATGACGCCCAACGAGAGAACAGCGACGGAGAACAAAACGAGGAGCATGCGATAGCCGCCTGCGCGGTCTGCGAGCATCCCGCCGACGGGGCGGAGGAAACTGCCGAAGAGGACTACGAATGTGGTCAGATCGCCAGCCTGAATTTTGCTGACGTGATACTGGTCGCGGAAGAAGATCGAGAGATAGCTGGCAAAGCCACTGAACCCGCCAAACGTCAGACTGTAGAGCAAACAGAACCAAGCGGTGTCAGCGACTCGAAAGAGCGCCCTATAGTCGCTCCAGCTCTTGCGGGCGCGCGCAGCAGGACCATTTTTCGCCAGGAAAAAGAATAAAACCCAAACTAGAACAACTGGAATCGCGACGATAGCGAAAACATTGCGCCACCCGAGGAGTTGCGCCAGCCGAGGCGCAAACAGAGTCGCGAGCAGGGTACCGGAATTGCCGGCTCCGGCAATGCCCATGGCGAGGCCCTGATGCTCCGGCGGATACCAGCTACTGGCAAGGGGAAGCGCCGCGGCGAAGCTGGCGCCGGCGATACCGAGCAGGGCGCCGATCTCGAGGAAGTTGGCATAGCTATTGGCGACTTTCCATGCCAGCATCAGCGGTACCAGCGTTAGCGCGAGACCGGTTAAAGCGGTATTACGTGCTCCGAAACGCTCTGTCGACCAGCCCAGAATGAGGCGAAAGAAAGAGCCGCCGAGCAGCGGCACGGCCGTCAGAAATCCTTTTTGAGAGGCGGAGAGCTTATAGGCTTCGCCGATGAATGGCCCCAACGGGCCAAGAATGACCCAGACCATGAAGCTGACATCGAAGTAGAGAAACGCCGACGCCAGCGTTGGCAAATGCCCGGATCTCCGGAATGAATGGAACGATGACACGTATAGCGCCTCGCGAGCGAATGAATTCGGGATCGACTAAGAGAGCCGCAACAGTGCGAAGCGTTCTTACGGGGAAGGGCAAGGAGAGCAGCCTACTAGGGAGCTTTCCTTTAGCTAAGTATAGGCAAGAAGCGGCGTGAGAGGCAAGCTTACGTCCAGACATTGCTTACGGCCTAGAGCCAAGATCCGCGGCGTTACTCTGGAAGTGAATGGAGTTACCCCCAGCGGCCCCGGATGATGCGAGGCGAAGACTCAGTCAGCTGAGAGAAAAGCTGCTGAACCTGCACAAGGCGCTGCTCGATTCCGAGCGAACGTCATACGAACTGACCCACGGCCCCATCGCTTCTCCCGGCGCTTTTCTTCAACTCTTGATAAACGATGCGCGCTTTGCCTGGCTGCGTCCCGTAACCACTCTCATCGTGCAAATCGACGAGACGCTTGCGGCGAAAAATCCGCCGGCAAGCGCGCGCGATTTCGAGCACTTGATCGAAGACATACGCGCTCTTTTATCGCCGTCGCGGGAGGAAAACAGCTTCTGGAAGCGTTACGCCGGCACGCTGCAGCGCGACCCCGGCGTGGCCGTGCTGCACGAGGAGATGGAACGCCAGTTCTCCTAGCGGTTCGCATTATTTATAGGCGGGAACGCCGGTCACCCGCTCGCCTATGACGAGCGTGTGAATGTGATCGGTGCCCTCGTAGGTCTTCACGGTTTCGAGATTGCACATGTGGCGCATGATTGGATATTCGTCCATGATGCCGTTGGCACCCAGCAGATCGCGGCTCAGCCGCGCGCACTCGAGAGCGATGGCAACATTGTTGCGCTTCAACATCGAGATGTGAGCGGGCTCCACTTTGCCCGCGTCCTTCAGTTTCGCCACTTGCCAGGCGAGCAGCTGCGCTTTGGTGATTTCGGTAATCATCCAGGCTAATTTTTCCTGCACCAGCTGGTGACTCGCGAGTGGGCGGTCATCGAACTGCTTGCGCGTCAGCGAGTAGCTGCGGGCTGTCTCATAACAATCCATGGCCGCGCCGATGACACCCCAGCCAATGCCAAACCGCGCCTGCGACAGGCAACTCAACGGCGCCTTCAAACCCTTGGCGCAGGGCAGTTGATTTTCGGCGGGGAGAACGCAGTCAGATAGGTGCAAGCTCGAAGTCACGGAGGCGCGCATGGACAATTTGCCGTGCAGATCGCTCGTGCCGTACCCTTTTGTGCCGCGTTCGACTAGAAAGCCGCGAACCCCTTCGGGCGTGCGGGCCCACACCACGGCGATATCTGCGACCGAACCATTGGTGATCCAGGTTTTCTCGCCGTTAAGGACCCAGTCGTCCCCGCGCTTTTCAGCGGTGGTCAACATGCCTGCAGGGTTGGAGCCGAACTGCGGTTCGGTTAATCCGAAACAGCCGATGGCTTCGCCCGATTGCAATTTGGGCAGCCATCGTTCTTTCTGCGCGTCGGAGCCATAGGTGTAGATGGGGTACATTACGAGCGCACCTTGCACGCTCACGAAGCTGCGCAATCCGGAATCGCCGCGTTCGAGTTCCTGCATGATCAGGCCGTACTCGATGTTGTTCATGCCGGCGCAGCCGTAGCCCTCGAGGTTCGCGCCTAAGAACCCCAACTGCGCCATTTCCGGGATTAGCTGCTTTGGGAATTCGCCTTTGTTGAAGGCCTCGCGAACCAGCGGCAGGACGCGGTCATCGACAAACTGCCGCGCAGTCTGGCGGACCATGAGTTCCTGTTCAGTCAGTACTGAGTCAAATTGCAGATAATCGACGCCGGGAAAACGAGGCATGAACCACTATCTTATCGGTGGAAAAATCGTCCGTGATCTGCAACTGGGGTGAGATTCCGACCGACCTTGCCCAACTAATCCAGCAGCGAGTGTTACCGAAGCTGATTTTCATCGGCGCACTTTGCGCCTCCTGTGCCTGGGCCCGGACGGCGGGCAGCGAAGAACTGACGCGCGGGTATCAGGCGCTCGCGAAAAAAGACTACGACACTGCGATCGATCTGTTTCGCAAGGCCATAGAGCAACAACCGCAAAACGCCGCCGTCCATAAGGATCTCGCTTACACGCTGTTGAAGACGGGCGAGAACGCGGAAGCGCGAGACGAATTCTCTGCCGCGGCGAAGCTGAATCCACAGGACGAAGCGGCATTGCTCGAGTATGCGTTTCTCGCTTACGAAACCAAGCAGCCGATTCAGGCCCGGCGAACGTTCGATCGCCTGCGCCGCGAGGGGAATCCCGCGACGCGCGCTACCGCGGAGCAAGCGTTCCAAAATATCGATCGGCCGCTGGCGGAGGGGATCGCGCGCTGGAAAGAGGCGCTCGCGCGCGCTGACCATCCGGACGATCTGCCCATGTTTTCCGCGCATTGGGAGTTGGGGCAATTGGCTGAGTTGCGCGACGACTTGCCGCTTGCGGCGCAGCAGTTTGAGATCTGCCGCAAACTCAAGCCGCAGTTGAGTGAGTTGTTGCTGATGCTGGCGCGAGTGTGGACACAGATGGAGGATCGCCGCGAAGATGCGCATGCTGCTCTGCTGGCGGCCTCTCGATCTCGCGATTCCCGCACTGCCGAACTCGCGCTCGAGCAGATGGGCACGCGCTATCCGTACCCGTACGAATTTCTGAACGCCATTCGGATCGATCCGCAGAATACGGCTTTGCGGCGGGAACTGGCGTATCTGTATCTGGCGATGAATCAGAAGCTGGAAGCAATTCAGCAGTTCGAGGAAGTGCTGAAGCTTGATCCGGGAGATGCGGGTGCTCGCGACCAGTTAGACGGGTTGCGCGGGTTCAAGAAACGCGTGGCGGAAGTACCTGCGGCGGCCGCGGTTGACGCGAAGACGATGGGCAAGAAGAGCCTTGCGCTTGGGTATTCAAAGGATGCCGTGAAGTATCTGCAGCAGGCTCACGAGCAGGATCCATTGGACGCAGACGTGATGTTGAAGCTTGGCTGGGCGTATAACCTGGCCAAAGACGACGCGGACGCGATCTCCTGGTTCAATGCCGCGCGGCACTCCCCCGATGCGGCGATCGCTTCCGAAGCAACTACTGCGTATCGCAATCTCACGGGAGAAACGGGAGCGCAAACGACGATCTGGGCGCTGCCAATGTACTCGACGCGCTGGCATGACCTGTTCACCTATGGCCAGGCGAAGCGCAGCTTTCTGCTGCCGTGGGATTCCGTCGATCGGCTGTTTACGTTCTACGTGTCGACCCGCTTCGTCGGCGATGTGAAAAGCAGCTTGCCCGAGCACGTGGTCGATCCTCAATATCTTTCCGAAAGTTCGTTCATTTTTGGCTTGGGCATGAACACGCGCACCTGGCATCACTTCACGGGTTGGGTGGAAGCAGGCGAAGCGGTTAAGTATCTGGCTGACCGGCACGATGTCGGCACGGCCATTCCGGATTACCGCGGTGGATTGAATTTCACCAAGGGCTTTGGGCGACTGTTAGGCAGCCGCACGCCCGGGCTCTTTTATGAAACGGTGGATGAAGCGATTTATGTCAGCCGCTTCCAGAAGGATTGGCTCTTCTATTCGCAGCATCGCGCTGGCCGAACGTTGAACTTGGGCGGCGAAAGCCTGCAGCTACTTTTCAACGCAAACTATGTGCGCGATTCCAAAAACCAATATTGGGCCAATACGGTTGAACTTGGCCCGGGGTTCAAAGTACGCATGCACTGGATGCCACGCAACGTTTACTTCTCAACCGATTTTTTGCGGGGGATCTACACGAACAATCTGTTTAACCCGCGGCGTCCGAACTATAACGACATTCGCGTGTCTTTCTGGTATGCGATGACGCGATGAGGAGAGCAATACTGTTGGCTTACGCGGTGCTTGCGCCCGCCTGCGCCGTGGCGAACACCTATTCGATCAGCGGACCTGATCCGGGCCCGTGGACGAAAGTGCTGGGCGCGGTGGGATTCACGAAATCTGCCGATGCCCCTACGGTCGAGATCGTCAATGGCAGCAGCAACCGTGATCTCGCGGCGCTCGCGCAAAACCATATCGTCATCGTGGAGGGATTGGGCGCGGCCGCGGAAAAACTCGGCATCGCAGCGAAGGTAGGTACGGTCACCGTGCGGCAGATCCGCGACGTGCATGGGCCGAATATGCAGATCATCTGGGAGCAGCCGGTCGCTATTCCGGATCTGGCTCTCAATGATGGTTGGACGGTGTTCGCGAGAGAGAAGTGGAAAGACGTGCCGGTTGTTGCCGGCAAGAAGATGGGGCAGGGAGCCATTCTGTGGCTTGCGACTGCTCCTGGTGACGACGGCTTCGAACGCTATCCTTATCTGCTGCAGTCGCTAACCGACTTGGGCCTCGAGTTCCCGTTGCGCGCGACTAACCTGTGGGCGTTCTTCGATTCTTCCTATCGCATCCGCGCTGACGTCGACTACCTGGCGAAACGTTGGCGGCAATCCGGGATTGGTGTGCTGCACGTCGCCGCGTGGCACAACGTCGAGCCCGATGCTGCGCGCGATGAGTATCTACGAAAGCTGATCGAGGCCTGCCATCGCAACGCGATCCTCGTATACGCGTGGCTCGAGTTGCCGCATGTGAGCGAGCAGTTCTGGGCCGATCACCCTAACTGGCGCGAAAAAACCGCGATGGGCCAGGATGCCCAGCTCGATTGGCGAAAGTTGATGAACCTGCAGAATCCCGATTGTCACCGTGCAGTCGAGAAGCAACTCGGTCAACTGCTGCGCGAATTCGATTGGGACGGCGTCAATGTAGCTGAGTTGTACTTCGAGTCGCTCGAGGGCGCGTCGAACCCGGCGCGTTTCACACCCATGAACGATGATGTTCGCGCGGATTTTGGGCGGCTCGCCGGCTTCGACCCCAAACTGCTGTTTGACGCGGCGTCGCCCTACGCTAAAGACCCGACGGCGTTACGAAGATTCCTCGATTACCGAGCGCAACTCGCTTCCAAAATGCA
>Ga0213876_10001137_pt1 | contig 16939 bp, 18 predicted proteins | sample BarmaccomBMRX_R9_FD_160113 | JGI IMG/M metagenome (GOLD analysis project Ga0213876, IMG submission 160113) | Root-associated microbial communities from Barbacenia macrantha in rupestrian grasslands, the National Park of Serra do Cipo, Brazil - RX_R9 | ecosystem: Host-associated > Plants > Roots... | reverse complement strand
GACCCCGACGATCGGGTGCACGCCACTCGGGATCTCCTCGATGTAGACGCCGGGATACGTCGGCTGTACCGGCATGGGCGCTCTGCCACCTCCTGTGCGGCCCGCGACCTGGGGACGCTCGGCGCCCAGTCTGCGGCGCGCCGCTCAATCCCGACTCAAGCGCGGCTCAATACGGCGGCCCATCCATGGGCTCGCCCTGGGTGTGCTGCAAGCTGTGACGGAGAAACGCCACCAGGTCCGTCAGGTCCAGCGGCAGCTGGGCGCCGGTGTGGGCGTCGGTCAGGCTGCCCCGGATGCGGCGACCGTCCTGGCCGCTGTCGAGCCACAGGCGCGCGACCAGCGTGAGGTAGCCAACGGGTTCGTCCCGTGGGCTGGCCGGCTGGTCGTCCGCCGCGGGCTCGCCACTCATCGGTGCTGCGCCGCCAAGCGTGCACCGCGCCGCTCTACGCGGACTCAAGACTGGCTCAACTCGGCGCTCGCGTGGCTCGTCGGCCACAGCAGCTCGCCGTACAGCGCGGTGGTCTCGGGTGCCGGCGCCACCTGCAGCTCCTGCTGCAGCCGCGCCCGGCAGGTCTCGAACACCCGCTGCACGTCGGCCGGTCGGCCGCGCGCCGCATGGCAGCGCATCAGCGCGCGGTAGGCATCCTCACGGTAGGCGTCGGCGGCCAGGATCTCCTCGCAGCAGGTCGCCGCATGATCCCAATCGCGCGCCTGCGCGTGCAGCGCGCCGAGCTGGCCAAGCAGGCACAGGTGCGTGTCCAGCAGCTCGGCGCGGCGTGGTTCGGCCCAATCCTCGTACAGCGTATCGCTGAGATAGCTGCCGCCGTACTCGCGACGCGCCGCCTCGAATGCCCGCCGCGCAGCGGCGAGATCGCCCCGCGCGATCGACTGCTGGCCAGCCACGACGGCGTCGCGGAACCGCTGCACATCCAGCTCGATGTGCAGCCGTGGGTTGAGCTGGTACTGGTCCTGGCGAAACAGGACGACGTCGTCGCCACCCGCCGGGCCCCAGCCGACCAGCGAGCGGCGCAGCGCGTGGACGGCCATCTGCAGGTTGTGGGCGCCGGTGGCCGGCTCGGCCGACGGCCAGAACGTCTCGACCAGCACGGCTTGGGCCGCGGTGTAGCCGGGGCTGGCCAGCAGATAGCGGAGGATCGAGCGGCCGCGGCGGCTCGGGCAGGCGGCCGGCTCACGCCCGTCGCGGACGAGGCGGAACGCGCCGAGCATGGTCACCCGCCAGACGCCGTCGCTGGTCGGCGCACGCACACTCCGTGGCGCACCGTCGAGGCCTGGCGGAGCGGCCGCCTCGCCCTCGGCGAGCACGGCCAGCAGTTGCGCGCGGACCAGCGCCAGCTCGCCTTCGAGCCGCGCAACACGCTGCTGGAGCTCGCGCAGCGTGTCAACCCGTGTCTGGACTAGCAGTGCATCAGGCATGTTGGCGTCGAGGGGACCACGCCAGGTCGGCCGGCGGCCCCCCGCGGCCACCGGGCCGCCCCAGTATAGGCGGGGGCGCCGTCGGTGTGCGGCGCGCCCGCGCGGTGGCCAGAGCCGGCCGCCCCGTGCACTGGCCGTGCGCGCGGCCGAGGACCCTTGCGGTCATCCCTGATTGGCCGTACATTAGGGTCCTGACTGGTGATTGTTGAGGACACGCGCGCCATCACCACGGTCACTGGCGTGGAGCTGACAGGCTGAGGCACGATACGACTCGACTCACACGCGGCCGGGTTCGCTTGGCGCCTCCTCACCGGGTGGGGCAGGGCTCTTGATCGAGTCCCTCGCGCATCGCGACATCCAGCTCACGAGTACGACCCGACCGAACATGTGCGTGCTGGGACTGCCCCAGGCGAGTTTGTGCAGCCATGTTGTGCAGCCACGCAGCCGCTTCGAGCGGCAAAATGCAGCTCGGCGGTGATTCCTGGCCCTGCGCTGAACGGCCAGCAGGAGTCCCGCTGCACGAGAGAGTCGAGGTGCTACGCTCGAGCCCAACGGCCTGGCGCGGCGGAGGCGGCGGCTAGACCGGGACGACCAGCTCCGGATCATCATTGGCGACCGCGTTGACCAGCGGCGCCACCTGATAGGCCGACAGCCACTCCGAGGGATACGGCTGCAGGAACGGCAGCACCAGTTGCACGTCGGTCACCTCGGGATCGAGCCACAGTCGCTCGTCCTCGCGGCGCACGATCACGGGCATGCGGGCGTGGATCGAGCACATCAGCTCATTGGCGCCGGTCGTGATGATCGCCGCCGTCGGCTGGCCCTCCTTGCCGGCTACCCACAGCCCGGCGAAGGCGAAGGGCTCACCAGACGCGAGCTGGATGTGCATCGGCGTCTTGCCAGTGGCACCGGGATTGGCGCGCCACTCGTAGAAACCGGTCGCCGGGATCAGGCAGCGGGTCCTGGCCAGGGCGCCGCGGAACAGGCCGTTGCTGGCCACCGTCTCGGCGCGGGCGTTGATCGGTGGCTTGCTGCTACCCGCCCGCAGCCAGTGGGGTGCGAACCCCCAGGTCGCGTCCTGAGCGACCGGCGGCTTGCCCGGGCTCTGCGCGATGGTCAGGAGCTCCTGAGCAGGCGCGATGTTGAAGCGTGGTTGGATCCGACGCTCGTGCCAGTCGACGAAGCCGAACCGCGCCTGGATCTCCGCCGGGCCGGTCAGAGTGAACCTGCCGCACATGGCACAGTATACCAGAACGCCCGTTCTATTCACCCTGTTACACTGTGCCCAGGCGGCTCGCCGGCCAGCAAGGGCACGCGCTGCCGTAGATCTCTCGAGTGCTGTTGGAGCCGCTGCCCTCACCTTTCGTCGACCAAGATCCGGATGAGTCCGAGGAAGCTGTATTCGGCGCAGTGTGGCACCGCGCGTCCAGCGGCGGTCACGGGTATTCTCAGAGCGTCGTGACCAGTCCGCCATCGATCACGAAGTCGGCGCCGGTCACATTGCCAGCACGCCCGCTCGCGAGCAGCAGCACCAGATCGGCAACTTCCTGCGGTTGCGTGAATCGGCCGGTCACCGACTGCGCCGCGGCGTGTGTGGCCACGGCCTCAGCTGCGGCACCACGCGCCCGGGCAATGGTCGCGGCCACGCCGTCTGCGCCCAGCCAGAGGGCCGTGGCGACGGGCCCCGGACTCACGGTATTGACGCGCACACCGCGTGGGCCGACCTCTTTGGACAACGCCTTGGAGAAGTTGGCCAGGGCCGCCTTGGCCGCGCAGTAGTCGACTACCAACGGGTCCGGCAGGAACGCGTTGACCGAGCACACGGTCACGATCGTGCCGCTGCCACGGTCGAGCAGGTGCGGCAGCGCCGCGCGAGTGGTGCGCACAGCGGCGAGGAGATTGATCGTGAGCGTCGAGAGCCACTCGTCGTCAGACACCGAGAGGAACCCGCCGGGCCGGGGATGTGCCGCGCCGACGTTGTTGACCACGATGTCCAGTCCGCCGAACGCCGAGATCGCCTCGTCTACCAGGTGAACGGGGCCATCCGGCGTGCTCAAGTCCACCGCGACGGGGTGCACGTGTGGGGCGAGCTGAACCAGGCTGGCATCAGGCTGCAGCGCCCCGCCAGCCACGCGGACATGCTCCTTGACGAGCGCCTGGGTGATGGCCAGCCCGATGCCCTTGCTGGCGCCGGTGACGACGGCGGTCTTGCCAGATAGCTGCAGGTCCACGTGAACCTCCCACGGACGTAAAGCGTTGACGGCGCAACACGGTGCGCCGGAGTGACACGTCCGCCAACATGCACCCGGCGCGTGCTTCGCAGCATGGGCTTGCGTGCGCCGCTTGGATGTGTATCGCTTCGTGTGACTATGCATGGCTGCATGACCATGCTGGCCTGATGGGGCCGTTGGGCAGCAGCGCAGCCCCGCGCGGTGGCCCTCGTCGTGGCCCTGCGGTACAGGTCTATTCGGCAGCCTGCAACCGACGAGTCGCAACTGCCCGCCTTGCTCCGGACGACCCGTCCGACGAGATCACCGGTTCTTGACAGGCGGCGTTCGGCGCACTCGTACGTCGATCCAGTGAGTGCGCGTCAGTGCGACGAGGATTACCTCGGGCGTCGCCGGCGCACAGGCTGAATAGTCAGCGGCATAGAGCACCTCGGGCACGGCGAAGTGTGCCGATGGACAGCGCTATCGATGCCAACTGTCAGCGTATGCCAGCTCGGACAGCGCAGCACGTACTGTGTGGCAATGCCCGTGGATGGCGCTTGGTTGTGCATTGTCCGTACCCGTGTCCGTTCAGAATTGACTGGTTCGCTTTGCATTGTGGCCCTCCTCAGCTACACCAACGGCATGGCTCGCGACGGGCGCCGGCCGAAACGCCGGGTACCACGCGCGGGAGAGGTCGTCCAGTTCACCGTTGAGCACCTTCGTGCGCACGTGCAGGAGCAGGTGGGCGCCCTTCGGCGTCCACTGCATTCTGCTGCCGCTTGGCGAAACGCTGCCGCGGACGCCGTTGACGGTGGACTCGACGAAGCCAGTGGCCTCGATGTAGCCGCGGAACTCGGCGAGCCCACGGGCCAGCTTCGTGATCGCGGGACCGGCTCGTCGGGCGGCGGCCGTTCAATCACCGTCAGCAGCGCCAGCTGCCAGTGAGGCCGCACAGCACGGCATACAAGTCGCCGCAGCTGCGCGCCTTCCACCGCCTGTACGCCCAGACGCACCAGCGTTCGGCAAGCCCGGCGGGGGATTGAAGATCGCCGGCCATTCAGCACCAGCATTTGGGTCGCCGCGCCGAGTGCGATCGCATACCCGCGGCTCATCCAGCGTCGGTGGCGCTGAATGTCCCTACGCAGGATCGCCGCGAGCCCGACGACAATGGACACGACCATCGCCGAGCCAAACGCGATGCGCGAGACAAACAGCAGGGGGCCGCTGTTGTCGGGCGGAGCATAGAACTGGGTCATCCAGAGCCCGGTCAACGCCACCAGGAGTCCGTAGCCGAAGAGCACTTCGGCCTGCCGATTGACCAGCTCGATGCGCCCGGCGATGTCCGCAATGACCATCGCGTCTGGCGCTGACTCAAGGAGGACTCGGAATTGCGCCTGAGCCGCGATGGCCTGCCGCAGCAGTCGGTCGTGTTCCAGTTCGGCCTGCTTGCGGGTGGTCAGGTCGGTGTTGGCTACCAGGTGCGCTGCCGGGAAACCTACGTCCTCGGTCTGCACAGCCCAGCGGCTCGCCACGATGAGCTGACGACCATCGCGCGTGGTCTGCACGAGCTCACCCGCCCAGCGCCCGGTCCGCGCCAGCTCGGCCTCGATCTCCTCGATGGGTCGTGGGAACTGCGTCTGGAGCAAATGCTGCGCGGCCTGCCCCACGGCCTCCTCGCGGAGCCACCCGTAGAGCTGCTCGGCGCCCCGATTCCAGTAACGAATGCGACCCGTGCCAACCTCCCGCACCAGAAGCGCGTCGGCGGCCAGTTCGAGGAGCTGAGCCTGAACGCGCCCATTCGGTGCACCAGCGGCTGCCACGCGGGTAAGGCTTCCCCGTCCTGGCAGACCCTCGGCCGTACCTGGAACAGCACGGCCTCGAGCGGGAGCGGGCCCTGTTGTCGGGGGCGCAGTGCGCACCGGCCAGCAGCCTGACGGGGCCGACTACCCGTTTGCCCGGTGCCCCTGCCCAAGCCTGGATGGGACCGTCCTCTGGCGTACTCAACTGGCGGACGGCGACGCACGACGGTCTGCAGCTTGGTGGCCAGCACGAAGTCGTTGCGCAACAGCCCGCCGATCACGTGGGACTGGAGCGCGCAGGAGGATACCTGACTTCGTTCACCCTGCGATGACGGGCGCACCGCGGCGAGTCACCATCGCCGGGCATGCTCTGGCGAGAGAAGGTGGTCCGCATGGCTGAGACAACGAGCCCGCCCGTGGAGAGCGCCGAGGTGCGGCCATCACTCGGGCTCCGATCCTCTGTGGTGACGCTCGGGCCGTCTGTGCTGCTCGTCGGCCTGTTGAAGGCGAGCACGCTGGCGGCGACCCTCGGCTGCGTGCGACGACCGCGGAGCCGGCTCGGCCGGCTGATCTGGCCTGCGGCAGTATGCCTGGCCGGCGCGCCGTGGGCGTACCTCGCGGCGGTGCGACCGCGGGTGCTGCACTGGGGCGCGACGCGAGACGAAGTCGGGGACGACCTGCCGGGCGACGAGATCGTTCTACGCCCGTCGTGGCCGTCCACCCGGGCGATCGACATCGCGGCGCCGGTCGAGCAGGTCTGGCCGTGGCTGGCGCAGATGGGCGAGGATCGTGGCGGCCTGTACTCCTACGACTGGCTGGAGAACCTGGCCGGGCTCGAGTTCCACAACGCCGACCGGATCGTGCCGCAATGGCAGACCGTGCAGGTCGGCGACATCGTGCGCTTTGCGCCCAAGCAGGACACGCTGGTCGTCACGCAGGTCGAGCCGAACCACTGCCTGGTGTGGCGCGTCCTGAACCCGTCCACCCACGCGCCGACCGACGCGACGTGGGCGTTCGTGATCAGGCCGATCGACGCCACGCACACGCGACTGATCCAGCGCTTCCGTTTCGGCGCGGGACCGTGGTGGCTTGGGGCGATCCTCTACACGGCGCTCATGGAAGTCCCGCACTTCGTGATGGAGCGCAAGATGCTGCTCGGCATCCGCGCGCGGGCCGAGCGGACGTCTGCCGAGAGCGCGATAGGAGGGGCTGCTGCCTGGTCTTCCGTCGGAACACGGAAACCATGAGGGAGTTGGCCGCTCGTTCGCCAGGTACTCGGCCAGGGTGAAGAAGAACCGCTTCGAGACGGGCACGCTGCGTTGATGGCCACCCTTGCCCTCCACGATGAACAGCCGCTGCTCACCCGGCGAGACGTCGCGTAGCCGCAGGCCGAGACGGAGGCCAGCCGCCGTTTGATGGTCCGCGCCGATAACCCGGCTTCGCCATCCTCCAGCCGGACGACCGTGGGGCCTCGCCGGGGCGCACGTTGGGCCTTGATGAAGGTGAACACGTCGGCGGTCGTGACGGCGGCCGGCTCCGTGCGGACGATGGAGAACAACACCTTCAGATCGAACGCCACGGCGAGCCAGCTGTTCAGCCGCAGCCGAGCGCCGGCAAAAGCCAGGTACTCATCGATGCGGGGATGACCCAATGTGATGGTCGGCAGGTGAGCCGCGTCGACCGAGCGCGTCAAGACGGGGGACCAGGGCATGGGTGGGTGGCTCCTTTGCGGGCCAGGATCCAGTCAGACGAAGGATGGATCACCCACATATCAAGCCGAAGTGCTGGCAGTCGGGGCAGCGGCGCTGGCCGACGAAGCGCTCGCCGCAGGTGGAGCATTCGAAGACGGTGTGGGCCACCGGCTGAGCTGCGCGTCGGGCGGTCATGGCTGCTGGTCCGGCGGGCGATGCTTGGACGCCAGCTTGGCGCGGTAGCTCGGGCCATCGATGACCACCTGATGGGCGGCGTTGGCCAGGCGGTCCAGCGCGGAGTTCCCGAGCAGCGGATCGTCAAAGAGCATCAACCACTCGTCCACGCTGCGATTGGAGGTGATGGCGAAGCTGCTCTGGCGGTGGCGGGCGATGACCAACTCGTACAGATCGATGCTTTGCTGGGCGCTCAGCCGCCGCTGTGGTCCGGTGGGACAAGCTCGGGCGTGGGGTCGGCGGCGGCCTCGGCGAACGCGAGCGCCGCCGCCACCCGTTGCTTGGCCTGCTCCCAGTGGGCGGCGTCGGCTGGCTCGTCAAGGAGGCCCCACTGCTTGAGACGCTGGGCGAAACGTGGCAGCGGGTCGCGGCGCGCGGCCCGCGCGCGCTCGTCGGGCGGGCGATAGCGGCGCTCGTCGTCGTCGGTCGAATGCGGCGCCAGACGGACGACGCGTGACTCGATCAGCGTCGGGCCGTCTCCCCGCCGCGCCCGCTCGGCGGCGGCGCTGACCGCCCGAAACACCGCTACCGGATCGGTGCCGTCCACCTGCTGGCCGGGCATGCCGTAGCCTGCTGCGCGGCGAGCCACGCTGCGAACGGCCATCTGCTTTGCCACCGGCACGCTGATCGACCAGCCGTTGTTCTCGCAGACGAAGATCACCGGCAGATGATGCACGGCGGCCATGTTCAATCCTTCGTGGACGTCAGCTTTGGAGGCGGCGCCGTCGCCGAAGTGGACCAGGGTGACGGCTGACTCGCCGCGGACCCGACTCGCCAGGGCCGCGCCGACCGCGTGCGGGATCTGTGTCCCGATGGGGCTGCTCATGCTCAGCACCCGCCGCCGGGCGTGGGCGTAGTGATTGGGCATCGAGCGCCCGCCACCGGCCGGGTCGGTCGCCTTGGACAGGCATTGCAACAGGATGTCTTCGGGCGTGACGCCGACGGCCAGGACGGTCGCCAGGCTGCGATGCGAGGGCACCAGGATGTCGCGCTCGGGGTCCAGGGCCAGCCCGCAGCCGGCCCCCGAGGCCTCGTGGCCGCGGGCCGACAGGTGGATGCCCTGCCGGCCCTGGCGGCTGAGGATCGCCTGGCGGTCGTCCAGGGCGCGCGTCAGCAGCATCAGGTCGTACAGCCGGATCAGGGGCTCAGCCGTGAGCCCTGATGGGAGTGCGTCGAGGCGGGCGATGGCGCGTTGGCGCAGCCGGGTGCGCTCGGCGAGCGCCGCCTGCGACAGTCCAGCGGCCACGGGGCGGCGCGGGCGTGGTCCGCGGCCGCCGGCCCCCGTGCCTACCATGGCGCAGCCTACGGTAGCCACCCGCGGCGAGCATGGTCAAAGCGCGCCGCTGGCACGAAGGCCCACGTGCTGGTGAGGCATCGGGCCGTGACCAGCATGCGTGGGTGCCGGGCCGCCAGGCTGCTGGTGCCTGCGCTGGCCCTCTGCTAGCCTCACCGCGCGGCATGCACGCCGAGCCGACTGAGGCGGCCGATCGCTCGTTCGCCGAATACCACGACACGCTCATGGCGCTGGCCGGCGCGAGCCCGCCACACGACCGGCCACCGCCGAACCGCTTCCGTCGCGAGCCGGCCAGTGATGCGTGGGTTGGCCTGCCGTTCGCCGGCTGCACGCTGCTGGCCGAACCGTACCCACTCCAGGAGCGCCGTGAGCCTGATGATGGCGGCCCGGGGCTGACGGCGGTCCAGCAGTACCTCGCGGCCGAGTACCGCGACTTCGCGCCGGTGCCCGCCGATACCCTCCACATGACCATCGCCGACCTCGTCTCTGGCGAGTCGTTCACCCGCCGCGCGGCGGCACAGCCGGGTCTGCTCGATCCGGTCAAGGTCCTCCTGGCGCTGACGACGCCCAGATTGGCGGCGCCCATCGTCGGGCGCTGCGCTGGACTCGGCGTGCTCTCGCGGGTGATCGTGGCGCTGGTTGCGTTCGATGAGCCCGACGACTATGCCACGCTGCTGCGCCTCCGCGAGAGCGTCTACACCGCCCGCGCCGTGCGTGATATGGGCGTGGTGCGTCGGAGTCCGTTCGTGGGTCACGTGACCCTCGGCTACTGGGAGTCCAGTGACGCAGCCGGCCTGGCCGCGGCGCTCGGCGCGGCGCGGACGATCTACCCGTCGTCTGGCGTCGGCACCATTCGCTTCGAGATCACCGCCGTCGGTCTGTACCGCTTCGCGCACCTGGCGCACTACACGCCCATCGCCTCCTTCAGCCTGCTCGGCTAGCCGCGCTCGACGCCCCGCGGCACTTCAGTCGCGCGGCACCTCGGCCACGAAGCAGCCGGCGTCCTTCGGGACACGCAGGACGCCCTCCTGGGTGATGATGCGCTCGACCTGCTCGCCGACGTGGGCCAGCAGGGGCGGGCGGTGGCTGCCGTCGGCCGGGCGGTCCTCGATCGCGTCGATCGGCCCGGAGGCGTATAGGCGCAGCACGGCGTCGACCGTTGGGAACACGAAGGCATCGTGGCGCACGCGGCGCTCGGCGAATGGGAAAGCCTCCTGCACCAGCGCCAGATGCTCGTCGTTGTCGAGATTGAAGCGGTCGCCCGGGCTGGCCGACGGGACCCAGCCGTGCGCCCGCGCGGCCTGCTCGTGCAGGCTCCGCAGCCGAGCGGCGTGGTCGGCCGCGTTGGTGGCCAGCAGCACGCGCCCGCCCGGCTTCAGTACCCGCCGCAGCTCACGCAACGCGGCGCGCTGGTCCGGCACGTGGAAGAGCATATGGTTGGCCATGCCGACGTCGTAGGCTCGATCGGGCAGTGGCAGCGCCTGGGCCTCACCACGCAAGGTCACCACCGGCCAGCCCTGCTCCTCGGCCTGCCGCTGGGTCGCCTCGACCATGGCCGGCGAGGCGTCCACGGCCGCGATGACCCGCACCCCACGGGCCACCAGCGCGGCGTGATAGACGCCCGTCCCACAGCCGACGTCCAGCACCCGGTCGCCCGCGCGTGGCTCGAGCTGATCGAGCATCCACCCGACGAAGTCATCCTGGCGTTCGCTGTACTGCTGGTGCGTCGCCAGGCGAATCCGTAGTCGCTCGGTGGTCCCGTACTGGTCCTGCAGATACGCCGGATTGACGGCGCGGTCCATCTCGGACACCGCTCCCATCAACGAACCGCCGCGCCCGCTGTTGCAGTGGCGCAGTCGTGCCCGTCTACTGCGCGTACCACCGCCGACGGTGGTCGAGTCGCCACTGCTCCATTGCTCGGAACTGGCAGACCTGGTCAAGATCGATGGCGGCCCGCCGGCACGCGTCCAGGCCCTGCTCGAGGTTGGGCTGCTGATCTGGGCCAGCCGACACCAGTTGGAGCAGTGCCGTGGCCGAGCACCTGCTGAGCCGCGGCCTGCCGGTGGTCGCGCCCAGCCGGGCGGTGCCAGCGGGACCCCACCCGTGCGGTCCGTGCGGCCTGACCTTCTGGGACTTCGTCGACGGCGAACCGGCCGACGACCTCCCGGCCGCCACGACCGGGCCGCTGCTGCGCGACCTCCACGCCGCGCTGGCCGACTACCACGCGAGTCCTTCATTGCCACTCTGGACGTGCGCGCTCGAGGCGGCGGCGGCTACTGTGCTCGACTCTGCTGCCGTGGCGCCGTTGCCGGCCGCTGATCGGGCGCTCCTGCACCGTCTCCACGTTGAGCTCCGGGCGCAGATCGACGCGGCCGCCGTGCGCCTGCAACCGATCCACGGCGACGCTCGGCCGGGCAACCTGCTCCAGACCAACAACGGCCTGCACTGGATGGATTTCGAGGCGGTGTGCCTCGGCCCCGTCGAGTGGGATACTGCGAGCATGCCGCTTGGCACGGAGGCCTGGCTGCCCGATGCGGACACCGCGCTCGTGGCCGTGCTCCGCCGCATGCGCCAGGTATGCCTGGTCATCTGGTGTTGGAGCCAGTACGCCCGGACGACAGAGATCGCGCGCGCCGCCGAGTTCCACCTGGCGCGCTTGAAGGACGACATCCGCCCATCCAGCGGCACGACCGGCGGGCGTTGAGGGCGCCGCCGGAGTGGCGTCGCGCCGGCTGACGTGTGGCGCGCCAGCCGCTAGCTACGCCAGGGAGAACCGTTGCGGACGGCAGCGTTGAAACTCCGCCACCGGCTCGCCACGTGAGAGTTCGTCGGCCACCAGCCGTCCGACGGTCGGAGCGAGCGTCAGCGCCGAGTGCATGACGGCCACGTAGACCGACCGCTCCGACGTGAGCGGGCCCACCATCGGCCCGTCTGGCGGCATCGGGCGCTGGCCGACATGCTGGCCGAGCAGACGCAGCGGAGGCGCGCCGCCGAACGACGCCCGTAGGCGCGCCAGGGTGTGGCGGGCGAGCCAATCGGGCGCTCCTCCTGAGCCCGCGCCATCGGCGTAGGATGCCGTCATCACCAGGTGGCCGGCATGGCTTTCGCGGACTTCGTACACGGGCGTGGCGAGGATCGTCCTGACCAGTCCGGGCTGTGCGGCCACGTGCAGCAGGCAGGCCGGCGAGGCGGCCACCGGCAGCATGATCCCCAGCGGTGCGCACAGCGCGCGGACGCCAGTGCCGGCGGCGAGGACTACGGTCGAGGTTGGGTACACCCCCGCCGCACACCTGACGCCGTGGACGCGTCCACCGATGACCTCGAGCGCGGCCAGGCCGGCGTTGAGCACCACCTGGGCACCGAGCGTCCGGGCGGCGTCGACCAGCGCCTGGGTGGTGCGCACGGGATCAGTACCGCCATCAGTCGGGGTGTAGATGGCCTGCTCGGGGAGAGCCTGCAGGTGCGGCTCGAGCTCAGCGATCTCACGGCGGCCGATCCAGCGTTGGCCAGGCGCCAGGTGTACCGTCTCCCCGCGCTCAGTCGCGGCGTCACTCCACCGCAAGGAGCCGGTCCAGCGGACCGACACGCCGGGCACCTCGGCTGCGAGTCGTCGGTAGTCGGCCCGGACGTAGGGGCGCAGGTCCTCGGCCCCGCCCGGCCAATCGCCGCCAGCGTCGCCGATCCAGGCGAAGGAGTCGCCGGTCACGCCGGCGGCCGGTGATGGTGCCTGGTCGAGCAATGTCACGGGCACGCCCCGCTGCGCCAGGTGATAGGCCACCGAGGCGCCGACGATGCCCGCACCAACGATCACAACGGCCGACACGGAGGCCCCCAGCGTACTGGCCGTCGGGTGCAGCCCTACGGCCCCGCTGGACGGTGAGCGGCACGCGACGCGGACCGTTCGCTGCGCAGTCGCCTCCGCAGGTGGTCGGTGAGGTCGGCGTAGACCGCATCTATCGTCTGATCGGCGTCGAGTTCGATGGCATCGGGCCGATGGAGGCGCTCGAGGAAGGCGACGACCTCCAGGATGCGGGGATCGGTGGCGAAGTGCGACGGCGGGGCGTTGCCGGCCGGGTCGGCGGCGTACCGCTGGCCGAGGCGCGTGAGGCAGGTCGGACGCGGGCAACGCAGCACGACCGCCATCACTTGAGACTGGGGGTGCTGCTGCCGCAGCGCATCCAGCCGCTGCCACTGGAAGGACCAGCCGAGATTCAGGTCGAGCACGGCCGAGAGGCCCAGTCCCAGCAGTTCGTCGGCTAGGGCGAAGAGTACGTCGTAGGCGAGCCAGTAGGCGTTGACGTTGGAGCCGGCGAGCGCTGGTGATGATGACGGACCTCGACGTGACGGCCCATGCGCGTGGCGTGCAGCCGGCGCTCATTGCCATTGGCGGTCCACCCGGATCGAGGCGGCCATCGGCTGCTGGTAGGCGAGTGCGGTGGGGCGCAGGCGGATGGAGCGGGCGAGACGGCGGATGCCGATCAGCAGGCCTTGGCAGGCTATCTGGTGTTCAGCGTCCTCCGGCAGGTGCGTCCCGTGGCGGTAGCCCTCGATGAGCCAGCGGGAGCCCAGGACGGGCAGGCGGTGGCCGTCGTGCAGATGAAAGTGGCCGAGGTCGTACTGCCAGCCGGTGCCCCGCACTTCGCTGAAGTCGATGATGCCGGCGTACCGACCATCGACGTGGAGGATGGGCGTGGTGTCGAAGTCGCCATGGGCCAGCTGCGCGGCGGGCACATCCAGCCAGCCGAGGTGATCCTCGATGGTCTGTTGCAGCAGCGCCACCTCGGACGGACCGAAGACGTCGGACGCCAGCAAGCCGAGGTCGGCCTCCAGGTGCTCGGTCGTGAAGCCGCGAGCGGTCGTGTGCTCGCCGCGCAGCGGCTGGGACCTGCCTGGGGCGCGCACGATCCAGCCGAAGCCGTCGACCGCGACGCTGTTGAGCAGACTGAGCTCGTGGCCGGCGGCCAGCAAGACGTTCCTGACGGTGGCCGGGGCATCGTTCGGGTCTAGTGGCCGACCGGCGATCTCGCTGGTCAGCAGGTAGGAGCGGCCGATCAGTGGATGGGTGGCCGCCCAGTCGACGACGCGCGGCGCGTGCACACCGCGACGCTGGAGTTCGTCCAGGATCAGGGCTTCGGACTCGAAGCTCTCATCCGCGAACGGCCAGATTCGCAGATAGAGCGTGTCGCGGCCAAAATCGACACGGTAGACGAAGGTCGACACGCCGTCGCGGACCCGTTCGACGTCGACGGAGGCCCCGAGGACTTGGAAGAGCAACGCCCGGACCACGGCGACCGACGGGGCGTCCCGCGGGCCGAGGGTGTCGTGGGGCGGACCATCACCTACGTGCACATCGCATCCGTCGACGAGGTTACGGCCCGCCTGCCGACGACCACGCGCATCCTGCAGGACGTCCGGACCCGCGCCGGCACGCGCGACACCTTCAACTGCCGCTGATGGCGCGCTCACCGGTACGGGCGCAACCCGCGCCGCACGGCGGCCGGGTCATGGTGCTCGACGCCCCAGAGCGCTTCCTGGAGGGCGAAGGTGCCGGCGTAGAAGCGCGCCCGGCCGAGCAGAGCCGCCAGCCCGGGATAGGCCGGTGCGAGCAGGTCGACGAAGGCCGCACCGTAGCTGAGCGGACCCAGCAGGCCGGCGACGTCGGTCGCCGGGTCACCGAGTCCAGCGCTGCCGAAGTCGATGATGCCGCTGACGCCGCGGGCCGATGGGTCGTACAGGATATTGGTCGGACCGAAGTCGCCGTGTCGCAGCACCGGCCGGAAGGCAAACTCCTGGTTGGTGTCACTGAGGTAGGCCGCGAAGTGCTGCTCCACCTCGTGGCGGGCTGCCGGCCGCATGGAGCCAAACAGCGTGGCGCGGACGCGATCGTAGAAGTCCCGCCAGCGTTCACGCCCGTCCTGCACATGGAGTCCGCTGGGCAGGACCTCCCGTGGGATGGTGTGCAGGGCGTACAGGAACCCGCCAAGTTGGCTGGCCAGGTGGCGTTGTGTGGCGTTGTCCAGTCGGTGGAGGAGCGTGCGCCGGAGTGGCTGGCCGGGCAGCCACGGGTAGCCGACGAACGACGCTCCGTCGGCGTCGTCGACGGCGAGGTGCTCGAACTGTGGCATGGGGGTCGGCAGTGGCACGCGCCCGTGGATGGCGCGCAGGATGGCGGTTTCGGTGGCTAGGCTGTAGGCGCCGGCCGGCGTCCGCGGGAAGCGGAAGACGAGCGCATCGTTGATCACCAGTACGTCACTGCGCTGTCCGTCTGTCTGGACGTGAACGGAGCTGATGGTCAACGCAGGACAGCACGCGCGGATCCACTGGAGCTGCCGCGTACGCTGGTCGTCTGGTGAGCGTGGCACGGTCACGATCCCGTCAGGTCAACCAAGCTGGAGTCACTGGGCGCCGCTCGCCAAGAGTGCTTGGGGCTTGTGCTGCACGATCAACTCGACGGTGGCCTGCACGTCAAGAGGGGCGCTGTCGATCCACAGCCCCAGGCCCGCGAGCTCGCGCCGTAGCGCGTCCTCCATGTGCACCCACAGATGGGCAACCGTCTTCTCCGGCCGCGCCCGGTCGCGCGCCAGGGCAGTCGCCCGACCAGGGTTGAGGACCACGAGGTAGAAGTCCAGACGGCGCAACGCGCGCCGATAGCGGTCGAGCCGGCCAGTGTGGCTCACAACCGGGAAGTCGAGGATGGGCACGAAGCCGGCCCGTGCGTAGGAGCGAGCCAGCAGGCACTGGTTGTGGATGTTCAGGCGGATCTGGCGCTCGGCCTCGGCGGCCGGCGGCTGACCGGGGTCGACGCGGCCGCTGATGATCCACTCGCCGAGTCGATCGCCCTCGATGTGCACCGCCCGCGGCAGGCGCGCCGCGAGGGTGCGGGCGATGGTCGACTTGCCGGCGCCGGGGATGCCGGTGATGAGCCAGGCTTCGTGCGCGGGGGCGGCCACGTCCGATAGCGTAGGCCGGTTTGAAGCCATGCCGCACCGCGACCGCCAGCGACTCGGCGACCTCTTCCTGAGTCAGTGGCGACGGCCGGGCGTTGCCATCCCCCAGTCGGTTCGTCCGCGTGGCGGACGGGCAGGCGTGGCGCTGACTGGGTACGACGTTCAGATGTGCCGCCAGTTGGTGGGGAGCTTCAGGGCCGGCAGGGTGGGCTCGGGGCGCCAGGTCTCCCAGCCGGTCGGCAGGAGGTGCGGCAGCGTGGCGATGACACGCTCGCCTTCGGCGCGGATGGCGGCCGCCTCAGCCGCGTCGAAGACGCCCAGCGCGACGGCCTCATTGAGCTCCGTCTCATCTTTCCAGCGCCAGGCGCCATCGGGGTCGACCACGACGTCCAGGACGTGATCGCAGGAGTCGAAGCCGATGGGCGTGCGCCGCAACGGCGCCTGCAGGTTGACGTAGTAGCCGATGAACGCGTCGCTGGCGTGGTCCCAGAAGAGGCCGATGGCGTGGGCCACGCCAAACGGCATCACCCACAGGCGGCGCTGGGTGTGCCAGGGCACCTCCTGCGGCTCTTCGACGCCGGCCGCGAGCTTGGCCAGATTGGTCTCCCGCGGGCCGACCAGTTGGGCCGTTTCGGCCCCGGGGACCATCGCCAGCACCACGTGCTTGGCGGTCTCCTCGAGGAGCCAGCCCGGCGTGGCGAAGTTGACGCGTCCGCGGTAGACCGAGCGGAAGGTGACGACGCGAGTCATGGTCGTATGGAGCAACGCAGCGCGGCGGCGACCATTACAGGCGCGGACGAGTCACGGCGGCGACCATGACAGGCGCGGACGAGTCACGGTGACGCCGGCCTGTTAGCTGGCGGCCGGCGGCAGGCACAGGCGGACGAGCCAGTCGGGGCCGTCCGGGCGGAGCCGGGGCGTAACGTCGGCCAGGTCCGGGCGGCCGGCTGCTCGCCACGCCTGCGCGACCTCCCGCAGGCGGCCGGCCGCGTCCTCGCTCGTGCTCAGCGTGACGTGCTGGTCGAGCGCTTGCACGGCCAGACCGGCCCGCGATCCAACGCCGATCGCACGCCCAAGCGTGGGCACCTGGAGCACGACGGCGTCCGGGCGCGCGACGAGCACGAACAGGCCGAAGGCCGCCGCTGCGTCATCGTCGTGCAGGAGCGGAGTCGTGGGCGCCAGCGTGTGCACCAGCCGTCGCAGCGCGTCCGGGGTGTCGGGCGACGGTGGCCGCAGCCACGCCGCGCTCAGCCAGGTGGTCGTGTACCACGGGGCGCTCTCGTCCTCCGACCAGGCGACGTCGGCCGCTGTGGCCAGGTCGGGCACGCCC
>Ga0213876_10001136_pt1 | contig 16947 bp, 17 predicted proteins | sample BarmaccomBMRX_R9_FD_160113 | JGI IMG/M metagenome (GOLD analysis project Ga0213876, IMG submission 160113) | Root-associated microbial communities from Barbacenia macrantha in rupestrian grasslands, the National Park of Serra do Cipo, Brazil - RX_R9 | ecosystem: Host-associated > Plants > Roots... | reverse complement strand
GGCTTCGAATCCCGCCACAACTTGAAATACTGGCAACTCGAGCCCTACATCGGCTTCGGGCTCGATGCCCATTCCTTTGATGGCCGCCATCGCTGGTCCAACCCCGACACGCTCGACGCCTATTTCGCAGGCCACCCGCACGACGCCACCGAAACCAATCCCGAGGAAGAACACTTCTTCGTCGGCCTGCGCCTCTCGTCCGGCATCGAACTCACCGCCGCGCAGTGGCTGAAATTTTCGCTCGCCATCGACAAATGGCAAGCTGTCGGTATGCTGGAACGCGAGGGCAATCGCCTGCGCCTCTCCGATCGCGGCGTCCTCGTCTCAAACGAAATTTTTCAGGAGTTCCTCCATGCCTGACACTGAATCCGCGATGGCCGATTATATCGACTTGCGCAGCGACACCGTCACCCAACCCGACACAAAAATGCGTGCCGCCATGGCCGCGGCCGACGTCGGCGACGACGTCTACGGCGAAGACCCCACCGTCAATCGCCTCGAGCAGCGCGCCGCCGAAATATTCGGCAAAGAATCCGCGCTGTTCGTCCCTACCGGCACCATGGGAAACACCGTCGCCGTCAAAATGCACACCCGCCACGGCGAAGAGGTCATCTGCGAAGCCCGTTCTCATCTCATGGATTGGGAACTCTCCATGCTTGCCTGGTTCTCCGGCTGCCTCGCCCGCACCATTGCCGCCGATCGTGGCATTCTCACCGCCAAGCAAATCGTCGGCGCGCTCCGTGCCAAAGGCCCGCACAACTCGCCCACCACCCTCCTTGCGCTCGAAAACTCGCACAACATGTGGGGCGGCAGCGTCTATCCCCTCGATACGCTCGACGAAATCTGCAGCGAAGCCCACGCGCACGGCCTCAAAGTTCACATCGATGGCGCGCGCATCTTCAACGCCTCTGTCGCGCTCGACGTCCCCGTCTCCCGCATCGCCCGCCACGCCGATTCCGTGATGTTCTGCCTCTCCAAAGGACTCGGCGCGCCCGTTGGCTCTCTCGTCGTCGGCGCCGAAGATGCCATAGACGACGCCCGTCTCTATCGCAAGCGTTTAGGCGGAGGCATGCGGCAGGCCGGCGTTGTCGCTGCCGCCGGCTTGATCGCGCTCGAAGAATCGCCCGCGCGTCTCCACATCGATCACGAAAACGCACACCTTCTCGCGCAGCGCCTCTCCCAAATGCCTGGCATCCGCATCGACCCCGCGCTCGTCGAGACCAACATCGTAATCTTCGACATCGCCGGCACCGGCCTCACCCCACGCGAGTTCAGCAACGAACTAAAATCCCGCGGCGTACTCGCCAACGGCGTAGGTGCGCATTCTATCCGCATGGTCACCCACCGCGATGTCACCCGCGAACAATGCGAACGCGCGCTCGCCGCCGCCGCTGAACTTACCTCACAATCCGTCGCCGCAGCTACCTCATTTTGATAGCATCTTCAGGTGCTCATTCTTTCGGCTATCCTGGCCATCTTTGTTTACGGCCTCATCGCGCCCATGCTCGGTGCGCTTCTCCCTACCTATCTGCTCACTCCGGGCCAGGAAGGCAACGTCGCTACTGCCCAAGCGGTCGGACTCGTCATCTCTTCGCTCTTTGTCGGTCCTTTCATCGATCTCAAAGGCAATAAAACTGCCCTGGTCACTGGCCTCGGCCTCGTCGCCCTCTCCCTCTTCGCCGCGCCCAATGCCGGCGGCTACGTTGGCCTGATTTTCGTCTATCTCGTGCTCGGCATCGGTGGAGGCACTGTCGTCACCGCCGCCAATGCACTCATGGGGGCCGTCGATCCTAATCGCCGCAGCGCCGCTCTGAACTTTCTAAACCTCTTCTTCGGTCTGGGAGGAATCGTCACCACCTACGCCGCCGCCTACGTGCTGACCCCCGTTGTCCTCTGCTATTCCATCGCGGCGCTGACGCTGGTCGCTCTCGTCATCAACGTCAGTACTCAAATGCCCGGCCCGTCCGGCACCGCCAGCTTCCGCCTCAATGAGGTGCCCGCGCTCCTCTCGCGGCCCATCCTCATCATGCTGTCGTTCTTCCTTTTCCTTTACGTTGCCTGCGAAGTCGGCATGTGGAACTGGCTCAAGAAGTACCTCATCACCATCAACTTCGATCCCAAAACTGCCGGCGGCGTGGTCAGCTACGGCTTCGCCTTCGGCCTTCTGGTCGGGCGCCTCATCGTTTCCCGCCTGCTCGCCCGCATCTCGCCGGTGACCGTTACGCTCGCCGCGTCCGTCTGCATGGCCATCACCACCTACGCCGTTCTCAGCCTGCACACGCAAACCGCCGTAACCATCGCCGTCTTCTGCGCCGGACTCGCCATGGCGCCCGTTTTCCCCACCACGCTTGCGCTCGCCCAGGATGCTTTCCCGCGCGGCACCGCCACCGCCCTCGGCATCGTCATCACCTGCGGCTGGCTCGGCTTGGTCGTCAGTTCCCCCATCATCGGCAACGTCAGTGCCAGCAGCACTCTTCATCGTGCCTTGCTGCTCATCCCCTTCTTCGCCCTCGTCATGATTGCTGCCAGCCTGGTACTGCGCGTCCTATTCCGCCGTCCCGCCGGGGATGTAGCGCTGGCTCCGAACATACGATAGACTTTCATGCAACAGAATCTGCATACTTGAACGGGAGGCATTGGAATGGCTTTCTGCCCAAATTGCGGGGCACAAGTTTCTGGTACGTTTTGTCCGAACTGCGGCACCAATGTCGCCGCCGCGGCCGGCGCTGGCACTGCCGGAGCTACCGGTGCCGGAGCCGCAGGCACTGCCGGCGCATCTGGAGCTGGCTACGTTCCGCCCGGCCCTCCTCCCATCACCGCCGCCGGCATGAGCGAAAATGGCGCCGGCGCTCTCTGTTACCTCGCCGGACTCGTCACCGGCATCATCTTCCTGGTCATTGCGCCCTACAATCAGAACAAATTCGTCCGCTTCCACGCCTTCCAATCCATCTTTGGGCATGTCGCGGTCATCGTCTTGTGGATCGCCTGGATCATCATCGGCGGCCTCCTCGCCTTCATCACGCACGGAATGGGCTTCTTCCTCTATCCGCTGTTCTTGCTGCTCATACTCGTCCTCTGGCTCTACATGATGTACTCGGCGTACAACAATAAGAAGGTCAAGCTCCCGATCATCGGCGATCTCGCCGAACGCCAAGCGTAATTGCGTAATCACGTATAACCAGATCCGCGCCGGCTACGTTTATCATTTAGATTGATAAAATCCTGCTGTTTTTTGGCGTTCGCTGCGTCTCTCGCCGCGATCCCGGCCGACATCACCCCGCGCGTCTCCGTAATCGAAGTGTACGGCGCGCACAAAGTCTCAGTCGAAAAAATCAAAAAGGCTCTTGGCGCCGAGTTAGGCAGCCCCATGCCTTCCCGCCAAGACGCCGAGGACCGCATCGACAAACTCTCCGGCATCGTCGCCACCCGCATTGAAGCTGCCTGCTGCAACAACCGCGGCATGATCCTCTACGTCGGCGTGCAGGAAAAGGACGCGCCGCACTTCGAGTTCCACCCCGCCCCCACCGGCGCCGTCACTCTCCCGGTCGAGCTGACCGGCAACTATCACACGTTTCTCGATACAGTCGCCGACAGCATCCATGCCGGACCCGCCGACGAAGACCTCACCAACGGCTACTCGCTCATGGCCGACTCACAATGCCGCGAACTCCAGCAGGCCTTCATCCCCTTTGTCGCGAACGATCTCACCCTCATCGATCGCGTCCTCCGCGAATCCTCTGATCCCGAGCAGCGCACCATCGCCGCCTATCTTCTGCAATACGCGCCGCGCGGCCCGCGCACTTCGAAAATCATGCTCGACGCGCTCCAATATGCCATGCAGGATCAGGAAGATTCAGTCCGTCAGAACGCCATGCGTTCGCTCGAAGCCGTGGCAGTCGGCGCAAAACTACATCCCGAGCAGCAGATTCACGTCGAACCAACCTGGTTCATCGAACTTCTCAATTCCGTCGTCTGGTCCGATCGCCGCAACGCCTCGCTCGCGCTTGTCGATTTCACTGAGACACGCGATCCCGACACGCTCGCTCTTCTACGCCAGCGCTCGCTCGAGTCCGTACTCGAAATGGCGCGCTGGCACGATCTCCAGCACGCGCTTCCCGCATTCATCCTTGCCGGCCGCCTCGCCGGTCTGAATGAAAAGCAGATTCAGGATGCCTGGATCGCGGGCAAGCGTGAGCCCGTGCTCGAAAAAGCCGTCCATCCCAAAAAGAAGCTCAAACTGAGTGACTGACTATCTCCGTAACTAAAGCCCCATCCCCTCGAGCCCCTCTTCTTCCACCGCCGCCTGCTCCTCCACCTCAGGCTCATCCACCGGTGGCTCCTCCAGGAACGCCGGTTCCGCCTCTCTCTCCCGTATAACCGGCGTCTCGCATACGCAGCAGTCGCTGCAGCCGTGGCACTTCTGGCACATGTGGTTGTCGCATGTGTCTTTGGTGCAGTACACGCAAATCTCGTGCGAGCTCTCGCCGCAAATCGAACAGGTAAACGCCATGACAGCGGTCATTTTCTCTGATTCTTCCTCGCCGGTGGGCGCGTCTGCTGCTGGCTCATCGTCACCCGGCAGCGCTGTGCCTCTTCATCCGCAATCTTGAAATTCTGCTCCGTACTCGTCGCCAGATCTTTTATGTACTCGCGAAATCGCTCGCGGCTGGTAAAATTCTGCGCAATCATCGCACTCAATTGGTCCGCCGTCGCCCGATCTGCATACCGCTCCGCGCCCTCGCCCAAGGACCGCGCTGTCACCTCCAGCGCCTCCATGCGAAAGTAAACATCCAGCGCCGCCGCTAGACTGTCGATCTTCTGCTTCAGCAGTTGCGTAGTCGTCGCAACATCTTTTATTTCCTGCTGCGCCGTCTGCCACTGCACGATATACGTCGAAGGCGCGCCCTTCTCGTCATACCAACGCTGCGGACTCAATTTCGTCAGCAGCGGCCCGAGCTTTGCATTGCTCTGCTCCATCTGCGTAACAATCTGCCGCGCATCCCACGGCGTCTCAAGCCCCGCAACCGCCGGCGCCTGTTGCTTCGGCGCGCCCGCTCCCGGCGCAGTTACTGTACTTTGTGCGCCCACGCTCGCCGCCGCTAGCAGAAAAATAAGATACCTCGCACCCATCCGCTCTAATTTTAGCGGCCGGTTTGACGCTCCCCGACGGGTCTCAGCCGCGACACGGCTTCTTCGGTAAAGATTTCACCGTTCCAATATGCAATCAACACATCCCAGTTCCGATCAACCCATTCACGCAACAGCCCAAGTTCGCGGGCCTCCAGGCGATCCGGTCCGAGGACCCGCACCTCTGGCCGTAGCGCTACCGAGAAGAGCTTCTCCGGTATCGCCTTCTGACCGGGAGAGATTTTCACGCGGATGTCATGACGAGCATTCCCTCGTGGCGAGATCCACACCACGAAAGGTAGACCGGTGAACAAGGGGGACAAGTTCGCCATCAAAAAAAAATCTTCTTCGATAGACGCGCGCCTTGCCATTCGCACACTATTCTATTCAAGAAGGCGAATTGCTCACCATATCAGCCTTGACCAAACATGCCCCGGCGCCTGCGCTTGCGCCAGCAGCGGCTTGCCCTCAATCGGTTCATTATTCTTGTGCCCCGGAGTCAGCGCCACCAGAATTCTCACCGTGTAACGGTACAACGTTCCCCGATCCACCCTGCGCGAGATCGGCTCCTCCGGCCGAATCAGAATCGCGTCCACCGCCTTCACCAGCACAGGCTCGCTCCGCGGCAGCAGCGTGTGTTGCACCCGCACCTCGCCCTGCAAAACATCGATGCGCACCGCATTGTCTTCGTCCACCGCCACCGAAATCGTGCTTGGCTGGTGTGTCGACACAATCGCCGTGGGAGAGAAAACTCGTTGCTGCCACTGGCCCGGTCCCGGTTGCAAATGCACCCGCACTCGTCCCGCGACCACGTCCAACAGATCGCCCGCGCTCGCCGCATTCTCCCGGAATACGACCTTGGAATTGCTCAGCAGGTCGAAACTGCTGCCGCCTTGCACCTCGAAGCGCGCAAACCCATCCGCGCCCGTCGTAATGGTCTGCTGAATCGGCACGCGCTCGCCATTGGTCACCGCCCACGGCAGCGCGTCCCGCACTCGGTCCACCGTCCCGCTCACGGAGGTGGCATGTGCTTCATAGCGCGTCATCACCGCCGGATCCACCGGCAGATTCTGCGCCCTTCCAAATGATGCTCCCAACAACGTCAGGCAAACCGCCGCCCAGACAGGTCTTGTCAAAGTAGCCCTCCTGGCCACCCCTGACGATTCCACCACACCTTCGCTACGGACGCGTTTCACTGCACCACGCGTTCCAGCGAAAACGGCCGCGCCGTCGTCACCTCACCCGCACTTCTTCAGGTCACCCTTCGCTGGCCGCAAGTCCGGCGCGAACTGGCGCAGCACTCGCACCGTTTCCACTTGGCAACTGCCATATGTGAAGCGGTCGATGTCCGTCACCCCGCTCGCGGCCCGGTCGAGCGCGTTCTCTCCAGAGTCCGTCGTTAAACGCGGGTCCGCATTGTGCATCATCAGCATCCGCACGATCTCGGTGTACCCGTACCCGGCCGCCATGATGAGCGCCGTCTGCCCGCCAGAGGTCTGGGCGTTGACATTTGCGCCGTCACGCAGCAGCGCCGCCACCGAGCGCGGCTGATCCTTATGGACGGCGTGCATCAAAACCGTCCAGCCGTTGACCCCACCGGTTTCATTCGGATCACCACCGCGCTTCACCAGGTAATCGATCGCCGCCGGCTGTCCCGACCGCGCCGCCCAAATGAGCGCCGCCGGTATATCGCCCGAAGCCCCCGCCGCGAGCAATCGATCCATCTCCGGCAGATCTCCATGAGAGGCGGCAACCGCCAAAGCTTCCGTCGGCCCCCGCCGACACCCCACCAGCAAAAACGACCCGAAGGCCAACGCAATCCACATCGAGATACGCATGTCAGCACATTACCACAGAGGACTTTGCAATGTAAAGCAAATTGGCTTTACTTCTCGCCCAATAACCCGAACACTCCTACGCCATCCCGTGTTCCAACGTAGACTTTGCCATCCGCAATCATCGGCGTGATAAATTTGTTTCCCGCTCCGAAATGATCTCTTCCAAACCATGCCTGATCGCTGTTATACAGTTCTCGCGACACATCGTTCGCATCGTAGGCATGCAGGACTGCCGGATCCTTGTTCTCCAGCACCCACACAATCCCATCGCGCGTTCCATTCGCCGAAATACTCGGCGACGCCCCCGGATACACAAACGTCATCGACGTTTGCGATGCCGGCTCCGGCACCAGGCGCGCATTCCGGAATCGATACTGCCGCAGCGGGTCTTCGGTCGCGGCGTAGTAAATGCTGCCGTTGAAGTACGCCGGGATCGGTCGCGCAAAGTTGTGCTGGAATGCCTTGGGCAGCTCTTGATAGACGGCGTTCCTGTTCACATGAAACTTCCCCATAGCATCGCGATCCAGCAGATAAATGTTCAGGTCTTTGCCCGCTCCTACCACTAGGCGTCGAACCTTCTGGCCGGCATCCCGCATGTCCGGCAGCACCAGCGGTCCGCCCGAGCCCAGATCGCCATCCGCCTCATTCTCCGTCTCCACGTCGAACATCGTGAAGTAATCGGCAACCCGCAGCCGCCTGTTGAGGTCTGAGATCTTCACGAACGAATTCCCAAAATCGCCCCGTGCTGGAAATCCCCTCGGGTCCAGCGAGCTGTCGAAGTCCCCGTTGGCCAACATGACATAAACGTTCCCTTGCGGATCAGCCGCCGGCCCCGCGCCAGACTGCCAGATCGCCCCGTCATTGCCGCCCGGAGTGAGGTTCAGCACCGACTTCTGCTTGAGAGTGCCCGCATCGTACGCCGTCACCCAGCCGTTGTAGCGCCCGATGTCGCAATGCGAAGTCCAGGTGAGATAGAGCGTGCGGTTCACCAACAGCAGCGCAGCCCGCTCGGCATACTGTTTCGGATCGAACGCGGGCGCATCCGCATAAGTAGCCGTGATCTCCACTGGCCCGCCAAGCTGTTCCGCGCCGCTCTGCAAATCGAGCGCGTGCAGTCTTTGCCGGTACTGCCCCTGCGCGTCTTTACTCATAGCGACGGCATAGAGAATGCCGTAGGGCCCTTGTTGCCGGTCAATGACGGGCGTAGCAGTAATCCCGATTTCCGGCGTAATCTGGCTGCAATTGCGATTGTCCGAAGTAGTTGCGCCCGCGCGCAGCAAGGGCACGTGCCAAAACTCCTGTCCCGAATCCGCATCGAGGGCATAGACGCTGTCATGCTCAGTCGCGACGAACAACACATTCCGCATCCCACGATTCGGCATCTGCAGCCCATGTGCGTACAACGGTTCCGCATCGACCTTCCCGTCGACCCCAATCACAAACAACTTGCCGAATGTTTTTGTGTTGACGTTAGCGGGCGTGAGCACCAATTCCCGCAAATTCTGCCCCGTCCGCGCGATATCGTTGTGCCAACTCAGGACGTCCTGTCCCCCAACACTCCCCACGATACTCAAGACGCCAATAGCCACCGCCAAGGCCGTTGCCCGCATCCATCTATGGACGCGCGTCCTCGACCAAAGTTCCCGGCCCACTTGGCTCTGCGCCTGCGCATGTTCGCATCAGAATCGCTAGTGTGACACTCTGGGCTTGCTGAGCAACTGATCTGTTACCGCAACGAAGCGGACTTCTCGGGACGTATCTGGCTCACACTTCCGGACCTCCGATCATGCGTCCCTGTGTTTTTCGTTGAATGGTTTCGCCCAGTGCGAATAGTCGTTGCTGGATTTTGCGAGCGGACTTTGGACATAACATGCGGCAAATCAAATGCGCGGAAAGCGCGCTTCTCGTTAAAGCGGAAATGGTGTTGCGCAACGGGGGCCCGAAACAACTGCGGCTTCGGCGAAGCTTTGACTCCCCACAAGCCCGAACCCAGCTTCGGCATTACGTAGCCGGCTGAGGCCATCGGCCAGCGGCCGCAGACCAGCCGCGTTATTCTTGCCATAAACCATGGTAGATAGTGACGCTCACGATGCCCAAGTTGCCCCTCGCGACCCGTCCGAAGTAGCGCTAATCCGCATCCGAGAAGCGGAACGCACAAACGCGGATGATCTCGATCTGTCCAACCTGAGCCTGGGCCCGATACTTACGTCCGACTGGCCAGGGTGGGAGGCCTTAGAGGGCGTTAAAAGCCTCGTCGAACTCAAGTTGACAGGGAACGGAATTACCGCTATCCCTGCGCGAGGCTGGACGGCGTTGGGGTGCATCAAGCTAAATCGACTTAAGTTGGACGAAAACCAGCTTTCCGAAATTCCGCCCGAAGGCTGGGAGGCGATTGAGCGCATGCATCCGAGGATTCTCGACCTGAGTGCTAACAGGCTCACAGGCATCCCCACCCATGGATGGCGGGCGCTGGGGAGGATGGCGTCTTTGAAGCATCTCTACCTCTCCTTGAACCCGCTGTTGCAACTGTCTACTGATGACTGGGGAATGCTGTCCCAGCTAGGGAACTTGAAGTCGCTCATGTTGAGGGGCGCGAACTTAACATTGTCTGACGACGAAGGGAAGGCGCTTAGAGATTTAAAGGCCCTAGAAACCCTGTCGCTTGACCTGGACCCGAGCACGAATATTTCCGAGAAAACGTGGGAGGCGCTTGGCGGTCTCGGCGCACTGAGCTGGCTCATGCTCAAGTGCGAAATGTCGGTAGCAGGCTGCGCGCCTTGGGATGTCTAGTAAATCTGAAGTTGCTTTGGGTAGACGACGATCGCAACGGGGATACCGTGGTGCCCTGGGGATCGCTGTGCGGCCTCAAGAAACTTGAGGATTTGACAATCGCCGGCAACCTAAAGGACATCTCAGCAGACGGCTGGAAAACAATCGGACATTTTAGAAGGCTACGTGAGCTTCGTCTCGCCAGCGACAGCATTGCACACGTTCCCACCGACGCATGGAGAACTCTGGGGAGACTAGGACAACTCGAAAAGCTAAACCTGAACAACAATAAGATAACTGAAATTCCGCTAGAGGTTTGGAGCGAGGACGGTCTTTTTCCAAAGCTTCAAGCACTAACTCTGAATGGGAATCCACTGCCGGACGATATCCTGGCGGCCGCGTCCAGAGGGCCTCAGAGCCTCTTTGAGTATCTAAAAGCGGCCGCAAAAAAACCGCGCATCCCAGGACGGTGAAGTTACTACTATTGGGTGAACCCGCGTCAGGCAAAACCACCTTGGTAGAAGCCTTCAAGGGCAATCCTAGCCCTTGCGACGCATCCCGCCCCGAAACCATGGGCGTGAATGTTCAGCGAATTGAGAAGGCGAGTCCGCAAGACGGGCGGGCCGTCTACCTTTCAGTTTGGGATTTTGCGGGCCAACACATGGAGTACGCCACGCATCAATTCTTTTTGAAAACCGGCGGTATTTTCCTTATCGTCTGGAAGGCACGCGTAGGTTCGGATTACGGCCAAAAGGACCTGTGGTATTGGCTCGAGCTGTTACGAATGCGAGTAAAAGACCCCCATTTCCTTCTGGTTATCACACACACGGCTAAGACGCCCACCACGGTCGACCTTCGCGAGATCCAGTTGATGTACCCAGGTTACGAAGGCCACTTTGAGGTAGAGCTGTCAGACGGTACCGGGTTACCCGCCCTCGAAAAAAAGATCTTGGAACTCGTATCAGTTTCCCCTGCAATGAAGGCTGCGTGGCCCGCTTCGTGGCTAGCAGTTAGGGATGCCGTACGGGAGAAAAGGACCACAACGCCCTACATTTCCGCTCCGGAATTCTGGAAGCTGTGCGTAAAGTTCGAAATACACGACGAGCAAATGCAACGGGACCTTGCGGACCAGCTTGACAAGCTGGGCGAGATCGTCTACTACGCCAGCGATCCGCTTTCAAGCTTCGTTATCCTCGATCCGAGCTGGGTCACGGAACTCGTAGCAAAAGTCCTCCGCGATAGGCCCATACGGGACCATGGCGGCAAGTTGAAATCCACAGATCTGGATCGAGTTTGGGGAGCCCTAGAACCTGCGATACGAGACCATCTTGAGAACCTGATGGATGAATATGATCTTGTGTACAAAACATCCGGCCACGAAGAGTCCTCAATCGTGGTCGAGGCCCTCCCGCCAGCGCGCGATGAGGCCTATACAATCAGCATGCCGGTCGATCGGCCTCGGACCGAAATCATCTACGCTTTTCCGGCCCTGGTCAGACATCTGCCGCCAGGCGTGCCAACTTGGGCCTTCGCCAGAGCTCATCGATTTTTGAAACCAGGCAGTACTCTTTGGCGCAACGCCGCCCAATTCGAAGATCTGGATACTGATAGCGAAGCAAGCATATTCTCTTCTGAGGCAGCTCGGGAGGTAAGACTGCGGGTCGCATCCGACTACCCGCCCTATTTTTTGGGGGTTCTAGACAGCATCCTGCGGGACACTTTCAGGAGATACCCGGGTGTGCAACCGGAGATTAGAATCCCTTGCCCCTGCGTCCCGACCTGCAAACACGGCCACTCGCGCCGAGCCGTCCTGAAACGCAAGCGCGAAGGAAAGGCCGACATTACCTGCCCATTGTCGGGCGAAGACGTGGCAATCTCAAGACTTTTAGAAGGATTTTTTCCCGCGGATACTAAAGCCGCGGAGCGCGCACAGTTAGCGGACCTGAGACGTCAGCTACTTGCGATCCAGAACGCACAGAACGAGGAACTTACGAAGGACTGCCCGTCGGTCTTCACCTTAGCTCCTGCCCGAGGCTTTCAGATGCTGGATAGCTACTTGGAATACGCGACACAAGAAGAGGAACTTGAACTCACTTTGTACTGCGAATGGGAAAAACAAAGGCACCCGACGCAACACAGCGTGTACCGCTTCCGGCCCGAGCAGCAATGGTTTGTGAGCCTAAAGGAAAAATGGAACGAGCTACTCAAGGCGACGAAGCAGATTGCACCGCTAGCCGGTCTAAGCGGAGCCGTCGTTGGAATCCATGGTCTTGAGCATTTGGCGGAAATCGGTCACAAGGCCGAAAAGCTATCGGTCGAAGGCCACAAGGACGCTGCTGGAGACTTGGCCAAAGAATTGGGAGCGCGGAGTCAAGCGGGTCTGGTGGATCTGGAGACACGGCATCTACTGTCACGACTGGTCAGGCACCTCGACGATCAGCGACTCGATACGCAACCCAAGTTCGGAGGTCTACATGGTTATCACCTCAGACAGGACGGGCGCCTACTTTGGTTGTGCCCGGACCATCGGAGACTCTATGACGGAACATGAAGACACGTTAGCCTTGATTCCGATCCCTAAACCCGGCCATATACGCGGTTTAGGGCCTCCGAGAGCAAAGCAGATTGCCCTCGGCTTGCGAACAATCGCAGGCTTGGCGAGTCGGACTCTCTTGGTTAAGGCGGATTACTAATGCTAAACGCGCTTCAGATCCGGAATCCCTAGCAGGGCAGCCTACCGCGGCCCTTCTCCGAAGCCGACTAGGGCTCCTTTTGAAAGAGAGCCGGCGGGCAGCCTTTACATTCCCCAGCCCTACACTTTCTTCTGAAGCTTCGCCCAGGTATCCCGCAACTCCACAGTGCGATTAAACACAAGCCGCCCCGCCGTGCTGCCCTTATCGGCGCAAAAATACCCAAGGCGCTCGAATTGGTAACGCTCACCAGGCTTGGCGCTTGCCAACGACGCTTCGGCCCTCGCCTGCACTACCTCGAGCGATTTGGGATTCAAATACATTGTGAAGTCCCCGTCCGCTGGTACATTGCCTGGGTTCTCTGTAGTGAACAGCTTGTCGTAGAGCCGCACCTCGACGGGAATGGCGCGCATTGCCGAGACCCAATGAATGGTGGCCTTCACTTTTCGCGTCGCTTGCCCGCTCCGCGTCTCGGGATCGTATGTGCACTGAACCTCCACGATCTCGCCCGTCGCCGGATCTTTCACCACGTTTTCGCACTTGATGATATAGCCATACCGAAGTCGCACCTCATTGCCCGGATACAAACGGTGATACCCCTTCGGGGGCACTTCCGCAAAGTCCTCCTGCTCAATCCAAAGCTCGCGGGAAAAAGGCACCGGCCGCGTCCCCGCGCTGGCGTCTTCAGGATTATTAATGGCCTCAACGAACTCCACTTGGCCTTCCGGATAGTTGGTCAGCACCAGTTTCAGGGGGCGCAATACTGCCATCACGCGTTTCGCCGTCCTGTTCAAATCCTCGCGAATGTAATACTCGAGCTTCTCGAATTCGGTAATGCCGTTGGTCTTCGATACGCCGAGACTGCGAGCGAAATTCCGCAAACCTTCCGGCGAGTAACCCCGTCGCCGCATCCCGCTGATAGTCGGCATGCGCGGATCATCCCAGCCTTCCACGATCCGTTGCTCGACCAGCTGTAGCAGCTTGCGCTTGCTCAGCACCGTGTACGTCAGGTTTAACCGATCGAATTCGATCTGCTGTGGGTGAAAAATCGCAAGCTGCTCGAGAAACCAGTCATACAACGGACGATGGTCTTCAAACTCGAGCGTGCAAATGGAATGAGTGACGCCTTCGATGGAATCGCTTTCGCCGTGCGCCCAGTCGTACATGGGATAGATACACCACTGGTTGCCGGTTCGATGATGCTCAGCATGTAAAATCCGGTACATCACAGGATCTCTCAGATTGAGATTCGGCGATGCCATGTCAATTTTCGCGCGCAATGTACGCGCGCCATCCGGAAACTCGCCTTTCTTCATGCGCTCGAAAAGATCGAGATTCTCTTCCACGCTCCTGTTACGAAAGGGACTGTCCTGACCCGGTTGCGTGGGAGTGCCGCGCGTCTCCCGCACCTGGTCGCTGCTCAGGTCGCAGACGTACGCTCTCTCCTTCTTTATGAGTTCGATGGCCCAAAGATACAACTGCGAAAAGTAGTCGGATGCATAAAAGATCCGATCACCGAAATCGCCACCTAACCATCTAATGTCTTCGATGATCGACTGAACGTATTCCGTCTCTTCTTTCGTAGGATTGGTATCGTCGAAGCGCAGGTTGCACTCGCCCCTGAACTCCTTGGCGAGGCCGAAATTCAGTACGATACTCTTGGCGTGCCCGACATGCAGGTAGCCATTCGGCTCCGGTGGAAAGCGTGTGCGGACACGCCCGCCATGCTTTCCGCTTACATGATCCTTGAGAATGATGTCCCTAATGAAGTTAGAGGGAGGCAAGTTGGTATCGTGCATCGATAATCTGTAGCGCGGAGTCAATACGACTCAGCACAGTCTCGCGCCCGAGCACTTCAAGCGTCTCGAAGAGAGGCGGCGCATTCTTCCGTCCGCAAACCGCGACGCGAATAGGCTGGAACGTCTGTCCTGCTTTCAGTTTGAGTTCGTCCGCAGCGCCCCGCAGGGCGGCCTCGATACTTCCATGATCGAAGACAGGCACATCGGCCAAAACTTTTTTGGCCTCGGTCAACGCCAGCGCAGCGACGTGGGCGTCCCCCTTCTGGGGGATCAACTCTTCGGGATCGTAGGGTCCCGGTTCCGCGAAGAAGAAGTCCGCGACCGTGGCCACTTCGCTCAACAAGCGAATCCGTTCACGTATGAGCGGAGTGATTGTACGAAGCTTCTGTAGCGTGACGCCCCGGAAGCCTGCCTGTTGCGCATAAGGCAGCAATCGTTGCGCCAATTCGTCCAAGCTGAGCGCGCGCAGGTGTTCCGCATTCAGCCACATGGCCTTCGAATCAAAGGGATCTTTCTCAGTGAAGTTAATGGTGGCGTTAGCGCGGTGGATGCCTTCGAGCGAAAACAGTTCAATCAGTTCCTCCCGTGACATTTTCTCCACGTCATTTTTCGGCGACCATCCCAGCAGGCAAAGAAAGTTGATAAACGCATGTGGAAGGAAACCCGCGTCACGGTACGTCGTGACGCTCACCACGGGGCCATGCTTGCGTTTCGATAGCTTCGCACCATCGGGTGCCATCAGGAGTGGCAGATGAGCAGTCTTCGGCATCTCGACGCCAAGAGCTTCGAAGATCAGCACGTGCTTGAATGTATTCGCCAGGTGTTCCTGGCCGCGGAGAATATCCGTGATGCGCAGGTCTGCATCGTCTGCACACGATGCCATGTGATAGGTCGGCACGCCTGTCGAACGGAGCAGCGCGAAATCCTCCAAGTCGCTTGTAGCCTTCGTCACCGTCCCGTACACAAGATCGCGGACAACAATCTCGTCTAGCGATTCGCGCGGCACGCGAAAGCGCAATACGAAAGCTTCGCCAGAATGGGCCCGGCGATCGCTTTCCTCTCGGGACAGCTCCCGCATCCCGGGATTCGAAAGCCATCCCTCGCTTGCACTATCTGGCGTCAGTGAGGCCGGGGTGAAGTCCCGATACGCGAGGCCTTTCTCAAAAATGGCCCATGCGGCCTCTCGATGCAGAGCGACGCGCTCGGACTGACGGTAGAATTCGTCCCACCCGAGTTCCAGCCATGCAAGACCTTGATAAATGGATTCAAGCGATAGCTCGGTGTTCCGTTCGACGTCGGTATCGTCGATGCGGAGAATCATCGTGCCGCGGTTGTGCCGGGCATAAAGCCAATTGAAGATGAAGGTTCGCGCTCCGCCAATGTGAAGGTAACCGGTGGGGGACGGCGCAAAACGGACGCGTGTCATACCCGAAGCTAAGGGACAGCTAAATGGTACCGAATGAGAAGCTCACGACCTCAATTGGGAAGTGAAGTAAAGATTTTTCGATCGTCGCGATCCTTCTAGCTTTCGACCGATCGCTCTTAGCTCGCTGACATCCGTCTCTGACGCGCGTAATTTGGAACCGCAGAGCGCCGCCGTACCAGCCATTCAGCGAACACCAGGTTCGGAATCCAACACATCCACGCTACTAACGGATAGGCCGTTGCAAGGGGAACTCCGCTTACCAACATCACCGGGAGATACATGCGCAAGGTAATGGCTGCTGATGTCATAGCATAGCTGCGCACCATCCATTCGCGATGTGCCTGCACACGCCTACCGCGTATCTTGATGTACGCCACCGCTGTGGTAGACATCCACACTGCGCCGAGTGCCAGAAATCCGGCGGCAGCAACTTCTCCGGTCTGCGCATGTACAGCGATTGGCAACGAGGTCACCCATCCCGCCACCACCGCCAGACAGTACACACGTCCTAACCAGCGGTGTGCTGCTATTGACCTGCGTCGTAAAGCGGTAAGGAACTGCCAAGGACCCGCAAGAAGTGCTACCGATGAGAAAACTGCATGAGCGATCAGCCAACTATGACGGACAGTGTAGTTAGGCAGAGGTGTGGGGAAAGGCACTTTCGGCAGCGCATAACGAAGCGCAACCAAGCCCGTGCCGACCGCATTGAGCGCTAAAAAAGCCCAGCCGGTGAGGGCCAGCTTGCTCGTTGTCTCTTTTGCAAGAATGCCTCTGAGACTATCAAATTCCAAGCCGGTAGCAGGTGTGGCCGGCGGCAATCCCACTTCCTACTCTGCCCGCAAAGCCACCATCGGATCAATCCGCGAAGCTTTACGCGCCGGCAGATAACCCGCTAACAGCGCAACCGCCAGCATGACCAGCGACGCTGCCGCAAACGTGAATGGATCTCCGTACGTCACGCCGAACAGCAACCCGCTCAGTGCCCGAGCCAATCCCAATGAAGCTGCCGCTCCAATCAACAACCCCGTCGCCGCCAACCCGAGTGTCTGCGTCACAATCCGTCCTTGTATTCCTTCAGGCGACGCGCCCAGCGCCATGCGAACACCAATCTCCTGCGTCCGCCGCGTCACGGCGTACGAAATCACCGCGTAAATTCCAAGCGAGGCCAATACCAACGCGAAGCCCGCGAACCCCGCCAGCAGCACCACAATGAACCGCCGCGGCGAAACGGCTCGGTCCACCAACTGCGTCAGTGGCTGCATTCCGCCCTTCGGCAAGTCCGGCACGTACGGCCGCAG
>Ga0213876_10001135_pt1 | contig 16968 bp, 14 predicted proteins | sample BarmaccomBMRX_R9_FD_160113 | JGI IMG/M metagenome (GOLD analysis project Ga0213876, IMG submission 160113) | Root-associated microbial communities from Barbacenia macrantha in rupestrian grasslands, the National Park of Serra do Cipo, Brazil - RX_R9 | ecosystem: Host-associated > Plants > Roots... | reverse complement strand
CAGGGCCAAGTACCAGTCGCCCCGCGGCGCCGAATCCATCGACAGGAACTATGGCGACGATGCGAGGAGTGAAGTGATCCTGGATGGTGCCGGCAATATTTATGTCGCTTCCTGTACCCAGTCCACCAATTTCCCTATCACGGCCAGTTCTCCCCAAGCAAAAGCGGGCGCTGCCAATGCAGCGAAGCGTGTGCAGGATGCGGTAGTTATGAAATTTACCCCTGATCTTGGCGGCGTACTGTTCAGCGACCTGATCGGCGGCAGCGATGATGATGCGGCTTTCGTACTCGCGATCAATCCTTCCGATGGACATTTGTTCGTGGGCGGCGTTACGGCGAGCAATGATTTTCCCGGACCGAAAACCGGCGTCAAGTATCCGACTTTCCAGGGCGGCATCTGCGACGGCTTCGTTGCAGAATTCACCAATACCGGCGTTTTGATAAGGGACGGTTATTTCGGAACCTCCGGCAATGATCTTATTTACGGTATCCAGTTCGACAGATTCGGTTTTCCATATATCGCCGGAACAACAACCGGCAGCTGGCCTATACTCAATGCGGCATTTTCGCAGACAGGCGGCAAGCAGTTCATCAGTAAACTGAAACCTGATCTTTCGGATTACGTGTACTCTACGGTGTTCGGTACTGCATCCGCCAATCCAAACCTGTCGTTAACGGCCTTCCTGGTTGACCGCTGTGAGAATGTGTACGTGTCGGGCTGGGGCGGATCAACGGATGTGCAGGATGGTTTCCCGAACTCATATACGAATGGATTGCCGCTCACTCCGGACGCATTTCAGAAGCGTACCGATGGTTCCGATTTTTATTTTTTCGTGCTTGAAAAAAATGCGGCTTCACAATTATATGGCAGCTACTTCGGGCAGTTCGGCGGATTTGGAGAGCATGTAGACGGAGGCACCAGCCGGTTCGACGCCAACGGCGTTATCTACCAGGCTATCTGCGCCAACTGCAGTACCAAGCCCACGAACCCTGCGGATTTTTTCCCAACCACGCCCGGCGCCTGGTCGCAGACGAACAATTCAACAGACTGTAACCTGGCCGCGGTTAAGATCGCTTTCAACCTGGCAGGGGTAGGAGCGGGATTGCAGGCAAGCATCAATGGCGTGCCCCATGATACTTCCGGCTGCGTACCGATGGTGGTTGACTTCACAGATACCCTGGCGCAGGGTAAGAAGTATATCTGGGATTTTAATGACGGCAGTCCTAAGGTAACCACCACTACACCTTCGATCTCGCATACATTCAATACGATTGGTCTGTACCGGGTAAGCCTGGTATCGATCGATTCGAGTACCTGCAACGTAGCCGATACTGCGAGGGTAACCATGCGGGTGCGCGATGACCAGGCTACGCTGGCTTTCACCACTACCAAGCTGCCGCCCTGCGCTTCGCTGACCTATCAATTCACCAACAAATCCACTTCCGTGAAGCCGTTCACTGCAAACAGCTTCCGCTGGGATTTCGGGGACGGAACCACGCAACTCGCCGGGTCAGGATCCGTGAACCACACCTATTCAGCAGCAGGCAGCTACGATGTGAAACTGGTGCTGATCGATACGAATTATTGCAATGAACCCGATAGCTTGGTCAAGAAAGTGCGTTTATCACCCACGGTAAAAGCGCAGTTCGAAGCATCGCCTTCGGGTTGTGTTCCGTACAATGCGGTATTTACCAATAACTCGCTTGGAGGCACCGATTTTCTCTGGGAATTTGGTGATGGAAGCACATCAACGCTTCCCGACCCTACACATTTATACGCAAATACCGGCAGTTATAAAGTAAGGCTGATCGCTACAGACACCAATACCTGCAACAGGGTAGACACTTCGGCCTATTTTACGATTGTAGTGAGTCCGTATCCTAAATCCGCGTTCACATATATGCCGCAGCCGACGGAAACCAATAAACCTGTAAGCTTTCTCAACGGTGCCACCGGCGGTGCAAAATACAAATGGCTGTTCGGTGATGGCGATACGCTGATGACGATATTGCCGGATACAGTGGTACAACATTTGTACAATGCAACCGGAACTTATAACACCTGCCTGGTTACTTACAACAGCTTTGGATGTATCGATACCAGTTGCCAGACTGTTTCCGTGGTGATCCTGAATTCGGTGGATGTGCCGAATGCTTTCTCACCCAATGGCGACGGCCGCAACGACAAAATATACGTACACGGTTACGGCATTACACGAATGACCTGGAATATTTACAACAGATGGGGTACCCTTGTTTATCAGGGCACGGATCCGAATGCAGGATGGGACGGAACATATAAGGGCGTACTGCAGCCGCAGGATGTTTATCATTACACATTACTGATAGAATTCGGCGGCAAGGAAAAAGCCACCAAGAAAGGTGATATTACATTACTTCGATAACTGATCTATGCGCTACCTATTGCGGATTACTGGAATGCTGGTGCTGGCCATGTTGACAGGGTATAACTATGCGCAGGACCTTCACTTCTCACAATACTTTCACAGCCCTTTGCTGATCAACCCGGCTAATACCGGTTTCAATCCCGACTATGATTTCAGGGTAGGAGGCAATTACCGTAACCAGTGGGCCAATGTGGGCAACCCCTACAAGACCATGAGTGTCTGGGGCGATATGAAAATACTGGCAGACCGTTTTGAGAATGGCTGGCTTGGTGTTGGAGCTGCATTGTACAAGGATGTAGCCGGAAGCGGCAGCCTTTCAACTACCAGCGGCTTCGCTTCGATCGCCTATCACCAGATGCTGGGTTATAACAGCCTGCTGAGCGGAGGGTTCAGTCTGGGTTTTACCAGCAAGCGGATCGATGTGAGCAAGCTTACGTTCGACGACCAGTGGAATGGCAAGTTCATAGACGTATCCATTCCCTCCAACGAGCCTTTTGCCTTTAGCCAGGCCTCTTATCTCGATCTGCAAATGGGTCTGAACTATGCTTATTTTGCTTCGGAGAATGTGTACTTCAATGCGGGTGTAAGCATTATGCACATCAATAAACCAAGGGAAACATTTTTCGATCCTTCGGTTTCGGATAATCGCATCTCCCGCAGGTACACCGCTTTCCTGAACAGCAATATCAAAATACAGGATGTCTGGATACTCAATCCCAACCTCTATGTCAGCAAAATGGGCAATGCCTGGGAAACCGTGCTCGGCTTCAATGCCAACCGCGATCTGAGCGGAGACGGTGCGCAGCAACTGATACTGGGATTGTATTACCGCAACAACGATGCGCTGATACCGATGCTGGGCGTTGAACTGAATGATTTCCGCATCACGGTCAATTATGATGCAACGATCTCCTCACTCGGAGGCCTCAATGGCACCCGCGGCGCTTATGAACTCTCCATTGTAAAAAGCGGGGTTTTCTCTTCCGGCGCCGGCCGCTCGGTGAAGTGCCCGACGGTGAGGTTTTGAGGGGGTGAATGGTGAATGGTGAATGGTGAATGGGCAGAGAGAGAGAGAAGGGTCCATGGTCCATAGTCGATTGCGTGATGGACTATGGACCATGGACCCGAAATAAAATCTGTCAGCGTTTTTCAAACCCTATTCACGTCTCCAGTCTCACGCCTCACGATTCACGCCTCACGTCGCCCTCAAATATGTATCACATCATCCCCATCGCTCCTGATGGTATAGTCTTCGTCCTTGAAATATTTCCTGTACTTGTCGTTCACTTCCTTCGACTGTTTGGTTCCGTTGATGTACAGTTCGCCGTTCCGGATCTCGATCTTGTAGCCCTTTTTCTTGTCGATCAGGTGGTCTTTGTCCAGTTCGTTGATGAATTCTTTGAGCTGTCCCAGTTGTTTTTTGGCTTTATCGAGTCCAACCCGCGCCTGCTCCAGCCCGTTGTCAACGCTTTTGCGGATCTTATCCATGTCTATGTGTGACATGATCTTCTCAACATCTATCCGGTCCCTTGCCCGATCGATCTCCTGTTTTACTTTGGAGAAATCAATTTCCCTGAGCGCTTTTTCCGCTTCGTGCATGGCTTTGTCTACTTCACCCCGGGTCTTTTCCCAGTTGATCTCTTTGAGCGATGCCTGCACCTGCTCGCCGATCTTGTCCAGGTCCACTTTTTTCAGCTCTTCCATTGCCTGTTTCATTTCGCGGTCCATTTTGCTGAGATCGATCTTCAGGGTCTTGTCCATATCGCTCATGGCACGGTCAAGCTCCCTCATGGCTTCATCGAGATCACCAGCTTTGTAGTCTTTTTTGCCGGTTGATTTTTTGCGTGCAGGTGTTGTATCCTGGTTATCGCCTGCATAGTAGTCCTGGTAATTTTTGCCGGCGCCGCCCACTTTCCAGGCGCCCAGTGTGATAACAGCCGCCAGCAATACCGCTCCGGCTGTCCATTTGTTGATCGTTTTCATACGTGTGTTGATTGATCTGGTTAACGAATAATTTCGTAGTAAATATACGAGCCTGTTCGTATATCTTTCAAACCGCTTATCATTTTATTTTTAATTAACAGGGTGGGCCACAAGTCCGGGGCTGGTTTAAAAGCAGAAAGCTTTGACTATCTTGCAGGGGTTCAACCAGACTACATGAAGCACCTGCCCCTCGACCCTGATCTGTTCATCAACAACAGAAAACGATTTGCCGCGCAGTTATTACCCAACAGTATCGCCATTTTTGTGAGCAGCGATGAGTGGCCGGCCAACGGAGATGCGCTTCATCCCTTCAAGCAGAACAGCGACCTGTTCTGGCTGAGCGGCATTACGCAGGAAGACTCGATGGTGGTGATTTTTCCGGACAATCCCGATCCGAAATACCGGGAAGTGCTGGTACTGGTGCGCCCCAACGAATTAAAAGAAAAATGGGATGGCAGGAGGTTACGGGCGAAGGAAGCTACAGCGCTGTCCGGTATCCAGACCATTCTCTGGCTCGATACCCTGGATGCACTGCTGCAGAGCTGGATCCATCTCGCGGATCATATTTATCTGGACACCAACGAGAATGACCGCAAGGCCTCGCAGGTGCGTACCCGTGAATACCGTTTTGTGGATGAAATGAAAGCCGCCTATCCGCTGCATTCGTTTCAGCGTGCAGCGAAGATCATGAAGCAGTTGCGTGGTATCAAAACAAAAGAGGAGATCGCTGTGGTGCAGAAAGCGGTCGATATCACCGAACAGACTTTCCGCGATCTGCTGCAGTTCATCAGGCCGGGTGTGATGGAGTACGAGATCGAAGCGGAGATCTACCGGGGCTTTCTGAGCCGCCGGGCTACGGGTCCTGCATACGGGAGTATCATAGCCAGCGGCGATAATGCCCGCACCCTGCACTATGTTGCCAATAATGCCGAATGTAAAAGCGGAGACCTGATACTGATGGATTTCGGCGCCGAATACGGCGGGTATGCAGCCGATCTCACCAGAACGGTGCCGGTGAATGCAAAGTTCGGCCGCAGACAGAGAACGGTATACAATGCCTGTCTTCATTTGCACAACTATGCCAAAAGCATTCTGAAGCCCGGCATCACTATTGTCGAATACACTGAAAAAGTAGGAGAGGAAGCCACGCAGCAATTCCTGAAGATCGGTCTGCTCCGGAAATCGGATGTTAAGAATGAAGACCGCGAGAACCGGGCTTACCGCAAATACCTGTATCATGGCATTTCGCATCATCTTGGGCTGGACGTACACGATCTGGGTACGCGTACCGAGCCGTTGAAAGCGGGCATGCTGCTGACCATCGAGCCGGGCATTTACATAGAGCAGGAAGGAATGGGCGTGCGCATCGAGAACAATGTATGGCTCACCCGCACTGGCAACCAGGACCTGATGAAGAATATCCCTATAGAAGCGGATGAGATAGAGGCATTGATGAAAAAATAATTAGTGGCGGCAGATGCCGCGCAGGACTGGAATAAGATACCCATGAAACAGATCCCGAATCTTTTTACCTTATTGAACCTGTTGTTCGGCTGCCTGGCGATCGTATGCATTATGCAGCCGGGCATTACGTTCACCATCGACGTCAACGGCGATAACCTGGTAGAGTTGCCGCAACGCATTACCTGGGCCAGTCTTTTTATCGCCATCGCCGCTTCTATCGATTTTCTCGATGGCTTTATGGCGAGGTTACTGAAAGTTCCTTCGGAGATGGGCAAGCAGCTCGATTCGCTGGCGGATGCAGTAAGCTTTGGTGTGGCGCCCGGTTTGATCGCTTACGAATTCCTGCGCCTTTGTTATGCGCAGCAGGCAGACGGACTGGACGTGGGTATGATCTGGCTGTTGCCGGCTTTTATCCTGCCCTGTGCAGGCGCTTACCGGCTGGCCCGTTTCAATATCGATCCTTCGCAGGGTTATAGTTTTAAAGGGGTGCCGATCCCTGCTGTGGGTCTGCTGTTCGCCTCTTTTCCCCTGGTGTACTGGTATTCGAACGATGAGCATGTGATCCACTTATTGCTTAATAAATGGTTCTGGTATGCCGCTATCCTGATCGCCAGTTACCTGATGGTTTCACGCCTGCCCATGCTGGCGCTGAAGTTCTCACAGTTCAGCGTTAAAAAAGCAACACCTTTTCTGATCCTGGCGCTGGTGACCCTGCTGGGCGGGCTTAGTTTCGGCTGGCTGGCGGTGCCGATCAGTTTTATTGCCTATGTCGTTTTATCTTTGACCATTAAACAAACCGGATCATGACCTATAATGTACAGATCAAAGTAATGCCGCTGAAAGACCTGCTCGACCCCCAGGGGAAGGCCGTGCTTGGCGGTCTCCGTAACCTTGGGCTCGGGTCCGTATCGGATGTTCGGGTGGGCAAGCATATTACTTTGCAGGTAGAAGCGGACTCTGAATCGCAGGCCAAACAGCTGGCCGAGGACGCCAGCAAAAAACTCCTTGCCAACCCGGTGATGGAGTTTTATGAGATTGAAATGATCAACTGAAATAAGTCTGGAGTTTGAAGTCTGGAGTCTGGAGTAGTATCGGACCAGACCCCAGACTCCAGACTCCAAACTCCAGACTACCCTTGCTTTACCTCGTTCCCACCCCACTCGGTAACCTGAAAGATATTACGCTTCGTGCGCTCGAGGTGTTGCAGGCGGTGGATGTGATCCTTTGCGAGGATACCCGTACTTCATCCAAGCTGCTGCAGCATTACAATATCCGCAAGCCGGTATCGCCGTACCACCAGCACAACGAACATAAGATCGTAATCCATATCGCCGACCAGCTGCGCGCCGGAAAGACGATGGCACTGATCACCGATGCGGGTACGCCGGGCATTTCCGATCCGGCTTTTTTGCTGGTGCGCGAATGTATCCGGCAGGAAGTGAAAGTGGAATGCCTGCCCGGCAGTACCGCGTTCGTGCCTGCGCTGGTGAACAGCGGATTGCCAACCCACCGTTTTGTTTTTGAAGGCTTTCTGCCCCTGAAAAAAGGCCGCCAGACCCTGCTCAGGCAGCTGGCGGCAGAAGAGCGTACCATGGTGTTTTATGAAAGCCCTATGCGACTTGTAAAAACCCTGGAAAACTTCATGGAGTACTTTGGCACGGAACGTGCGTGTGCCGTAAGCCGGGAACTCACCAAGATCTATGAGGAAAATGTCCGGGGCACACTAGGGGATGTGTGTAAGCATTTCATCAATAAACCTCCCAAGGGCGAGATCGTTATCGTGGTTGCCGGTGCAGAATGAACTGGCATAGCGCTTGTGGCTGTATCCTATACATAAACAGGCGATATGAAAAAGATTGCTGCGATGATGGCCTTTATCGCTTTTTTCACCCATGCAGGTCTTACCCAGGAATTGAAGAGCGTTCCCGCAATAGTGACGGCAGTGTTCAAACTTAAATATCCAGGCGCTTCGCATTTGCAGTGGATGCGCGATGGAGATGCTTATGCGGTGCGTTTCTCACATAAGAATGAATCCTGCACTGCCCGTTTCGATCAGAACGGCCAATGGCTGGATGAAACCCATAAAGTGAATTTCGGTGAGCTGCGCAACAATGTACGCAATGCGCTCAGCCAGGGCCGGTTCGCCAACTGGCGCGCGTATGAAGTGAACGAGATCCAGCAGCGTAATAAGGACGTACAGTACCGCATCATGGTACGCAACAGCAATGAAACGGAACAACGTTACCTGTTATTCGATGCCAAGGGGCAGATGCTGAAAGTGCTTACGCTCTGAAATCAAAATACGATCACCCGCAGTGCCGGTAGATGGCACGCATCGCCGGCATTTATTTTTAATATGTTCAGGCTGGTCATCCGCCGGTCATTTATCGATCCTGCATAACCCTAATTGCCTAAATTTACCGGCTCAAACAGTCGCTATTATCATGAGAAGAAACTTAATCGTTATTGGCCTGCTGATGGGCCTTGTTCAGTTTTCTGCCCAGGCGCAGCCAGACCGCTGGCAGCAGAGGATCAAATACAACATCAATGTGGATATGGATGTTGTAACCAACCGTTTTAGCGGTACGGAAAAACTGGAGTATACCAACAATTCGCCCGATACCCTTAACAGGGTTTTCTTCCATCTCTACTGGAATGCTTTTCAACCGAACAGCAGCATGGATGTGCGCAGCCGTGAACTTGGCAAGACAAGGATCGCCGAACCCAGGGGCCAAAGCGATGGTCTCGATTGGGATGCGCGTGTGAAGGACCGGATCAGCAAACTGCAACCCAATGAAATCGGCTACCAGCGTGTAACCAGTCTGAAGATCGCCGGCGTGGAACAGGTTCTGAAAGAACATGAGACCATCCTGGAAGTTGTACTGTCGAAGCCGATACTGCCAAGGTCAAAAGTGCTGATGGACCTGAACTTCGAGGCCCAAGTACCGGTGCAGATACGTCGCAGCGGTCGTGATAATGCTGAAGGCATCCGTTACAGCATGAGCCAGTGGTACCCTAAAATGGTGGAATACGATTACCAGGGCTGGAACGCCAATCCTTATATCGCCCGCGAATTTTACGGTGTCTGGGGCGACTATGATGTGAACATCACCATCGACAAAACCTATTTCGTTGCCGCCGGCGGCGATCTGCAGAATCCGAATGAGATCGGCATGGGCTACCAGGCAGCCGGCATTACGCCGAAACCTGTTGCCGGCAATACGCAGACCTGGAAATGGCAGGCATACAATGTGCACGATTTTGTTTGGGCCGCCGATCCCAATTATAAAATGATCACGCGTTCTCCGAAAGACGGGCCCTTGATCCGGGTGGTATACAAGGCGGTAGACTCACTGGAGAATCGCTGGCAGCGGGTGGCCGATTCTGTGAATATGGCATATCCGATCATCGCAAGGACCTTTGGCGCCTATCCTTACAAGACCTATACATTTATTCAGGGCGGCGATGGCGGAATGGAATACCCGATGGCCACGCTGATCAAAAATGCCAGCGTAGGCACGGCATTGCACGAATGGATGCATAGCTGGTACCAGATGATGATGGGCACGAACGAGTCGCTGTACCCTTGGATGGACGAAGGCTTCACCGACTATGCCAGCACCCGCGTGATGGCCACCATGCGCAACTCGAAGAATTTCTGGTATAACGCCTCTTACCGTGGGTACTATAACCTTGCGAAAAGCGGTCTGGAAGAGCCTGCGAGCACGCACTCGGATCATTACAATACCAACTACGCTTATGGTAACGCAGCTTATAGCAAAGGCGCCGTATTCGTGGCGCAGTTGGGCTATATCGTAAGCGATAGCATCAGGGATAAAATATTATTGGCTTACTACAATACATGGCGGTTCAAACATCCGAACCCGAATGATTTTATCCGTGTAGCAGAAAAACTCAGCGGCATGGAGCTCGACTGGTATAAGGAATACTGGATCTATACCACCAAGACCATCGATTATGCAATCGGTGATATCAGCGTGGAGAATGGAAAGACCATGATCGGTCTCAAGCGCGTAGGCAAAATGCCTATGCCTGTCGATGTGCTGGTTACTTACAAGGACGGAAGCCAGGAACTGCATTATGTTCCGCTCAACCTGATGTACGGAGAGAAACCTGCCGAGGGCAATATCCCCCGATTTGTTCATCCAGAATGGAGATGGACGCATCCCGATTATGCATTCCCTATTTCCAAAAATATCAAGGACATCAAATCCATCGAGATCGACCCCAGCCAAAGGCTGGCCGATGTGAACAAGATCAACAACAAACTCCTGATCCCCGATTAATCATCCTGATGGAATGCGAATGCCCTTCATCCGCAATGAAGGGCATTTTTATGTTCAGCGGTTTAACCCTGTTTGTACAGCCCGCGGTGCAAGGAGACCTCCGTGGCACTCTGTGCGCTTTGTGCCTCTGTGGTAAAGCCAAAAACATCAATAAAAGACAGATCACCTCTTGCCGGAGATTTCAATTCACCACAGAGGCACGAAGCGCACAGAATTGCACGGAGGGTACATCCATACTCGTAGAGAGCTATTTGGCCACATGCAACACGAACTTTTCCTTGAAGTATTCCTCCGGAAACACTTTATCCACCGGCATCATTTTCGGTCTCAGCCCACTTTCGAAGATCTCCTGCGCCAGGTCTCCGCCTTTCAGGCAGATCAGTCCGCCCGGGGGCGTTTTGGTATGGTCCTTTTTCAATAGCGGAGCCGACCAGCGCCAAAGATCTTTCAGCGGCGCTACTGCCCTGGACACTGCATAATCGAATTTTTTATTCCTGATCTCTTCAGCCCTGGTATGCCGGGTGCTGATATTTTTGATGCCGGCGCCTTCACATACAGCTTCCACCACTTTCAGTTTTTTGGCAATACTGTCTACCAGCAGGAACTTCACTTTCGGAAAAAAGATAGCCAGCGGAACACCCGGGAAGCCGCCGCCGCACCCGATATCGATCACTTCATGCCCCGGCTGGAATTCGGCGATAGCGGCGATGCTGAGCGAATGCAGTACATGGTGCAGGTAAATGCTGTCGATATCCTTGCGGGAGATCACATTGATCTTTGCATTCCATTCCCGGTACAATTCGTCCAGCGCAGCGAACTGGTTTAGTTGCTCCGCTGAAAAATCGTCAAAATACTTCAGGATCAATTCCAGTTTTTGCGGGGCGCTTTCCATATGGCAGGAAGGGTAAAAATGTAATAAAAGAACATCCAGAGATCGAGCAGGAAGTACCAGGGCCAGAGATCCAGCTCATTCAATTTTTTCATGCCCTTATAAAAAACGATCCCCTGCACGATCAGCCTGACCGCGAATACGGCAACCGGCATCCACCAATACTCATACAGCACAATGGATGCAGCCAGCAGCGGGTAGAACATGAACAGGGAAAAAGAATAGAGCCCGAGCCAGAATTTATGGACCGGCTTGTAATAACGGCTGGTGGTGTAATGGCGGTATTTCTGCGTCATCCAGTCGCCCCAGCTTTTTTTGGCTTCGCTCAAGGTATGGGTATCCGGATCGATCATGATCGCTGTATTCGATCGTTTCGCCACTTTGTTGATGAACAGGTCATCATCCCCGCTGGGGATATGATTGATGGCTGAAAATCCTTTGTTGCGCAGGAACACATCCCTTTTATAACTCAGGTTCCTGCCCACACCCATATACGGAATGCCGGCAAGTGCATAGGAGAGGTATTGGATCGCGGTATGAAAGGTCTCGAACCGGATCAGTTTGTTCAGCAGGCCCGGTCTTTTGTGATAGGCTCCGTATCCCAGCACGATCTCCGTACGCTCGTCGAATGCGTTCTGCATTTTCTGCATCCAGAATTCCGAGGCAGGAACACAGTCGGCATCTGTCAGCAATACGATCTCATACCTTGCGCTTTTGATGCCGATAGACAGGGGGAATTTTTTTCCGCTGATCATCTTTGCTTCCTGGATCAGCTGGATATGATTGATGTTCTTGAAAGATTTCTGGAACTCTTCGATCACGTATTTACCCTCATCGGTTGAATTATCGTTAACAACCACAACCTCGTGGGTGGTCTTATAGTTCTGCACCAGAACACCTGGCAGGTTCTTCGCGAGATTTTCTGCCTCATCGCGTGCGCATATCACAACCGAAACAGGGTGTTCATTACTCAGCTCCCGCGGAGGTTCTTTATAGGCGGCAAGCCGGCTGAAAAAATACAGGTAATAGAACAGCTGCACCGCCACTATGCCACAAAAACCATAAAACACCGCAGCAGATAGAATGGGAGCTAAGATCATGTGGGCAAAAATAGGGATTGCAGAGGATTGGGGAGGATCGGAGATTTGAGATGGCAGATTTTGGATTGAAAGGCATTGTTAAGACAACCCAGATCTCCGATCTGCGAATCTCAAATCTCCAATCGCTATTTTTGCGACATGGCCCAATTGACCTTTCGTTTAGAAGCAGGATCTGCAGGCACCAAAGCGCGCGCCGGCAGGATACAGACCGATCATGGTGAGATACAAACGCCAATATTCATGCCGGTGGGCACGGTGGGCAGTGTAAAAGCAGTTACACAGCAGCAGCTCAAAATTGATGTGCAGGCGCAGATCATTCTTGGCAATACCTATCATCTTTACCTGCGTCCGGGAACAGAAGTGCTGGAAGCGGCAGGCGGGCTCCATAAATTCAATGGCTGGGATCGTCCTGTTCTCACCGATAGCGGCGGCTACCAGGTGTTCTCGCTGGCCGCGAACCGCAAGATCAAAGAAGAAGGCGTCATGTTCCAGTCGCATATCGACGGAAGCCGTCATCTTTTTACGCCGGAATATGTGATGGATATCCAGCGCAGTATCGGCGCAGATATCATCATGGCTTTCGATGAGTGCCCGCCTTATCCCAGCGACTATACCTATGCCCGAACCAGCATGGAACTGACGCATCGCTGGCTGGACCGCTGTTTTGCGCGGCTGGCTGAAACACCCGATAGATACGGCTATACGCAGAATCTTTTTCCCATTGTACAGGGCAGCACTTATGAAGACCTGCGGAAAGCATCCTGCGAATACATTGCATCCAAAGGGGCCGCGGGCAATGCCATCGGCGGACTCAGCGTGGGCGAGCCGGAGGAAAAGATGTATGCTTTCACCGAAAGCTGCTGCGACCTGCTTCCGGCAGACAAGCCCCGGTACCTGATGGGTGTGGGCACTCCTTGGAATATACTGGAAGGGATTTCGCTTGGCGTGGATATGTTCGACTGTGTGATGCCTACCCGGAATGGGCGCAATGGTATGCTGTTCACAACCCAGGGGGTGATCAATATCCGCAATAAAAAATGGGCAACCGATTTTTCTCCCATAGATACCGGCCTGCCTTCTGAAATAAGCCAGTATTACACAAAAGCCTACCTGCGCCACCTGTTCGTAGCAGACGAACTGCTGGGCCTGCAGCTGGCCAGTATCCAGAATCTCAGTTTCTACCTCTGGCTGGTAACCGAGGCCCGAAAGCATATCCTGGCCGGAGACTATGCTTCCTGGAAGCAGGAGATGGTGGAAGTCACCAAAACACGATTGTAAAACGTTTGGGGTTTGGAGTTTGGGGTTTGTTCTGCTGCCCTTTATCAGTTGCCCAAATGCTAAAACTGCAAACTAACTCCAAACTCCAAACCTCAAACCCCAAACTGTTACCCCTCCTCCACTATCTTTGAGCTGTTCATGAAAAAGCTAGACTGGTATATCCTTAAAAAGTTCATGACCACTTTCTTCTTCGCTATTTTCCTGTTTGCGGTGATAGCGGTGGTGGTGGATGTGAGCGAAAAGACGGATGATTTTGTCCGTAGCGGTCTTGGCGTTAAGAAGATCATCACCGATTATTATTTCGGGTTCATCCCGCATATCGTTGCATTATTGCTGCCGCTGTTCGTATTCATCTCCGTTATTTTCTTTACTTCCAAAATGGCGGGCCGCAGCGAGATCGTCGCCATACTTGCCAGCGGAACAACCTATGGACGATGGCTGCGTCCCTATTGGATCGGCGGTGTATTACTGGCTTCACTGTTATGGGTAGCCAACCAATGGATCGTTCCGCGTGCCAATACACTCCGGGGAAATTTCGAAGCGAAGTATATCGATGCCAATTCTACTTATACCCGCTTACTCACCACGAGCAGCAATATTTACCTGCGCATCGATTCATTCACTTATGCAGGTATCTATGCTTATGATACGCTCACCAAAAGGGGAGGGCCGGTTTTCATGTTCAAAGTAGACGGTGAGAAAGTGGTAGAGAATACCAGGGCCGATGTGATCTCCTGGGATACCGCCGCAAAAAAATGGAAATTCGAATCGGTGATCAGCCGCAGGCTGCAGCCGCTCGGAGAAACGGTGACCATGGAAATGACCAGGTTCATGAATTTCAATTTCAAGCCCTATGACCTGAGCCGGGATAAATATACCAAGGACAAGCTCACTTCGCCCGAACTATCGAGGTTTATCCAGCTGGAGGAACTGCGTGGCTCGGAGGGACTGAACGACCTGAAAGTGGAACGTTACCGGCGTGATGCTACCTGTATCACGGTGTTGCTGCTGACGATGATCGGAGCCGTGGTTGCAGGCCGTAAAGTACGGGGCGGCAGCGGGGTACACCTGGCCCTTGGATTTGTAACGGCTGCAGTGTTCATCATCACCGACCGGTTCTCTACCATCTTTTCTACAAAAGGCAATCTGCCGCCGATCATAGCAGCATGGATACCCAATGCCATCTTCCTGTTCGTGTTCATCTATCTCTACCGGAAAGCCCCTAAATGAAGCTTTCCTTAAATCGTTTCGCTCCTCCTATTTGTTTTGTTGTGCAGGGCAAGTTGCTTTACCTTTAGCGCCTCAAATTATCCCTGTACCCGCCTGTTCAAAGGCCTGGCACAGTTGCTATAAAAAATACGCTATGGGAATCGTAAAAGACAGGTTTAAAGCGAAAGCCGATGCCGCGAATATTGAGATCAAAGCATTGCTGAAAGAGCATGGCAACAAAAAGATAGGCGAAGTAACCCTGGCCCAGGCTTACCAGGGAATGCGCGGCATTACCGGACTGGTAACCGAAACCAGCCTGCTCGATGCGCAGGAAGGCATCCGGTTTCGCGGCTATTCGATCCCCGAATTGCAACAGCAATTACCCAAAGCCCCCGGCGGCGGCGAACCCCTTCCCGAAGGCCTGTTCTACCTGATGCTGCTGGGCGAGCTTCCTACCGAAGAAGAGGTAAATCATATCACCAGCGTATGGCAGCGGCGCAGTCATGTTCCGAACTATGTGTTCGCTACCATCGATGCCCTGCCGTTGAGCGCACATCCCATGACCATGTTCGTTACCGGGGTAATGGCTTTGCAGACGGAAAGTAATTTTTCCAAAGCCTATGCAGCCGGTCTTAATAAAAAAGATTACTGGGATCCGATCTTCGACGATACCATGGACCTGATCGGCCGGCTCCCCCGGATCGCCGCCTATATTTACCGGAGAAAATACAAATTCGGGGATCATATTCAGCCGAACGGTCTGCTCGACTGGGCCGGCAACCTCGCTCATATGATGGGATTCGAGGATGAAAGTTTCAAGGAGCTGATGCGTCTTTACATGACCATCCATGCCGATCATGAAGGCGGTAACGTATCGGCTCATACCACCCACCTCGTTGGATCTGCGCTGAGCGATCCTTTCCTGAGTTATGCCGCGGGCATGAACGGGCTTGCGGGCCCGCTGCACGGCCTGGCCAACCAGGAAGTGGTGAAATGGATCTTCGAAATGCAGGAAAAGTTGGGTACCGACGAGCCTAGCAAAGAACAGATCGCTAATTATGTACAGGAAACGCTGACTGCCGGTAAAGTGGTACCGGGCTACGGTCATGCAGTGCTTCGTAAAACGGATCCGCGGTTTACTGCGCAGATGGAATTCGGCAAGAAACATATGCCCGATGATAAACTGGTTAATACGGTCTGGAAAGTGTATGAAACAGTGCCGCCCATCCTGCAGTCGCTCGGAAAAGTAAAGAACCCCTGGCCCAATGTAGACGCCCATAGCGGCGCCCTGCTGGTGCATTATGGGTTGAAGGAATATGAATTCTACACGGTACTCTTTGCCGTAAGCCGTGCCCTTGGCGTGCTGGCCAGTCTCTGCTGGGACAGGGCCCTCGGCTTCCCGCTCGAAAGACCTAAGTCCATCACAACCGAATCGGTTAAGCTCTGGCTGGAAGGGAAGGCGGAGATCTGGGAATAGCATGGCATTCCGCCGATTTTACCGCGAAGGCGCGGGGGCGCGATGTTGCGCTAAGGATTTATCCTCGTGTAACTTTGCGGCCTGGCGCCTTTGCGGTGATTTTTCTATCTTAGTCAGACAAACCCGCCCATATGCCAGCTAAAAGCTCTCCTGCAAAAAAAGCCGCTAAAGCCGCGGTTAAAAAAAGCGCCCCAAAAAAAGAAGTTGCTGCCGCTAAGAAGTCTGCCCCAAAAAAGGCAGCGAAGGACAAATACGACATCAAGTATTCGGATAAGTCGAAGGGCCAGCCAAAGGAATTGGTAGAGATCTGGGAAGCCATCCGCGATATGATGCTGCCTTACGAGAAAGGCGATATGAAAATACAGGGCGGTTCAGGGGGACAGGTTGCTTTGATCAATCATAAGCCGGTTGAAATAAAGGGAAAGATGCGGGATGAACTCTGGTTTGCGGGCGCCCTTATCCAGAAAGGGTATGTAGGCTACTATTTCAATCCCGAGTATGCTACGGGTAACGGTGGGAGGGAGATTGCCCCTGAATTAATGAAATGCCTGAAGGGGAAATCCTGTTTTCATATCAAGAAAGCAGATCCGGTGTTGCTGAAACAGATCAAGGAATCGCTGAAGCTTGGGTTTGAGGCCTACCGGAAAAACGGGTTGATATAATTATTTTGCCGGAAGGGGCCGTCCCTATACATTTGCAGTCCTCATGGGGGTTAGCTCAGTTGGCTAGAGCGTCCCGCCGGGGCGGGAAGATCGTCGGTTCTTATTTAATTTGGGGGGTTAGCTCAGTTGGCTAGAGCGCTTGCATGGCATGCAAGAGGTCGTCGGTTCGACCCCGATACTCTCCACAATTTT
>Ga0213876_10001134_pt1 | contig 16980 bp, 11 predicted proteins | sample BarmaccomBMRX_R9_FD_160113 | JGI IMG/M metagenome (GOLD analysis project Ga0213876, IMG submission 160113) | Root-associated microbial communities from Barbacenia macrantha in rupestrian grasslands, the National Park of Serra do Cipo, Brazil - RX_R9 | ecosystem: Host-associated > Plants > Roots... | reverse complement strand
AGGCGTTTGTCCATGCTGGCGATGCAGCCCAGCCGGTAGTTTTCGTCGTGCACGGTCTGTATGACAGCAACTCGAATCGCTACGTGCGCTACGTGGCGTCGGCGCTGGCCGCGCATGGATTCGGCGTCGTAGTTCCCGACATGCGCTGGCACGGTTGCTTGATCAGTCTCACGAATACGCTCGGCGTTCTCGAATCGGCCGATCTGATGGCGTGGGCAAAGGCGGTTCGCGACGGACAAATCGCATCGCTGCGCGGACGGCCCGTCGGAATGATCGGCTTCAGCCTCGGCGCGCTCGACGTCATCGATACGGCATCGCTGCCGGAGGCTGTCTCACGTTTCGACGCCGGCACGATCGCGGTGTCGCCACCGGCGGCAGTCAAGGACGTTCGAGACCGACTCGATGGGTTGCGGACTCCGATGACGATCTACTTCCGCCTCACACTGCGGATGCGAAACCGCCGGCTCGGCATTCCGTTCTGGTCGCGCGAGCCGTTCCGGTCGTACCTCGAAAAGGTAGCCGCAACTACTCCGTTTCCCACGATGGATAAATTGATTGCTGCAGCCGAACCGACGCGACGACTAGCAAACGTCCGCCGGCCGCTCCTGATCCTGGCGGCGAAGAACGATCCCGTTCTCGGCGAGGGCGCCGCGAATGCGATTGCGAAGGCGGCTGATCCCTCATTGAAGTACGTCCACGTGATCGAGACCGACGAAGGCGGTCACATCGGCATCATGGGCCGCAATCCGCAATGGTTCGTGAACGCGATCACGAACTTTTTCGCGAACGCGCAGCACGTACCTTAGATCCATGCGCGACCTCGACCTCGGTGACGGCATCATCGTTCCGGCGAACCTGCTTCGCGCCGCCACCTCTCGCGCGGGCGGGCCAGGCGGACAGAATGTAAACAAGGTCGAGACGCGCGTCACGATCGAAGTGGATGTCGATGCGCTCCCGCTTCCTGACGAACGCAAAGTGCGCATCCGCGAGCGCCTGGCCGGCCGCATCAACAAAGCCGGCGTGTTGCGCGTGACCTCGCAAGCCGAACGAAGTCAGGTGGCCAATCGCGATCGGGCGTTAGCGCGGATGGAGGAGCTGCTGTCCGATGCGATCGCTGAACAGGCGAAGCGCCGGGCCACGCGCATTTCGAAATCGCAAAAGCAGCGCCGACTCGAAGAAAAGAAGCGCCGCGCGCAAACGAAAAAGCTGCGATCCGCAGATTACGCAGATTGAACACAGATTAATCTGCGAGCATCTGCGTCATCTGCGTCATCTGCGGATCGGTGCCTCCCCCTTCACACCCGCCCAGGATGCGAGGGCGGCATCCGCGGCGGGTTTGAGTTGCGCCCAGCTTGCGCGGGCGTCGGTGGTTGGCGCCGTGTCGGCGCTGTCGATCGCGCCGGCGAGTTTGGCCAGCGCCTGATTGATGAAGCGCAGCGATGATTCCGGTGGCGGCGGAGCGGTGAATTCGTCGACAGTGATGGTGCCGGAGATTTCCGTTGCGCGATGCTTCAAAGCCTCGGTGATATCCGTGCGTTTAACGAATGCGCCGGCTTCGACGAGGGCAGCTGAGATCGATGCGCGGGTCTGTTCGACTTCGCGGGCGAGTGCGAACTGTTCCGCGTATGCAGTCGCGGGAAGGTTCACGCGCGGATCGGGAACCACCGTCAGCGGTTGCGTGAACTTTTGGCCGTTCACCGTCAGCACGACTTTGTAGTTGCCGGGGGGCGCCCAGATGCCGTCAGCGAATGGACCACCGCCGCCACCGCCGCGGCGTCCTCCGACGCCGGCGGGCGCGGGATAGTGCAGCGGCCAGATGAAGCGGTGCATGCCCGGCGTCGCGGCGATCGTCGACGGCGTCGTAAACCATTCGGGCGCGGTGCCGAGGCGCTTCAGATCCATCGCCGCGGGAACGTCGGCGCTGCTGTAGCGGCGAACCAATGCATCGTTCGCGTCGAGGATTTCGATCGTCACCGGCTGCGTCGTCGCGCTGCGGATCACGTAATCGATGTACGCGCCGAACGGAGGATTCGCCGCCATCGGCTCGTCCTTCGGCATCGGCGAGCCGGTGAATCCTGCCGGACGTTCGCGAACCGCGACGGCAGGTTTGAACAGGTAATCGCCGGCCGGCACGTCCTGCCGCAGCGGCGTCACGTTGTCGATGGCCCAGAAGGCGCGGCCGTGCGTGGCGATGACCACGTCGTCGCCGTGGACGTCGATGTCGCGCACCGAGGTTGTGGGGAGATTGAGCTGGAGCGGCTGCCAGTGATCGCCGTCGTCGAGCGACACGTACACGCCGCGCTCCGTGCCCGCGTACAGCATGCCTCGGCGCACCGGATCCTCGCGCACGACATTCACCGTCTCGTTGATGCCGTTCGACGCCAGCTGCCACGACTTGCCGCCGTCGTGCGTGCGGTAGACGTACGCCTTCGTATCCTCGATGCGATGGCGATCGACGGCCGCGTACGCCGTCTCGCCGTCGAAATGCGAGGCGTCGATGATGCCGACCTTCGACCACGCCGTCAGCGCGGGCGGCGTCACGTTCTGCCAGTGCGCGCCTTCGTCGTGCGTACGCCAGATCTGGCCGTCGTCGGTGCCGGCCCAGATGTCGTGATCGATCGTGCGCGACGGCGCGATCGCGTAGATCACGCCTTGCCGCGGTCCGGGCTGCGCTCTGTCAGCCGCGGTAATCGGATCGAGATTCGAAGGGACTTCGGGATTTTCGCGAGTCAGATCGGGACTGATCACCGTCCAATGCTTGCCACCGTCGTCGGTGCGGTACATGCGCTGATTCGAGAAATAGAGGACGTGCGGATCGCGCGGCGAAAACACCAGCGGGAGCGTCCATGTGCGGCGGTCGTTGCCCGGATAGGCGATGGTCGGATCGACCGACTGCGTCTGTTGCGTGCGCGTGTCGAGGCGATCGACGCGGCCGCCGTAGATGATGTCCGGGTCGTTCGGATCGGGCGCGAGGTTGTCGCTCTCCCCGCCCGCGGTGGTCTCGCGAAACTCCATCAGCGTGATGCCGTCGATCGTGCCAGTGCGGCTCGGAATGCGCGCCGCGCCGGAATCCTGCTGCGCGCCGTAAACCCAGTAGGGAAAGCGGTTGTCGGTGATGACGTGGTAGAACTGGCCGGTCGGCTGATTGAACCAGCTGCTCCACGTGCGGCCGCCGTTGAGCGAGATGACCGTGCCCTGATCGACGCCGAGGATGCGGCGCTCGGGGTGATCGGGATCGATCCAGAGCTGGTGATAATCGTCGCCGCCAGGCGCGCCTTTCACCGGCGCGAAGTTCTTGCCGCCGTCCGACGAGCGATAGACGTTGACGTTGATCGAGTAGACGGTGTCGGCGTCCTTCGGCTCGACGACCACTTCACCGAAGTACCAGCCGCGCGACCAGATACGCGCGTCACTGCTGCTGCGCGTCCAGTTCGCGCCGCCATCGTCGCTGCGATACATGCCGCCGTCAGCGACGGCATCGACGATCGCGTACACACGCTGCGGTTTCGACGGCGCAACGGCGACCCCGATGCGTCCCGGCTTGGCGGGGAAACCGTGACCGGTGATCTCGGTCCAGTGGTCGCCGCCGTCCATTGATTTGAACAGACCGCTGCCCGGCCCATTCGATGGCGGGTAGACGCTCCACGGTGTGCGGCGCGTCTGCCAGAGCGAGGCGTAGAGAACGTTCGTATTGCCAGGCTCGAAGGTGATGTCGATCGCGCCGGTGTCGTTGTCGTTATTGCGCGAAAGGATGCGCTGCCACGTCGCACCGCCATCTTTCGAACGGAACACGCCGCGCTCTGCATTAGGACCATACGGATGCCCGAGGGCCGCGACGTAAACAATGTCCGGATTCGTGGGATGGACGACGATGCGTCCAATCTGCTGCGAGTCGGTCAATCCGATATGCGACCACGTCTTGCCGCCGTCGGACGACTTGTACATTCCATTGCCCTGCGCGATGTCGGAGCGCATGTCGGCCTCGCCGCTGCCGGCGTAGATCACGCGCGGATTCGACGGCGCCACGGCAATCGCGCCAATCGATCCGACCGGCTGATCGTCGAAGATCGGATTCCACGTGCGCCCGGCGTCCTTCGTTTCCCACACGCCACCGTTCACGCTTCCGAAGTAGAAATGCGCGGCCTCGCCGGGAACGCCGGTCACCGCGAGGACACGTCCCGCGCGAAACGGGCCGAGAAGCCGCCAGTGCAGATCTTTGAAGAGCGACGGATCGACCGCGGCGAAGGCACTCGTGCAGGTGAGAAGAACAAGGACGCGCAAAAATCGCATGGCCGCGAATGATAGCCGCACTGTCATCCTGAGCCGCCGAAGGCGTCGGAGCCGAAGGCGGAGCGCCGGAGGACGGTCGAAGGACCCCCTTCCTGAATCCCGGGAGGGCGGCGGCCAGTCGAACGCAAGCATTACGGGGTCCTTCGACCGTCCTCCGCTGCTCCGCGCTTCGCGCTACACAGCTCCGGCGGCTCAGGATGACAAAACCGTCACGATTTCGACCGGCGACTTCCGCTATAACGTCGCCATGAAATTGCACTGCGCTGCCATCGCCATCGCCATGCTCCTCCCGCTCGTTACCTCCGCCGACGAGCCGGCACCAACAAACCCCTTCTTTGAGAAGAGTCCCCTTCCGTTCGAGGCGCCGCCGTTCGATCGCATCAAGGACAGCGATTACCAGCCGGCCATCGAGGAAGGGATGAAGCGCGAGCTGGCGGAAATCCAGGCCATCGCCAACAATCCCGACGCGCCGACGTTCGCGAACACCATCGAGGCGATGGAGAAAACGGGCGCGCTGCTGCGGCGCGTGCAGCGCGTGTTCGGCGGGATGACGCAGTCGAACACCAATCCGACGCTGCAGAAAATTCAGTCCGCGGTTGCGCCGAAGCAGGCCGCTCATCGCGACGCGATCAACCTCGATCCGAAACTCTTCGCGCGCATCAAGACGATCTATGACAACCGCGACAAATCAGGCCTCGATGCCGAGCAGAAGTTTTTGGTCGAGCGTTACTACAAGAACTTCGTCCGTTCCGGCGCGCAGTTGAACGATGCCGACAAGACCGCCTTGCGCGCACTGAATCAGGAGCAGTCGAAGCTCACGACGCAGTTCCGCGACCGCGTTCTCGCCGACACGAACGCCGAGGCGATCGTCATCGACGACAAGTCGCTCCTCGACGGCCTGCCGGAATCCGACATCGCCGCCGCCGCCGAACGCGCCAAAGGCCGCGGCATGGAAGGGAAGTGGCTGCTCACACTGCAGAACACGACGCAGCAACCGCCGCAGACCTATCTGAAAAATCGCGATCTTCGCAAGCGGCTCTTCGAGGCATCGATCGCGCGCGGCAATCACGGCGGCGACAACGACACGAAAGCGATCATCACCCGCCTCGCTCAACTCCGCGCGCAGCGCGCCAAGCTCCTCGGCTACCCGACCTACGCTGATTACAACCTCGACGACGAGATGTCGAAAACGCCGGCGAACGCCATCAAGCTGATGACCGACATGGTCCCGGCCGCGACCGCGAAAGCGCGCGCCGAGGCCGCGAGAATGCAGAAGCTGATCGACGAGCAAAAAGGCGGCTTCACCCTGCAGCCGTATGACTGGCAGTTTTACGCGGAGCAGGTGCGCAAGAACGAATTCGATCTCGATGAAGGACAGGTCCGGCCGTATTTCGAGATCGACAACGTGCTGCAGAACGGCGTCTTCTTCGCGGCCACGAAACTCTATGGCATCACGTTCAAGGAGCGGCACGACATCCCCGTCTATCAACCGGACGTGCGCGTCTTCGACGTCATCGATTCCGACGGCAAGCCGCTGGCGCTTTTCTATTTCGATCCGTTCTCGCGTCCGAACAAGGCCGGCGGCGCATGGACCAGCAGCTTCGTCGGCCAGAGCAAGCTCCTCCGCACGAAGCCGGTGGTGACGAACACCGAGAACTTCACGAAGCCGGCCGCCGGCCAGCCCGCGCTGCTGACCTTCACCGAGGTCACGACGATGTTTCACGAGTTCGGCCACGCACTGCACGGGATGTTCTCGAACGTGAAGTACCCGTCGTTCGGCGGCTCGGCCGTGCCGCGCGATTTCGTCGAGTTCCCGTCGCAGTTCAACGAGCACTGGGCGATGGAGCCGTCCGTTTTCGCGAACTACGCGAAGGACTACAAGAGTGGCGCTCCGATGCCGAAGGAGCTCATCGAGAAACTCAAGAAGGCGCGCACATTCAATCAGGGCTTCGCCACGACCGAATACCTCGGCGCGGCACTGTTGGATATGGCCTGGCACACCATCCCCGGCGATGCGCCGCTGCTCGACGCGGCCACGTTCGAGCCGGAGTCGCTCAAGCGATACAACATCGCTCTCGATCAGGTCCCGCCGCGCTACAAGTCAACGTACTTTTCGCACATCTGGGGTGGCGGCTACGCGGCGGGCTACTACGCGTATCTGTGGAGCGAAGTGCTCGACGACGACGCGTACTACTGGTTCAAGGAAAACGGCGGCATGACCCGCGCGAACGGCGACAAATTCCGCAAGATGATCCTGTCGCGCGGCGGCACCGAGGATCCCGCGGCGATGTATCGCGCGTTCCGAGGACGCGATCCGAAAGTCGAGCCGTTGCTGGAGGAGCGCGGACTTACGGGCAAGTAAGTACAATCGCCCGCCCTCATGCTCGACGACATCACTCGCATCAGCTCTGAATTCGACGCAGCCCTCGCCGCCGCGAACACCGCCGCGGCGCTCGATGAACTGCGCGTTCACTACTTCGGCCGCAAGGGCGGCCTGATTCCGGCGCTCTTCTCGCGGCTCAAAGAAGTACCGAAAGAGCAGAAGAAGGATGCCGGCGACGCGCTGAACAAACTGCGCGACCGCCTCGAATCCGAGCTGAAGGAAAAGCAGGAACGCGTGGCCGCCGAGGAGGCGAAGCGGAAGGAGTCGCGCGACATCATCGACGTCACGCTCCCCGCCCGCCTCCCGAACCTCGGCCATCTCCATCCGGTCACGATCATCCGCCGCGAGATGGAGACGATCTTCAGCGAGATGGGCTACTCGCTCGATCCCGGCCCCGAGGTCGAGACCGATTGGTACAACTTCGAGGCGCTCAACTTCACCCCCGATCATCCCGCGCGCGATACGCAGGACACGTTCTTTCTGGATGTCGAACCCTACTTACTGCGCACGCACACGTCGAACGTCCAGATCCGATCGATGGAGAATCACACGCCGCCGGTGAAGGTGCTCTCCTGCGGCCGCGTCTACCGCCGCGACGAGATCACCATGCGCCGCTCGCCGATGTTCCACCAGGCCGAGGGCTTCCTGGTCGACAAAGGAATCCACATCGGACATCTGCGCGCCACGCTCGAGCACTTCATCAAACGCCTCTTCGGCGCCGACTCGAAGATGCGCATGCGCCCGAGCTTTTTCCCTTTCACCGAGCCGTCCGCGGAAGTCGATATGTCGTGCGTCTTCTGCAAAGGCGCAGGCTGCGGTACCTGCTCGCAAACCGGCTGGATGGAAATCCTCGGCTGCGGCATGATCCACCCGCAAGTCCTCCGCAACGTCGGCATCGACCCCGAGGAATGGAGCGGCTTCGCCTTCGGCCTCGGCCTCGACCGCTGCGCAATGATCAAGTTCGACATCCCGAACATCCGGACGTTGTTCGAGAACGATCTGCGGGTGTTGCAGCAGTTTTAGCCCCCTGGGAGCGCGGGCGTCCCGCCCGCCGTCTTTCGCGCGATGTTGGAAATGCGGACGGTCCGTCCGCGCTCCCAGGGTCAGCGGCTGGCGCGGTGCCTCGGCGGGACGACCGTCGGCACGTTCGCGCTGGAGAGGCGCCGCTCGCCGAAGACGGCCACCGCGCGGGGATTCAGAATCCGCGTCCGCGCCGTGATGGCCTGAGTGAAGATGTTCATCCTGACGAGGAACTCTCCGTTGGCAATCCAGAGCGAGTGATCGTCGAGGTCGAACGAGAGCGCCGCGATCGGACCGCCCGCGGGAGCGGCAACGCTGTAGCGCAGGCTGCCGTTCGAATCGTAAAACTTGATGAGACCCGCAGTCGCTGCGACCACGCCGCCGTCGCTCAAGGCGCGAACCGCTTCGAAGCGCTCGCCGGCCGCGATCGGCCCGAGTGCGATCTGAGCGCAGACATCGAATCGATTCAACGACGCGCCGTCGCCGATGTAGACGAGCGTGCAGGCGGCCGGCGTGACGTCGATGCTCGTCGAATCGACGGGCGTGTGCAGATTCGGCAGGACGAACGATCGCTGAACTGCGCCGCCCGGCGAGACGACCACCGTCGTCCCGCCGTGCGTAACGACGTATGCGAATCCAGCCGCGTCAACGGCGAGCGCGGTGACCTTTTCGCCGAGGTCGATCTTGCGAATCGTCTGCAGCGTTGAATCGAACGATTCGAGCGTGGTCTGGCCCGCGGCGTAGAGATTGCCGACCGAGTCGAACGCCACGGCGTCGCCGGTCCACAGCCAACTCTTGAAATCGAGACTCGATGAAAGAACGGCCGTGCGTGGCGGTGTCGGGCACATGATCGCCGGCGGGTCGGCGCTTCTGACGATGTCCCCGCGAACGATGTCGGCGGCACCAGCAGTCGACGTAACGAGGACTGCCAGCAGGAGCGCCACGACAACGTGTCTATTCATGACCGAAGAAATGTAGTCCCCAAAAACGCCAACGTCGAGCTCATCCGATATCACCCGCCCGTGATCGTCTTCTTCCCTCCCGTCGCCGGGTTCCAGGCGAGGATGTGGCCGCCGTCGCCGATGTAGAACACGTCGCGTAGCGGCCCGATCGGCGGGCGGGGATCAAAGAAGCCGGAGGGAACCCATTCGTGGATCGGCTCGCGGCGCTCGATCACTCCGCGATCGATGTTGATCGATTCGAGCATCCGGTTCGCTGACATCGCGTCGACGTCTGTCAGAACTACGCGCGTGCCGTCGTCGCCGATGAACATCGGCAACAGCTTCGCGCCGAGGGTGATGTCGCGCAGCGGTGTGCCGTCAGCGGCGAGGATATGCAGAACAGCCGCGGCATTGGTTCCATCGATGAAGACGATGCGGCCATCGCGTAGGTAGCGCGCGGCCTTGAGTTGCGTGCCGGAGACAAGGGTCTTGATCGGCGCGCCGGTGCGTGCGTCGTTCAGCGTCAGCGTGTCGCCGTGGATCGGGCGCAGCAGCATGTGCGCCGCGGACGAATCGGGATACACACGTCCGGCGTTTCCCGATGAGATGAAGCCGGTCTCGTGCAGACCGTGAGTGCGGACATCGAGTTCCATGATCTTCATGCCGTCGCGCACGTTCAAAAAAACGCGAACGACGTCGTTCGTGACGAAGAAGGCGCGCAGATACATTGCCTCCGGAAGGCGCACCGAGGCGAGCGAGCGCTTTTGCGCGACGTCGTAGACCGAAAGGATCCGATTCGACATCGTGGCGATTCGGCTGGCGTCGTCGGAGACGGTGAAGCCATCATCATTATTGATGGTCAGTCCCGTCTCCGCCGGCTCGCTCCTGCCACGCGTATAGATCGCGAGATCGGTGGCGGTTCGGGCGCCCGCGCGCCGCGGCACCACGGCGCTGCGGCCATTGCGCGCATACTGGGTGAGCCACGCAGCATGCGGGTCTATGCGTGTCATCGACCCGTCTTCGCTGTTCAGCAGGAACGCGGCGTGGTAGTCGGTGCGGCCCTTCGCAGTTCCCGAAATGACGGCGAACGGACCACTGGTGGAGCGCGTCGCCTGGATGTGGCTGGTGAGATCACTCGGCTTCACCGACACCACCCACGCCACATACGCGGCAGCGATGAGCAGCGCCACTGCCATCGTGCCCCAGAGGAACTGTGAGAGCGCCAGATGATTGCGGCGCCGGTCGGTGCGGCCGCGCTCGAGTTGCCATGCGCCGCCGCCGATGATTGCAATGACCACTGCGATCGCGAGAGCAATCCCAAGACTTCGCAAGAGGTTGAATGCTTCGCCCGCGATTAGCGGAAGGATTAAGAGCCGAATCACCACGCCGCAGATCACCGCCGCCGCGAAATCGAAAACGATCAGCGGAGAGCGAGAACGGGCGAATGTGCTGATGACATGCGCGATCAGGAAGAGCGCGATCGCGATCACGAGCATGTAGAGAACCGACCACGTCATCGTCGTGCTCACCAACCGTGTCCAGTGATCGCCCGCCGCGAGGCGTGCGGGCACGATGATGAAACCGAAGGTGCCAACGATCATCAGGATGGCGGCCGTCAGTTTCCCGAACCAGATCGAGAGCGAACCGACGGGACGTGAGAAGTAGAACGACATCCGGCCGTCAGACAGATCAAGGCCGACGAACGACGCGCCGGAGATCACGCCGAGTGCGACGGCGAAGGCCGATCCGAAGACAAGGGAACCCATCGCGATCGTGTCCGCGGGGTTGGCTTTTAATCCGGGAATCGCCGCGAAGATAAACGGCAACACGGCGAACGCCACCGCCGCATACGCGACGAAGCGCTTCTCTTCGAATTCTCTTGCTGCGATGACCAATGCGTTCTTCATGAGTTTTTGCCTCCGGCGATGGCGATGAAAATCTCTTCGAGCGACATCGCCTCGACTTCCGCCGCGCCGATGTTGCTGGTGCTGCGCATCCGTTCGAATGAGACGTCGTCGTAGTTGCTGACGATCGCTTCGGCGCCGCCGCCCCAACTGCGCATGACCGTGGGCCTGAGCACGGCCGCGTCGATCGCCACCGGCTGCGCGGCGAAACGGATGCGGCGGAAGCGCGACTTGAGTGCGTCGACGTCTTCGTCGAGCACGAGACGTCCGTTCTCCATCATGCCGACGCGATCGGCAAACGTTTCGACGCCGGCCAGATCGTGCGTGGTGATGAAGACGCTCGTGCCGCGGTCGGCCAGATCGCCGATCACTTCCTCGAAGAGCGATTTGCGCGCGACGACGTCGAGCCCAAGGGTTGGGTCGTCGAGAACGAGCAGCTCAGGGGACGTGGCCAGAGCCATCGCCAGCGAAACCTGCTTCTTCTGTCCCTTCGACAAACTGCCGAACCGGCTCGTCAGCGGCACGCCGAACGTCCGCAGCCGCGTCTCGACACTGTCCTGGTCCCATTTGTCGTACAGGCGCGAACAGAAACGGGCGATGCCGGCGACGCTCATCTCCGGCGGCGCGTCCGCGTCCTCGGTGACGACGCCGATGCGCTGCATGAGCGTTGTGCGGCGCGACCAGGCGTCTTCGCCGAACAGCAGTACGCTGCCAGCCTGCGGTTTCTGCTGACCCAACAGGCATCGCACGAGCGACGACTTGCCGGCGCCGTTGCGCCCGACCAGCGCGTAGACCGCGCCGCGCGCGACGTCGAGCGCCGCATGGTCGACCGCGGTCATGCGCCCGTAGCGCACGGTGAGATCGGATATCCGGATGGCTGTGTCGCTCATGCTTTTCTCCTGTGCTCGCGCACGACACGGTCGTACGCGGCATTCAACTCGTCGGCGGCGTCCTCGTTCGATGCGCCCACGGCGATGGCCGTCGATGCGTACCGCATGGCCGCATCGCGCAGCGCTTCATTGCGCTCCGCTTTCCGCGGCACCGGCGGCTCGTCGGCCACATACGTCCCCTCGCCGCGCTTCACCGACAGCACGCCGCCCTCGGTGAGCCGCTGGTAGGCGCGGGCGACAGTGTTCGGATTGACGCGCAGATCTTTGGCGAGGTCGCGGACGGAAGGCACCGACGCGCCGGGTTGCAGCGCGCCGAGTGCGATGAGACGCCGGACGCCTTCCTCGATCTGCCGCCAGATCGGCGCAGGGTCGGTCGGATTGATGGCGAACATGGTCTATTTCGTGACAAAGGTCCAATGGCGGAGGAGCCAGCGGCCGTCCTGCGTGGCCACCGCGTCGTCGTCGAACGACTTCAACTCGCCACCCGTGGACCAGCTCGTCCTGTCGAACTTGCCGTCGGCTCCGCTGCTGACGACGCTGTACCCTTTCGCATCCGACTCGACCGCATACGGGCGGCCCCAGGCGTCGGTCATCGGGAGATGCCTGACGTAGATCGGCTCGAACAGTGCCCTGGCCTCCTCAGCCGACTTCACCTCCGGATATTTGTCATGGTCCTTCGCATAGGCATCGAAGCAGATGCGCCAACTGCGCATGTCGGACATCGTCCAGTTCGCCCGCTCGGAATTGGTGGGGATGTAGGGCTTGTCGGCGGCAACAAGGGGCATCGCGATCGCGGCGAACATCAGGGCAACCAGCGTCTTCTTCATGGCTTCCTCCGTACTTGTGTATTAGGTGCATAATACAGTAGGTCGGCAACTTCTGATTGTCAAGGGATAGATGGCACGACGCTTGAGTTAATTGGACGTATGCGAAAGAACCAGAGGGTAGCGATTGCAATCGTGGCGGTTGTGGCCGTCGCGGGAGTCACATCCATCGTCATGCGGCACGGCAGCAATGCCACGACGCCGCGAAACACGCGCGCCGAGGTCATGACGCCGCAGATCCCTGACGAGGCCATCGTCAAAGCGGTGCGCGATGCGAATCTGCGCATCGACGGCTTCTCCGCCACGAACGTCGGCGGCATCGTGGTTCTGAAGGGCACCTCCGACGCCGCCTCGGCGCAGCAAGCCGCGGCCGTGGTCAAGCAACTCGGCTTCGCCCGCGTCGCCAATCTCATCGTGACGAGAGTGGCCGCCGACGACGAGACGATCCGCCGCGATGCGGAGCGCCAGCTCACCCTGACGCGAGCCCTCGACGGCTGCACGCTCCACGTCAGCTGCGTGAACGGCATCCTGCGCGTTGACGGAACCGCGTACAACGAGCTTCAGGTGGACGTGGCCCGCAAGGTCCTGCGCAACGTAGGCGCGCAGGAAGTGCAGGTCGCGCTGAAGAAGCTGTAATCGCTCACCTCGCACCGATTGCCGTCGCGCAGCGACGCGTTGGACGCCGGATGGCGTCCCGGAAGGTAGCCGGTGGTCGCGCGCGAAGCGCGAGACCACCGGAACCACGACCGCGCCCAATTTCCCGACCGCGGCAGCGGTCGCGGAGGGAATTCACGCCGCTGGGTATTTGATACGCGACACCCTCCGGGGTCGAACCTCAATTACGCACGTTGATCCGGTGGTCTCGCGCTTCGCACGCGACCACCGGCTACCGTCCGTGTCGCCATCCGGCGACGGGTTCGCGTTCGGCCAAGGGACCGCGCGAAATCGAACGCGAACGCGAACGCCAAGCGCGTGTGGCACAGACACTCTTGTCTGTGCCTGGGAGGCTCGCGCTAATTTCGCAAACTGCGCGACTCTAAAAGCACAGACAAGAGTGTCTGTGCCACACCGCTACGCGGTCACAGGTTCCAACTCCTCTTCCACCCGCTCCGTCTTCTTTGCGCGCATCCGTTCCTGCAGATCATCGAACAGCGAGTACGCGACCGGCGTCGCGAGCAGCGTGAGCAGCAGCGCGAGACTCTGACCGCCGATGATCACCGATCCGATGGCGCGGTTCGTTGCGGCGCCGGTTCCGCTCGACGCGACCAGCGGCAGCATGCCGGCCACGAACGCCAGCGTCGTCATCAGGATCGGCCGCAGGCGGTCGCGGTTCGCTTCGCGGATTGCTTGCGCGCGCGGGAGACCGTGCGCACGGAGTCCGTTCGTGTGGTCGACCTGCAGGATGCCGTTCTTTTTCACGATTCCGAACAGCACGAGGATGCCCAGCATCGAGAAGATGTTCAGCGACTGATTCAGCACCAGGATCGAGAACAGCGCGAACGGCACGGTCAGCGGCAGCGCGAGCAGGATCGTGACCGGATGAACCCAGCTCTCGAACTGCGCCGCAAGAATCAGGTACATGAAGATGATCGACAGCAGGAACGCGAACATGAAATTCGTGAATGCGCGCCCCTGCTCGCGCGAGCGGCCGGTGAAGCCGGACGAATACTCCGGCGGCATGTTCAGCTTCTTCGTCTCGGCCACCAGGTTGTCCATGACCGTTTGCGCGGAGTGACCCGGTGCCATGTTCGCGGTGAGCATGACCTGACGCTGGCGCTGGATTCGATTGACGGATGACGGCCCGGCGCCCGGCGACATCGTCACGACGTCGCGCAGCTGCACCACGCGCGCGCCGACGGACGGCACCTGCGCCTGCGAAATCCCTTCCGGATCCTTGCGGTACTCGTGCTCGGCGCGCACGTGCACTTCGTACTGCTCACCGCCTTCGTAGTAGTCGGTGATCTTCAGGCCGCCGACGAGCACGTTCAGCGTTGACGCGATGTCCTGCACGCGGACTCCCATGTCCGAGGCCTTGTCGCGGTCGATGCGGACACCGAGCTCCGGCTTGCCGGTGATCAGATTCGTATCCGGATCGATCACGCCGAGGTTCTTCATCCCTTTCAAATTCGCGAGCAGCGTGTCGGAGTACTTCGAGAGCTGATTGAGATCGGGACCGCCGATCCAGTACATGATCTCGGCGTTGACGCCGCCGCCGAACGCGTTGACCGGGCCGACCGAGGTGCGCAGGTTCAGGCGCTGGTACTGCGGCATGATGTTGTTGCGGACGTCGGCCATGACCGCGAACTGATCTCGCTTCCGTTTGTCGACCGGGATCAATTTGACGTAGACCGTGCCGAGGTTCTGCGTGACCTGCGGATCGTCGCCGATGGTGACGACGGTCGTATCGACTTCGGGCAGCTTGCGGACGCGCGCAGCGATCGATTCCATGATCGTCTGCGTGGTCTGCAGGCTCGCTCCCTCGGGCGCGCGCGCCTGGACCTGGAACTGCGATTCGTCGTCCGCGGGCAGGAAGTTCTTGTTGACCGCGATGCCGAGCGGAACGATCGAGACGAGCGCGATGATCATCGCCAGAACGATCACCCAGCGGTGCCGCATCGACCAGTCCAGCATGGAGAGATAGACGCCTTCAATGTGGGCGTAGAAGCCGTGCTCGCGCGTCGAGGCTTCATGCGACAGATCTTCGCGGCGCAGCCAGCGCGCCGACATCATCGGCGTCAGCGTGAACGAAACGAGCAGCGAGACGGCGATGGCGATGGCCATCGTCACGCCGAATGAATGCATGAATCGACCGACGATTCCGGCCATGAACGCCACCGGCAGGAAGACGGCGATGAGCGAAAGCGACGTGGCCAGAACAGCCATGCCCACTTCCTTCGTCCCCTCGACCGCGGCCTCGGCCGGCGCCATCTTCTTCTCTTCCATGAAGCGGAAGATGTTTTCGAGCACGACGACGGCGTCATCGATGACGATGCCGACTGCCAGCGTCAGCGCGAGCAGCGTGATGACGTTGAGCGTGAAGTTTTCATAACGCATCGCGGCGAAGGTGGCGATGATCGAGCTGGGGATGGCGATGGCGGCGATGATCGTCGGACGCGAGCGGCGGAAGAAGTAGATCAACATGCCGAGAGCGACCAACCCGCCGGCGAGGCGGACAGGATTGATTGCTAAGGAGCCGCCCACCAACGCCGCGACCACAAACGCGGCCACAAGCACTCCGATGCGCGGCCCCATCGTTAACCTGGTGAATCCCCGCTTCAGTCCTGTGTCCTGCCGCCATCGGAAACCTCCTATCGGCAGCCAGGCCAGCGCGGCGAGTAAGAGGAACGTAAGGACTGACACATGGAGATTGGGGGCGCGCGCGGCGAGGTCTTTCACACCAAACAGCAGCGTGTACGTGGCCAGCGTGGCCGCGAGCATGATCAACGCCACGCGCAGTTTCGGTGACGACAGGAAGAACCAGACGATCAGCGCGGCGAAGAGCGAGCCGAGGATCAGATGCTCTTTCACGGCGTCGACAGCGGCCACGATGTAGTCGGACTGGTCGCGCACGATCTTCATGTCCCAGCCCTTCGGCAGATCGGTGCGCACCTGGCCGAGCTGCTCTTTCAGCCTCTCGATGACTTCGACGGTGTTTGTGCCCGACTGCTTGCGGATGTTCATGACCACCGCGGGTTTGCCGTTGACGGTGGCGATCGACTCCGGCTCGGCCACGCTGTCTTCGATGTGCGCGACGTCGCCGACTTTCACGACGTAACCGTTCGACGTCGACAGCGGGATGTTCGCGAAATCCTGCGGCGATTGCACGCGCCCGTACGTGCGCAGCGTGAGATCGCGCAGCCCCTGCTCGACCTTGCCGCCGGGGATCTGCACGTTCTGCGATTGCAGCGCGGCCACGAGTTGCGCGGTGGTGAGTCCAACGGCGGAAAGCTTGGCGGAATCGACGACGACGTTGATCTGGCGCGGACGTCCTCCAACGATCAGCACCTGGCCGACGCCATTGATCGACTCGAGGCGGCGGCGCAGTTTCTTATCCGCGAATTCGGTGATGTCGCGGATTGGCGCGGGGCCGGACAGGGCGATACCGAGGACCGGAACGGCGTCGGGATCGATCTTCTGGATGATCGGAGGATCAGCGTCCTTCGGCAGGTCGCGCAGGATCGTGTTGACCTTGTCGCGCACTTCCTGCGCGGCCACGTCGATGTCCTTCTCCAAAACAAAACTGACGATGACCTGCGACGTTCCCTCGGACGAAATCGACTGCAACTGGTCGATGCCGCTGATGGTGTTGACGGCTTCCTCGACCTTGTCGGTGATGTCCGTCTCGATCTCTTCCGGCGCCGCGCCGACGAGGCGCGTAGTGATCGTGATCGTCGGGATGTCGACCTTCGGAAAGCGGTCCACGCCGAGTTGCTGGTACGCGAACCAGCCGACGACAACCAGCGAGAGAACGATGACCGTCGCGAAGATCGGACGGCGGACGCAGAGTGCGGCGAGTTTATGCATGTTGTATCTCCAGGGACGAGGGACGAGGGACGAGGGAACTAGCCCAGCGTCGTCTCTCCTTCGCCATCGCTATGTTCCTGTCATGTCTACGGGGAACGAGTTCAAGGCGAAGAGATTGGGTTCCCTCGTCCCTAATCCCTCGTCCCTGCTTCACTGACCCATCTCCACGCGGGCAAACATGCCCGGCTTCAACTTGCCGTCGCG